>Ga0181576_10001793_pt1 | contig 16272 bp, 23 predicted proteins | sample 101ome_22_FD_132464 | JGI IMG/M metagenome (GOLD analysis project Ga0181576, IMG submission 132464) | Coastal salt marsh microbial communities from the Groves Creek Marsh, Skidaway Island, Georgia - 101412BT metaG (megahit assembly) | ecosystem: Environmental > Aquatic > Marine > Intertidal... | reverse complement strand
TCGCACACAAACATTTTGTATTGGGCACTTTCATACACCCATCCGTTGAATGGTGAGCGTCTGTCGCCAAATAAGTTTCTCTGTCCTCTTAGGTCTTGAAAATCTGCCATTGTCTATTCCTTATTCTTCGTTGGTGCCTTGACTCCAGCACCATTCACCATCTGTGAATACTGCCCATGCCATTGAATGTTCTTGTGTAGCATTGAATGGTGCCCATTCTGCTGTGCTACTTGAACCTGTGATTCTTACGCCGCCGCTGTCAAGTGCGTATCTTGCTCTACAATTTACTCTAATATCGTTTATGTTGCCTGCACCATCTGAACTTGCCACAAAGGTCATCATCTGTCCTTCTTGACCATTAGCTAGTGTAAAGGTTGTTCCTGAGCCGTTGGCAATCAACATCACCGTGCCAGCACTTAGCGGTATTTCTTGCGGAGACGCTTCTCCTGTTAGTTTTACAGACCTTTTGCCTCTTTGCGGTCTATTTGGGTTTATGTTTCTTACTATTGCCATTATTCATATCCTCTCGGGTCTTTTATTCTAATATCCGCAGGGTGCTTAGGACCATTAACTCCGCCGCCTGCGTCTGTTGTTACTGCTTCAATAGGAGCAACCACTTCGTTCGGGCTGTTAGCAAGAGGTCCTTTTCTAGGTGAATTTAACATTGCAAATATTTGTTTAAATCTTGACTGTTCTTCATCGGGCTCGTCAACAACTTGTGTTACAGTCATTGTCGGTTCTTGTTCTTTGTCTAGTATATCTAGAACTGCTCTAATGATGTCTGTTGCTCGCATATAGGTCTCCTATATCGTATTTATACAAAGTTAGGTCCACATATCCATCCGACTAAACTTCTGCGTGTTCCTTGTGTTACTGGTTTTACTGCATGTGGCATTGAACTCGGAAAGAATACTGCCTGATTCTTTTCTAATTTAAACTCATCGTCTTGATTCGGTGAACCCGGAATATAAAACTCTCCGCCTAAATAATCGTCATTAATACCAATACTAAAACTTAACTTTCTATTTAATCCTTCTGGAGAATGTAACCCAGTATCAGTGTGTAACTTATAATATCCACCTACACCGTATTCGCCGCACTGAACTGTTTCTAAAAAATGCAGATTCCAATGATAATGATCATCATTTACAAACTTGACTAATGAAAATAATTCATCGTATATATGTCCGGTTTGTTCTGTTGGATCTAACCAAGCAACTCTAGAAGTTCTAACTTCTTTATTAATCACTTCTTTCGATTTTAGTTGTGCTTCATGAAAATTGGTGTTGTCAAAGAAATCATTTAAAAATTTTAATTGATCATGAGAAAATACTTCGTCTACAAAATATAAAAACTCATTACGCATTTCGTTATTGTTCAATAATATCATAAACATACTTATGTAGGAGTTAAATACAACATGATAAACAAGAAACCATTCCAGGATAAAATAGATAGTCTAAAGCAGGAAGGCAAGTACCGTGTCTTCAATGATATATTACGCGAGCGCGGAAAGTTTCCTAAGGCTATTTGGTATAGCAAATATGCAATTAAAGAGATTGTAAATTGGTGTAGCAATGATTATCTTGGTATGGGACAGAATAAAGTTGTCATAGATGCAATGCACACTGCGTTGGATCAAACAGGTGCTGGTAGTGGAGGCACTCGCAACATTGGAGGCACTTCACACTATCACGTTGCGTTGGAAGGAGAACTAGCGTCTTTGCATAGCAAGGGTGGTGCGCTTTTATACTCGTCAGCGTATGTTGCAAACGAGTGGACACTTATTTCTCTAAAACAAATCATTTCCGACATTGTGTTTCTTAGTGATTCGAAGAATCACGCCAGTCTTATTCAAGGTATAAGACACAGTGGTGCTGACAAAAAGATATGGCAGCACAATGACTTGAGAGATCTCGAAGATAAATTAGCCGAAGTAGCCAAGGAAGGCGGTACACCATGTATCGTATTTGAATCTGTATATAGTATGGATGGTGATGTCGGGCCTATCCGAGAGGTTTGCGACTTAGCCGAACGTTACGGTGCGATGACCTACATTGATGAAGTACATGCTGTAGGATTGTACGGGGAGACCGGTGCAGGTTACTGTGAACACATAGGGGAAGACCGTGTTGATATAATCAACGGAACGTTAGGCAAAGCCTATGGTGTTACTGGCGGGTATATAGCAGGGGACGCAAGTGTTATAGACGCTATCCGTTCAGTAGCATCAGGCTTTATTTTTACAACTTCGCTATCTCCTGTGATTTGTGCCGGGGCTTTGGCAAGTGTAAAATGGCTAAAAGATCATCCTGAGCTACGAGAAGAACATCAAGAAAGAGCAGACAAACTTTCTTGTATGTTTCGAGAAAACGGTGTCGAAGTTCTTGATTTAGCATGTACACATATTGTACCAGTAATGGTAAGAGATCCTTTTAAATGTAAAGCAATCAGCGACAAGTTATTAAATGAATACGGTATCTACGTTCAACCTATAAATTATCCAACTGTTAATGTAGGAGAAGAGCGCCTACGGTTTGCTCCTACTCCTTTTCATACTGATGCAATGATGGACGAACTAGTAAGAGCATTAAAGGAATGTATTAGTGAAGTTTAATAGAATTATTACATCTGGGTGCAGTTTAACTTATGGACACGGTTTAAAAGATGTTTCAAATAAACACGGGGATGTAAATTATGAATTAGGACCTAGTCCTTCAGCCTTCCCTCAATTACTCGGTGATAAGTTAGGGTGCGAAGTACTAAATGTTGCTATGCCAGGCGCAAGTAATAAGCGTATCGGTTATTGTATTTCAGAAATAAGTGACCTAAATAAAAATGATTTAGTAATATTTAATTGGACTTATTTGCATAGAGATTTTATTATCAAAAGAGACTTTCATAAAGACAGTGTATATCTACACACTTTTAAAAATCGACGATCAAAGCATTATGAAATTAATGTACAATGGAATAAATTTAAAGCTATTGGTGATCCTGATCAGTATGATCATTTACATAATAATTGTGTATGGATGTTGTTTGGTAATGCATATGCAAGAGGAAGAACAACTAATATAATTAACTTTTCTATGACTGACGAATTATATAGAGAAAAGAAAACTTTAAAAAGAAAATACAATGTGCATTTAGAAGAAAGTTTAGAATCTATATATAATAAATTTCCAAAAGGCACAGATAATGCTCACCCTGGAGAGGATGCACACCTAGCGATGGCTAATTACATAGTAAAAGTAATTACTGAAAGGAACTTACTATGATAAAAAGATATGCATATATTGCATTAGGTTTATTCTGTGTAGGCATGGCTTATATTGGCTTTGTTGTACCTGGAATACCTTTTTCGATATTCCTTGTAATCGCTGCGTGGGCTTTTGCTAAAAGTTCTCCTCGACTACATAATTGGTTATACAACCATCCATGGTTTGGGGAGTTTTTAACAAACTGGACACAAAAGAAAGTGTTTCCTACTAAGGGCAAATACGCTATGGTATTAGTTATGGCTAGTAGTTTAACGTTTTTGTGGTTTAGTACAGGTAACCTAAACGCTGTACTATGGAGCGGAGGTTTTATGGCTCTTGTTGCAATATGGGCTTGGAGATATCCAGGTTCTGTTGCTGAACAAGAACGTAGAATTGCTGCTGGTGAGAAAATAGCTTGGCTTAAATAATACTATGCCAGAGATGAAAAGTACAAATTATATTGCCAAAGACAGAGAGTCTATGTATGATCCTATGGAAGATAGGATGACTACTGATGATCCGTTTAGTTCGTTAATGTTGATAGACGTAATGGCTACAGAACTATGCAATTTAACTTGTGAGTTCTGTCCTAGAGCGCACGGTTATCCTAACTTAAACTTACACATGGATCTAAAAATAATAGACAAAGTAGGCAGCGACTTAGCCAACAGCCATTATCAAAATAGAATACTCTATTGCGGCTTTGGCGAAAGTTTATTGTACAAACATCTTACAGAAAGTATTCAGCTATTTAAAAAACATATGCCTTGGCAAGAAAATATTCATATGGTAACTAATGGCGATAGACTTACATATGATAAGACTGTTGAATTAGTTGATGCAGGACTAAACAAGTTCTTTGTATCAATGTATGAAGGTCCTGAACAAGAAGATAAATTTAGAGAACTTTTTGCCAAGGTAGGACTAAGTGAAGATAACTTTATACTTCAGCATTACTATAAGCCGCCAGAAGAAAACTATGGCTTTTTATATCTAAGTAACAGAGCAGGATATTTGTTTAACGAAAAACTTCCTGCTTTAGGTTGCAACATACCATTTTATGCAATGAGTTTACATTGGGACGGAGATGTATTGCTTTGTTCACATGACTGGGAAAAGAAACAAGTTATGGGCAATGTAATGAAACAGAGTGTGCAAGACATTTGGCTTAAGAGTCAAAAGTTATGGAAGTTCAGACAAGAGCTTGCAAATGGTAGAGGATGTCATCCTTGTAACAAATGCAATATTAAAGGTGTGCTTTACGGCAATGTAAGTAAAGACATATTATTTGATTCAGAAACACATCTTAATCCAAACATTCCAGTTAAGTTAACCAGTTAGCCCAACTAGGATGTTTAATATCAAATTCTATCTTTTTTCTATTATTTGCTAATTCGTAGTACGTAGGTTGATAAGGTAATTTATTAGGTTTAATTAATTTACTACCTTTACGACTGTTGCATGGATTACAAGCACTCACAATATTTTCCCAAGATGTTTTACCACCACGGCTAATCGGTAATACGTGATCAAGTGTTAGTTCTTTTTGGGAAAAATTAGAGTTGCAGTATTGGCAGACGAACATATCTCTTAGATGGACATTATATTTAGAAAATCTAGGTTTCCGTCGCCGCTTATACATGTCCTTCAACATTATAACAGCAGGAACCCGTGTTTCCCAACTGCTACTTCGAACTATCCAGTCGTCGTACCATTCTAGTACGTGTACTTTGTCTAACCATAGATATGTGATTGCTTCTTTCCACTGAATAGTGGAGGGTGGTAATAATGAGATAGGCTGTCCATCTGCATTAAGAACAAGTGTGTCTGCCATTGTGATCCTCTTGCGCTATAATAGTATTTATAAATCTGCAGATTCAATCGGAATACACACGGCTTGTTTTCCTGGACCAAAATATCCATCGCCAATTCCTACTGTTTCGCTAAGACGTTCTCTAGCTTCAAAACATTCGTACATGTCATTATGCATAACCCTTGGACCCATAGCATTAATTACTATAGGTTCGTATTGTGCATTAATTATTATATAAACAAGTATCCATTTCATTTATTTTTCCTTTGTAATTTTTTCTAGCGAAGCGTACCAAAACTCTAAAGGAAAATCAAATCTATCTTCAACAAACTCATATTGTTTTTTAAAATGATCAAGCATTTCTACTAAAAACTTGTGACTATATTTAAATTCTATACCTTCAATAATAGGAGCAGGATTGGGATTACGTGTGATATTCATTCTGTTTTCTTTAGGTATTTCAAAAAATCTGTGCAGTCTATCTTGTTCTTTTTTTGTAAACAAAGTTTCGTAAAACCCATAAAACACATCTTTCTGAGGGAACACCCTATCAATTGCTTTAACTGCTTCACTATAATTACTAAATGGGCGATCAAAACTAAGTCCTTGTCTTAGAACTCTCCAACGATCTTCTAATCCTTCTGGTGTAGAACATTCTTCTATAAGAGTGTTAATTGCATTAACTTCTGTTGATGTTGTGATCCTATTTGGATGATTTAGATTTAAATGCATTTTTATTGAACTATTCATTCTACCAATGGGTTCTCTCATTAAATATACAACTTTAACTGTAAAGCCTCTTTTTTGAAATGATTTTTTTACTTTTTTAAGGTCTGATACTGAGAGGGTTGACGAATATGAAGGACTAAAGTCTGCACTTGAAGTATTATCTTTATAGCACAAACGATCATAGTATGAATAATACTTTTTTAGATTATGACGCATCTTTTCAGTAGCCGGACACTTATCTAGCAAGTGTCTTTTAAATTGTGGAGAATAATTATCAGGGTTAAATGCAACGTGTAGAACATTCATTTCTTTATAGTAAGGTATACAAAATCTAGGCTTTGCACTTAGAAGTTCAGTGAATACCCACGAAGTTCCTGCTTTCTGTGATCCCAGGCAAAGATAAAACGTCCGATTAGAGAATTTCAATTACAATTTTCCTTTTTTGTCCTCCCACAGCTCTTTAAAGTCGGTTCCGTCATAAGGCATGAATTGTAGCCCTGGGCCAACCATACAAGCTGTTCCATCTGCGAATACCTTTACTATCGAAAATGTTCCAGTGTCTTGATTTGTAAAAAACATCATCATACCAGTCACTGGTGCTCCAGTTCGTGCTTCAAATGTCATAAGTTGTCCAAGAAATAATAATTCTTCGCCGTATTGTTTGTTTACAAGTTCTGTCATAGTGATAACATTATCACATGGCATTCTGGTAAAAAAAACTTTACCATTTCCTTCTTGAGTGTGGGTTTCTGCGAGTGCCGGCATAGCTAACAAACACAGAAATAGTGTTAGCCATTTCATTGTTCGGTCCTCTCTAACTAATTTATTCTTTAAAAGAAACTATTAATCATTTCTTGACTGCTGCGCTGTACTGCTTTTTCCCATTGTCTTTGAGTATCGTGTTCAAAGATTATATTAAGGTCAGCATCTGCAATCAGCCAACTGTTTTCACTTGTATAAGGATGTTTGCCGGATAGTTCAGCATCTAGTTGGCCTGGTGCCCAACCTGCTAATCCTACAAACATTCTAAAATATTTTGGATAGTCTTGTATTGCTAATTTTTGTAACATAAAGTCGTCGCAACTTAATGCAACACCAGACATATGGTAAGCAGTTGATTGTGAATACCACTCATCAGAATGTAGCATTACAATTAAATTAGTTTTAATTGGGCCGCCGAAACGTATTGTTTCTTTTTGTACTGGAATGTGTACTCCTTTAGATTTAAAGTAGTCGCTTACTAAAAATTCGCTAGGTTTATTTAAAATTATTCCTTGTGTACCGTCTGGACCGTCTTCAAAGACGTACACAACACTTTTATAAAAAGGATCAGTTGAAGGAAGATTAGGATGTGCGATTAATATTTTTCCTGCTCGGTTCATTACGCTCTTCCAACACCTGACCTTCTGTATGCTTGTCCCCATTCTTGGGCACTCATTGGATATGCATGACCAGTTTCCCATCTAGCCATTAGTGTTGCTAAACCAATGGCAGCATCTTGATTTGCTAGATAGTTACCTACAGTTTCTTCAGTATTAATTCCGTTGCGAGCCATCCAGTTAATGTAACTACTTGCATTATTATTTCCGGTCCACGTACGAAGTGCGCTGGCAACATCTTTGTTAACATAAAGACTTCCGTTTAATAGTGCAAATAATGCTGCTCCGCCTGATTCTCTGTCAGGGAACATTGCTATGCTATGCCCGCCACCGATAGTACCACCTTCAGTACCACCAAAGCGTCTTTGCCAACTTGCAGGATACATACCACCCGGATTGTTGTACCTTATTGTTGCAGCTCTAGATTCACGTCCATCTAAGTTTCTACTGTCTACTTCAAAGTCATCCACCGGAACTGCATTTTGATAATTAAATGAACCACCACCGCCTTCATTTCCTGTTGGGCTAGGGTTGTTTTTCTTTTGTGCTGACTGCATTGCTGTAATTTCTTGGTTAGAAATACTGCGGCCTCTGTCAGAATCTTGTATATTAAAGTCATTCTTATATGCAGATACTGCTCTTGATGTTCTAGGTCCATACTTGCCGTCAATACCTGTGTTGCCTACTGAATACCCTAGTTCTTCTAGTTTGGTTTGCAATGCTTTAACAGCATCATATTGTTCTGGTGGATAAGGAGGGCCTGCTTCTAGTCCTCTGCTGCGATTAGGCTCTTGGCCGCCTCTAGTGCCGTCATCTGGAGCTTCGTCTAGTTTAGTTTCAACTATTTTAAAGTCACTGTATCTCATGTTTGTCCATACCTATCTGATATACCTCTTTGGAGTGCATCTAATCCTTGTGTATTAGCATCGCTGCTACCCCAAGATTGTCTGTTAGAACTATACCCTTGATTGTTAACATTGTCAACGCCTGATAATCCAATATGTATAGAGTGATCTCCCATACCTGCATATCCATAGCCCACTTCTTTAGCACCATGCATACCGCATTGTCTAATAAACTGTTTGGCTACGGTGCTGTTTGCTGTTTGTATTTGGCCGTCTTTGTATATCTGTACGTCTGCTGCCTGGCCGAGATCATGTCTTGTTGTAGTTGATCCCACTCTCTTGCCGCCTTTGGTATGAACAGTGTCTTGTCCACCGGAAACTATTTTAATATCTACATCTGCTCCTTTGGCTGCTCTTTCTAGTATGTCCATTAGCTCTGGATCAATCGCATAGGGACGTTGTTGCATATCGCCTGGAGCATTGCTATACTCTACTCTACTTTCTTTTAGTATTTCAACAATTCTCATTTGCGTGAACCCCAGTCTGGTAAAGGCCCGCCATACTTTTTACCACGGATTTTCTTTCCGCCAACAGTTACTCTACGCTTACCAATCTTATGACTCTTCTTGCCTTTGCGCTTTCTATAACCTTGGCTCTTGCAGCTGGCTAGAGCACTAGCACCAATTGCTTTGTCAGGCTTGTCGCCCAAGCAAAGTTCTTTAGATGCTCTCCAATCGATTAAATCTTCTTCGTCTGTTAATACTTCATCAATACGCATATAGTATTTAGCATTAGCGATACTTGTCAGCGTTGTTTTCGTAATCGTCGTTATCAGGTGATAAGCGGAAGGTTAGGACTTTTCTCGGACCTTTGGTTGTATTAATGCATACCTCACCAGATCTTTCATGAAATTCGATTTTTGTAATTTCTGCAGGCTCATTGTTTTTGCCAACAAGAATTGTTTGCCCTAGCTCAAGGTTAAGGCTAATATTTCGTAGTGTCATGGGAATTCTCCTTCTTCCGATAAAAATATTTATATTTTTAAGTTGACACCAGTACTAAAATGTTATATAATACAGAGTAAATTAGGAGTTTTATATGTACAAATCAATGGACGAAGTTAAAGAAGGCACAAGTATTGCTTGTAAGTTTAAAGTTATTACTATGTTAGATACGTTTGGTCGTCTTCCAGGATTATCTGACACTCCATTAGCAGGTCCAGGAGAATATGAAAGTCTTGGTGTTGTTAAAGTGCGTGATAAAGAAAAGCGTTTAGTTGAATTAGAAGATACTAAGTCTAGAAGAACATTTGTTGTTGGTTATGACGACCTTTGGGATATTGACGATGTTGACTGGAATGATCCATTAGTTACCGATTAGAATTAAATGCTCTGTTAAATACACTAAAGGAGCAATAAACTCGTATGGGTAATAAAGTATGTTTGGCGCCTTGGTTGCATATGCATTCATGGCCTAACGGTAATGTATATCCTTGCTGTTTAACAGGAATGGAAGATAATATAGGCAACTTGCATGACAAGTCTCTTAAAGAGATTTGGAATGATGAACCTATGCGTAAACTGCGACGAGATTTTTTAGACGGTAAGGAGCCTCCGAGTTGTGTTAGGTGCTTTGAGCAAGAACGCAATGGTCAAGGAAGTTTACGCAATCATATTAATAGAAATTTTGAACATCGTAAAGATTTAATTGCTACAACTAATATAGACGGTAGCTTAGATAATATGCATCTAGCATATTGGGACTTTCGTTTTTCAAACATCTGTAACTTCAAATGTCGTTCTTGTGGACCTCAGCTAAGTAGTGGTTGGTACGACGATACTAAAAAAATATACGGCGGCTTACCAAACGATATACCTGATCCTAAAAAGACTATTAATCTTTGGGAGCAACTAGAACCTTACTTTGAGACTGTAGAAGAAATTTATTTTGCAGGTGGCGAACCCTTGCTTATGGAAGAACATTATCTTATCCTACAACGATTAGATGAAATGGGTCGACATGATGTGCGTCTACGATACAACACTAACTTTTCTACAATGCGTTATAAAAAACTTGATGCATTTGAAACATGGAGTCGTTTTAAAGACATCGAGATCGGTGCAAGTTTAGACGGCATGGGTCCTGAAGGTGAGTTTATAAGAAAAGGAATGGACTGGCAACAAACTCTAGCAAATAGAGAAAGACTTCGAAACGAAGTACCTCAAGCATTATTCTTTATAAACTGTACTACTGGTGTACAAAACGCATATCATATTGTAGATTTTTACAAATGGGCAGTAGAAACTAAATTTATCAACTCTCCCGATGATTTCCGTGTTAATCTTATTCAGTTTCCGTTAGATCAGAGGGTGCAAGTTCTTCCAGAACATCACAAAAAAGAATTATCAAAACTCTATCAAGACGTAATTAAATTTGCAATTGATAAAGGTGCTGTGCGTGTTCAGGATCAATTCAACCCACTCATTAATTTTATGCTTGAACAAGATTTATCTGAGCAATTACCTTTTCTAAAACAAAAGATGGAGACACTAGATCGTATTCGAAATGAAAGTTTTACATCTACGTTTCCGAAACTAGCGGATATTATGCAATGAAGGTAGCTGTAGGGTGTTCCTATACTTCTGGTACAGGAATAGCAAAAGAAGAAACATATCCTTGTTTACTAGGAGCAACAAACTTAGGTAAGCCTGGAACAGATATTGAATATGCTATATGGTGTGCGCATCGTGCTGTTGACAATAATGCAACTAAAATCTTTTTTCAAATTACAAGTTGGGACAGAATAACACTGAGTACCTCGGACACTTCTAATTGGCTTAACAATCGTCCTTGGACTGGTGAACCAACTTACGAACATTTTACTGTTGCTGACTACGCTGCTAGTAAACTTCAACATGTAAATTGGTTATACGAAAATCATGTTATGAGCAACTGGCGTACTGAAAATTTAGCACAACGTCTAATAGAATTTAAAGCATGGGCTGGAAGAAAGAACTGCGAAATTGTATTCTTTGACTGGCTTCCTAGAAACGGTATTGCTGTACATCCTACACTAGAGCCTTTTTTACCAGAACAAAGTGTTCTTGACTGGTTGGGCAACGGATACTTTGTAGACGATTACTATCATGTAAATGCGCAAGGACACAAAATTATAGCGGAGAGTTATTTTGGATAAGCCTTGTATACTTCCATTTATACATATTGAAACAACTACTACCGGCGGCGCCCGTCCTTGCTGTATGTGGCAAGGCGAAGATGTAGGTAACTTCAACACACAAAGCCTAGAAGAAATATGGACAGGCAAACCATTAGAAAAGCTTCGTAACCAATTCCGTAAAGGCAAACTGCCTGCGGGCTGCAAAAATTGTTGGAAAGCTGAAGCTAGTGGTTACGAAAGTAAACGCATAAACGACAACAGGCGCTTTGCGCATCACACGCATGGCATTACACTTGATTCTCCTGTGTATTTAGATCTTAAACTAGGTTCTATTTGTAATATCAAATGTCGTATTTGCTCTAGCGAATACAGTCAAAAGTGGAGAGAAGATGAAACACTTATATACGGTGCTCCACGCTTTCCTACCAAGCTCAATTGGTTAGATGAAGACAGCAAGTTTTGGAAGGATCTAGAACGCATTGCTCCTACTATTGAGTTTATAGATTTTACAGGAGGCGAGCCCTTTTTAGTTAAGCCACACTGGCAACTGTTAGAATATCTAGTAGAACACGGATATGCAGCTAACATTGGTATACACTACAACACTAACGGAACAGTATTACCTAAGCCAGAACAACGTGATTTGTGGCTACACTTTGATTGGGTAGAAACTATGTTTAGTTTTGATGGTATTGGTGATCGTTTTGAATATCAAAGAAACCCAGCACGTTGGGACACTGCACTAGGTACATTTGAAACGATACGCTCGGAAGGTGTCACTCATCTAGGATTGTGTTACACTGTAAACGTGTTCAATGCACCTTACATGCAAGAGTTTGCCGATTGGGCTCCTGTTGAACCTTATTGGAATTTGTTGCATGGTCCTGATCATTATAGTATTGTAAACTATCCAGATCATGTTAAAGAGTGGGTAAGTTCTAGGATTATAGATGACAGCGTAAGAAACTTTATGTTGAATACTCCTAGCAATCCTCAAGCATGGGCTAGATTCCTTGAACTTACCAAGCAATTAGACAATGTAAGAAGTGAAGTGTTTAGCTCTGTGTTTGCAGAGCTAAACCAATGTATTATACAGAAGCAGTAAATTCAAACCAACAAGTACCTGTAGCATTTTGTAGTGTTGAGATCCAGTCTGTGTCAGGACCGTCGCCTATTGTCCAAGTGTCGCCACGCTTATTAGTACGGAAGCCGTTAGTTGTAACTTCTTCAATACCATGTCTTACATCGTCGCCGTCAACTCCAACAAACTCAAAAGTTCTTGTTAGTTGTACGCTATTTGCTCCGTCATTGTAGAAGAATTCAATAATGTAGTCATTGCCAACAGTAAAGTTATTTTGTGCAGAGTTTGTTACTCCGTCAACACCATTAATTGTGTAAGTGTCGCCGTCAATTTCTTGTCCGTTAACAGTTCCATTTACTTTTGGATCAAGTATTGGATCTGTTGTTCCTGTTGTAGTGTAATCAAGTGTACTACCATCTGGTCCAACTACTGGTGCTGGCTCCGGCTCTGGTGTTGGCTCTGGTGTTGGCTCTGGTGTTGGCTCTGGCTCTGGTGTTGGCTCTGGTGCTACATAATCATAAAACTCAAACCAACGTCCGCCGTTTGCGTTAGTGATTGTGTTGACCCAATCAATACCGTCTGTATCATCTAAGCCAATGTTCCATGCATCACCTCTTTGGTTACCACGGAAACCTGTTAAACTTGTTGACTGAATTTGTCCTGTCTTTTCGTATGTACGAACTAGTTCTAAACTATTTGCGCCCCCGCCATAGAAAAACTTAATGGTATAGTCATTTCCAACTGTAAACGGAATTGCTGCGCCGTTTTCTGTATCATACCAGTACTCTTGATTAATTCTTATGCTATCACCTTCTGTGTCGCCAAACACATCAGTATTTGTTTTTGCTGTAAGTGTGAGATAGTCCTCGCCACTTCCTGTATGTCCTACGTCACCACCACTGGTAGCATCTCCACCTGTGCCTGAGCCATCACCTGAGCCAGAACCTCCACCTGTTCCAGAACCTGCGTTAGGGTTGCTACCCCATAGTGGTGATCCTACACTGTAGGTCAAGCTGCCAATTGATCCTGGCTCAACTGTAAAACATTTTTCGTTGATTTCAAAGCCTAGACCATCTGTGCCCATGCTGGTTACGTCACATGTGATTATGCCTGTTGCAAGATCCACTGACGTGATTTCTGCTTGCGCTCCTGAACGCAGACCCACAATGTAAGCACCTGTGGCCCATTGTGATCCTGCCCAATCGTACAGTCTACCGTCTGGTGAACTACCAAACTCAAGCGTGTACTGAGGATCTGCTACTTCGTCGAACGCACTTACTCTCACACTTTGGAAAGGCTGTGTGTTGTCCAGTGTGGTGCCATCTGTGGTATCACCCACAATCGTGCCCACTTCAATGGCTTCTGAGATTTCTAGGGGAGTTGAACTGCCATAGTTGGTGTCCACAAACTCAACTGTTGCGATCTGTCCATTAACTGAGATGTTTGATATTGAGGTTGTATCCCAACGATAGCCTGACGTAACACCGTATGCCCATGGAGCACGATCAAGTATGCCCTGAATGTAGTTTGGTGTTGGTTGTACACCTCTGCTTTCTATTTGGAAACTGTCAGTGTTGGCATTGTCTCCTGGTGTTGATGCACTTACCAACATAGCAACACCATCGTCGCTTGTGACTGAGTTGCCTGGATACTGTATGCCCCAACGAACTATGACTTTATCCCCAGGTGACAGCACAATCTGTGTGCGCTCTAGTGTTCCATTTGGTACCAGTGCTGAGTTGTATTCAACAAACTCATAGTCCTGAGGCAGCGCACTGCTTGCAACCGCAATACTAACATTGTCTGCGCTTGTGCTGAGCCTATTGGTTACACTCACAGCAACTATCATATAGTTGGCTATTACTTCCGCCGGTGCAGTGTATACCACAACGTCACTGCCATCCTGTTGTGTTATGTTGGCAGTGGCCCATCGCCCTGCGGTTTGATCATCGGGTCCAGTTAGAAACCCATATACTGATACTGAGAGTGCCATTCTCATCCTCCATTACATTCGTTCGTAGTATTTAGTGTAAATCTGGATCTCGCCCCATGCCTTTGACTGTGTATACTGTGTATGATTCTATTTGAACGTCATCCGAGGGTGACTCCAACTTCCACAAGCACAAGCACTCATAGGCTTGTTCATATGAACTTATGCCATTTGCTAGGAGAGTTTGAGTGGTGTGATTGTAGATCCTATAATTGGTTAGCATATGAGTATTTATAGAAGCCGCAGAGCGGTACAGCCAAAAAGCACGAAGTGTTTAAGCCAGATCGTTCTAGCTTAAATCGACCTCTTGGATTCGTTACGATTAACTCATTGGCCCCGCTGCTGTGTTTTGCGCTATACAACAATCTATCTATATACACTACGCACTACGCACTATACACTACGCACACTAGCGAGCGCACACTACGCACTATAGACTCACTATGCACTACACTATACACTATACGAGAGAGAGGTAGGTGTGTTACGGTAGAAGCACACTCTCATACGTGTGTAGAGGCCCCGCTGCTAGGTTTGTGTGTGACATAATGCGTAATAGTGTGACATGGTGTACAGAAACAGTTGGTTATTAGACGTACAGAAATCGCCGAAAAGTATTTGAACTATGCCTCTCGTCACCGCGAGCCACCGTACAAAAACACTGCATTATTGTACACCAAAGTGTATAAAAATCAATGGTTTATGTACACCAGTTCACCCAGAACCTGAACCTTTTCTACCATAAATCCACCTTAGAACCAGGATAGGCCCCGCTGCTAGGGGCCGGTTTTGAGTGTGTGTATAATTCCCTTATTATTCAAACACTTACTACCGTGAGTTCACTCTATACACTATACACTATACACGCACACACTCTACTACTCGAGTGTATAGTGTAATGATATCAATGACTTATAGTGTATAGTTCACTCTAGCTATAGTGTATAGTGTATAGTATGAACAGTTCGAGCATAGGCCCCGCTGCTAAGGTCTTGACATTTGCGTCTAATGGTTGTATACTATACACTATAGCTGTAGAGGAGAATCAGATGGAATCCAGACCCAATAGCGTTCGACTGCGTCCGTTTCGTGCATTTGCTAACACAATGTATTGGGAGAACCGTAGAGAATATGAAGGCTATGGTCAGACCCCACCTTATACCTTTGATGAGTATTGGCGAGACAATCGCTTGCTCATCATCAATCGTTATCGAAAAAAAGAGGTTGACAACAGCAGCAAATGATGGTATACTGTGTGTATAGTTAGAAAACAGAGAGGGCACCATGTATTACATTTACGAAAAATCATCAACCTACATCATCGGCAAGCCAGATCGCAACGGTATCGCACGTCCAGATCACCGCTGCTCGTATAAGACCTTAGGCGCTGCTAAGGCTGCGCTCACTCGACTGAGCAAGGTCGAGCCAGACTTCGACCCCGATCGTTATGACATTGCTGCTAGTGCGTTCTTTCACCAAAACATAGAGAAGAAAGTTAAACGCAAAGTGTTAGAGGGCTTTGGTGGGAAAGAGTACTGGGAACCTGTAAACACTCCCAACTACCTGTCGCCCAGCAGTGAGACCTACTGGAGCATGTAGCGTGTCACTCAGTGTCACTTGGGGCTAACCCTTTGAAATCATTGGAGAATTTTTTCTAAAAAAAATCCTAACCTATTGTTTTTATTGGATTCTTTTTGGTTGCTGTATGTGTGCGCATGTGCTATAGTGTGTTATAACGTTAACAAGCATATAGGAGGGCAACATATGCTAAATGGAAAAGTTTGTTTAAGTGAAGCAGTGCGTGTAGTTTGGGTAGAAGAAGACGCGGAATGGAAAGCAGAGTTTGAAGCGTACGGATACGATACGGATATGTGGGCTACATATGGTGAGTTTGATGAAGAGTGGAGAGAGGATGTATACACAATAGAAGTACTTGAAGATGAAACGTTTGGCTTTATATGCGGAAATGAAAGTGACAGACGTGTATATGGATT
>Ga0181576_10001791_pt1 | contig 16275 bp, 8 predicted proteins | sample 101ome_22_FD_132464 | JGI IMG/M metagenome (GOLD analysis project Ga0181576, IMG submission 132464) | Coastal salt marsh microbial communities from the Groves Creek Marsh, Skidaway Island, Georgia - 101412BT metaG (megahit assembly) | ecosystem: Environmental > Aquatic > Marine > Intertidal zone... | reverse complement strand
CGGGGCGGGGGGGGGGGGGGGGGGGGGGGGGGGGGGGGGGGGGGGGGGGGGGGGGGGGGGGGGGGGGGGGGAAAACCGGCCCCCGGGCGCGTCGGCGCTTTCCTTTTTTCCCCCCCCCCCCCCCGCCCCGTATCGTCGAGCCGAGCCAGGCGGGACACAGCGCCAAGGACGCGCGTGGCGATGAGCCCACCTGCGGCGATGAGGAGGGCGTGCCAGCTCGCGAGCGCGTGGCGATCGACCCGGAACCCAAAGACGGTGAGGCAAGGGGCAGACGAGGCGAGGCGGGCACCAACAGCCGCACGTCGGGCGGCAGCTTCAGCGACCATGGCGGCGGCCACGGCCACGTCGGTGTCGGTGCCGGCGTTTTCGGCAACGGCACGCCCCGCCGCCCACGCCGCAAAGCGTGGCGCTACCTCGCCCCCGCGGTGGGCCACGATAGCCGCCGCGCGCAGCAGCCCCACCGAGAGCCAGGCCCGGTAGAGTGCGGGAGTGACGTCGTGCGCCAGCCAGAGGAGGTGACGAGCTGTCGAGAGAAGAGAGGACGCGGCGGCGTTGGCTGCGGCGTAGTCGCCCTCTGCCGGTGACCCAGACGGGTCGAGGCCAGAGCAAACCACCGACATTTCCGTGGCCGACAGCAGTGCGTACCCGAGCAGCAGGGAACGGAACTGGTGAGAAATGGCAGTGGTGCCGCGACCCAAGGCGTGGGTGTCGGCAAGAACACCCCTCAACATCGCCACCTCGTCGGAGGACGAGAGCGAGGTCTCGTCCGTGGCTCCAACGACGATGGCGCCCCGCGCCCGAGGGTCCAACGACCACAGTCCCCGCAGAAGTTGGGCCACGTTGACCCGCAGCAGCACCGCCGGGAGGGCGAGAGCTGTCCACGACCAGCCGACAGCAACGGCTCCAACGGCGGCGCGAGCGGCACCGACAATGACCCAACCGATCGAGATTGTCGCGGGGCCGCCAGAGGCGTCAGAAGCGCCTCCTCTCTCGTCCCGCGTATTCAGAGCGACAGCGGTGAGCCCAGATGCGAGCCAAAAGACCCAAAAGGGCAGGGCTACGCGGAAGGCATTCGGAACGACGCCCGTGAGAACCCGGACATCGTCGTCCTGCGCGCCGTCGTTGTCTCCCTCAGCTGCGGTGCATCGGCCTTGAGCCCACAGGCCCGGCACAAGGGCGACGCGGCGGGCCGATCCGCAGGGAGCCCGGGACCAGGTTGCACCGGGGCGAGCAAGGCCGAGGCTGCGGCGCCACAGCCAAGCGAGCACAACGGCGAGAGAGAGGAACGGGAAGACGAGGGTTTCGGGCGGCAGAGGACCGCGGCCGGTGGCTGAGAGGGATACTCCACCGAGCGGCGACGCCGCACCAACGCGGCTCAACGTGCGAGCCAGAGCCGCCGGGACGGCGACAGCGAGTAGAGCGCCGGTACGGGCGACGGCCGCGCAGCGGGACGCCGGCAGGGCGCCCCGCCAGACGGGGACGAAGAGCCCAAGACGGGCTAATGAAGCGCCGGATTCGGGTGTCTGGCCGAGAAGGGACGCGCGCCCGCTCGCGGTGGCGTCGTCGTCGAGCACGGAAGGCTGCGGTTTTCTGGTGTGGGCAACAGCGGTGGGGACCCCGGAGCCAGAGCGGTAGGAACCCGGTCCAGGCTCGAGCCAACCCCGCAGCGCCCCTCGACCCTTCGCTGGCCTCGGGCGGCGGCGGTTCCGCGATTCCTAGCCGGACCATGTCGTCACGCATACGCCGCCACTGCAGATCCATCCACCTGCCGTTGATTCGACCGTGAGCGCGCGAGCAGAGTGGAGGGGCAGGGTACGGCGGCGTCGGTTATCTGCCGTTGGGGGGCAGTCGAGGTCAGACGCCGCAGCACCGACGCCGCTGGCTTCCCTGTTCCCTCCACCCCCCCACGCCCGCCTCCATCCCCTACGCCCCGACGACATGGCCAGAATGTTCGGCCCCGGGTGGGACGGCGTAGGCGACGCCAACGACAACGTGCCGCCACCGCTGGCCCCAGCGCCGCTCGTTGCCCCGTCGCCGCACCCCGCCATTCCGCAAGCGCTCCCCTCCGACGAGGTCATCGACCTGCCTTACGGCGTCGCCGCGCGTCCCCGGACCCTCAGGGACATTCCTCCGGAGTTCCGACGCGCCTTTCCTGCCGTTGACGTCTTCAACACTCTGCAGGCGACCGAGGGAGAGAGAGGGCCTGCGCCGTTCGACCCGACCTCCGTCCCTTCCCATGACCCCCTCCATCCGTCCATTCCACCCCCTCCATCCGTCCATTCCACCCTCGTCAGTCGGATGCCTTCCCCCTGTGTTTCCTCTCGGACGCCCCATTTCTTGTCTCGGCCCCCACGGGAGCGGGGAAGACGGTGCTGCTCGACCTCGCTGTGCTGCGCATGCTGAGCCGGCGCCTCGGGATCGACGGGCGCCTGACGCCGGTTGAGGCCGGGGGCAGACGCGCCAAGGCGCTCGTCCTGGCTCCCACGCGCGCACTTGTGAGGGAGAGAGTAGACGACTGGCGGCTTCGGTTCGGATCCCTCGGGGCCGTCGTGGCTGAGCTGGCGGGGCCGGCGCCGTCCGGGGCCAGCGGATTCGAGGGCGGCGGAGGAGTCGTCGGAGGGGCCGATGACGACGCCGACGCAAGGGACCCGACATGCCCCCCCGACGTCTGGACTCTCGCCTCCGCCGATGTGGTGGTGGCCACGCCCGAAAAGGCCGACGCCGTCACCCGGCGCCGCAGCGGAGGCGGCTGGATTGCGGACATCGCCCTTCTCCTCATCGACGAGGTGCACACACTGGGCGACCCCGGGCGTGGTCCATGCCTGGAAGCCCTCGTGGCGCGTCTCCGCTCGCTCGGCTCCCTCGCCTCTCTCCGAGGCTCTCCCCTGGCCGGAATCCGCTGCGGAGGAGCCAGTGCAACGGTGCCCGACGCCCACCGCGTCGCCGCCTGGCTCGGATGCCGCGCCGGCGGCCTCATCCAGGCCGGCGACGAGACGCGCCCGGTTCCGCTCACCATTTCGGTTCGCGGCGTACCTGCCGATTGCCGCAGCAACGAGTTTATCTTTACGCGCAGCCTGCCGGGACGCACGTGGCCCCTGCTCCGTGAGGCCCTCGGGGCCGGCGCACGCTCCGGCGAGCCCCTCCCGTGCACGTTGGTATTTTCCTCCACACGCGGGGCGACTGAGACGACAGCCACCGCCCTCCTGGCGGCAGCGACGCGCGACGGCCTCCCACCCGTGCCACGCGGCCATCCGGCCCGCGCTGTCCTCGCCGCTGCTGCCGCCGATCCCGTGGCCCGCCTCAGGCCCACCCTCGCCACCCTCGTGCGCGAGGGAGTCGGCTTCCACCACGCTGGCCTGGCCCCCCAGGAGCGAACGGTCGTTGAGCGGCTCTTCCGGCGGCGCTGTATCACCGTGCTATGTGCGACCACCACGCTCTCCCTGGGCGTCAACCTGCCGGCCCACCTTGTTGTCGTGCAGGGCACGTCGATGTGGAACTCCGAATTTGGGCGCTCCGAGGAGATGTCGGGAGGGTCATTGGCGCAGTTGCTTGGGAGAGCTGGGCGACTCGGCCTCGATCGCGAGGGCCGCGGCCTTGTACTCTGTAGAACCGGAGAGGAGGGTGACGTCAGACGCCGGCTGGGGGGGTGGGGGCGACTTCACTCGCGGTTCCTCGAGGGCTGGCAGCCCGGAGCGGGGTGGCGGGGCAGCAATGGCGTTGGCGATGGCGGGCTCCCTGCCGAGGCCCACGGCCTACGGGAGGCCATCCTCACCGAGGTCTGCCTGCGCACAGTGCAGTCGGGCTCCGGGGCCCGGGCTTTTTTTGACGCCACTTACGCCGCGCGTGAGCTGGCCGACGGGGCCGAGGGAGGAGCGGCCGAGGCGGACGCCCTCGCCGATGCGGCGACACGGGACACTGTAGAGGAACTATTTGCTGCCGGCCTCCTTGTGCGCCCGCCGCCCTCCTCGTCCCCCATCTCGTTCGTCGACGTGCCCCTCGCACCGTCGCCCGCTGGGATGGCTGTGTTCGAGGGGCGTCTCACCGTCCCCACCGCCGCCGCCGCCCACGGCCGCCTTGCCTTGTCACCACCACCGTCGACGTTACTTGGGGCCGGAGCAGAGGACGCGCGCCCGACAGCTGCCGAGATCTTTCGGTTCGTCGCGCGCTCTGTCGAGGTCTCCGCGGGGACCCACGTCCGGCGAGTCGATCGCCGCACACTGGGCCGCTGGAACGCCCAGCGCTGGCCTCCCCCCATGGCCGGTCGCGGTGCCGCCGCCGCGGTGGGTGGCTCCCTCTACCTTCTGCGGCACCCTGTTCCCGACCGACGCCGGCCCAAGGGCCCTCCGGCCAAGTCGGTGGTCGACGCGGGCGACAAGGCTCAAGTTATTCTTGGAGCGCGGCTGTGCGATGCAGTGCCGAACGGGGGCGCCGAGGGGGGCAGCGGGGCCGCCGGCGTGGCGCCTCTCGCGGGGTCCATGGCAGCCGAGGCCGCACGGGCCGCACGGGCAGGCGCTCGGGTCGCGCGTGCGCTCAGTCGGGCGCTGCTGTCGGCTGTTCCGGCACCTTCGACGACGGCGCCGACGGACTTTGCTCTGACGACGGGCGCGGCGGCGTCCGGCGCCGTCGTGAAGGTGCCCGTCGGGTCCTGGCCGGGGCGTTTGGCCGCTGGGGCCCGCCTCCACTCTCTCGCCAGATGCCTCGAGGCAGGGGCTTGGCCCGACTGCGGCCCTCGTCTGCTCCGGCAGGTCGCCGGAGTCGGACCTCTTGCGGCGGCTCGGCTGACGGAGTCCTTCGCCGGGGCGGAACGAGATCGCCTTGGGTTCGGGGACGCCGGGACCGCCGCCGCCGAGGCGCGGCCCCTGGCGATGGGAGGTCCGCGAGCTCTCGCCGCCGCTTGTCCCCGGCGCGTCGAGGTCGCCACGGGTCGCCGCTTTCCCTGGGGTGACCGCGTCGTGGCTGCGGCCCGGGCGGTGGCGCCCCCCCTCTTTTCTGTGACGCTTCGGGCGCGATGGGCGGCGGGGGCGGGCGGGGATGGGCAGGGTCGCTGGGAGGGCGAGGCCGTTTGCTCTCCAGTCGACGTGGACGCCGCCGGGGCTGACGGTCTCCCCTCTCTCCCCTCGGAGGGCGCCGCCGTGCCCCCCGTCCTTCTTCACGCGGCGTCCAGCGGGGCCGCGGGGGCGGTGGATCGGGTGAACAGGGCCGGCCCCAGGGCGCAGGGCGCCGCCAGAGCGTTTCGAGCCGACTTCGTCGTCGGCGACGTCACCTCCGACGCCATCCTTGCCCACTGTGACGCGTCGCTGGGCGAACGCAGGCCCATTTTTCTGCGCTTTCGTCTCCCTGCGACGACCTCCACCGCGTCCTCGCCGCCCCCGCCAACGCTCGTGGCGCTCGTCCTCGTCCGAGGCACCGTGGGTCACGACGGAGGCTGCCGCCTCGACGGGGCCGCCGTCGAGGCAGACGCCCAAGGCTGGAGGTCGGTCGCCTCGGCGTCGACGGGCCCCGACGGCGGCTGTTGCGTCGAGACACTGCTCCGGTGGCCGGGAGCGTCGGAACCAGGCGCCTCGGCGGCTAGGGCCACGAAGCCGCGGGCCCCCAACAAGCGCCCCCCGACGTCGGGCGCGGCAGAGGGCGTCGTCGCGTCGCCGGCAATCCGGCGACGGGCCGCCGTTCGGTCCGCCGCCGAGGCGCGAGCGGCCGCCGCCGCCATGGCCGCAGACGGACGGGGTGCGCTGCCGCCCGCCGATGCGCCGGCGGCCGCGCCAGCGGTCGCGCCGGCGGCGGCACCTCCCCCTGCACCGCCGCTCCAGCCTCAGATTGGTCCGCGCCTCCTCCCACCTGCTGCAGCCCCTCCCGCGCCCACCCCTCGCCCCTCGCCGGCTTGCCGTGCCCCGCCGCCTCCTGCCGCTGGCTTCTACGCCGCGCTACTTGGAGACACCGCGCCCCACCCCGCCGCCGCCCCGTCGCGTCCCGTCGGCAGCGTGGAGGTTGCGGTCCCGGACCTCGCTGCCCGCCCCCCGACGCTTGCCGACCCATGGGCTGGCCTCCTTTGACGGGCGGGACGGGCGGGACGACGAGAGCGGCCGAGGGGCTGGGATTTCGGAGGCACTTTATGGTCCTGGTTGAAATGCCGTGCCCTAGCGCCTGCGCCCGCCACAGCGCCATTATCGCATGTAGGGCAAGATCAGGTAGTCCTGCACCCGTCCCAGCCACCACTCTGGTTCTGCGGTCATCGAGAGGAAGAGGGAGGGGTCAGCGGCGGTGGCGGCGGCGGCCAGCGCCAGCGGCAGCGGCGACGGCATCTCAGCGGCATCGTCCCCAACCCCCCAACTCGGCTCCGTGCCCGCGGGCAGCCGACTCGCCACGCCTCTCCGCATTGGCACCCGTCGCGCGACGTCAGCAGGAGATTCTGCATCTCGGCAGCCGGCTTGCGGAAGAAGATCATGTGCCCCCCGGCGAGGCCGACGATGACGCACACAAAGACGCCGACATCGTAGCTCATGGCAGCCAGCATGAGCAGGTAGCCCAAGGTGACGTTGACTGCGTACAACGCGCTGATGACCGTCCTCCCGGCCCGCAAGCCGGTGGAGCGGACGACAGCATCGGCGACGCCGGGTTCCCGGCGGACTCGGGAGGCGGGGCAGCCCTTGTCGTGGTCAACCGTGTCGGACGTGCTAGAGCAGTCACCGCCTGCCCGATTGGCGCCCCCCGAGCACTCGCACCCCCCCTTGGTGCCGCAGGGGAAGTAGGCGGCGTGAAGCTTGACGCGGAAGGTCACGAGGGCCTCGTTGATGACGCCCAGCGCGAGTACAAGGACGAGGATGCCGATGTACTTGCCTGTCGGGGCGAGGGCAAGTGTGGGAGGGTGGGTGGCGTCGACGGGCGGGGGAGGGGGCGCTCGCCGATTCCCGAACCGATATCCCGTGTCATGCACGAGACAAGTCGAGGAGGCCGGACAACGACGCTCCCCAGCCCCAGCTAGGGCCGAGGTAGGGCAGCCGGGCCTGGCTTGGGTCCGACCCATTGCCTTCCCCCGTTTCGTAGTCTCTTCGAGGGTAACGACAAGGTCACGATACTCAGATCGCTCATGATACAAAATATTCCACGATAACGCGGGGAATAGCGCCCCATAGCGTGATTATCAGGAGAAGACGGGGGGACGAGATTGCCACCCGAGCTGGCGAGACGGCGCCCCGGTTTCCGCCTCGTCTGGGCGGCGATGGGCCGACAGGCGAGCCTGACGGTCCACGCACCGTCTGTCCCAACCTTCCGAGCCTCTGCGTCCCAGCCTGCCCCCCGCCCGCCCCCCGCCCGCCCCCCGCCCGCGCATGCTCTCGCCCGGCTCATCCTGGGGCACCGCTGACAGGCCCGAGAACCAGAAGCGGGCCGCCTCCCGCGTTGAAAAGAACTGCGAATGCCCCCCCGTCCCCGTAGTCCCCCCGTGGCCCGAGTGATCCACCATCGCGTCCTCCATCATTGCGCCCTCCATCGTACCGTCCATCGTCATGTCCATCGGCTGCTCAACGGGCATATCCATTTCGGACATGTCCTTATCGATGTCGGCGACGGAGTCACTGACCGGAAAGGCGGGTGAGGTGTGGTTCGGTAGAAGTCTGCGATCATCGCAGAAAACGCGATGGCAAATGAGTTGGAGTGAGGAGCTAGTGTGGTGTGGTTCTCGCGGTCAAGAGAGGAAGCCGACGCCGGCTAAACGCAACATCATCCAGAAAGGCACGCTCCAGCCGTATACGGCACAGAGTGCGCCGCGAGGATCCACTGCGCCACTCCGGCCATCCCGCATCGCTGCCATTGAAGCGCCTCTCTCTCTCTCTGCGCCGCTGTTCCGCGGGGCTGGGAGACGAGCACGATGGTTGACGACCTCGAAGCCCGCCTGGTCGCCGCTCTGCGCGACTTGGAGGCCGCGCGCGGAGACGCGGACGCTGCGCGAGACGAGAGCGCCGACCTCCGGGCAAGGCTGCCGCGGGGACACCGCCGTCGCGAGGGTCCTCGCGCTCCGGCCCGCCCCCCCGTCGACGACCGACGGCCCTGCCCGACACCGCCCGATCTCGCGCAGGAGCGTCTCGCCGACCTCGACGACAGAAGGGCCGCCGAGGCCGAGCTGGCGGCGTCGTCGTCCTCGGGTTCAAACGCGACGGTGGCCAAGCTGAGGGAAGAGCTCGACCGCGAGCGCCGCGAGCGCGCCGCCGAGGCCGAGGCGGCCAGGGAGCGGGCCGAGGAGGACGCCGAGGCGCTCGACGCCCTCCGTCGGGTCAACCGGGCCCTCGCCGAGGGGTCGCTTGGCCCGCCGCAGCCCGGCGCGTCCCCCGCCCCTCCCGCCTCAGCCCCTCCCGCCCCCGTCGTGGACAGCGGGGCGCTGGGGGAGGAGCTTGCGCGGGAGCGCGCCCGGGCGGACGCCGCGGAGGCCGCCGCCCAGGCCGCGCGGCGCGTCGCCGACGCCGCGGAGGCCGCCGCCCGGGCCGCGCGGCGCGACGCCGACGACGCCGAGACGCAGCGCGCGGCCGCCGCGTCCGCGCGCGCCGAAGCCGAGAGGGTCGCGTTGGCGGCCAAGGCGAGCGTCTCCGACGCCGGAGCCCGGGCGGAGGCGGCCGAGGCCGAGGCGGCGGCGGCGAGGGAGGAGGCGGTTAGGGCAGCCTCCTCCGCGGGGCCCGCGGCGGCCGAGGCGGAGGCCCTGCGCCGCGCGCTTGCCGACGCCCGCTCGGCGCTGCAGACGCTGCGCGGGCGCCTCGCGGGGCGGGCGTCGGCCGCCGACGAGGTCGCCGCGGCCATCGCGGCGTTGGGTTCGGCGTCTGGGGGGGGGGCTGGCGTCGGCGGCGTGGCCGGCTGGCCGGCTGCCCCACCTTCGATGGCGACGTGAATGTTTTCTGGACGAAGAATCTTCCCGCACCCCCGCCCCTCCTCACCCTCGCGTCGGGAGCGAGCCCGAGGCGAACTCGAGATCTTCCACCAAATCTCCGAGGAGACCTCCCCTCCCGACGCGCCCCCCCCCGGCGCCGGAACCCGCCTTGGTCCTCGCCGGCGCCGACGCGCGGGCCGGCGAGGCAGAGGGGGCGGCGAGGGCTCCGACGGCGCGCGCCAAGCCGAGCTTGGGCCAGGCGAGGCCCGGCCCTCCGCCGCTGAGCGAGGCCGAGCCCGTCGAGGCGGCGGGCGCGGGGCCGGCACCCCAATCGGCGGGTGCCGCGAGGGTCCTCGATCCCCTCCGGGCCTGAGGCGAGAGAGACGGGGAGCTACCTCGGCCCCGGCCCCGGGAGCGGGAAGACGGCCGCGCTGTCGACCGCAAGGACGGCGGCGCAGCCGGGACCGTCGTAGGGGCCTTGTGCTCCCCCCGCAAAACCCCCCCCCGCAGCGAGAGCATACGCCCACGGCGCTCGCCGTCCGCGCGATCCCGCAGCTCCGACACGACGTCGATGGCGGCGGCCCTCCGGCGAGCGACGCTGCGGAGCTGGTCAAGAGCCCCGCTTCGCATCGCCCGAATAGCCTCCCAGTCGGACGACACGGCGTCAACAAACGCGGCTGCGTCGGCGACGTGGACGTCGGCGTCTGAGTGGGCCACAGCCGTCAGGGGCAGTCGGGCGCCTAGAAAAGCCGCCGCATGACCCAGGAACTGGCCCGGTCCGAGGAGGCCGACGCCCACGAACGTCGCATCGCCCAGCCCAAGCTTGCTCCCGCCATTGGCCAGAGGTCTGGAGGCGCCGAGGGGCGAGACCCCGCCGTCGACGTTGCCACGCAAAGCGGAGACAAGGGCGTTGGTCTCAGCGAGCTCGGCGGCCGACAGCGGAGGACCGGCGCCGCCGCCGAGGGGCGCACTCACGCCCGGCTCGGACAGTTCGGCGCCCTGAGCCGGCCCTCCCCCGCGGCCCCACACCGGGCACTGGAGCGCAATGTCGCCGCGCTTCACGATCATCAAGAGAGGACTCCCATCGGCAGCGACGGCCATCACCTTGACGCCGCGGCGGAAGCGGCGCAGCGAAAAGAGGCGCGTGAGGTCCGCCAACCGCAGCGGATCCCACCCCAAGAGCCCCGGAATGGCCCGGAGATAGCCGGCTTGCGATAGGCGCTCTTCGGCAACGATGCGCTGCAAAAAGCCGTGGTAGAGAGGCACGGGCAGCGTGGCGATGATGCAGGGCTCGAGCGCGACGGCAGTACGGGCGCACCGCACCCCGCCAGCACCGACAAGCGCGAGCGACGCCCAGTCGAAGCCTCCGCCCTCCTGCTCGACGAGCTCTAGGGGGCCGTGGACGGCCGAGGTGGCGTCGAGACCGCCGCCAAGCGACCTCCGACCGAAATCGACGGCGGCGCTGTCGAAACTGTTGGCCCTCGATCGCTTCGGCACGTTCCTGTTCACCTCAGCCTCGACCTCGGGCTCCGGCCAGGCGTGCAGCGCGACGCGGCCCTGGAGAATGAGGCAGAAGTGCGGGGGCGGCTTGCCCTGCTGGTGAATGACCTCGTCGGCGGCGAAACGCCGCACCCCCATCGCCATGCACATCGAGAGGCGGAGGCGAGGGTCAAAGGGCTCAAGGAGGCCGGAGGCCCCGAGCAACTGCTCGATGCGGAGCCCGTCGACGCGGGTGCGCCCCGCCACGGGCCGACCGAGGGCGGAAACGAGGTCGGAGAGGTGGTGGACGCGGAGTCCGGGCCGGCGGAAGATCTTCACAACGTCCAAGAGGCGCGCGACGAGGGCGAAGCCGCCCGCGTCAACAACAGCCGTCGAGGGGGCACGGGCTGGGCGCGCGAGGGCCTCGGCCCCGATGAGGTCAAAAGGGACGACCGGTGCTACCTCGGGACCGACGGTGTCCGTCCAGAGGGTATTGGGGAGGATGAGGACGGCGCGACCGAGTGCGCCACTCGCTCCTTCTCCGAGATCGGACGGCTCCATAGTGGTGACCCTACCGCCGCCAGTGCCTTTGACACCAGCGGCATCCTGGTGCATGCTGACCGTGAGCGAGCGGGCGAAGGACCTGTGAGTGGCGATCAAAGAGGACTCCTGCCCGGCAGCGGGCGCCTTGACGTGGCGGTTGAAGGCCACCTGGCTGCGCTGCCGGGCAAGGAAGGGGGCGCGCTTGCCGTGGCTGGGCTCTGCTCCGCTTACGGCGAAGAGAGTGGAGGACCGTTGAAGAGGGCGCCGGGTGGCCAAGCCGGCCTCGATCGGTCGGTCGCTGACGCGCGGGCCCAAGAGGCCCGAGGAAGAATTTCTCTTTTCAGGCCGGGGCCCCGACGAAGCATTCGTTTCGAGGAGCGGCCGATCCGTTCCAGAACTCGGTGCCTCCGTCGCCTCGTCCTCCGGGATGGCGGCGTCAGCAAAGATGACCGACTGCCGCGAGGTCCGCTTGGGCGTAGTCAGCCCCTCCAGGTCGGTCGGAGCTGCACCGGGATCGGCCTTGATGCTGCCCAGCCGCGACACCCTCCTCTCTGGTGCAAGGGCGCCAGATAGAGACGAAGGGCTTCCGCGGACGACACCGGCGACGGGCGACGGGGCGGACCGCAAGACAGCGTCGCTGACAGGGGCCACATCGGGAGTCGGCGGGGCGTCGGCACGGTTCGCTGGGGCCGGGGGGGGTGGGACCAGCTCTCCGGTCTCGCCGGGACGCGGGTGCGCGGGGCCTGGCATAGGTCGATCGTGGGCCACGCTGAACGCCGTACCGGGGGGTGTGCCATAGCCGCCGTCGTTGGCACGCCCGTGCTCCACTCCAGTCGGCAGCAAGGATGGTACACGGACGCCGCCGTCGTCGCCACCGCTGTCGTCGTCGTCGTTGCCGCCGTCCAGCCCCAGAGAGTCACCATTCAAGGAGGGTCGCGATGTCTCCGCCTGACTCGCGGCCCGCGCCACCTCGGGGTCGTCCACTGGCACCTCCCCCTCCCTCCCCAGCGGAATGTAGTCGGCCGCTGCGCACGGCAGCTCCGCACCCTGCTTGAGGGACATCGCGTGAGAACGGCGCCGCAGGACGCGGTCCGCGGCCTCGGGCGTCGCCACCGCGGCCGTCGCCCGGCTGTTTCCCTGGCGGGCCGTCGACTTCCCGCGATCTGCACCACGCCCCCTTCCAAGCGAGGCAGTCGATACGTCACCGATGAGGTGAGCGGGCGCCCTGGGCGTCGTCGGGGGGAACAGGTCGGCCCCCGCCTCGCGTGGCGCAGCGGCGACGGGCCGACGGGGCGGCGGAGACTGGCTTGCGGCGGGTCCCAGCCGCCTAGGGCCTGCTCCCCCAACAAGGACGCCGCATCGCGAGGCCTCGTGCCGCCGCCTGCTCCCGCGACCTCGACGCGATGGCTCGATCGGGGGGGCGGCGTCAGGGCCGATGATAGCTCGGCCAAGGTGGGCCAGGACGCGCACGCGGTCGGCGTCCGGGGGGTGCTGGGGCAGGGGGACGGGGGCGACCTCCCCGCCGTCGCCACCATCGTTGCCACCCTGGCCGACGGCGACAACGTCAAATCGCGCGACCTCGGGCGGGCCGCCGGGCGACCCCGCAGTGGCAGCGGCCAGCTCGTCGGCGACCGATTCGGTGACGTCCACGCTGGGGTCGATGATGATGTGCTCACCCGCACCTCCAGGCAGAAAGCGGATCTCGTTCGCCGAGGGACGAGGTTCGTCTCCGGGATCGCGGCCGCTGGAAAAGGCCTCCATCGAGGCCGCGACGGCCAACGGGGCGTCCACGCCCTGGGCGTCCAAGGCGGTCGGCGAACCTTCCCCAGAGCTACAATCCTCGCGAGCATAGTCGACAACGCCCGAGAGCGGCTCAAACATCGACGGAGCGCCGCCCCGGTCCCGGCGCCGGACGTCGCGGCCGGGTCCGGCGCGCCCCACCTTGAGCGACAGGGACGCCATCAGCGACCGGGGGCGGTCGGAACCGTCGATATCGGCCGCGACGGCGTCGTATCCACCTCCCTCGAAGGCCTTCTGGGCGTAGGACTCGCGGGGTCCCATGATGCGAGGCTTGGGTCGCGGCAGATGACCGTCGTCGGGCGAGCGGTCGCGGTGGTGGCGGTCGGGCCCCTCGGGGGGCCGCCAGCCCGGCACCCTGGCCCGCCGATGGGGGGCTGTCCCCGGGCTTGGCGCGTTGCCGCTGTCCGACGGACGCCGGCTCACCCGGAGCGACGGGGCGCGAAAGAAGGCTCGACCGGCCCGGCTGTGTCCGTCGACGTTGTCCTCGAGGGCGCCCGCGCCAGCCAACGCGAGGGCCGCCGCGCCAGCGCCGCCTTCGCGGTCGGGATCCATCCACGAGTCCAGCGGCACGGTCTCTCTCTTGGCCAGCGCCCGGAGGTTGAGCCGGGCGCGCTCGCCCGGATCTGACGTCGCGCCGGGCTCGACGTGGCCCTCGGCGCCGGAGGCGGCATCGTCCCTCCCCGGCCCCGGCAGGGCGCGGCGGGACCCCGACCCCGTCAGCACCATCGCGAGCTCCCCGATGGGCGCGTTCTGGACGCACATGACCTCGTTGGGCCGGAGGCGCCGGAGCGAAAGCTTGGACGCCAGCGCGTCCATCCGGGCGGGGTCGACGCGGCGAAACGCGGGGTGCCGCCGGAGGAGGTCGGCGAGGAGGGCGTCGTCGGCCCGCCTCCGCCGGCCCGGGGGCCCCGACGCGGCGAGGCGCACCGCCTCGCGAGCCAGCGGCACGTGGAAGACGCGCGCGTGATGCAGAGCGCGCCAGAGGCACCCCCCAGAGAGGCGGAGGACGACGGCGCCGGGGTGCGCGGCCGCCGTGTGGGAGCAGCCGTAGCCCCGGAGCACCGCCCACTCGTTCCACCCCCAGGGGTAGGACAGGGAGAGGGTGCAGGGCCCGTGGGCGGCCTCGAGCTGGACCAGGGATCCGCGCCCGGGCCACGGGATCTCGGGGTAGTCGGCCTCGGCCGACGAGGCGTCCCCGCCGACGCCGAGGCCCGAGGCGCGGCGGTCGGCCTCGGCCGCCTGCCGGAAGCCGACGGCCCTCGCCTCGAGCGCCGACCTCCGCCGCTGGGCCTCGAGCGCCCCGCCCCCGCCCGTGAAGGCTCGATGCAACGTCACGCAGCCGCGCAGCAAAAAGAAGAAATGGCGGGCGCCGCCCCCCTCGCGGGCCAGGAGGACGGGCGCCGCGCCGGACGGCACCCGGACGAGATCGGCGCCGCGGCAGAGGTCCTCCAGGGCGACCCTCGGGAGGTCGTCGAGAAGCGGGTGTCCCGCGAGGAGAGTCGCGACCGAGGAGGCGACCTCGCGGGACAGGAGGCGGCCGCGGTGGGACGACGGAGCGGGCGTCGGGGCGAACTTCACCGCCGAGGCGGGGGCGGTGGGGGGGGCGCCGCCCGGGCCGCACACCACGCCGCTCGCCGCGCCCCGCGGGACGAGGACGCGCGTCCCCGCCAGCGAACCCCGCCTGAATTCCTCGATCGCCGCGGGGCCTGCGCTCGCAATCTCCATGGCGGCCCGTCCAGCCAGGCGAAACGCCCCCAGGGCACCAAACAGCGCGACAGCCGACGACGACGGTCCTCCCCCCCCGCCCTCGGCTTCCGGGGCGCCAGAGTCGTGGGTCCCGGTCGCGAGGGCGGCCAGGCGCCCGGCCAGCCCGTCGGCGACGGCGGCCTCGGCGACGGGCATGTCGGCTGCCGCCGTAGGGGGGGCGCCGTCGCCCCCGCCCCATCGACCCCGCAGCAGCGCGCCGATGCGACGCATTTCGTCCGCCGAGAGGGTGGGGGGCTCGCGCGATGCCAGCTCGAGATCAAGGGTGGGTCGCTCGGCGATCAACGCGAGGACTTGGGCCTCGGAGAGGGTGCCAGGCGGCCGGTCGTCCGTGTTGCCCGCACCGTTGGGCGCGACGTTGGCCCCACCTTGCGCCGCGCTCTGCTGTTTCATGGCAACGGCGATGGCGTGACGGCTCTGGGCGGCGGCGCGGAAGAAATGGGCCGCGCTCTGCCCGAAAACGGGGGCTTGGACGGGGGGGGCGGCCATGTGCAGCAGCTCTTCCGCACCTGGCGCAGCGACGGCGCGGGGAGGGGCGTGGCCTCGGTGTCTCACGGGGGCTGAGGTCGGCCTTCGACCTTTTCCTGCGGAAGATATGTCCGGACCTGCTAATGAATGCTAGATTTTGAGACCAAAGAGCTGTTCGGCGCTCGAAGGGGCATCAAGCTCGACGCACGGGGGGAAAACTTGTTGGCGCGCGCCATCGGCCGGCGCCGTCGTCCTCCTCGCCTTACCGGCTCTCCCAACGAGCTAAGAAGAGGGCAAACTACCACGCGAGCTAGTTACTTCCATTCGCGCCTACCTGCGTCGACGGGGGGGGGCGACGAAAGACGCGACGGACACGTCTGCCTCGTCGCCAGTCGAGTCTCTCGACAGCGCTCTCTCCAAACCAGGGAAGTGCTCCCCGGCGCTCGAGGGAGGGCCGATCCCCGAGCGGAGGTGAACGTCAACCTGGCTCTGCGACCTCCCCGCCCTCCAGGGTCGTCGTCGTTCTTCCTCGCGAAGGTCGCGGCGGCTGGGTTTCTGGCCGGGGCGTGCATGGAAACATTTATGTGCAAAACCGGATTCTACGAGGCGAGAGTCTGACTGGAGGCGTTGGAGGCCGGGGCGGCGGGAGACGGCGGGGCGACGCCGCAGCGGGCCGAGTCCCCTCCGCGTGTCGCGCCTCCTGTGGGCCTCGACCCCCCGACCCGGACATCGCGCCGGCGGCCGCGCTGGGCGAAGGATCTTCTGATCTATCCCCTGCGCGCGGCGGAGACGCGTGCCGTCCCGGCCTCGACGGAGGCCCAGCCGCCCCGCGAGCCCTCGGCGGGGACCCGACCGGAGCCCCCCGACCGTCCCCGCGCAGGTCGCCACGAGGAACCAGGCCAAGCGCATCTCCGCGTCCTTCGACGCTCACGTGGAGCACACCGCGGCCCTGAAGGACCGCGTCTCCGGCCCCGGCGCGCGGACGGCATGAACGAGCTGCTGGGCGACCTCGCGGCGGCGACGTCGGGCGCCGGCCGGGCCGCGCCCGCGCGCCCCGACGCCGGCGGCCGCGCCCTCCCCCAGGGCCTCCTGGCCACCCTCGCGGGCCTGTCCACCGCCCCCGCCCCCGCCGGAGGCTCGGCCGCCTCCGCCGCCGGAGGCTCGGACCCCGCCGCCGCCGCCGCCGCCGTCCGGGAGGCCCTCGGGGCCGCCGACCCCGCCCTCCGGGGGCAGGCCGAACGCCTGTGGGCGCACCTCGACGAGCTGAGCCGGACGGATCCCGCCGCCTACGACGATTTCCAGCGGCGGCTGCGGGAGGGCCGCGAGGCGGCGCACCCGTCGGCCGCGGGGGGGCGGGGCGGGGCGGGGGG
>Ga0181576_10001783_pt1 | contig 16326 bp, 17 predicted proteins | sample 101ome_22_FD_132464 | JGI IMG/M metagenome (GOLD analysis project Ga0181576, IMG submission 132464) | Coastal salt marsh microbial communities from the Groves Creek Marsh, Skidaway Island, Georgia - 101412BT metaG (megahit assembly) | ecosystem: Environmental > Aquatic > Marine > Intertidal... | reverse complement strand
TTCTTACTTTAGTTTGTTTGCAATCGTATTGTTTTCTGCTCTTTTAATGAACATCAGATTGCCTTTGTTTTCATTTAAAATAAAGTCTTTTAATATAAAAGAATACCGTTATCAAATGGTTCTTCTTTTACTTAGTCTTCCCACTTTTTATATATTCAATTGGGCTGCGGTACCGTTATTAATTTTAGTTTATCTGGTATTGAATCTGATACGTAATAGTCTTAGTTGAGTTATCCTTTTTCTTTAAAAAGACAATTTCTTTTTTCTAAGTTCAAAATTTTGACCTAAATAAACTTTTCGCACCATTTCATCCTCAGCCAGCTCTTCTGGAGTACCAGCTTTGAGTATGCTTCCTTCAAACATTAGATAGGTTTTATCAGTTATTGCTAAAGTCTCTTGAACATTGTGGTCTGTAATGAGGATACCTATATTTTTCTTTTTCAGGTGGGCGACAATCCTTTGGATGTCTTCAACTGCAACGGGATCTACACCAGCAAAGGGTTCATCGAGAAGAACAAATTTTGGATCTGTAGCCAAAGCTCTAGCGATTTCGGTTCTTCTTCTTTCACCACCAGAAAGTAAATCCCCCCTGTTTTTTCGAATGTGAGTAAGACCAAATTCCTCTAAAAGTGATTCCATTTTTTCTTTTTGAGCAGTCTTGCTAAGTGTGGTCATTTGCAAGACACTTAGAATATTGTCTTCAATACTCAATTTTCTAAAAACAGAGGCCTCTTGTGCCAAGTATCCAATTCCTTTTTGAGCTCTTCGATACATTGGAAAAGTGGTAATTTCCTCATGATCCAAAAAGATAGCTCCAGCATTGGGTTTTATTAGACCAACAATCATGTAGAAAGAAGTCGTCTTACCTGCACCATTAGGCCCTAGTAGTCCAACAATTTCACCTTGGGTTACTTCAAGAGAGATGCCCTTGACTACTTTTCGTCCTTTATAGGATTTTTCGATTCCTTCTGCACGTAGTTTCATAAACCTAATTTTGTTGTTTTTCTAAGATTTCCCAATATTCATAGGCCCTTCTCAAATGAGGAATCACTATACTTCCACCTACTACGGTAGCAATTTCAAGGGCTTCCATGACTTGTGATTTGGACAGTTGTTCTTTGTAGCAGTTTTCAAGGTGGTATTTTACACAGTCATCACAACGCAAAACCATTGAAGCCACTAAACCTAAAAGTTCCTTAGTAGACACGTCTAAACTCCCTTTTTTATAGGCTTGGTTGTCCAAACTAAAAATACGCTTCAGCGTAGTTGATGCTCCATTGAGCAACCTGTCGTTCATACGACTTCGGTATTCGTTGAATTCCTTTACTGCATCAGACATTTTTGAGGGCTTTGTCTTGGTTTCTAGTTACAATTTTTGAGATTAATATACTGACTTCGTAGAGAATAAGAATTGGGATGCTCACTATTATTTGACTGGCAATATCTGGAGGGGTTATTATTGCAGATAAACTTAAAACAATCACGAGAGAGATTTTTCTATTTTTTCTTAAAAAGGATGGGGTGATAATCCCAACTTTTGTTAAAAAATAAACAATTATTGGTAGTTCAAAAATAATCCCAGAGGCTAATACAGATGCTCTCAAAAGTCCAATATAACTGCTTAAATCAAAGTCATTAAATATTTCGGCACTTACAGAGTAGTTGCCTAAGAAATTGATGGAGAGTGGTGTAACAATGTAGTAACCAAACAAAACCCCAATAAAAAATAAAAAAGAAGCCACAAAAATGAATCCTCTGGCATTTTTCCTTTCGTTTTCATAAAGCCCCGGACTAATGAACTTCCAAAATTCAAAAATAATATAAGGGAAAGCAACGATAAATCCCGCCAGGATGGAAGTCCATAAATGGGCAGAAAATTGTCCTGCCATGGTTCTGCTTTGTATTCTAAAAGGAAGTTCTTCGATACAAAAACTGTTCCCTTGTCCCAAGCTTTGAGAGATAGAACAAAACCATTTATAAGTGATAAAATCTTTTTGTTTTGGCCCAAAAAGCAAAACATCGAAAATAAAATCTTTGAAAAGAAATGCAACTGTTGCAATGATAAGAATTGCTAAAACCGAACGAATAAGATGCCATCGTAATTCTTCTAGGTGATCTAAAAAGGACATTTCATCTTTAGATTGTTTGTCGTTCATGGTTGCAAATGTCTTTCTGTTTATTCAGTTTGTAAAAATATCAAAAACAAATGGGAAGTGCCCTCATTTTTTTAGGAATGAAATTTATTATCGGGTTGAGTATTGTAGTAAGATTTAATGTTTTTGTTTAATAAATTTCTTATTTTTAGTATAAAAATGCTTGAAAAAATAATTCTCCTCATTTTCGATGATTAAAGATGAGCTCAAGGCACATTTAAAGAAACACTTTGGTTTTTCAAACTTTAAAGGCTTACAAGAAGCGGTAATAAACAATATATTAGACAAGAGGATTCCTTTGTTATAATGCCAACTGGAGGAGGTAAATCACTCTGTTATCAGTTACCTGCCTTGCTTCAAGAAGGAACGGCTATAGTGGTTTCTCCCTTGATAGCTTTGATGAAAAATCAAGTGGATGCTATAAGAGGTATTTCCTCTGAAAATGGTATTGCGCATGTGTTGAATTCTTCTTTAAACAAGACAGAAACCGCTCAAGTCAAAGAGGACATCCGCAATGGAATTACAAAACTTCTATACGTTGCTCCAGAATCGTTATCAAAAAAAGAAACTATTGATTTTTTTAAATCAGTTAAAATTTCTTTTCTAGCAGTCGATGAGGCCCATTGTATCTCCGAATGGGGCCATGACTTCAGGCCTGAATACAGAAACCTTAGACTGATCTTAGCACAGTTCAAACAGTCCATACCCATCATTGCCTTAACTGCTACTGCTACACCAAAAGTACAAGAGGATGTTATGAAAAACTTGGGGATCCTAAAAGCCAAAGTTTTTAAGGCATCTTTTAATAGACCCAATCTGTACTATGAAGTGCGAACCAAAACAAAACATGTTGATTCTGACATCATTCGTTTCATTAAACAAAAAGAGGGGAAATCGGGAATCATCTATTGTCTTTCTAGAAAACGAGTAGAGGAGTTAGCACAAACGCTTCAAGTTAATGGAATCAATGCATTGCCTTATCATGCCGGACTAGATGCAAAGACACGAGTATCCCATCAAGATTTATTTTTAAAAGACGATTGTGATATTATAGTAGCAACCATTGCTTTTGGAATGGGAATTGACAAACCAGACGTTCGTTTTGTAATCCATCACGATATTCCAAAGAGTATAGAAAGTTATTACCAAGAGACCGGAAGAGCGGGTAGAGACGGGGGAGAAGGTTATTGTTTGGCATTTTATTCCTACAAAGACATCGAAAAATTAGAAAAGTTTATGTCAGGAAAACCACTGGCAGAACAAGAAATTGGGATGGCACTACTGGCAGATATGGTGGCCTATGCAGAAACATCAATGTCAAGGAGAAAATTCATATTGCACTACTTTGGAGAACAGTTTGATAATGAAACGGGTGAAGGGGGTGATATGGACGATAACATGCGTTTTCCGAAGAAAAAAATTGAAGCAAAAACGGAACTAACCCTCTTACTTGAAGCGATAAAGGCAACCAAAGAAATTTATAAATCCAAAGAGTTGGTCAAAACACTATTGGGAGATAAAAGTGCTTTGATTCAATCACATAAAACACATCTGCTATCAGTTTTTGGAAGTGGAGCAGAGAAAGAATCCTCTTTTTGGATGGCCTTAATTAGACAAGCTCTTGTTGCGGGTTACCTGATCAAAGAAATAGAAACCTATGGTTTATTGAGGCTTTCTCAGAGAGGAAAAGAGTATCTCAAACAGCCCGTCAGCTTTATGATGACTGAAGACCACAAATTTGAAGAACAAGGAGATGCTGTTGTGATACAAAAGAAGTCCTTAGAAGTACTAGATAAAGCATTGATGCAGTTGCTTGTTCATTTAAGAAAAGAGGTGGCTTCTACAAACGAAGTCCCTCCCTATGCTGTTTTTCAGGAGAATTCTTTGGAAGAAATGTGTATCAAGTACCCTGTTTCACTAGAAGAGCTTGTATCAATCAATGGGGTAGGTGAGGGAAAAGCTAAGCGCTATGGTGCAAAGTTTGTAGAAATTATCCAAAAACATGTTGAGGAAAACAACATTCTTAGACCTGATGATTTGGTTGTAAAAAGCACGGGGATAAATTCAGGCCTAAAACTCTATCTGATTCAAAGTGTTGACCGAAAACTTCCTTTAGAGGACATAGCCGATGCAAAGGGGATGCCTATGGATCAGCTCATAGAAGAAATGGAAACTATCGTTTTTGCAGGGACTCGACTCAATATTGATTACTACCTCGAAGATCTTTTTGATGAAGACCAAATTGAGGAGTTGTATGACTATTTTATCGAATCAGAAACTGATGCAATCAATGAAGCTGTTGCTGCTTTTGATGGAGAATATGACGAAGAAGAAATTCGTCTTTATCGATTAAAGTTTATGAGTGAAATTGCAAATTAAACTTTTGTGATTAAAGTGGATTCTTATCTTTGCCCACAAAAGAAAATAAATGGAAGGAATATTCGCACTATTTGAAACATCAAAAGGCACCATAAAGGTTGAACTAACCTATAAACTAACCCCCGGGACTGTAGGTAACTTTATAGCTTTAGCGGAAGGAACACAACCCAATAACCACAAGAAACAGGGAGAGCCCTATTATGACGGACTTAAATTTCATCGTGTAATCCCCGATTTTATGATTCAGGGAGGTTGTCCACAAGGAACGGGATCCGGAGGTCCTGGTTACCAATTTGAGGACGAATTCCATCCTGAATTAAAACATCACAGAGCGGGTACACTGTCTATGGCCAATGCAGGACCTGCTACAAATGGGAGTCAGTTTTTTATCACACATGGGCCTACGGACTGGCTTGATGGCAAACATACGGTTTTTGGATATGTTCACGAAGGCCAGGAGGTTGTAGATCAAATTGCTCAAGGAGATGGTATTCAGGCTGTAAAAATAGAACGTTACGGTATTGATGCTATAAATTGGGATGCTCAAGCTGCATTTGATTCCTTTATTTCAAGTGGTGAGCAGCGTAAAAAAGAGGCTCGTGAGGCTGCAGAAAAGGCGTTAGAGGAACACACAAAAGGTATGAATAAAACCGAAAGTGGTCTATTCTATTCCATTAAAAAAGTGGGTGAAGGTCCTACTCCAGAAACGGGAAAACAAGTATCTGTTCACTATAAAGGTACTTTACTGGATGGAACTGTTTTTGATTCATCATACCAAAGGAATCAGCCCATTTCATTTTCAGTAGGTGTGGGACAAGTAATCCCTGGATGGGATGAAGGGATTATGCTTTTGAATAAAGGTGCTACAGCACACTTTGTGATTCCTAGTCATTTGGGTTATGGAGCTCAAGGAGCGGGTGGTGTGATTCCTCCCCATGCAGATTTGATCTTTGAAGTGGAGTTGGTAGATTTTTAAACACGTTCTTCAGGGCTGTTTCCTGAATGCCATTTAATATTGCATCCCATACTGGGATATTGTGGCTCAATAGCTTGTTTTTTAGACAACATTGTCTCTGACGCATGATGCAGTTCTTTCCCGCTTACCGGAATGTCGTTTCCTGGTCTAGAACCGTCATACCTCCCTCTGTAAAACAATTGCAAGGAATTGTCAAAAAGATAAAAATCAGGGGTGCAAGCTGCTTGATAAGAATGAGCGATTTCTTGACTTTCATCGTATAGATAAGGAAAGGGGAAGTTTTTGTTAAGTGCTAGTTTTTTCATCTCTTTAGGTCCATCCTGAGGATGTGTTTTAATACTATTGCTCGAAATGGCTATTGTGGCAATTCCTTTTTTTGAAAATTCCTTAGTTGTTTTGATGATTCCTTCTAAAAGATGAACAACATAAGGACAATGGTTACACATGAATACGATTAGTGTGCCTTTAGAGCCGCTCAATTCGTCTAGATTTTGCTCAATTCCACTGACCACATTGGGTAATTTAAAAGGGGGAGCTGATGTTCCCAATGGAAGCATATAGGATTCTGTAAGTGCCATAACAAGTAGCTGAATTTAAAAGTAGTATTTTTGCCAAAATTTTAAGTCATAATGATCGACTATTCTACTTTTGAACAACTCGATTTTAGAGTGGGAACGATTCTCAGTGCTAGAGAATTTCCAAAAGCAATAAAACCAGCGTTTCAACTTGAAATTGATTTTGGTCCTTTAGGGATCCTTTTTTCTTCCGCACAAATTACCAAAAGATATCGGCCAGAATCTTTAGTAGGCAGGCAGGTGGTGGCTGTAGTTAATATAGGATCACGAAAAATAGCCGACTTTGCAAGTCAATGTTTAGTTCTAGGAGCTAAAGAAAATGACGAGGTCATTTTATTAGCCCCTGAAACTAAGATTCCAAATGGACAACAAGTCCTTTAATTACATTTTATCAGCGAGATAAATCGCATTGGTGAGGATTCTGTTTGTTCCGTACCAAAAGGCTCTAAAATTGGTGTTATCTGTAAGAGCTATAACGCGTCCACGACCCAATCTACTGGTTTTAAAAGGGACTGTGTTTTTTATTAATGCTAAATTTTCTTCAGAAATATAACCACTCAAGAGAGGGTCTGAAGTGTATTGAATAGGGTTATTATAGCTCTCTTTATCTGCTTTGATATACAAGTTCGTATTTCTAAACATTGGAAGATTGGAATTTACATAACCAAAATTAATTGGATGGCTGCGATCAATGTTGGTGTTAAAAATTGCACCTCCTGTAACTTGAGCTCCTCTAAATTTGTCCTTGTCTTCAAAAGAAATACCTTCTGCAATAGGTGCTTGCTCTAAGAACTCCAAAGAAATAAAGTCGTTTTTATCCAACCAGTTAATTGCTGTTCGATATCCAATAAGCACGCCTCCCTCTTGGACAAACTCCTTTATTTTTGAAACGTGGGTCGTTAAACTCGATCCACTATAACTGGGTAGTATTAAGTGCGTATATCTACCCAGATCAGTTCTCCTTAAGTCTTTGATATCGATTTTAGAAATAGAGATCTGATGTCTAGTATCGAGTAAATGCCAAATTTCTCCTGCATCATAACTGCGAACTCCTTCGCCGACTAATAAAGCAATTTTAGCTTCTTTTACAGTGGTAAAGTTGCGAGACCCCAAATCAATCCCCGTGGCACTACCTGTATTCACTCCAGTTATTTTAATTTGACTTTGACTACTAATTTTTTTCAATAATGTAAAAAGCTCTTGTTCGTCTATCTCCTGATTTTTAGCTGGAATCATATAGGTTCCATAATCGTATTTTTTTCCTTCTAAGGTAAAAGGAGTTAAACCCACCTTTACACGAATTTTATTTTGATGTAAGAGGTTGAGAAGTTTTGGAGTATAATAATTATGTGCTTCAAAAAGATAGGCGTAATTGCCTTTTTTGTCAACGCCTCCTTTAGGTGGTGTCATTTCGGTTACTTCACTAGAGGCTAATTCTGTAGTATTCTCATAGTGATGATTTAAATTGAATGCATATGGAAAGGTCCATGCAGAAATATCGTAAAACAAACTGTCTTGAAAAGAACGCTGCTTGCTAAACATAGCCTTGACGAGCTGGTGTTTTTTTTGCTCTAAAGGAATCACATAACTTGTTTCGGGCACATAGGTTTTGCCTCCCCTTATGACAGTGTTTTTTAATTGGTGAAATTTGATTTCGTGAAGAGCCAACATTTCAGCAAAATGATGCATTGTAGTAGGATCTTTAGGACTTCCAATCAAGATTGCTTTCTGTTTTTCTTTGGCTGCATTTTTTCTGGCATCAGAATAGAACGTTCTGAAGTAATTCAATAGTTCCATACGCATGGAATAAGCCGCTTTAAGTGTTGAAAATGCAGCAGTCAACTGATTGCGAATGGTAAACTGAAAACTCAAAAGTCCATTATCGCTCTCTTGTAAATGCCCTCTGGAACTTGCTTGTTCAAACAAAATACCGATACTCCCATTCACGTCTGGGTAGGTTGACCCTTTTCCATAATAAAAATCATCGTAATCTTCTTCAGAATAATAAAGCGATCCCAATTTATCAAAAGCTTCAATGTGATACTCTCCTATCTTTTTTGTCAGCTTTTGATTCATTACTGGGGTTAAGGGGTTCACACGTGAGGGGATACCCGGTTGAAAAAAGAAAGAAGAGTTGGTTCCCATCTCGTGGTGATCTGTCAGAATGTTGGGTAACCATTTTGAAAAAGTCTTGATACGGGCTTGAGATTCGGGTAGTTGGGCGGGGAGCCAATCTCTATTTAAATCAAACCAGTAGTGGTTGGTTCTTCCGCCGGGCCATATTTCATTGTATTCTCTGTCGTTGGAATCTGCAGTAAGCACTTGATTTTTATTCATGTTGGCCCAATAAGAAAATCGCTGCAAACCATCAGGATTAAAACTAGGGTCAAAGAGTATGACAAGTTTATCGAGCATTTCAATAGTTTCTGGAGCTTCACTAGCTGCGAGATGATAAGCTGCAATTAAACCCGCATTAGCTCCGCTGGGTTCATTTCCATGTATGGAAAACCCTTGATAGACTACCAGAGGCTGGTTTTCAATGGTTTGATTTTCGCTATTGGGCTCTGTAAGTTGTTGATGAGCCTTTTGAATAGCTTCTATATTATTATGATTTTCTTCACTGGTAATAGTCAATAATAATAAGGGTCTGTCTTCGTAGGTAGTTCCTCTGTTTTCAATGCGAATCCGATCGGAACTTTCTGCCAGTCGATACATATAACGTACCAGTTGATCATGAGATACATGCCAACTTCCTACCTCGTAGCCCAATAGTTCATTGGGTTTTGGTATTTCAGCATTGTAAGGGTGTTCTGGGCCTAAGAAATAACTTAAGTCACTTTGACTGTAGAGGGTACTGTTATATAGGAGTGCAACGAGAACTAATAACTTCTTCATTTTAAATATTTATTTACCCTAAAGGTGTACATAAAATTTTAAAAAAAAATGATACGGTAACTCTTTTGAGCAGGGGTTCTGATTAGGACGAATTTAATTTGATTCCGAATTGATGTTATCTGGCGTATAATCTTTCTGATGACGCTCACTAATAACTTCAATCCCTCTTTGATTAAAGATATAGGTCATCGCCTCGTTAAGAAAATCTGAAAAGTTTTTAAAATCTTCTTTGTAGATGTAGATTTTATGTTTCTTATAATAAAACGAACCATCTTCCTCAGTAAATTTCTTGCTTTCTGTGATGGTAAGATAATAATCACTCGCTTTTGTTTCTCTTACATCGAAAAAGTAGGTTCTTCTTCCTGCTCTGAGTACTTTTGAAAAGATTTCTTCCTGATTGTCATTAAAATTATCGGACACTTTGTTTAACTTTTTAGTGATTTAAGAACAATTTTATTAAAAAATTTAAACAAAACAAATTATTTTGAGTTGTCGGCTTGTTGTTTTTCGAATAATTCCTTGTAATATCCATCAACATCAATCAAATCAAGGTGTTTGCCTTGTTGAACAATTTTACCATTTTCAAAAACAACAATTTGATCAGCGTGTTTTAAAGAAGAAATACGGTGGCTTACGATCAAGGTTGTTTTGTTTTTAGAAACCGCTTTCAGGTGTTTTAAAATCTCTTCTTCTGTATCGGTATCCACTGCAGAAAGGCAATCGTCCAACAATAAAATTTTGGGGTCTTTAATAAATGCTCGAGCAATTGAGACACGTTGAATTTGGCCACCAGATAAGGTGACTCCTCTTTCACCTAGCATTGTTTTATAACCTTCGTTAAAATTTATTATGTTATCGTGAACAGCAGCTTTTTTACTTGCCTCAATGATTTTTTCTTTACTTGCATCAACAAAACCAAAACGAATGTTGTTTTCTATGCTTTCTGAAAATAAGAACGCATTTTGTGGGATGTAGCCGATACATGATCTCAATTCCTCCAATTTAAATTGTTTGATATCAATACCATCTAGTGTGAGTTTTCCTGAAGTGGGATCGTAAAGACGACTAATTAATTCCAACAAAGTAGATTTTCCCGAACCTATGTTCCCTATGATCCCAAGAGTGCTACCTGCTGGAATTTTAAGATTGATTTTTTCAAGTGCTTGAATATTGGTCTCTGGATAGGTCAAAGAAACATTTTTAAATTCTAGGGTCCCCATGATTTCTTTTGCTACTCCTGGTCCATCATAAATTTCTGGTTTTTCTTTTAAGAAGTCATTAATTCTCTTTTGGGAAGCTTCTGCTTGTTGGACGATTGAAGTGATCCAACCTACAACTGCCACGGGCCAGGTTAGCATGTTTACATATATTATAAATTCTGCCAATACGCCAATCTCAATCTCACTATTGATGTATTGATTTCCACCTACATAAATCACTATGAGATTACTACAACCGATTAATAATATCATCAAAGGGAAAAACCATGCTTGAACCTTTACCAAAGACATGTTTTTTTGATAGCTTTCGATAGCCAAGTCGTCAAAACCAGAAAAGATTTTATTCTGAAGATTATAAGATTTAATTACCGCAATACCACTGAAACTTTCTTGAGCGAAAGAAGACATTTTTGACAATACCTCTTGAACAAGAGTACTTTTTAAATTAATGATTCTACTGAGTTTATAAATGGTAAATGAGAGTATGGGAAGAGGAAGTAGTGTATAAAGTGTAAGTGTAGGGGCTATACTGATCATGTAAGAGATGACAATCAAAAACAAGGCTACTGTGTTAATACTATACATAAAAGCCGGACCTACATACATTCTTACCTTGCCAACGTCCTCACTGATTCGATTCATTAGATCTCCTGTTCTGTTGTTTTTATAAAATCGCTGGGTCAGTTTTTGGTAATGCCAGAAGATCTCATTTTTGAGATCAAATTCGATGTAGCGAGAAACATTGATGATGCTTTGCCGCATTAAAAAGGTAAAAAAGCCAGAAGCAAGAGCGGTTCCCACTATGATTAAAATATTGATCAGCAGCACCTTTTGAATGGCTTCTGGATTCGGATTTTCTGACTGTAGGTATTTTTCTACAGCAGTGAGCGAGTTTCCTATAAGCCGAGGTGCAAAAAGGGAAAAGATTCTTGCAATGACCGTGATTATAAACCCTAAAAGCAATTGGGTTTTGTATTTATAGAAATATTTATTGAGGTATTGTAGTGCTTTCATGAATCGACCAAAGGTAAGGAAATGACCAGCAATTGAAAGGACATGTAAAACTTTTTATCACTTTAATATGTGCTTCCATTTTTATGCCCTAATTTTGCAAAACTAAAGTTCTTATACATGCTTACACGTCGACACATTCGGATTAAAGTGATGCAGTCCGTCTACTCTTTTTCTCTAGGAAAAGAGAGAAAACTCGACGAGGAACTTAAATTTTTTAAACAAAGCGTATCCCAATCCTTTGATCTCTACTTGTTGCTTTTGGCACTCTTAAAGGCACTTAAAAACTTCCTGGATGAACAGTGTCAAACCTATGAACTCCAGCACATCAAAAGAAATCAAAATTATTTCGAGCTAAAAAAACTGTCTCAAAACAGAATATTAGCCTTTATCAATTCCCATACAGAACTTGAAAATCAGCTGAAAAATAAAAAATATATACGTTGGGATTTAGAATTTGTTTTTCTTAAAGATTTAATTCATCAAATCATAGCATCTCAAAAATTCAAGGATTACTTTTCTCTTGAAGAACCTTCTATAAATGAAGAACAACAGTTTATTGTGAGTTGTTTTAAAGACCATATAGCTCCCTCTGCTTATCTTTTTAACTATCTCGAAGACCATCAATTAACATGGATTGACGACTTGCCCGTTGTCAATACTTTTTTATTAAAAGTACTGAAACAACTTAACATTAATCAGCCAAAAACCTTGGTGTTTCCAAAACCGATAGAAAATTTAGAGGATTTAGAGTATGGAGTCGCGCTACTAGAAAAAACACTTGGAAGCGATGCGCAGTTAGCTGAAGAATTAGACGGTAAAACACCCAACTGGGAAACCGACAGAATCGCTCAATTGGATCAAGTAATATTAAAGATTGCAATTGCTGAGTTACTCTTCTTCCCAAGCATACCCGAACGTGTGACTATCAATGAATACTTGGAAATTGCAAAGGATTATTCTACACCAAGCAGCAATAATTTTATTAATGGCGTGTTGGATAAATTGGTTAGAGAATACAAAGCAAACAAACGCATGATCAAAACGGGTAGAGGCTTGTTGTAACAAGTTTTTTTGTTATTTTTGAACTCACTTAAAAGACACGGAAATGAAAAAAATTGGAATTTTATGCATGTTGATTTCTTTTGTAGTATTTACAGCTTGCCAAGAGGGTGCTGCCAAAAAAGTTACTAATGCGTCTCAAGTAACCCCTGCAGCAACTAATGCTGATGGGCCCATAATGACTTTTGATAAAACGTCTCATGACTTTGGAACGATCAACGAGGGAGAAAAAGTAACTACAGAATTTTCGTTTACCAACACAGGAAAAACAGACCTTATAATTGTAGATGCTCGCGGCAGCTGTGGCTGTACAGTGCCTAAGTACCCAAAAAATGTTGCAATCAAGCCTGGTGAATCTGAAACTATTACTGTGAGTTTTGATTCGAGTAACAAACCTGGAGTACAACAAAAATCTGTTACACTCTCTGCAAATACTGCTTCAGGTAGAGAGATGTTACGCATCAAAGCAAACGTTACTCCTGATCCTGTAAAACAAAAACAACGCGATGCTCAAGCAAAAGCACGTGAGCAAAATTAATACTAAAAAATATGTCTGAAGGCCTATCGGGACAGCTCCCATTTTTACTACTCATGTTAGTGGTTTTTTTCTTTTTCATCATACTACCACAACAAAGGAGACAGAAAAAAGAAAAAAACTTTATGAATTCCATGAAAAAAGGAGATCGTATAGTCACAAAGAGTGGGATTCATGCGAAAATCATGGATTTAAATGACAAGGACAATACCTGTACCATTGAAACCTTGGCTGGCAAACTAAAAATTGAACGTTCTGCTATTTCTTTAGAAATGAGTTCCAAACTCAATGCACCTCCAGCCAAAAAATAATTAATTTTAAATCCCGCAACATGCGGGATTTTTTATATGATTTATCAGAAACTACTAAAACCCATCTTTTTTTCTTTTGATCCCGAACGTGTGCATCATCTTGTGTTTAGGATGATCAAAGCGGTCCATTTCCTGCCCGGTAGTTCTCAACTGATACGATTGCTTTATCGAGTCAAACACCCAAGTTTAGAACAACACTTGTTTGGTTTGCATTTTCCAAATCCTGTAGGTCTTGCCGCAGGCTTTGACAAAGACGCCAAGCTCTATAGAGAGTTGGCCAATTTTGGTTTTGGTTTTATAGAAATAGGGACTTTAACACCGAAACCTCAAGAGGGAAATCCTAAAAAACGACTTTTCCGTTTGGAAAAGGAGGGAGGACTGATAAATCGTATGGGATTCAACAACGAAGGAGTAGAAGCTGCAGTTCAACGCCTGAAAAAGAACAAAGGAGTTTTGATAGGAGGAAATATTGGAAAAAATAAAAATACCCCCAACGATCAAGCTGTGGAAGATTATCTCATTTGCTTTGAGGCTTTATTTCCTTATGTCGATTATTTTGTGGTCAATGTAAGTTCTCCTAACACACCCAATCTCAGGGCCCTTCAGGATAAAAAACCCCTTACACATCTGTTGCAAACACTAAAAGAGCGCAATCAAAAAAAAGAAAACCCAAAGCCCATTTTATTGAAAATCGCTCCAGATCTGAGCGAAGACCAATTATTGGACATTATTGATATTGTAAAATCAGTCAAAATAGATGGAGTGATCGCTACGAATACCACGCTAAGTCGCGATGGATTAACTTCTGAAGCTCGGGAGGAAGCGGGAGGGTTAAGTGGAAAACCCTTAACGCATAGAAGTACCGAGGTGATTCGATTTCTCTCGGAGAAAAGCAATCGTGCATTTCCTATTGTTGGGGTGGGAGGCATCCATTGTCCTCAAGATGCAATAGACAAACTCAACGCTGGAGCTTCTTTGGTTCAGTTATATACGGGTTTTGTTTACGAAGGTCCCGCGCTAGTAAAACGAATCAATAAAGCCCTTTGTACTCAAAATATCAATCAAAATAACTAAAGCTTTCTCCATCTTTAATAGTAAGTAGGGTTTCGTACATCAAACGGATTACGTTCTCCATATCCTCACGGTGAATCATTTCTACAGTGGTATGCATATAGCGTAAAGGTAATGAGATCAAAGCAGAAGCAACGCCTCCATTACTGTAAGCAAATGCATCGGTGTCGGTACCCGTGTAGCGAGAAGATGCCATGCGTTGAAAAGGAATTTTTTTCTTTTCAGCCGTTTCAATAATCCGTTCTCTAAGGTTGTTTTGTACAGCAGGGGCATAAGAAATAACAGGTCCTTTTCCTATTTCCGTAAGACCTTCTGTTTTTTTATTGATCATGGGTGTTGTGGTGTCGTGACATACATCTGTAACCAATGCCACGTTGGGTAGAATGGTTTGAGTAATCATCTCAGCCCCTCGAAGTCCTACTTCTTCTTGAACAGAATTGGTGATGTACAAACCGAAAGGAAGTTTGTTTTTGTTTTCTGAAAGCAAACGAGCCACTTGAGCAATCATAAAGCCACCGGCGCGGTTGTCAATGGCACGACAGATAAATTTGTCTTTATTGAGAATTTTAAAAGTATCAGGATAGGTGATAACACAGCCCACATGAACCCCCATTTTTTCTACTTCTTCCTTATCCTTAGCCCCTATGTCAATAAAAATATTGTCTAGCTTAGGAACCTCTTCTTTATCGTTTTTTCTTGTATGAATAGCAGGCCATCCAAAAACACCCTGGACAATTCCTTTTTTGGTATGGATGTTGACCCATTTTGAAGGAGCGATTTGATGATCACTACCTCCGTTTCGAATAACGTAGATTAGTCCGTTATCTGTAATATAATTAACATACCAAGAAATTTCATCGGAATGGCCCTCAATCACTACTTTGTATTTCGCCTTTGGATTGATTACTCCTACTGCAGTGCCGTAGATGTCAGTGATAAATTCATCTACATAGGGTTTTAAATATTCCATCCACATTTTCTGACCGTTACTTTCATAACCGGTCGGTGCGGCATTATTCAGATAATTCTCTAAAAAAGTAAGTGCTTTCTTGTCTAAAATATTCATTTGAAAGTTTGTTATTTAAGAAGATCAAAAGTAAGAATATTCCCCAATAAAAAAGTGTCCTACAAAATATTTGTACTTTTGAAATCACAAAAAAATGTACACAAGTTTTTCATTTTAAATCGAAAAAAAAGCGACAAAACAAACTTTAAAATCATGATGAAAGCTCCAAAAATGTATACTTGTTTTTTTGTTCTATTCCCTTTACTTCTTCTCGCTCAAATTGAAGCCCCAGAAGATTTTGAAGGAGAATTGCTGTATCAATTTGAAACCGATTCCATCCCTCAATCTGGCATAAGACTCAAAGAAGTAGTGCTTTTTCAACCGTTGCGCTTTAAAAGTATGAAGCAACTTCGTGATTATGTGATTTTAAGAAACAGAACCTTGCGGGTCTATCCCTATGCAAAGTTAGCCTCTGACAGGTTAGACACGCTAAGCTTGCGTCTAGAAGCAATCAAAAGCAAACAGGGAAAAAAGAATTATATGAAGCGCATCGAAAAATTTATTTATGATGAGTTTGAAGAAGAATTAAAAAAACTCTCCCGTTCTCAAGGTAGAATTTTGATTAAGCTTGTCCACCGTCAAACAGGTGAAACAACCCACACTCTTGTAAAAGATTTGCGAAATGGGTGGCGCGCTTTTGTTTATCAAACTACCGCTTCTCTTTTTAAATTGTCATTGAAAGACACTTACGATCCAGAAACTAACTACGAAGACTTTCTTATAGAAGACATATTGCAACGCGCTTATGGTGATGGTTTGATTGAGCTAGACCCGACAGCTTTAACCTATGATTTAGATGCATTATATACGCATTGGAAAGCACCAAAGACCCCATTTCCAGAGGGTCAAAAAAAAAATTAAAATAAATCGAATAAAACCCCTTGAAAGAATTAAAAAGGGTTTTATATTTGCATCCGCTAAAAGGCCAAGTGATTTTAAAATCTGGTCAATAAATAGCGTACGTTCATTGAAAAGAAATTTAAAGAATAAGAATGACAGCGCGTATCGAGAGATACAAGTGAATAGAATCATTTTGACCTAGTCAATTTTTAGTTGTTCGTTTGAATAATAT
>Ga0181576_10001782_pt1 | contig 16328 bp, 20 predicted proteins | sample 101ome_22_FD_132464 | JGI IMG/M metagenome (GOLD analysis project Ga0181576, IMG submission 132464) | Coastal salt marsh microbial communities from the Groves Creek Marsh, Skidaway Island, Georgia - 101412BT metaG (megahit assembly) | ecosystem: Environmental > Aquatic > Marine > Intertidal... | reverse complement strand
TGGACCGGGCTTCGATGCCAGGGCTGCTAATAGGCAACAATGCCGAAACCCTGCTGCTGAGCGCGCAACTTCCCTTTGTGATCGTCAAACAACGCGACTTTATTAGTCCGTTATCAGCAACGCTTGCACAGTCGTACTAAAGGAGAACACACATGCGTCCTACACGCTTGTCGAATACGCAGGAGTCGTCACTGGTGATGCAACCGTTAACGATTTTCGAATCTGACCAGCGTTACCTGATCAATGATCTGGTCGTGCGGTTGCGCACCGGAGCAAACTGTAGCTGCGAGCAAGAGTCAATGCTGATCGGCTTTATACGCAATACAGAGGATTTGTCCAGCCTATGGCTGGCTGTCTGCGGACTTCATCTGGTCCACAAGCCCCACCGGCACGCAGAAGTCATATTTGATGCCTGCTGCAGGCTACGAACCTCGAGCTCCGAGTTTTTGCGTCTGGCCGCTTATCGATGGCTGTCCAGACTGCACACGCTCGACCTTCGTTATGAGATCGTCGCGCAGAAACTACTGAAGGCTGCACTGAAACAAGAAGCAGCGGTTCTGCAAAAACATCTTAAGACACTACTCAGGGCCAGCTGATACCGTTAAACGAGCCCTTTCACCGGTAACAGAGCGCCATGCACCGCGCTGGCAGCGTCCGACAGCAGAAAACAAATGACCTCCGCCAGTTTGTCGGGCGTGACCCATGTCGAAAAATCCGCATCGGGCATGGCCGCGCGGTTGGTGGGCGTATCGATAATGCTTGGCAGCACGGCGTTGATGTTAATGCCGTCTGCCTTCAATTCTTCTGACAAACTCTCGGTCAGCTTCATCACAGAGCCCTTGGCGCAGCAATACGCGCTCATGGCGGCAGCACCCGATAACGCCCCCAAAGCACCGATATTGACAATCGATGAACGCTGATTTGCTTTTAGCAAAGGCACCGCGGCAATAGTCGCATTGCGCATCGTGTCGACATTGAGTTCGAACATCGATTGCCATTGGCTATCATCATCCTCTGATGCACCGGTTCCCATCGCAAATCCACCGGCGACGTTGACCAAGCCGTCGAAGCGGCCAAGCGAGGACACGACCGCCGACGTCGCCGCGCGATCACGCAAGTCCACAGCCACATATTCGGATAACAGCGGCGAGCTGAACGCGGGCGCCAGATCAAGTCCGATGACAATTGCACCGTATCCGCTCGCGACACGGGTGACGGCCTGTCCAAGCGCACCGGCGGCACCTGTCACCACCACGCGTTTATGCTGCAACATGATTTACCCCCAAGCTTGACGAATGTCGAGGAAGACTCTCGGCCCACCAGAGCGCATCGCCGATGGGCCGAGATCGTGGATCGAGTTTAATCAGCCGCCAACGACGGACTTCTTCTCCATGAATTCTTCCAGTCCGAACTTGCCAAACTCGCGCCCGTTACCGGACTTCTTGTAGCCGCCAAACGGACAGTTGAAGTCAAGGCCGCCTGAGTTCACATACACCGTACCGGCTCGCAGGCGCGGCACAAACTTGTTTGCGTGCTCCGGATTGCCCGCAATATAAGCGCCCAAACCATAAGGTGTATCGTTCGCAATACGGATCGCTTCCTCGTCGTCCTTGTAGGGAATCACAACCACAACCGGGCCGAAGATTTCTTCACGCGCGATTCGCATATCGTTGGAGACGTTACCAAAGCAGGTTGGTTTCACAAAGAAGCCTTTTTCAATGCCATCAGGACGACCGGTTCCGCCACAAGCGAGGGTTGCACCCGAGTCGATGCCATCCTGGATCAGACCCTGAATCTTCTCGAACTGCGAACGGTTCACAACCGGTCCTATGTGATCCCCTTCTTGCATCGGATCGCCGACCTTCTTCGCGTTCATCACGCCGGCGATGGTTTTGAGTGCCTCGTCATGCTGCGACTCATGAACCAAAATTCGGGTCGGCGCCACGCAGCTTTGACCGGAGTTCATCATCAGCCCACCGAGAACACCCGGCAGGGCGACATCCAGCGGTGTGCCCTCAAGCACAATCGCAGGAGACTTACCGCCAAGTTCCTGATGCACGCGTTTAACCGAATCGGCCGCAGCCTTGGCAACCAGAACGCCGGCACGGGTTGACCCCGTAAACGAAACCATATCGATATCATCGTGAGCCGCCAACGCTTCGCCAACCTCAGGTCCGTCGCCCTGAATAAGATTGAACAGACCCGCAGACACGCCCGCTGCATCAAGAATCTCGGCAAAGATTTGAGCGCTGGTCGGGGTTTCCTCGGAGGGTTTCAAAATCACTGCGTTGCCAGCAGCCAATGCCGGCGCCACCTTCGCGCAAATCTGATTCATCGGCCAATTCCATGGCGTGATCAGAGCAACTACACCAATTGGCTCGAGCAGGACCTTGTTCTTACCGACCTGCTCAACCAGCTCAAAGCCCTTGTAGGCTTCAATCGCCGCACCGAAATGCCCCATACCGGAACCCGCCTGCGCGGTGGACGACAGCGAGATTGGACAACCCATCTCGGTCGATATCGCCTTCGCAATGTCAGGAATGCGTTTTTGATACTCGCCGGCGATTCGCTGCAGCATCGCCAGTCGATCGTCCTTGCTCATGCCGTAATTGGCGTCAAACGCCGCACGCGCAGCCGCAACGGCCTTCTCGACATCGGCTTTAGTGCCCAGGATGACGTCGGTGCACGCCTCCTCGGTTGCGGGATTGATTGACTGGAAAGCACGGCCGCCTTCACTGTCGACCCACTGCCCATTGATATAATTCTGCTTACAGCTGTACATATAACCTCTCGTATCGGTGATTTCCAACAACAATGCTCGCGCCGAAAGCGCATAAAAAAACCATGATCGCACGGCGATCTGACAAGAGCTACCAGCGAACCAGCGACGCTCAAGATCGTGGGGGTAGGAACCTATGCGGAGCCTGGAAGAACGCTGGCGCAGGCTGACGCCAACCTGCGCGCTTCAGGTCGGTGAATCAGGGCAAAAGTCTGATCCACTCGGAACTTTCGAACCACTTTTTGCGCAGGACGTTGACGACGCCGCTGCGCTCAAGCGCAACCACGTAGTTGTCGAGCAGATTACGCAATTCCTCATCACGCGCATCCACTGCCATACCGATCGGCTCAAGCTTGAGCGGTCGAGTGGTGGTCAACAGACCCGCATTCGGATTACGCAGAACCGCAAGCAGACACGCCGGCATGTCTGCAACCATCGCTGACACCTCATCCTTGATCAGCATTTCGATCGCAGCGTCGTAGTGATCAACCGGCACAATAGTCGCGTCGGGCGCATGCTTTTCGACGAAGCTCTGACTCGTCGAGTTTGCCAGAACCGCTATTTTGATCTCTTTGCGGCTGATTTCAGCAGGATCCTGGGCTGAGGCCAGTGATGACTGCCGCGTCACCAGCGATTTACCCGACACCAGATACGGCCCAACGAACGCCAGATTGCGAGCACGCTCGGGCGTGATCGACATGCCCGACATCACCGCATCGACGCGACCTTCGCGCAGCGCCTCCTGCAGCTCGCCAAACGGCACATTAACCACCTCAAGCTCGACATCCAGCGCACGCGCCAGCAAACGCGCAAAATCCACCTCAAACCCGATGGTTTGACCGTTGATCGCCTTTGCGTTGAGGGGAGCCTGATCGCCAGACATACCAACACGGATCACTTTCTTCTCAACAATACGATCGAGAACCGCGCCAGCCCACGACTGAGGTGCACTCAAGGTAAACGCAACGAATGCAACCGTGACAAGCCGGCTGAGTGTTTTAATCATCATTAAAGTCCTGAATTTATGCTACTGGGCTTGAAATTCTAATCGCTGAGCCAATTTGAACACAAGCGCGTAACATTCTCAGGTACTGTCCTGGGCACTGTTTGAATGCGAAGAAACAAATGTTCAAAAGCAGTGTCAAAGTCGGTAGAATCAAGCGTGCAACGATTAAACAAGGAGTAATCATGCAAAATTCAACAACGGCGATTAGCTCTACGGCGCTAGACGCATCAGCGGTGAAGGTACTGCGCAATACCTACGCGCTGCTTGCCATGACACTGCTGTTCAGTGCGTTCACTGCCGTAGTCTCGATGCAAATGCAGGTCCCTTACCTCGGATTGTGGACACTGCTCCCCTACTTCGTGCTTTTGTTCCTGATCGAAAAGAACAAGAACTCGGGCGCGGGTATTGCTCTGGTGTTTGCCCTGACCGGCTGGATGGGCTTCAGCATGGGGCCGATTCTGAACTATTACACCGCAATGAGTGGTGTTGAGCCGATCATAATGGCACTGGGTGGAACCGCTTTGATCTTCTTCGGCCTGTCCGCGTACGTACTGACCACCCGCAAGGACATGAGCTTTGCAACCGGGTTTCTGATGACCGGCATGCTGGTTGCCTTTGTTGGCGCAATCGCGAACTACTTCCTGCAAATTCAGGGTCTGGCCCTTGCGATCAGCTGCATGTTCCTGTTGCTGTCTTCGGGTCTGATCATGTGGCAAACGAGCGCCATCATTCATGGCGGTGAACGCAACTATGTCAGCGCGACCGTCACGCTGTTCGTTATGATCTACAACCTGTTTTCAATCCTGCTCAGCCTGCTTGGCGGGGAAGACTGATCCAGTTCCGTTGTCGGAGCGTCGCTATTACGGCGCTCCGACGCGGTTATCGCCTTTTGCCGCCGCTGGCGGGGTGGCAACATGATTTTCTCTCTTCTGATCAACAGCTCCCCTGCGTCGGCCACCGCTCGAAACGCATTGTTATTCGCCCGCGCGACACTCGACGCCGGTCACCGTATTAATCGCGTGTTCTTTTTCGGCGACGGCGCGCTCCATGCCAATGCGTTTAATGCGCCCGCTGGACAGACTCATTGTCTGGGAGAGGACTGGAGTGCAATGGCTGCGACCCATCAGATAGATCTGATTGCGTGCGTCGGGTCAGCCTTGCGCAATGGTATTGTCGACCCGGCAACTGCAAAACGACTGGGGATTGACTGCAGCAATGTGCGTGCTGGCTTCGAGGTATCCGGTCTTGGACAACTGGTCGATGCAACCGTCACCGCGGATAGGGTGATCAGTTTTGGCTGAAGCATCATCCAAGCGCGTGCTCATAACCTGCACAGGCGCTCCGTATGCGAACTCGCGCTTGCGAGATGCTATGGATGCCGCACTGGCCTTCGGTACCTTTGATATCGCCGTCAGCCTGTTGCTACTCGACGACGCTGTGACCTTGGTACTGCCGGGGCAGCCTGAGGCCGAACGCAAAAACCTTTCAAAACTCGCGCTGGCGTTGAACGAGTTCGGCGTCGAGCACATCTATGTCGATGAGGATGCGATCACGCGTCGCGGCATCACGCCAGAGCGCGAGTTGTTCGAGATCCTCACCAGCGATCAAATGGCCGCGGTGATTCGGGAATACGACGTGGTTCTGGATTGCTGAAGATGACGACTCTGCACCTTGTTTCCAACTCCAGCTGTGACTGTATCGAACGCTGCCTCACCGCCATCGCCGCCGGCGACGAAATAATCCTCCATGCGGAGGGGGTTTTGGCGGCGTTGCCAACGTCTAAAGCCTCTGCAGGCTTGCGCACTGCAGATGCACGCGTTCTGGCGCTTGCAGACGACTGCAGTGCACGCGGCATCAGTGACCCCTGCTTTTCGCAGTGCACTTACGCCGAATGGGTTGCGCTGGTAGCCCTGCACACGCGCACGGTTTCCTGGACATGACCGTATGCGACCTCAACAAACTCAAGCGTGATCCGGAAGGCTTTTTAAACAGGTTGGACGACTGGAACACAGATGTTGCCAGCGCGCTGGCGGCCGAGGAACAGATAACCCTCGATGAGGAGCGCCTGGTCGTCGTGACTATGCTGCGCAACTTTTATCTTGAGACCGAGTTTGCTCCACCGATGCGTGGCTTGATTAAACTGGTGCGCGAGCGCATCAGCCCGGACAAAGCGAACAGTATTTATCTATTGGGTTTATTCCCCGGCCGACCGGTCAAATTAATCGCTAAAATAGCGGGAATTCCAAAGCCCGATCATTGCTTATGAGCCCGACCAACACTTCTTATCAGCACGAGCTGGCAACCAAATCCGAGCGATTGAGCTCGATGCTGAGCAGCTTCGAGGCTCCGGCTCCAACGGTGTACCCATCGGCGCCCGAGCACTACCGACTGAGGGCGGAATTCCGAGTTTGGCACGAAACAGATGATAGTTTTTACATCATGTTCGAGCCGGGCAACTCAAATCAGCGTTATCGGGTCGATCAGTTACCGGTTGCCTCGCTACTCATCAATCATCTGATGGTGCAGTTGCGCGACGCTTTCATGTCTACGCCAATATTGCGGCATCGTCTTTATCAGGTGGAGTTTCTGACGACCCTCAGCGGTGAAGCGCTGATCACCCTCATTTACCGTCGCCCGTTGGATGATGAATGGACCGGCGCTGCAACCAACCTTGAAGCAGCGCTGAATGCCCGAATCATCGGTCGTTCGCGCAAACAACGCATTGTCATCAGCGAGGATTACGTCACCGAACGGCTTGATATACAGGGGCGAGAACTCATTTATCGACAACCAGAAGGCAGTTTCGTCCAACCCAATGGCGAGATGAACCGCAACATGCTTGGCTGGGCTATCGACAGTTGTCGCGATGTCGATGGTGACCTGATCGAGCTTTACTGCGGACTGGGAAACTTTAGCGTTGCGCTCGCACCCTACTTCGATTCGGTACTGGTGACCGAGATCAACAAGACGGCGATCGCTGCCGCTGATTTCAACCTGCGGATCAACAGCATCACCAATACCACCGTGGCACGCTTATCTGCCGAGGAAGCGTCACAGGCACTGTCTCGCGAGCGCGAATTCAATCGCTTAAAAGGCTTCGATCTTGATCAATTCAACCCTTCGACGCTGCTGGTTGACCCGCCCAGAGCGGGCCTTGATGCGTTTACACGAACGTTCGCAAAACGCTTCAAACGGTTGATTTATGTTTCCTGCAACCCCGAAACATTGTGTCGGGATCTCGACGAGCTGAATGCGGATTACCGGATCACGCGCGTGGCCCTGTTTGACCAGTTTCCGATGACACCGCACATCGAGTCTGGCGTATTATTGGAAAAACGCTGAGGCGAGTACATCACCGCAACAAGAGAATCTCAATGAACTATCAACGACTTGATCAAGACGCGCTCAAGGTCCAACTGGACACGCTGCCAGGCTGGGCTATACGCGATGGAAAACTATACCGACAGTACGAGTTTGACGATTTTCAGCAGGCCTTCGGCTTTATGACCCGCTGCGCCTTGCTCGCTGAAAAGATGAATCACCACCCCGAGTGGTTCAATGTGTATAACCGGGTTGAGGTCTCTTTGACCACGCACGATGCAGGCGGGATTACCCTGCATGACATCGAACTGGCGGGCGCCATGAATCGGTATTCAGGCGCCTCCTGATCGATCAGCAGACGTCTGGCTGCGGCTTGGCGTCAGACTCTCACCTTGGAGATGTGTTTAACAATCGCACTGGCCACTTGCTGAAGCGGAAGCACGTCCACCGCGCCGCCCAGCTGCACCGCCGCACCCGGCATCCCCCAGACCACACTGGTGGACTCATCCTGAGCGATCGTGTAGGAACCCACGTCCAGCATATCTTTTAGGCCCTGGGCACCGTCGCGCCCCATGCCCGTAAGGATGACACCCATCGCGTTCGGACCAATGTTCTGAGCGACCGAGCGGAACAGGACATCAACCGAGGGTTTGTGACGGTTAACTGGGACGTCATCACTGAGCCTGCAGCGAAAACGCGCACCGTCACGAACAACCATCAGATGTCGATCACCCGGCGCAATGTACACATGCCCCGGGAGTATCTGATCGCCATCCTCTGCCTCTTTAACGCTCAGCACACTGCTGCGATCCATGCGTTTGGCAAAGGGTCCGCTGAAGGACGCCGGAATATGCTGGGTAATGACGATTCCGGGCATATCGAGCGGAAGGTGTTCGAGCACCTCGCGAATAGCCTCTGTTCCGCCCGTTGATGCACCAATGGCGATCAGCTTGTCGGTGGTTTGGAAATGTTTACGAGGAGCCGATGATGAGCCGATAACCTTGTCGATATCGTGTCTCTCAACAACCTGTGTCGATGCGTTGGATTCGCGCGCCACCGAATTGCTGAGCTGACGGACGCGTGCATGCGCCGCTCCTTTGACCTTTTCGCGCAGTTCCTCGGCGTAATCGGCCAGCGTGTGAGCGATATCGACCTTTGGCTTGGTAATGAAGTCCACCGCGCCGTAGCGAATCGCATCAAGCGTGATCTCTGCACCCTGCTCGGTCAATGTCGAAACCATGATAACGGGCATCGGGCGCAAACGCATGAGGTTACGCAAGAAGGTGACGCCGTCCATTCGCGGCATTTCAACATCAAGCGTTAATACATCGGGATTGAGCTTCTTGATTTTCTCACGCGCGACGAACGGATCGGGCGCGGTATCGATCACGTCGATATCCGGATCGGCGTCCAGCAGCTCTGTCAGTAGCTTGCGAACCAGCGCTGAATCATCGACGACCAATACGCGAACTGGTTTTGTACTGCTCACGGTGTCCTCTTAATGTGCATCATAGTGTTCATGACCGTTTACCGCCTGTCCGAGCCAGACTGGACCCGTTGAAGATATTCTCGTTCGCGTTCCAGTAATGTGTTGTTGCGCAAAACACCGAGTCGCTTAACCAATACCCGACCGCTATCGGGAAAAAACAGTACCTTGCGCGGTTGGAGCAACCCGAGATCGGACTTGTCGACAATAATGCCTTCAGTTCGCAGATATTCCTTGGCCATTCTTATCGTTGCTTGACATGCGTCAGCAAATTCCGGCGCAATCACAGCGCCTCCGAACATCTTTACCCGGACCGTATCGCGATGTGCGCCGTGGCGCATCAGCTCGCGTATCAAACGCTCCATCATAAATAGTCCGCGTCGGTGACGCGGATCGTATCCCGGAGCGCCCGGTAGCGCTCTGTTGGGCGGCACCAGAAACTGCGCCATCCCGCCAATCCGCGCCCAACTGTCAGATGCGCAGACCGTCAGACAACCGCCCGTCACCGCAGTGATCAATTCCGAGTGATCGCACAGGTACAGTTGCCCCGGCACCAGTTTCGCAGTCACATATCCGGTATGTGGATCCAGATAGCGGTTGATTGCTCTGTACTGCGGGGCAACCGGAGGGATGTCATATTCGTATCTTGCTCGACGCATGAAATACGGCGGGATCCGTCCTGATTAATAGGTCAGCTCGATCCTGCCACAAGGCCCAACGATCGGCACTTCAAAGCTTGAGATGATCTTCTAGATTTAACTGGCATGCAACCATGTATAACGGTACCGACAGATTGTCCCACTGCACCTCTACACCTGTGCTATCCAGCGTTTTCACAAAACTGACCAACAGCTGAAGACTGGCCGCATCGACGGAAATAACATGATCGAGATCGACGACGACCTTGATGGGAGACAAATCAACAATGGTCTGAAGCGCAGTTTTGGCATCAGCAACATCGGCGACTTCCATCGACTTGGGCAAGGTGATCTTTGGCACATCCGCAGAGGTATCAATTACAAGACTTTCCATGTTCAGCCCTCTCTGGCAGCCTCGCGCGCCTCAGCGCTGAGCATTTCCATAATTCCACTCGCAACCAGACGATCTACGTCCAGCAAAATCACCATCTGGGTATCCGCAAGGCCCAGCCCCTTCACATACTCAGAACTGATGTTGCTACCCAAATCAGGGGTATCACGATAATCCTCGGTCCGCAGATTGTGTACTTCAGACACCGCATCCACCACCAGTCCAACGGTACGTTCGTGATCCCGGCAGTCAACCTTGACGATGATCACCACCGTTCGTTCGGTGAACTGAATAGACCCGAGTTCAAACCGCGAACGCATATCGATGATGGGTACCACATCACCACGCATATTGATCACGCCAAGCATGTAGTCAGGCGAATTGGGGACCTCCGTCACCCGTTCCCAACCCTGTACGCTCTGAACTTTGAGAATGTCAATGCCGTAATGCTCATCGTTGAGGATGAAGGTCAAATACTGCTCGCCTGCGGAGGAGAGCGCGTTGTCCTCATCGTCTGCAGCGGCGTTATTGGCGTCCGTCGACATGATCTTGGTCCCCGTTTGATCAGGCCTCTGCGGCCCGGTGCATATTCAACTCATCGCGCATACCCGACAGGCGAACCAGCCCCGGAATATCCACAATCAATGAAACCGTACCGTCACCAAGGATGGTCGCACCAAGCGCGCCATCGACCTGGGTATAGTTGGTTTCAAGGCTCTTGATAACTACTTGATGCTGCTCCAGCAGCTCGTCAACCGCAAGCCCAACCACCCGGCGACCAGCTTCAACGATCACCAGCAGCTTTTCCTTGAGCGCTTCTTCGCTGGGCTCAGGATCAGATTTGACACGCAACACTCGTGACAGATCGATAACCGGAATTGCCTCTCCGCGCAAACGGTACAAGGTGCTCTTTCCGGTAATGACGTTCAAGCGATCTTTCTGAACCTGAACGGTTTCAACGATCGACAGCAACGGAACCACATAAACCTGCTTACCAACACGCACCAGCTGGCCGTCCAGAATCGCAAGCGTCAGCGGCAGCGTGATTGCAAAGGTGCTGCCTTCGCCGGGTGTTGAGAACACCTCTACCCGGCCACCGATTTCCTGAATATTCGATCTCACAACGTCCATGCCAACACCACGTCCGGAGACGTCGCTGACAATATCGGCCGTCGAGAAGCCTGCTTGGAAGATCAACGCATGTATTTCCGGCGTGCTGAGCTGGGCACCAGGATCAACCAGGCCTCGCTCTATCGCTTTGGCAAGAATACGGTCGGCATTCAGACCGGCGCCGTCATCCTGTACTCGAATAACAATATTTCCGGACTCGTGGGAGGCGCTTATATGGATGGTTCCGTGAGCGTCCTTACCTGCTGCCAAACGCGTCGCAGCATCTTCAATGCCATGATCAAGCGAGTTGCGAATCAGGTGAACCAACGGATCGCCGATCTTTTCAAGAACGGTTTTATCCAACTCTGTTTGCTCACCGGAGATCTTCAACTCAACGTCTTTACCCAGCTTTTGGCTAAGATCGTGGACAAGACGCGGGAAACGACTAAAGGTCACGCTAACCGGCAGCATGCGAATCTGCATGACTGCGTCCTGCAGCTCGCGCGTATTGCGCGATAACTGCTCGAGCGTATCTCGCATTGCAGCAAGATCATGATCCGCGCCCTCGCGGCCGTACTGACTGAGCATTGCCTGCGTGATAACAAGTTCGCCCACGAGGTTCAGCAGGTTGTCGACCTTATCAATACCGACCCGAATCGAGCTGGCTTCTTTGGCCGGACCTTTCTTGCGTCGATCTCCACTGCGACGATCCTGAGTCTGTGGGTCACGCCGCTCATTGCTGCCCGCCTCGCGACGTTCTTCGGGCTGCGGGGCAACCGCGAGTCCCGGTGTAACGGTCTCAGCCGCTGCGGTCTCTGCGGCAGGTTCCTGCGCGGCAACGGTAGATGCCAACGGCGTTACGTCGAGATCACATTCATCTTCAACCCATTCGAAGACTTCCCGGACCTGCGCTTCCGTCGCTTCGGAGTAAAGCTCTATCTCCCACCCGATATAAAGCAACTCCGGATCCATCTCTTCGAATTTGGGGAGTTCGCTGACATCGGCAACCACTTTCATTTCACCGAGCTCGCCAAGGGCCCGAAGAATCAGTGTTGGCTGATTGCCCGACTGCATCAAATTGCGATGCGGATGGAAGGATACATGCCAGCCTTGTCGCTCATCGCTCACCGTTGCCTCCGCTACCGGCGCAGGTGCCGGGGGCGCAGGCGGCGACGAAACGGGCGCAGCTTCAGCCGCTGCGGCAGCAGGCGTGCTGTCGTTCGACAACTCGGCGTTTAACGCCGCAGTTAACTCTGCAATGCGCGGCTCGTCGTATTCACCGGTATGGATACCATCCATCATCTCGCGCATGCAGTCCACGCAGTTAAGCAGCAGCGTCACGAGCGGCTGGGTGACCTCTTTCTTGCCATCCCGCACCAGATCCATCAGGGTTTCCATGACATGCGTAAAGCCGGCAATTTCGGTATAACCGAAGGTCGCCGAACCGCCTTTTATGGAGTGCGCAGCCCTGAAAATATCATTGATTACTTCCTGATCTCCTTCGCCGGCCTCGAGGTTGAGCAACCCCGATTCCATTGTATCGAGGCCTTCGATCGCCTCTTCCTCAAATATGCGTCGGATCTCATCCAAACCGCCGTCTGACATATGTGCCTCCCCGACTGGTGGACGGTTGCTGCCGGAATACGCTTTTCGTTCGGGTGGAACGTAGCCGGCCTCTAAAAACCCAGACTTGACAACAGATCGTCAACGTCGTCCTGAGCCATTGCCTCTTGCTTGTCTTCCTCGACCTCTTCCACATCACTGGAGTCCGCAAGCTCGCCGATAGCAGGGAATTCAACCGGAACCGGCTCGGACATCGACTTGACCTGATTCGCGTATCGGAGCAACGCCAGCAAATCTGTCTGTAAGCCTTCGAGGATAACGTTAACCTTTTTGATCGCCTGCCCGCTGAGATCCTGGAATCCTTGCGCCATCAGAATTTCAAGCAAGTTGCTGTCGATCTTCGACAGGCGTTCATGTTGCTTATGTACGCGATCTGCAAGTTCCGGATGCGTGTCACGCAATGCCGCCTCGATGGCCTCGGATTCTTCCTTCAGCTCCTTCACCAGCGGCGTCGTATCATCCAGAATGTTCAGCGTTTTACGCGCTGACTGCTCACTCATTTCAACAACATTGTCGAGCTGCGTCGTGATTTTCGCAGCAGCGCCCGTGTCCTCATGAGCGAGATAGGCCTTTCCGAAGTCATCTACTTCGAAATTGGTGATCGCCGTGTGCAGACCACGCGCCAGCATACCCAGCCCGTAATAGATGCTTTCTTCCTTGGTGGCATTGATATGCTCAATTACCGAGAACGCACCAGCGACGTCCATGTTAACGAGGCAACTGGTCAGCTCCCCACATTTTTGCTGAAGCCGCTCGACAATAATCTTTTCAGGATCAAATGTGCCGGTATTTTTAGTCATCTTTATCTCCGTCCACTCGCGGGTCTAGTTGCCTGGGCGGGAATTACTTCGCCAGCCCGGCGAACACTTTTTCGATCTTCGCTTTTAAGGTGTCCGGTGTGAACGGCTTGACAATGTAGTCATTAACGCCAGCCTGGGCGGCTTGAATGATCTGTTCACGCTTGGCCTCGGCGGTCACCATCAGAATGGGCATACCCTTGAGTCGGGGATCGGCACGCACCGCCTTGACCAAATCGATGCCTTCCATTTGCGGCATATTCCAATCGGTGATCAGGAAGCCGAAATCACCATTCTTGAGCAATGGCAGCGCAGTCGCGCCATCATCTGCAAGCGTGATGTCTTTGAAGCCAATATCATTCAAAACCTGTTTGACAATGCGGCGCATGCTCTCAAAGTCATCGACTACGAGGATTTTAACGTCTAGGGGCAAACTCATTGATCAGGGCTCCGGGCGCTGTTTTAACATGATGGCTGCGAGTGTAGCCCAGAACGGCGACCGGAAACTACTGGCATAGATCAAAGGTCAAGGAAGCCCTACACCGAGGAGCAACAGCATCAAGAATGCCCTACAACTCGTCCTCTGACTGGCTGCGCTGGATACGCTGATGCCGTTGGGTACCGAGTTCATCCATAGCGCGCTGTTCACGACGATTCTCATCGATTTGCTCGTCACCGCGCGCACGTTCGACCAAATCATCGAACACTCGCTGTCGATTTCGCTGCGCCTGCCATATGGCAGTCGACTGCCCGGCCTGCTGCTGCGAACGCTGCACAGCGAGTTGCTGCGTTTCAATGGTTTTATCCAAACTCCCGATAAACAATTGATAACGAGAGAGCTGCGCACCGGTCAGTCCGGCCTCGCCGGCGCGAACCAATGACTGCTGATACTCAGAGGCGTAACTCACCAGCTGTCGCTGCTGCTCCTTCTTGCGCTGGACATCCTGATTGGCTTTGGCAAGCTGGATGCGCGCCAGCCGCTCCGCCGAGTCGGTCAGTCGGGTTAAAACCCGCAATCGCTCCGAGCGCTTCATTCACGTCCCCGCGCGTTGCTGTTCTGAGACTGACGCCGCGCGGGTGCACCACCCTGGTCTGGCGCGACCGGTTCGAACAAGGCTCGTAGCTGGCCTATGGAGTGCGAGAAATCAACTTTCTCGTCAAAGTCCTGAGCCAGGTATTGCCGAAACATTGGCATCTTCTGAACCGCACGGTCGGTATCCTCATCGCTGCCAGGCGCATAAGCTCCGACGCTGATAAGGTCACGGTTCTGTTCATAGCGACCATAGAGTTTCTTGAATTCCAGCGCAGCGCGCCGGTGGTCCGGACCGGCAACAGCTGTCATTACACGGCTTACCGAAGCCTCGATATCTACCGCAGGGTACTGGCCCTGATCCGCTATTCGACGCGATAACACTATGTGCCCGTCGAGAATCGCCCGCGCGGAATCCGCGACCGGGTCTTGCAGGTCATCGCCCTCTGTCAGCACGGTATAAAATGCCGTGATCGAACCATGTCCGCTCGCGCCATTGCCTGCACGCTCGACCAGGTCCGGGATCTTTGAGAATACCGAAGGCGGATAGCCTCGGGTGGCCGGTGGCTCACCGATCGACAGTCCGATCTCACGCTGTGCTTGCGCATATCGGGTCAAGGAGTCCATCAATAACAGTACGTTGTTGCCGCGGTCACGAAAATCTTCTGCAATGCGGGTGGCAATCCGGGCACAGCGCATTCTCATGAGTGGCGCATCATCTGCGGGCGAAACCACAACAACCGCTCGCCGCATACCCTCTGCACCGAGGATATCCTCGATAAACTCACGCGCTTCGCGCCCGCGTTCTCCGACCAAACCAACGACGGTCACATCCGCTTCGGTGTATCGGGTCATCATGCCGAGCAGCATACTTTTACCGACGCCCGATCCTGCAAAGATCCCCAGTCGTTGCCCTTTACCGACGGTCAGCAAACCATTGATCGAGCGCACCCCTACATCCATTGGTTGCCGGATGGGGTCGCGATGCAGCGGATTGATTGGCGGGCCATCAATATCGGTCCATTCGATATTTCGCAGCGGTCCGATGCCGTCGATTGGAACGCCGGCACCATCGAGAATCCGCCCCAACAGTCCGTCTCCGACGGGCACATCCGAGGTCGTCATCTGCGGCCGTATTCGTAAGCCAGGACGCAGACCCGAAACCCGGTTCTTGGGCATCAGGTAAACACGATCGCCGGCGAAGCCGACGACTTCAGCCTCACCCATTAATTTACGGCCATCGAGAATCTGACAGCTTTGTCCCATCGACGCATTGAAGCCAACTGCCTCGAGCGTCATGCCAACAACCCGCACCAGCAAGCCTTGCGCCATTGGTGGCAGCTCATCGCAAATGGCATCGCTGGCGCGCTGGATCTTATTGGCGAAGTTTTCAAAACCCATGATCAGCTCGCGGTGGCACCGTCAAGGAACTGACCAATAATGGCATTCAAACGCTCGGACTGAGCGAAATCCACCAGAGAATCACCGGCCTCAACGCGACAGGATCCATGCTCCAGATTCGCCGCCGCCTGAACATCCCAGTCCGGATCAAACGTGTGTCCGGCTGAACGTAACAGCTCCAGATCATCCGGATTCATCGAAATTTTAAGATTGGTCGAGCCTACCGGCATCGCGGCGACGGCTTCATCAACCAGACCGGAAATCACCTCCGGGCGCGTTTTGAGTTCGCGTCTGACAACCTCTGTGGCGATTCGCGTAATAGCGTCAACCATCGCAATTTTAAGAGCAGCTTCCTGCTCCGCGAGCGGATTATTCAATGCCGATAGCAGCAAAGAAAGTCGGTGAGCGGCATCCTCGATAATAGCCTGACCATTATCAAGCCCTTCTTTTCGCCCTTCTTCGATACCCTGCTTAAGGCCTTTGCGATACCCTTCCGCATAGCCCTCTTTGCGGCCTTCCTTTGCCGATTCAAGCACGATATTTTCGAGCTCTCTGGCGGAGATGCCCTGAACATATTTACCCGCCTTGACGTTAGCGACCACCTGCTCCTTGAGCGATGGCAACGGCGCTGCGGCCACCTTTTTCTGCTCAGGCCTCGGCACACGTAAATGCGCTTTGGCATTCTGCGCTTTGATCACCCGCCCCTGCGATACTGATGGGAACGACCACGACGTGTACGACGGATT
>Ga0181576_10001772_pt1 | contig 16392 bp, 13 predicted proteins | sample 101ome_22_FD_132464 | JGI IMG/M metagenome (GOLD analysis project Ga0181576, IMG submission 132464) | Coastal salt marsh microbial communities from the Groves Creek Marsh, Skidaway Island, Georgia - 101412BT metaG (megahit assembly) | ecosystem: Environmental > Aquatic > Marine > Intertidal... | reverse complement strand
GGGGGGGGGGGGGGGGGGGGGGGGGGGGGGGGGGGGGGGGGGGGGGGGGGGGGGGGGGGGGGGGGGGGGGGCACCAGCGAGGACGGGGCGCCGTGGCCCGGGTGAGCGCCCCTCCCCACAGCCTCGTCGGGGCCCTTGGGTAAAGCAGGGCGGGGGAGAGCCCCGCCCGCCTTGCTGAAAAGGCTCAGGAGGTGGTCGCGGCCCGAGAGCGGGGCGCCGCCGGTTGGCGCCGAAGGAAGAGAAGGGGGCGGCCTGGTGGCTGGCGGCAGAGGCGGTGGCGGCGCTGGCCGCGGCGGGGACGCCGGAGCGGCAGCCGGTTTGGGGCTGCCAAGCTCGTCCCCAGTGGCGCCGCCGGCGCCGTATCCAAAAGCGCCCACTGACACCCCCTCAAGGCCGCCCCAAAGACCAAAGCCGTCGTCAAAGCCCTGGCCTGCGCCTCCCCCAAAGGTCTCGGCATCCAGGGCGGCGCCGCCACCGTTCTCGGCCCCACCGCTGGCTCCTCCTCCAGGGCGTTCTCGTCCTCCATCGCGTCCTATGGGCTCGAGGGGTTCGATAGGCCCGTCGAAAGCGGTGGGCCGACCGCCGGCGGGGACTTCGGGGCCACCTGGGATGCCACCGTCTCCCCCGACAGCGGCAATGGGGCCAGGCCGTCTGGCTTTGCATGCCCCCTCTTGAGCCTCAAACTCCTTGTACATTTCCTGAAAGACGCGCTCCTCTTCGATTCTCCGCTGCCGATCCTCCTCGGCCTCGCGGGCATCGCGGGCCCGGCGCCGACGGTCCTGCCGATTGCCCCCCGTCGATGGCTCGGCAGTCAACCCGTCATCACCCCCAGGACTGGCCCAGCCAGACCGAGCGCGCGCCCGCTCTTCCTCCATACGCTTGGCAGCTGACGAGTCCCCGAATCCCCCAAAAAAGTCAGAGGGGGGGGCATCGCCTTCCATATCGATCGTCACGTCCATCCACGCGGTCGTGCCGAGGTCATCACCGCCGCCGAGGCTGCGGTCCCAGCCGTCGCGGCCTCTGTCCCTATCCTTTTCCCTGTCCCGCCCGGTCCCGGCGGCTCTCCCCTCGCCGCGGGGATCAGGGCGCCCCCCGCGTCGGTCTCTTTCCCGGTCGTCGGCCCACTTGCCGCCACCTTTGCCGTCGCGGCCCTCCTGCCGTCGCAAGTCCTGTGAACCTCCACGTCCGTCGCCCCACCGGCCGTCATTGCGCATCCCGGGGGGGGGGCGGTCTGAATGCAGCTGCAGGCCGCCAATGTCACCCCCACCGCTAATCAGGGCCGAGTAGGCACGCTGGGCCTGGGTCGTCAACGCAGGGCCGCCACCACGGCCAGCGCCCGTGGCCGACGGCTCGCGCAGGTGGGGAGGGCGCAGGCGCACAAGCACAGCGTCCGCCGCAGGATTCACGCCGGCGACGCGGGCCTGGCATTCGGGGCGGGGACGGAAAGCGAGCAGCTCATCTCTCCCGTACTGCTTGCGCTGCTCCGCTGGGGGGGGGGCGCCAAGGCCTGCTTCGGCGGCGGCGTCGCTGCGGTCAGGTGGGGGTGGCTGTTGGCCTCAGTCGTCCACGTCTCGCTCGTCTTGCCACCCGCAACGAGGCCGTGAGCCTAGGCATGATCGTACGCGCGATCACGCAGAATCTGCGGCCCCAGACTCTGCTGGAGGCCGGCCTGGCCTCCGTTTGCGCCGCAGCCGACGCCGTAGCCGGCGTTGCTGTCTCGGCCCCTGGGAAACCGCCACAAAAGCTCGCCCGTCATCCGACATCTTGGCCCCCTACCGGTTCGTTATTCGTACGCGCTGCGGGATGGGTGGGGCTGCGGGCTCCAGCATAGCCAGTGCCAGGAACGTCGAGTCCATGAGGCGCCATTGACATTCTTTCGCCGTTCTCCGTCGTTTTCAGTAGATCGCATCGAGAGTCGTCCGACGTTCCTCGTTGATGCGTTGCGGTACGGCCTGAATAGCCCTGAAGGTGCACCGAAGCTCACCCCTAGCCGCCTCCGCCTCGGCGCGAACCCTACCGCCCGCCACTGGTGCACCAGATGAGCTCTCAGGCGTTTGGGGGGCCGCGGGTTCAGCCTGTACCGCCCGAAAAAGGCGTCTTCCCCCTGGACCACTTTGGAGAGTGCCGGGTCGAGGCCCAGGCGTACAAGGTGAGGGAGCCGGTGCGCAGACAGCAGCAGGGGTGTGGCGGGCTTCGGGGCGTGGGCTTGGGCTCGGGCGTCCATGTGCTCTCGACCCAGCCTGCGAAGCCCATCCAGCTTTGATTTATCCGCCTTACGCGTCGGCGGCGCGTGACGTGGCCGAGCGACGTCCGCCGGCGTGAGCTGGCGACGTCAGTGCCTGGGTCGGGGAGACGGTCCCCCCGATGGGTCTGCTGAAATCGCTGCTTGTTACGTCGTCGGTCCGGCGTGCCTTGCCCCATTCCGGTGCGGCAAACGAGTGCCTCGGCACTCGTTCGACAGGGTCCGCTGGGATCTGGGGGTCTCGAGGGTCCCGGCCTAGCCACCCATTCTGTAGCGCATCGACCATGCTTCTATCCCACCGAGCAGAAGTGCTTGCACACAGCCAAGATGGATGCAGAGGCATGCCGGGACATCACAGCAGCGTATCTTCAATGCCGCATGGACCGCGAGCTCATGGAGAAAGCCGACCTAAACGTCCTTCTACCGGGTGGCAGTGCAGGGGGGGGGGGATGAGGGACAGGAACACGGCGGCGGCGAAGGAGACTTCAGATGGATTGACTCCAACGTGTGGTGTGCGACATCAGAGAAAGCCACCGGCGCAGGCTCTGCTCGACTTTGGGTGCTAACATCGACTGTCAGGTTTTGTGCCATGAAAGTTGGCTTGGCATCTGTTACGACAACCACCGCTAGGTCTCCTGATGCGCTCCCACCGAGAGGCCGAGTGAGAGACCGACAGCAACTAAGGGACGAGGCTGGGACGCAGAAGGACGTGACGCGAACGGCGGCAGCTCGCATTGTTTCAAAATCTTCCGATCGCGTCGCTACCTGGGCTCGACCCGGAAAAGCCCACTGCCTGGAAGAGCCCTAGGACCGCGCCCGCTCTTTGCGGCATCTCGCGCCTCAAGCGCTGCCGTGAGAGCCTTGCGCTCTTCCAGGAGCGATGTCACTTTGCACCGCAGCATACGCACGACATCGTCCTGGGCGCGGACGCCGATGCAAGTCAGGGAGCCATTGACGGTCGATCCGTACCGCTCTGCCTCGAGAGCAGCAAGGCCTCGCGTGGCCTCAGCCTCGCGAGCAAGGGCGGCTTCAGCGGCCCGGGCAGACTCCTCAGCGGCAATGTGGGCGTCAGACGCCGCCATGCCAAGCTCTGTGTTCTTGCGCTGGGCCTCGTCCAGCTGCTCTCGCAAGTCTGCGAGGCCATCAAGCTCTGCACGTAGTGCTACCGCAGTTGCCTGGACTTTGGCAAGCCGCATCGACTCGCGGGCAAGACTTTCGCTGCGCTCACGCAGGTTCCGCTCCGTCTCCTCGAGCACCTTGTTGCTCGCCTCGAGTCGCTCAGCCAGCACGTCAGCACGCATACGCTCACGAGCCGCAATTTCATCGGGGGTCGACGCAGAGCCAGCCGAGCGCGATGCGTTGTCACCGACGGCGGAGGCCGCGGCAGCAGCCAGATGGGCCTTCAGCCGCTTGACCTCGGCCTCCGCGGCGAGAGCACGTGCCAGGTTGGCATCGCGATCCGCACGGTAGGTATTGACAGCGCGCTCGAGCTCAGTGACGTCCTTGTCTGAGTGTGGCGTAACCCTTAGAGGCGGAGACAACGAGAGAGGCACGAGAGGGGGAAGCTCAGGAAGGGCCATGCCACTGGTCAAAGGCGCCGTCACAGCATTACCCAGGCCAAGCAGGTCGACCTCCTCTAAGGCAGAGGCAGTAGTGGTCACGGCAGCCGTCGCCGCAACAACAGTGCTGGCAGGCCCCGGGGCGCCAGCGTGGACAGTCTCTGGGGCCATCGCAGTCTCAGGGGAAGGCACAACCGCTGAGGAACGAGTTCCCTGCGATCTATCGGCCACAGACCACCCCGGCTCAGCCTCGGTTGCCAATATGGTGCAGGCCGACGGTTGCAACGAGGCTGCAGCGGCAACAGAATTGACAGACGCTTGGGTCAGCGACATACGGCGGATGGGCACATCGGGGGAGGCCAGGGCCTCCGATCTTGCAATGACAGGTGAGGAAACATGAACCATTTGGGTGGGCGTGCCTGCCGCACCGCGAAAGCCGGCAAGGACATGGGGCCCTCCACTGGTCCTTGCGTCTGAAGACGAGGACTGATCAGAGCGGTCCAACATGGACCGACCAAGCTGGTCATCTCTCCCCATGCGGAATGAGTCGTCACCCGAAAGAGGTGGACGGAATCTGTTCCCGCCACTCGCCGGGGTCGACTCATCGTCAGCACGCAATTCGGGCATTGGCGCGCCATTGGGGCTCGTCGCGGTCAGCAATGGCAACGGGGGCCTCTTGGCGGCAGGGCCCAAGATTGCCGCTACATCATCAAGGACTGTCACAGCGCATGGTAAAGCAGAAGGCTTTACGTCGGGGCGAATGACACCTAACGAGGATGAGCGACGCAAGGCCGGGGAGGAGCGTGATGGCTGCCTCGCATCATCGTCCAGAACCGTCACATTTGGTTGGGCAGCAGCGTTCATCGCCTCCTCATCGGGCTCGACACAGGGCACCAGTAGTCCCTCTTTTTGGTGCCAGGTCCCCTGGCCACCGTCCTCCACAAGACGGTGCTCAACCACCGTGCCCATAGACCCAGCTGGTGACGACTTCGGTGACCCCGACGGGCCAGGTGCAACTTCGCCTGCCCCATCGTCAGGGGTCGAGGGCCTTCCGTGGCGCACACCGGTAGGCGTTGCAAAGCCCTCGTCGCCTTCCCCATTTGGCCAGTCCACCTGGGTCGGGCTTTGAAGACACTCGGAGACGCCCTCTAGGGCGCCCTGCTCCCGGTTGAGCCAACCCCCACACCCTTTCGGAGGATCACCATTGCCAGCGCTGATGGTGAGAAGGGCCGACTCAGACGCAAATCGGCCAGGTCGCGGGAGGATAGCAGCGGTGGCCTCGCCACCGTCCACAGGTGACGCGCGTGGCGTTTGGGACTTAAAGTCATGGGCCTCGGATGCAGACCGCCGACTTGCTCGCGGCACAAGGCTCTGACCCCGGCGGATGCCTGCAAGGCGGTCGGCCAGCGGAGACGCCTCCTCACCACCGCCGCCGTCGTTTGAGCCCCCATCGCCGCGCTCGGGTGCGGCAGCAGTATTTGGTGGGCCTGATTGGACGGGTGGCACCGCTGTGCCGCCTCCATGCTGGCGACGAAGACGTTGTAGCTCGGCGTCATTGAGGTCGCTGAAGGAGCCTAGGGCCACCTGGACTAGGCTTGGCCCATCAAAGGCACGGGGCGCAAGATCCTGGAGTGTCTCAAACGCATCCATAGCGTCATCGGTGCGGAGAAGCTCGGGGATCGAGAGCTCCAGCAGGGCGAGGGCCACCTGGAAGACAGGCACCGCGCTGCCCGCGAAGAAGACGGCGTCCCAGACGTTTAGGCAGGTCTCGAGCGGAAGGGCATTCATGAACATGCAGAGGAACCACTGGATGGCAACGACGCTTACATCGACGCCAACTGAGTCCAGGTGGGCCGCCAGAGTGCCGAGCCGCGTGGCGACGACGGACTTGAAGCACTGCTGGTCAGTGAGGAGGCCCTGGAGGTCCGACGTATGGTAGCCTGGTAGGAGAGACTCGACGACCCGACACGTGCACCAGAAGGCGCGCTCCTCAGACATGAAGAGGAGCATGCACCCGCCGACAAAGTTGAGGCCCTGGCAGTAGCCTACATCCGGGTTACGGACCATGTAGGCCGAGAGGACCCGCCGCAAAGTGGCGCGGCCCGCAGCGTCCATAGCGGGATGCTCGGGAAAGGTACGACCAAGGTCTTTGTCCAGCTGCCGCTGCCAGTCTCCGAAGGACTCTTTGAGCCGGTGGGCCCCGCCGTCACCGGACCCCGACGATGCAGGCCCGGCGGCCGCAGAGGTTTCGGGTTCTGCGGCCATGAGACCGGCGAGGCGCTCCGACTCGGTAAGGTACCGCCGGTACTGGGCCGAACTCGCCTCGTCACCCTCGGCCTCGCTAGCCTCCAGAAAGATAGGCCAGAGGCGGCCGCGCAGCGACATTGGGAGTCCCTGGCGCACCATCGCATTGAGCTGCCGGGCCTCATTGCTGGCCGGCCTTGCCCCGCCGCGGGCCGCGGCGCGGACTGCAAGATATGGGAGAGAGGGGTGGGAAGGGTGGTCGGAAAACGGAAGAGCGGACAGATAGGGATGTGGGAAAGGGGAGCACACACGCGACTCGCCCTGGGCAGCGAGGGCCTTGACAGCACCGAGGCCCGCCTCGACAGCGTCGTCGTCAGCGCCTGGCTTGGCTGAGGAGACCGCCCCGTGGCCAATGTCAATGAGGAACTCCCGCCACTTGACGTGGCGCGCGACCTCTTCCCGCTGCGAGATGGGCTTGAACGACTTGTATGTCTCCTTGTGGCGCTCCTCCACGGTGAAGCCGTAGATGTCACGCACGGGCTCCACCTTAGCCGGTGCGGCGCGACCCAGGCCAGACTCGGCGCGGAGATGGCCGGATCGCGAGCGGGTAGTCCGTGAAGGCTCGTCGTCCCCGGCGACCGACCCAGAAGGCGTCCGGGTGAAGAGCCTGCGATAGTGGAGGGGGGGCTAGCGTTTCGGATCTGGGAGGGCGGGCGGAGGACGGACGTAGGACGGCAGCGCTTGCACCAGGTGCCGCTGACGCCGCCTAAAACACCATCGGCCTTGTCGGTGGGGCGAGATCCACCGACACCAACCGACACCAACGTGGCCAGACCCCCGCCTCGCATTCCCCCCGCCCGTCTAGCCTCCCCTCCACCCACTCACTTCTCGGCCGCGCGAGCGAGGGCGGGCGGGATGAATGAGGGCCGGCCGTCAGCGGCCTGGCTCCCCGGCTCAGACCCTCTCGCCGGATCGACCGCCCCACCGTGCCATGCCACGGCGGGGCCGACCCGCGGCCGCACGGGGGTCGCGGGAAGTGAGGTCGAGGGGATGCGGCCCTCGGCGACCAGCCGGGCAACTTGGGCTTGGTCCACGGGGGGGGGAGGGGGCTGGGGGTGGTGACGGCTTCGGCGTGGGCGGCCGGTGTGTCCAGCCTCGCCGCCCAAGCCTCCAGTCATCTTGTTAGCGCAAGGTTCTTTCGAGGTTTATGGTCTCTACTGCGGAAACAGTGGGGTTACCAACCTCTTCGCAGCGTCCGGCTCCGAGGACAGGGGACGAGCGAGCGGGGGGTGGGGGAAGTCCGGGTGCACGCAGCTGAGCCACTTCCGTCGTCTCCTAGATCCTGTCCGGCTAACCCACTACCTGGCGAGCCTCCGCAGGGCCTCTCGGCCCGGCAGGAGGAAGTTGGTGCGGTGGAGGGGCGTGACGAGTCGATGGGGTCCGGCACAACGTGGGCAGACGCGAGTTTGGGAATTGACGGGTGTTATGGGCCCGCGCCGTGCTTTGACCACGCAGGCCCCGCATCGCGCCTCGCACTGTCCACCCTGATGGATTTCAAGGGCCAGAAAGACGCGGACGACCACATGCGAGAGAGAAAGGGACGCCAGCCTGCCCACGGGGCCGACGAGCGCCGCCACTCTGACCAGCGCCTCCTGCACGCCCGCGCCGCCAGCCCGCCTTAACAGCCGACAACCAGCCGCAACGCCGCCCTTGTCCCCCCGTCCCCCAGGGTGTGTCTGATGGTGGCGACGGCCACCATCTCGTGGGTGTCTGGGTGGTGGGTACAGCGGTGGGACGTGGCCTTCACCATCGGTGCGGCAGGGACGGCGCTGACGGCCCTGTGCACCGTCCCTCCCTGGCCCCACTACCGGACGCGTCCGATCGCGTGGCTCCCGCTACCGGAGAAGCGGGGGCATGGGGCGAGGAAGAACAAGTCCGATGGCAGCGGCGAGGGGAGGCTGCTCGCCCGCCCGGGCTCGGACACGGACGAGACTGTGGAGGCCGTGGCGCGGGCCACAGTTGAGGGCGACGCGTTGATGCAGCCCAGGGATGAGGGCGGGGCGCCGGCTCGCGAGAGCGGCATGGCGACAATGGTTGATTGAGTGTCGGGCTGATTTGAATCATCCACAATGTATACATGTACGCCTATCCTCGTCAACGGCGACGGAGCCGGCGCACGACTGGTCGCGCGCCAGCTGCGCCGGGAGCCGGCGCTGGAGTGGCGGCCTGCACAGGGACGCCTCCCTCCGCCCCCCCCCCAAGGGCAACAGCCTCCCCCGCAGCGGCACCCACCGGATCCTCCTCGCTCTCCGGCAGGGCCCAGCCATCGTCGACCTCCTCAGGCTCGCCGGCGTCAGCAGCAGCAGCAGCACGGAGCCGCTGAAGCCGGTCGACCGTGCCAAGGAGAAAGGGTCGGACAAGGTGGAGCTCCGACTCGGCAAGGTGCGGCGACAGTGTGAGCCACGGCTCCTTGACCTGAGCAAGCTCCCCGATGTCGCGCTGGAGCTTGTGCCACCGCACCAACTGGAGTTCCCCGAGAGACTCCTCCACAGCGTCGGCGCTGAGACCGAAGTCGGCGCGGGCATGGGCAAGGAGCGCGCGTCCGACCTCGACATAAAAGGGTGGCACCTCGTGCACGGGCTCGTCGACCCCGCTTTCGCGAACTACCAATCCCGCCAAGTGTTCGGCGTTCATCCACTGAGGGGGCTGGATGGTGCAGCGCCGCTTGCTCCGTAGCGTCAGCGCTAGCCACAGGGGCACTGCGGCAGGGAAGCCGGGCGCAAAGGGACCGACATCCCCGCCCGTAAGCGAGATTCGCGTCTGGGTGAAATTAGGGAGAATCTCTACGGGGGTCTCCTGAAAGATTGCGTTCGAGGGGGGAGGAGAGGGTTGGTATTAGGGCGGCATGAAGAGGTGAGAGTCGTCGCAGCTGTCTCGTCTCTTCGTCACAGACAATGCAACGCGCAGCAAGGCTGGCTCGGCAACCGTTGTCGCGGCGCGCGGTGCCACCGACCGCGAGGCCGCCACGATGACAGTCGTCTCGGCGGCTCTCGCCGACAGCGCGGAAGTCGGAAGCGGGCGCGGCACCTCCCCTGTTCATGGCTCGCGCCAGGGGATGTGACCGACCTTGTCGGCCACGCGGGGTCCGGAAACGGAGGCGCACTTCCGCGTCGGCTCTCTGACGGCGACTCGGGGGCACGAGTGCCCGCGATGCCGCTCCGGTGCCCCCGCCGGTGGCGCCACGGCACGGTCGGCATCGCCGGGCGTGGTCGAGGCGAGGGTCATGGCAGGCGCGGACGTCAAAAGCGCCACTTGCTCACTCGCCGCGGCAATAAAATCCACATAGGCGGGGCTCAGCGTCCCATAACGATCCATGACTGCCGCATCCGTCGGAATGGGCGTGGCCATCCCGAACTAAGGCCACAGCAAGGACAAACTCTCCCCAGCGTACAACCGGCTCAGCTCCGCTCTCCCAGCTCGACTCTGTCCTCTACCCCGCTGGAAGGATCGCCGGAGGTCTGAAAACGGCTCGTCCGCAGCCTCGACGCTGCGCTGGCGCAGGGAACCCTCCGAGGAATGCGTGGCGCTTCCGATGCTATGTGCTCAGGCGCCCCCCAAAGTCGGCCTGGTTTTCCGCACGCCCGGCGCTCCATCAATCGCTCTTGCCCCTACCGTGCCGGGAGGTGACGCAAGCCGCTCCCTTACGCACTCTCATTGGGCACAGCCCTCCGGAAAGCGCTCAGGGAGCGTCGTGTTGCGCGTCGCCCGCTGTCGCGGCTGGGCCGCTGCAGGCCACGGCAACCACGGCCGCCGCGAGTTCGCGGCCAACGCCGCCGCCGCCGACGTTTCCACCTCCGGGTCATCGGCGGCTTTGACGCTGGCTCGCGCCTTCGGGGGCCTGCTCGTGGGCGGGTCGGTGTACCTAGCCCTCGAGACGGCAAGCGAACTGTCGCTGCGCGCGGAGGCCGTGCGGCGATTGCTGCCGCTGGCGGAGGCCCACGCGCCGCTGTTGGAACGCGTCGGTCCGCCTCCGCTGCGCCTCGGCCCGTGGTACGAAGACACGGTGCAGGCGACGCCGGGTGCCCGGGCGGCGCGGGTAACGGTGACGGTCGAGGGTGAGCGTGCCAAGTGCGACCTCATTGTAGGCCTCCGTCGTACCCCCGGCGCTGCGGGGTGGGGCCACCTCCTCCTCTACCAGACCCTGGGGCCAGCGACCTGGGACGTCGTATTCGCCGACGCTGCGATATTCCAAGACTCCGACGGGCGAGAGGTCGAGCGGCACGGGGTTAGGGATGGGCTGCTTTGGGGCTCTCTATCAGGCTGCTCGGAGGCTCTCTCTTCCCCCTACCCGCCCTCCTATCTCGTCTCGCAGCCCTGGACCTTCCGGTCGCGCCCTTCCCATGTCACTGCTCCCTCCGTCGGTCCAGGCAAAGGAGGCGCCAGCACCGGTCGAGGGAAATACCGTTTCGAAGTGATTGTATGTTTATTTCTCACACCGGGAAATACCTTTTCGAAGTGATTGTATGTTTATCCCTCACGTCAGATCGTCGGGGTCCAGTTCACTTACGGCACCGTCGACGTCAGCGAACGGGTCGACCCCGTCGCCCCCGCCCCCACCGCCAACCCCCCTCCTGCCAGCTCCGAGCTGGCGGAGGACGGCGGCGTCGACGGCGAGGTCACCAACCGGGAGGGTCTGGGCAAGCTGGGACACGTCGTGTTCGAGATACCGAAAGGGCCTTTGGTCGCGGACAACAGCGCGCACGGCGGCTGCGTCTCCGGCGGCATAGGCGTCGATGAGGGCATCGCAGGCGAAGGCCTCGTCTGACTGGGCGAAAGCGTCGACACACATGGCGTCCTGATAGGTCCGCCAGGCGCCCCTCGCGTCGCCGCCTGCAAGGAGGACAACCGACCCCGCAAGGTAGGCCTTGCGCTGGGCGTTGGTCTGCCCCCCTGCCCCACATGTGCGTGCCTGACGCGCAAGGACGAGCGCGGCGTCGGCGTGTTTTCCCATCCGCACGAGGCACCCGACGGCCTCGCGGTAGAGATCCATAACGAGAAAGGCCTGGCCGGCCTCTTCAACGCCCTCCACGGCCTTGACATAGAGGTGAGCAACGAGATCGGGGTCGGTCTGCTCAAGCATTCGTGCACCGCGGGCCAGGGCCCCAGCCACGTCCGCCGCCCGCTCGGCCGATGTGTACATGGTCGCGGCCTCGCGCACCAGGTCCGTGGCGCCCTGGTGGTCGCCAGCGCGAAAGGCCGCATCGGCCGCGCCCTCGTACGCGCGGCCTGCGTGCCACGCCGAGCCGGCCTGGTGCTGGCAGTGGGCTGCCCGCTCGAATGCCTCCCGCGCCCGCGACCTGCAGAGGTGGAAGAAGATAGGAGGGTGCCTCGGTCGTGATGGAATTCTTCATGGGGGGGTCTGGGCTCCACCTCGACCTCGGCCCTGCAGGCAGGCAGTCATTTACTTGCCAGTCGCCACGTTTCTTGAAGCCCTGAGCCGCCTGCTCGAACATTTCGCACGCCCCGAACCAGTCCGACTTCAGACGGCCTGACAGCAGAGCGGGGCGCACGAGCTTGTTCGCGGCCGCCAGGGCGTACTCGGGAGTGCCGGGCTCAGGTTTCGGCATGTTGATTCAGCAGCAGCGCGGCCCTCCCACAGGGCTGCGCAGTGACGAGCACGCGTGGCGCGCCGAATGCGCGAAGCGGAGGAGGAAGGGCGACTCCTGCTGATTTACACGAGTCAGTGTCTCCGGTGGGATCGACCAGGTGAGAGGACGGGGGCGAAATTGGCGAGAGGGACATGCAGCCGGCAAGGAAAGCGCGTCCGAGAGGTCTGATGAGTTTAACGTTTACCACCTCCTCCCGCATCGAGGGCCACCACGTCAGTCGGCGCCGAGGAGGCGTGGCACCCTGGTTCTAACCCGGTAGCAGACCGCCGAACCGCGCCGGCTCTCACTGAGGGGCTCGACAGCGAAATGGCAGACAGCGGACCTCCCGGGCCTAGCAGTGGGCCTCCGGCCACCGCACCCGAGCGAGGTGAGACAACATTTTCGACGCGATCCGCACTGGGTTTCTCGGAGCGATGAAGTACGCGGCGCGGCGTCCTTCCTCACGCCGGGCACGGCCGCGCTGAGACACCATGACCTTCCTACAATTCCGCCGTCGTGGCTTCCGAGGCTGGGGGCGGCATACACAGGCCGAGATACGATCGAGCCTTGCGAAGTAGACGTCTCTACGAGCCAAGCTGCGGCCACCTCAGCCCTGAGACCTTGGTCGTGCCTGTGACATCCGCATCGACACAGCCCGCTCCTGTGGGGCCATGGCGGTCATGCGCCGCCGCTCCCTCTTGGCTCATCCTCTCCCCCCTTCCTCGAGCTCTTCCGCAGCCACCTCTGTCGAGTCGGCCCCCCTGCAGCTGCCGCCCGAGGCGAACGGGACGCCGTCGCCCGCTCGTGGCGCCGACAGTGCCGAGGGTGGCTCTGGTGCCCAGGCCACTACAGCGCCTGCGGCCCAGCCCGGCCTGATGATGGACGTGGGCCTCTCGCTCTCCGAGCTCCGCGGAAATTCCGCGAGTGGCGCGGGAACGCCCGCGTCGGCTCGGAGAAGCCGCCCAGCACGGACACCGAATGCGTCACGGGCTCAGTCAGCGGCCCTGCGGACTCCACTGCGGCCGGCGCGGACGCCTGCGCGGACGCCCGCCCGGACGCCTGCGCGGACGCCCGCCCGGACGCCTGCGCGGACGCCCGCCCGGACTCCGATGCGCACGCCTGCGCGGACGCCAGCGCGCACGCCAGGGCGCACACCGGCGCGTGGGGCTCCGGATTGGACAGCCCGCACGGCCCCGCTCCCAACTCCCACGTCGCAGGGCGCCACCGCTGGCACTCCGGGCCGCAGCGCGGCGGCCAACCAGATGATGTACGATCTCGCCACCGGTACCCACCGCACTCCTACGGGGGAGCGTTGGCGCCAGCGCCCCTCGCAGACGCCTCGCGGAGTAGCCGCGGACAGGGCGGCACATGGCACGTCTCCAGCCGCTGGCGCACGAGGCGTGCCCGTATTCTCGCGTGGGGCCTCCGTCCTGGACACGCCCGCCGCCCGTGGCGAGCCCGAGGCTGACGATGACCTGGAGGGAGCCCCCCCCGTGCTAGGTGCGGCGGCTGAGGGAGACGGCCTCGGCGACGACGCAGTGCCGGGCGAGCAGTTGCACATCTGGGGCACCGACATTGACATGGGTAAGGTTGAGCAGCGCATCGACCGGTTCTTGCGCCACTTTACCGACCGTGAATCGCTCGCCCAGTGCGAGCGCGGCAAGTACGAGCAGCTCATTCTGGAGGCCGTTCGGGACGGCCACGACACGATCAACATCGACTGCCACGACATCTACGACCACAACCGCGAGCTCCACCACCAGCTCGTGTCGTACCCGACGGAAATCGTTCCCCACTTCGATATGGTCGTCCACCAGCTGGGGCAGGAGCTTGTGGCCGAGCACGGCTTCCCCGACGACGGTCGCCGCTACCTCCAGACGCGCCCCTTCAACATGCTTGAGCACCGGCCGATGCGGGACCTGGACCCGCGCGATATCGACAAACTCGTCTCGGTCCGGGGCATGGTCACGCGGTGCTCGGGCATTATACCCGATTTGCGCACGGCATTTTTCCAGTGCACCCTGTGCGGCCATACGGCGACCGTGCTCAACGACAACGGCAATATTGCCGAGCCAACGGTGTGCGCCAACTGCTCCAACGAGTTTACGATGGAGCTCGTCCACGGGCGGTCTCAGTTCTCGTCCAAGCAGCTCATCAAGGTGCAGGAGACGCCAGAGGCCATTCCCGAGGGCGAGACGCCACACACGATCACCCTCTACGCTCACGACGACCTCGTCGACACGGTCAAGCCGGGAGACCGCATCGAGGTTGTCGGCATATTTTGCGCCGTCGCGATGCGGGTCAACGCCCGCGTCCGGTCGCTCAGGTGCGTCTACAAGACTTTTGTCGACGCCGTTCATATTCGCCGGTCCAACGCCGCCGCCGCTGGCATGCAGCTCCAGGCCGAAGCCAACTTTGCTGCTGGCATCAGCGACATCGCTGCCGAGGATCCGCAGTCTGCCCTCATCGAGGCCCTGCGCCGCGAGGGCACCGACCTGTCAGAGGAACGCATCCGTGAAAAGGAGCGAGATCTCCGAGCCGTTGCCGACGAGCCGGACGTGTACGATACCCTCGTGCGGTCCCTTGCCCCCTCTATCTTTGGTCTCGATGACGTCAAAAAAGGAATATTGTGCCAGCTCTTTGGTGGCGTGTCCAAGCAGTTCACCGGTGGCCGGCTCCGAGGCGATATCAACGTCCTCCTCGTCGGCGACCCAGGCGTGTCTAAGTCGCAGCTCCTGTCCTACGTCCACCAGGTCGCTCCGCGTGGCATATACACGTCGGGACGTGGCTCGTCTGCCGTCGGCCTGACGGCTTACGTCACGCGAGACCCGGACACCCGTGAGATGGTCCTCGAGAGCGGGGCACTCGTCCTCTCGGACCTCGGTGTCTGCTGCATCGACGAGTTCGACAAAATGAGCGAGGCTGCGCGTTCTATCCTGCACGAGGTTATGGAGCAGCAGACGGTTTCTGTGGCCAAGGCTGGAATCATCTCGACCCTCAACGCCCGCACATCGGTGCTCGCTGCAGCCAACCCCGTCGACTCCAAGTACGATCGCGACCGGTCAATCGTCGAGAACATCCAGTTGCCTCCCACGCTTCTGTCGCGGTTCGATCTCATCTATCTCCTTCTCGACAACCACGATGAGTTCACCGATCGCCGGCTGGCCCGCCACATCACCAGCCTCTACTATGACGCACCGCCCGACAGCCTTGCGCCCCCTCTTTCAAAGGACAAGCTCAGGGACTACATTGCCTACGCACGCGCCGTCTGTCATCCGCGGCTGACAGACGAGGCGAGCCACGCTCTCGTCGAGGCCTATGTCGACATGCGCCGGACTGGCTATGACCCCACCGGGACGTCCAAGCGCATCACAGCAACTGCCCGACAACTCGACTCCCTCGTGCGCTTATCCGAGGGCCTCGCGCGGATGCAGCTTAAGCAGTTTGTAACGATTGAGCACGTCCAGGAGGCCGTTCGCCTCATCAAGGCCGCGCTGATGGACTCGGCCACGGACAAGTACGGCCGCATCGACATGGACCTCATTACAGGCGGCATCGGGCAGGCGCAGCGGGAGGAGATCCTGGAGCTGGGCACGCACGTCATGTCGGCACTGAAGGCCTCGCCCGGCGTGGTGCTTAAGTCGGACCTCCTGCGGGTCATCAACGCCAAGTCAGGAACCGAGACGCCGTGGAGCCGTACGCTCCTAGACGAGAGCCTAAAGCTCCTCGAGCTCAATGGCTCGGTCCAGTTGCGGCAGGGCGGTGGTGTGCGACTCCTGAGCTAGGGAGAGGCGAGGCGGGGGCGCGTAGACGGGCGGCAACGTGTGGTTTCTTCGAATTCGTCACAGCAACTCGTCCGCGTTCCACCTCCGCTTGCCTAGTCACGTCCGCAGCGCAGATGTGTGGCGCCTTCCGCCGCCGAACAACGACTGGACCTGGAGCAGAGTGGTGTCGTCCTCGAGCAGCCGCTTCATATCGCGGCGGAGAGCGACGCGCTCGTGCTCCGAGTCGGCGAGCTGGGAGGCCAGGAGCTTAGCACGCTTCTCGGCCACTGCAGCACGGCCTTCAGCCCGCTCGAGTTCGTCCAGTATAATATCGCGGGGCCTTCCAGCATGGTATGCGTTCGCCCGAGCGACACGGAGCTCGGCCTCGACCTCGCGAGTGCGATCGCCGGCGGATTCGAGCTCGGCCTCGAGCCGCGTGACCTTGACCTCGAGCTCAGAGCAACGCGATGCCAAGACGAGGGCCTGCTTGACCCGACGGCGCACGGCCATGGGGACGGCGCTTTCAAGTGCACGCACGATGGCTGGCGGTCCAGAGCCGATGTTGGCGGCAGCATCGTCGAGGTCGACGATGCCGCCCGCCGACAGCCTCCCCGAGTTGAGGATGGACTGGTCAATCTCGGCCTCCATGCGCTCATACTCGGCGAGGCGCTCGGTGGCAGTCTCATGCCGGGCCTTGGTCCGGGCGAGCTCGTGCTCGAGGGCGTGTCCTCTTTCCTTCTCGGCGCGAGCACGTTCACCTGCGGCGTCAGCCTCGTCCTGGAGGCGCTTGCAGCGGTCATTGCGCTCATCCGACTCAGCCCTGGCCTGTCCCCGTTCCAGGAGCAGGATCTCGATCCGGCCCAGGAGCTTGGCCTCGCGGACGTCGGCCTCCTTGCGGACATTCGTGTGTCGGGCAATCAGCTCATCCATCTGGG
>Ga0181576_10001768_pt1 | contig 16407 bp, 3 predicted proteins | sample 101ome_22_FD_132464 | JGI IMG/M metagenome (GOLD analysis project Ga0181576, IMG submission 132464) | Coastal salt marsh microbial communities from the Groves Creek Marsh, Skidaway Island, Georgia - 101412BT metaG (megahit assembly) | ecosystem: Environmental > Aquatic > Marine > Intertidal zone... | reverse complement strand
ATCGAAATACCATTGTGGTTTTTACATCCGACAATGGCCCTTGGTTATTGTTCAAGACGCATGGGGGATCGGCTGGGCCACTTCGAGCGGGTAAGGGGACTACCTTTGAGGGAGGCCAACGCGTGCCTACCGTTTTTTGGGGCCCTGGAAGGGTAATGCCAGGAGTAATTAATCAGATGGGTGCTACATTAGATTTATTGCCCACTTTTGCAAATTTATCTGGGGCTGAACTTCCATCCGATCGAAAGTTGGATGGCTATGATTTGTCTCAAGTATTGACACAAAGGTCCTCAAGTCCTCGTAAAGATTTTTTTTATTGGGCTTTTGCCGAACTGCATGCTTACCGAAATGAGCAATACAAAATCCACATCAAGCAAAGAGAACCCATTCACTATGGAAGATCGACTCTGGTGTTGGAGCAACCCGAACTATACGACTTAAAAGCAGATATTTCCGAAAAACATGATCTTGCTGAAACCTTTCCTGAAATACTGTCTGATTTTTTGGACAAAATGGATTTGCACCTTATAGATGTCGCCGACTCAATTCCTGACCAATTGGCTGATCGAATACAGCAGAAGTAAACTTGATTTTACTTTTGGGGCTATAAGTGACCCATAAGCAGTAAAAATGCAGTACTGATTTTTTGAAAATCTAAACAAACCATTCATAAATTTATTCAAATTATGGAGTTATGGATTATGATTATTTATTTTACAACGAATTGCCTAAAGGGATAAAGTCGATCTATGTAAACGGAAAAAGGATGACCTTGCATGAATTTAACCGGGCCAAAAAGAAATATTTTTCCAAAAAAAATAATCGAATTGAATCTTAGGCAGTTTCTAGAAATCATATTTATTTTATTATTTACTATATTATTTTATATTGTTTTAAAAAATAGGCTGATGCATAAAATTTTAATTTTAGCATTGTGTGCAAGTACATGCCTCGTTAGTGGCCAACAAAACCAAAGCCTAAGAGATTCTATCTTAAAGTATCAATTCTTAAACCCCAATTTAGCAATAGAATATGGGATGGAGTATGTTGAGCGACGAGAACGGGAATCTCCTGATCATGAAATGGCAAAAACTTATGCTAAGATTGGTGAAATATTGCTCTACATGGAGCTTTATTCGTCAGCCCTAGAGTACTTCAATTCTGCACTGCGTATAAAGAGTTCTATAAATAAATCTAAAACCAACAACACTCCATGGATCATTCTTAATATTGGAAACGTATATTTTCACAATCAAAATTATAAGAAGGCACTAGAGAAATTTAATGAAGCTAGGGAACTTTTTGAAACTACAAAAAATCCTGTAAACAAGAGCAATGGACTAAATACCTCAAATTCAAATATTGGTTTAGCTTATGGTGCTATGGGACGTTACGATAAACAAGAAGAAATATTGAATAAATTACACGAAAATTTAGTTTCAAACCCAAATGTAGATAAAAATCACAATTCAACTTTATTATACTCAATGTCACAGATTTTATCTGTGAAGCTTCTCAAAGGGGATGTTATTTCAGCCAAAAATAAATTAAATGAGATTATTGAATTTTATGAGCTTAAAAAAAGCGATGAGTCGGATTTATCCAAATCCCTTTTAACTCGAAATTATGGGTATGCTTATTCCATTATGGGGGCGTATTACCAGAGTAAAAAAGACTATGAAAAAGCGATCAAATACCTTCTCAAGGCTAGTGAACTTTTTCGATCATTTCCAGTTGAGGTCAATGTAACGGGCTCAAGGCTATCTGAGTGTTATTTGGCCTTAGGTGAAATCGATACTGCTAAAGAAATTGCTTTTAGAAACCTAAGCTTCAAAAACATCAGTGATAAAGAAAAAAGATACAATTACAAGGTTCTTGAAAAAATCTATATAAAAACCCAAAACAAAGAAGAATTGATATCCATCAAGGACTCCCTGATTAAGATTGCATCGGGCATAAGTAATTTCAAAATTTTCAAAACACTGAATGATTTGGAAACTCAGACCATTTTATCGGATTCTGCAAGAGCGCTTAACGAAAGTAAAATAAGATATAATACTTACTTATTTATTTTGATTATAGGATCAGTAATTCTGTTTTTCTCACTCATGACCATACGAATCAATTACAATTACCAAAAAGAAAAGGCTGTAAGATTGGAATTGGAAAAAGAAATAGTATTGGCAGAGTTGGATCAAAAAAAAAGAGAGTTGGTCAGTAAGGCTAATTTCATCATTCAAAGAAATCAATATTTAAGAAATCTTCAGAAGAAAATTTTGCTTACTCAAAAAGAGAAAGTTGTTTCAAATAAAACTATTTCTAATGATCTTAACAGACTTATCGATTCAGAAAAATCTTATAAGGAATTTGATAAGATGTTTGTCAATGTTTACCCGGAATTTTATAAAAAGCTCAATCAGATATCCAAGCTTTCCCAAACCGATTTAAGGTTGGCTTCCTTCATTAAGATGAATCATACCAACAATGAAATCGCCAATATTTCTGGAATTTCTTTGAGGACTGTAGAAAGTCAGCGCTATCGACTTACCAAGAAGTTAAACCTTGATAAAAACCAAGACCTCAACTCTTTTTTAATGTCCCTGTAGTCACTAAAGTTTACTTAATTCAGCTTATTGTCTTTTTAAGTCTTACACCTCTTACTGCATTTCTACTGCATTCTAATATTTAAGCATTAATCATTGAGTTTTCATTGATAAATCACTGTATTTTAATGCAATAAAGAAATATATAGCTTGAGTTTTAAAGACAATTTTAATAGAACTAATCCTAGATTCTTAGAGATTCTCTTAAGAAAATATCCTACTCTTACCCAAAGGGAAATTTCTGTTTGCATGTATCTTAAGCTTAATTATTCTAGTGTAGATATTTCTAAAGAACTAGGTGTTTCATTAACTAGTGTTGATACTTATCGATATAATATTAGAAAGAAAATTGGTGTAGAAAGAAACACATCACTTGTGAGTCATTTAAATACAATCGAGTAGATGATTAATAAATTCTTTACATATTACTTCTTTTCTTTTTGGCTTCTAGTACTTGGCACTTTACATTCACAATACGACACAACACATTACATCCCCTATCTAGCAGATCTAACCGGTAATGCTAAAATGGCTAATCTTGAGAATCAACCTGGATTTAATGGAGCTTATTTTATGTTTTCTACTTTTGAAGCCGGCACCACTAACATTAAAGTTTACAAAAGAAATGCCTCAGGAACAGGATGGTATTCATCCCCTATTCTATCTCGTAATATCTCTCCTGGATCCCCATTTATATGGACTCCAGGTAATGGTAATGTACAAGAGTTTTTTAGGTATGCAAAGTATAAAAAGAAGAACCCAAAAATTGATCTAAGATACAACCAGACTTGGTTAAGGACAGGTCACTATGGCTTAAAGATTGTAGCTACCAATAATATTTATGTCAGAACTGTTTTACAGCCTGATAATAAAACAGGAGGCCCTGAAGAGTGGGGTACTGGGACTAATACCCACGGCGCAGCATTTTCCTCTAAGGGTATAACTAGAGGGGCTGGAACAGAATTTTATACCGCACATTTTTATACCGAAGATAAAGTGCAAACTAGTGGAGATCAAGATTTTATTAGTGTTATGTCTTTAGAAGATGGCAATCAAATTACCCTCAATTCTAGTAAAAATTGGTATACTCCTAATGGTTTATTTAAAAATACTTCAGTTACTTTAAACGAGGGAGAGAGTGTAATTTTTAAAAGGTCACAGGGAGGAGCATCAAATAGTCAATCCTTAGGAACTAGGGTATATTCAACTAATGACAAAGAAATGGTAGTTACCTCTGGTAGTTGGGGAGGGAGACTAACAGATGCAGCTACAGGAGCACAAGATATAGGTATAGAACAGCTGGTACCTGTTAAAGCTTTAGGTAAAAAATACTTAATTAGTCAATCAAAAACACTAGCCCCCACCCCCATAGGTGGTGTAAACAGGCAAGGAATAGTTGTTGTTGCTGTGGAGGAAGGTTCCACTTCTTATACATTTAATGGAACATCCTATACGTTAAATAAAGGAGGAAGAAAATTTCATTATATACCTGGATTTAATTCTACTAATACTACTAGTGGTCCTTATGCAGTAATATCAGATAAAAAACTACTTGTGACTCATCAAATTTTTGCCAACCCAAATTCGAGTAAATCCAACCAATTTGGGATGACTATTCTTGGCCCAATATATAATAGTTATACTTCTCCAGGTTATAACAAGATAAGTTTAGGGGGTGGGTATTATGAACATGCGCGTTGGGACTCAGCAAATGAGTATTTAGCAATATATTACATGACAAATGCCTCAGATGCTGAGCTTAACTCTCTTGCTTCTGGAAAAGTTAAATATCAAGGGACATCTCTAAACCCAATCTCATCATTTAATTCTGCTGGAAGCAAAACTATAGATGGAGAAACATGGAAAATTAGATATAGAATGACTACCAATCCTCATAATAATTCGTGGGGTGAATCATATTTTGACTTTAGCAGTATTGACAAGCCTGTTTATGTTTGGTGGCAAGTAGGTTTTAAACTTCAAGGCAATATTTCCTCAATTTCACCTTATCAAGTCGGCGGTTGTGATGTCCCAACTATCACCCAGCAGCCCTCTATCACGCCTAATAATGCTAATGAAGGGACTAATTCTCAGCTAAGAGTAACTACATCGCCATCCTCTAATGTAAGCTACACCTGGCAAATAAGTCCTGATGGAAGTTCTTGGGAAGATTTATCCAGTGGTGCTGTAAGTGGAACGACCTTCTCATCTCCAACTGCAGCAACAGTGAACCTAACTGGACTCAGTTTAGATTTAGATGATTATCAGTTTAGAGTTATAGTCGAAAATGCAACAGATGCAAGCTGCGTAGTAACTTCAACTGCTGTGACACTAAATGTGAATTGTACAAATCCAACAATAACTGGACAACCCTCAGATGTTACTGTTCCCCCTGGAACTCCAGCATCATTTACAGTTACGGGAACACACGTAAATGGAGTCAAATACATATGGTATATTTCCACAAATGGTGGAAGTTCATATATGCCCTTAGCGAGTAGCCCAAACAATAACTCTTCTTTTTCAATCTCCAATCCTGGTTTATTAAATGACGGATGGAAGTTAAAAGCAAGGGTATATAATAGCAAAGACACTTCTTGTTATATAGAATCCAATGTAGCTACATTAAATGTTGTAGCTGCTAACGATTGTCCCGTATATAACCTTATTGCTTTAGCTCCGAATCTAAAAGAAGATCTAGATGATATAGTTTTAAATCTTAATAATAATGTAACTGATGCCGATTCAGATACCGTTTCCTTTACTAACATCAGCTCAAATAACACAACACTTGTAGCAGCAACGCTTTCTGGCACAGCCTCATTAGTTCTTAGTTTTGAAGAAAATCAATCTGGCTCTGCCCAAATTTCATTTGATTATACTGACGGAAATTCTGGCTGTGATAATACAGCCACCTTTAATGTTAACATTCAACCGGTAAACGATTGTCCAACAGTAAATACATCACTAAGTGATATTTCAACCACATGGAATAGTGATGACCAAACAATTTCACTAAACACACTATTTAATGATATAGACACGACAAACTTAACTTACACAGTTACCAATACTGATAACTCAATAATTACCACCACGATTTCAGGGACTAACCTTATAATTGACTATTTAGATAACCAGTATGGTACAGTAACTGTTACGGTAGGAGTTGATCAAACAGGTTCTGTATCTAACGGTTCATCAGTATCCGCTTGTACTGTAAGTGACACTTTTGTTATTACAGTTTTAAAACCCAACCAAAAGCCCTCCTTTACCAAAGGACCAAATATCACCCTTTGTGAAAATAGTGGAGCCTACACCGCCACTGGATGGGCTACAGATATTGACGATGGGGATTCGGGTACACAAAATGTAAGTTTTATAATTTCCAATAACAACCCAGCCATTTTTGATGTTCAACCTCAAATTAGTGCTACGGGTACTCTTACTTTTACTTTAAAAGCAAACAGAAGCGGCAACGTAACACTACTGGCAAGGATTGAAGATGATGGAGGAACCGCTAATGGGGGTGATAACCAAAGTGATCCACAAACTTTTTCTATCACTGTAAATGCCCAGGATAATCCAGATTTTAATTTTAGTATATCTGGAAGTACAATTACTGAAATCTGTGAGGATGATTCTAGATCTATAGATCTTATTGTAAGCGGCGCATCAACTCAAGGTACTTTTACGGTCTCCCCTTCAGGTATAATGTCATTTACATATGTAAGCCCTTCTAGTTATAATTTTACTGTTAATTCAACGGGAACTGCAACCATTACCTTTACAACTAATGGAACTTGTCCTGGGACAGTAACTAAAACTATAACTTTATCCGCAGCTGAGGATCCCTCATTTTCTTATTCAGCAGCCACTTTTTGTGCTAACGATTCTGATCCTTCGGCAACATTAACAACAAGTGGTGGAACATTTAGCTCTTCCGCTGGACTTATCTTTACTGATACAGCCTCTGGAACTATAGATTTGTCTGCTTCTACAGCTGGGTCTTATACAGTCACTTATACAACTGGGGGGCTCTGCGCAACAGCTACAAGTACACTTATTACAATCGAGTCGGACGATATGTCTTTCACCTATGATTCCAGCAGCTACAGTCAATCCTGTCCTAACCCTACCCCTACTATTACAGGTATTACCTCAGGAACATTCTCTTCAAGCGCTAGTTTGACCATTGATGCAAATACAGGTGAGATTACCACCTCTACTTCATCACCTGGGACTTACACTGTGACCTATTCTTTAAACATCCCAACGAGCTATACCACTTCTTGGACTAAGGCTTTAGACTTCAGTGGAAGTAATGAGTACGCTAGTCAAGCATTAAATGCTAATACAGTTAATCCACTTCGAATGAATGATTCTGCTACAACTACTAGCACACCAACTACAGCAGGAAATACTTCCAACGATAACAGCGCAAGACCTTGGGCTACCGCTATTGTATTTAAGTACGATGGAAACAGCTCTAACCAACATATTTGGAATCAAGGAGAAGGTGATGATATTACTGACGACAACATTTATCTAAGATTAGATGCTTCTGGCAACCTATACTTTGGATGGGGGAGACAAGGAGCTTTGAATGAGTGTAAAATCCTCTACTTAGGAAATGGTATTAATACTAATCATTGGCACGGTATCTACATTGCTCACAATGGAACTAGACTTAGCGCTACAGATGCAACTGCTGCTAACCTAGCTGCTGCTTTTGATATTAGATGGTTCACTACTAATAATGGTGGCACTTGGGGTTCTTGGATGGACAATAAGTCTACTGCTGCTAACTGGGATGCTGGTACTACTGGTTATAGTATGGATGAAGCTGTTACTGGAAACTTCACTGTAGGTGGTCGAGGTAGTAACGACAGCTTCCACGGTAAGGTTGCGTCTATGGTAGTAACTACTCTGGAGAGAAATGTGGCTATGCCTACTAACGCTGAGATTGAGAAGATGATGACTGACCCAGTTGGATGGGTAACTGACTATAAAGTTGGCAACAGCTTTAGACCAGCCGACTTAGCTGCTTCTAGTTGCTGTTTTGCACTGGGTGCAGAAATTACCGGTCGTGCTACTAATTTGTGGCTAATGGGTGATGGTGTTTATGATAGCTATAGTAACGGTATTCGTAACTACATAAGACCTTCTGATAATACTGGGAATAAGTTGAATTTCAACAATATGGTGTCTAGTGATATTGAAACTATAAACATTAACGGATTAACTGGATTAACTTCCCAACAAGATTCTTGCGGTACCCCTGCTAGTTTTGAAGTAACCATAACTGCTGCAGTAAATGCAGATTTTAGTTATCCTAGCACTCCATATTGTTCTTCTTCAGCTAATGTTACCCCAACAATTACGGGTCAGGCGGGTGGTAGTTTTACTGTGCCTGCGGGGCTTTCACTAGTAAGTAGTAGCACAGGAGAGATAGACATTTCAGCATCTACTCCGGGAAGCTATACAGTAAGTTACACTGTAACAGAGTGCGGTTCCAGTATTACGGCCACAACTACACTAGAAATATCAGCCACTGTAACGGCGACAATTGCTTACCCTAATGCCACTTATAGTGATAATGATGCTGATCCAACCGCAATAGTTACCTCAACAGTTTCAGGAACCTTTACCGCTTCTCCCACAGGGCTCTCATTTACGAGTACCTCCACTGGAGAAATTGATCTTAGCGCATCCACATTAGGTACTTATGAAATTACCTTTACCCTATCGGCAACATGTTCAATACCTGTTACTACAACCCTAAAAATTCAGGGGTGCCCTTATGTAGAAAACCCTATTGGTTATCCCCTTACTATTCCTTCTTCTCAAATTGCTTTTTATGAGTTTGAAGGGGACGGAGAAGACTCTATTGGAAGCTATGATTTAACTATAACCGGCGCTGCAACATATCAAGATCAACAATCTCAGGGTGTAAGCTCTACTTTCAAGGGACAGTCTATATTATTTAAACAGGCGGGACAATACGCTTCAGTTGATTTTAATCAGGCTTTTTCTAGCGCCTCTGGACTCACGGTTAGCACGTGGGTTAAAATAAAAGAAATAAATCCAGGATTTAACCCAAACTATAATTATTTGGACCTTGTTTGGTGGGCTAATGCAAATGATATAGGGGGTATAACTACCAATCCAAAACTTAGAACATTTGTTGCTTTAAGAAGTTTTTCTACTTCAAGAACAATTCATTTAAATGGAGATGCAGCTGGAGGTCAAATTCGAATAATAAATGATGAGGATGCAATAAATAATACGTTACTTGACACAGAAAATAAATGGCATCATCTAGCTTACACCATTGACTTTGACAATCAGGATGCTAGATTATTTATTGATGGGGAATTATATGGTAATGATAAATTCACAGGAGATTTTAGTACTACAGACTTTCTATTTTTTGGAGATTATACAGGTCCAAATAACCAGTATATGTATGATGAAATGAGAGTGTTTGACAGTGCTCTAACAAATAAAGAAATACGAAATATTGCCCATACCTCACAGCACCAGAGAAGCACTACTGCTACCCCTCAAACAGATCCAACCTTTGATCTTTCAAATGTATTTACGGATCCTAACTCAAATGATAATCTCACTTATACAGCATCTGTTACTTACGAGTCAGAAAATGGTTTAGCCTCTGTAAGTATATCTAGTTCAACACTAACTGTTGACATAAACGATGCTTCAGAAGGCGGAAATGCAGTTATTGAAGTAACGGCATCTGACGGCACCTGTTCCTCTACCCATACATTTAACCTTATTGTTCTTCCAGATAAAGACCAGGACGGTATAGCAGATGAAGATGACCTAGATGATGATAACGACGGAATTTTAGATACAGTAGAAGGTACAGATACAGATGGAGACGGTATTCCTGATGATGATGCCGATGGGGATGGTGTCCCCAATCACTTGGATACAGACAGTGATAACGATGGTTGTTTAGACAGTGAGGAGGCGGGATACTTCCTTGGAACTACTTCCATTGTTGTAGATGCTCAAGGAAGAAGAATAAATGACAACCAGGGACCAATTACAATTGGCACTAATGCCTATACAGCCAGTAACACCCTTTTAGATATAAACGGAAACTCAGTGAGAGATTATCTTGAAGATGGTCCTACTATAGCTATCATTTATGCTGAGAATTATTGTACCTCTGGCACTGATCCAACTCCGACACTTAACTTTACCGTTTCAGGGACTATTTCTGGTACCATATCCCCTACAGGAACATTTACTGCCTCACCCACTGGATTAGTCTTCTCAAATTCCAGTTCTGGAACCATTGACCTTTCAGCTTCAGTTTCCAATACATACATAATAACCTTTAATTCAACTGTTGGGGGTTGTCCTTCTACTGTAACTACCACACTTAAAATTATTGGCCTAGATGACCCAACTTTTTCTTATGATAGTGCAACATACTGCCTAGATGATTCAAATCCAATTCCAACAATAACCACTCCTGGAGGAGTATTTAGTTCATCTGCAAGTTTAACATTAAATGCTGCTACAGGAGAGATAACAACTTCAACCTCATCTCCAGGAACTTACACAGTAACCTACACTACAGCAGGAACCTGTACGGATACTTCTTCAGTTCAGGTAACAATTTACCCTCTTGATGATGCAAGTTTCTCCTACCCTAGCTCATCGTATTGTGTCTCTGAAACAGATCCAGTACCAACTCGAACAGCCTCACAAACGATTATCGGGGGGACCTTTACCTCCTCCAGCGGACTTAGCTTTACCAGTTCATCTACAGGTATAATTGACCTTTCTGCATCAACCCCTGGTACTTATACGGTAACTTATACTACCGCTGGAAATTGTCCTCAAAGCTCTTCAGTTACTGTTACTATTAATGATTTGGATGATGCTAGCTTTAGTTATGCTAAAGCTGCTTATTGTGTAAATGAAAGTGATCCTAGTGCAGTTATCACAGGGATAACCTCAGGAACCTTCTCATCATTGTCAGGGTTAGTATTTACTAATACTTCCTCTGGAACCATTGATCTGGACGGATCAACACCGGGGACCTATACTGTAACTTATACTACCTCTGGGACTTGCACCAATACAAGTTCTTTTGAGATTACAATAAACGCTCTTGATAGTGCTGACTTTAACTATGATAGTCCAACCTATTGTGTGGGGGGAATAGATCCAACACCGACGATCACAGGACTATCCGGTGGTGTATTTAGCTCTACAGCCAGTCTTTCACTAGATACAGTTAGTGGGACAATTGATCTTTCAGCTTCCTCCCCAGGGAGTTATACTGTTACTTATACAACAGCTGGTACCTGTTCTAATACAAGTAGTTTTAATATAACAATTGTTGCTCAGGATGATGGAACCTTCTCTTACGGCTCGTTACTTTATTGTAAAGGTGATACAAATCCTACACCAACAATATCAGAATATACAGCAGGAACTTTTGTCTCAGCAGCGGGGCTTAGTTTTGTAAGTTCTTCAACTGGGGAGATTGATTTATCAGCATCTGTTTCTGGAACCTATACGGTTAGTTATACTACAGGGGGTACTTGTACTGTCACTACCTCACAAATAATTCAAATTGCTGAAAAAGATGATCCATCATTTAGTTTCCCGAGAACTAATTATACTCTGAATTGTGACAATCCAACTCCAACAATAACTGGACTCACAGGGGGAGTTTGGGAGGCTCCACCAGGACTTACTATTAATCCATCAACAGGTGAGATTAATCTTTCTGCAAGCGCTTCGGGGACCTATACTGTATCGTACACAGTAAACAATTTATGTGTCAATACCGCAACAACAACAATTATACTAAGTCCAGCTGATGACCCTTATTTCAGTTATTCTAAATACAGCTATTGTGTAAACGAGAGTGACCCAACGCCATTAAGTATTGCAACCGTATCAGGAACTTTCTCCGGTTCAGCTAGTATCACTGTTAATGCAACTACAGGTGCGATTGATATTTCTGCCTCCTCAGTTGGTGAACATGTAATAACATATACTACCTCTTCAACCTGTCCTTCAACTTCAAGTAGAACAATTACAATCACCCCACTTGAGGATGCCACCTTTTCTTTTAGCAGTAGTAATTATTGTAAAGGAAGCAGTAATGTCTCTCCAACTATAACTACCCCAGGAGGAACCTTTACTTCTCCTGCAAACTTATATATGAATGCCTCTACAGGGCTAATAAATATTGCTCTTTCTACCCCAGGAACCTACACTGTTACTTATACCACAGCAGGTACTTGTACTAACACATCAACTGGCACTATAACAATTAATGCACTAGATGATGCCTCATTTAGTTATGCTAAGTCAAACTACTGCGCAGCAGATAGCGATCCCTCAGCGACAATAACAGGTCTTACCGGTGGAACTTTCAGCTCAACTGCAGGACTTGTATTTACAAATACTTCATCTGGAACAATTGATCTGGACGGATCAACACCAGGCACTTATACAGTAACCTATACAACCTCTGGAACTTGTACTAATACAGCCGGATTTGAGCTTACCATCACAGCTCAAGATTCAGCAACAATCTCGTATAGTTCTGCAACTTATTGTCCTTTAGAGAGTGATCCAACCCCTACAATAACAGGTTATGCTACAGGTACTTATTCTTCTACCACAGGTCTTGTAATAAATACTGCTACTGGTGCGATAGATGTGAGCGCTTCTACTAGTGGCACTTATACAGTTTCCTACACAACTCAAGGTAGCTGTCCAATAACTGTAACAACCACTGTTCAAATAATAGAATGTCCAGATACAGATGGAGATGGAGTTCCTGATATCACTGAAAATAGTGACGGTACGGATCCAAATGACCCTTGTGATTACGTGGTAAACAGTCAGGATGCAAGTAAAACGACCAATGCATGGAAAAATGCGGATTGTCACGGGGATGGGGTTACTAATAATCAAGAGATAATTGATGAAACAGATCCTAATGATGTCTGTTCTTACGAGCCTGCTTCACAAGTAATCGGAAATGTTACAGCAGCTTGGAATAATGCAGATTGTGACGGGGATGGAATTACCAATGAGGATGAAAATACCGATGGAACTGATGAATTTGATTCTTGTAACGGAGTTAATGGTTCAGTAACTTTACCAATAACTACCACAACAGATTGTGATGGGGATGGAAGTATCGGTGATGATCCTGATAACTTATCTCCAGGTGGTGCTTGTAGTTGGGGCACGCAAGATTTGAGTTTAACAACTCCTTTTTGGAGAGGACTTGATTGTGATGGGGATGGAGTTACCAACGGCAATGAAATTAATGACGGTACAGACCCGCAAAATGCCTGTGATTATACTTATAGTTCAATTTCACTTACAGTAAGTGCCAGTAACGGTTGTGATGGGGATGGAGTAGGAAATGATCAGGAGGCCTTGGATGGTACTGATCCAAGTGATGTATGTAGTTATATTTCCTCTAGCGTTTCTCTAACTTTGGTAACAGGTACATGGAATTCAGCAGATTGTGATGGCGATGGAGTAACTAATGGTAAAGAAGTAATTGACGGTACTGACTGGGCGAGTGTGTGTTCATTCACCTTTGCTAGTCAAACAGTATCCCCAAGTGCTGATTGGAATGCTGCGGATTGTGATGGAGATGGGGTAACCAACGGTCAAGAAGTTACAGATGGAACCGACCCTACTGATGGGTGTAGTTATACAGCTTCTAATATTACCCTTAATCAATCCTCAGCGTGGAGAGATTTAGATTGCGATCAGGACGGAGTTACAAACGGACAAGAACTAACAGACGGCACTGATCCAAAAGACACATGTAGCTATAATGCTGCAAATCAAGTTATCGCAAATGTAGGAGCCACATGGAATGCTGCGGATTGTGATGGAGATAGTGTAACTAATGGACAAGAAGTAATTGAAGGAACGAGTCCGACGGATACCTGTAGTTATACATTAGCAAACTTTAATGTGACCAGTACGACTGCAACTTGGCAAAATGCAGATTGTGATCAAGATGGGGTACCTAATAGTCAAGAAAATACTGACGGTACTGATCCAAAAGACACCTGTGATTATGATGTTAATAATCAAGTATTAGCAAATGTGGGTGCGACTTGGAATGCTGCGGATTGCGATTCAGATGGTGTTACCAACGGGCAAGAGGTCATTGATAATACAGGAACAAGTTCGCCTTGTGATTTTGTAACTGAAAATATTACTGGGTCTGTTTCTGCTACACTGGATTGTGATGGAGATAGTGTACCAAATGCTCAAGAGCTAATTGATGGTACAGATCCAAAATCTTCTTGTGATTACTTAATTGCTAATTTCAATGTGGCTAGTGTTACAGCCACGTGGGATGCATTAGATTGTGATGGGGATGGGGTAATAAATGGAACTGAAAAGGGATCAACCGATTATCATGATGATTGTAGCTTTACAACAGCCAGTATTACAGTCTCTGTTACTTCCACCTCAGATTGTGATGGAGATGGAGTAACCAATGCACAAGAGGATTTAGACAATACCGATCCAAAAGACGAGTGTAGTTTTACTGATGCAAGTATTACAATTGCACCTACTACGCCAAAAGATTGTGATGGGGATGGGGTGCTGGATTCAGATGAAGAAATTGATGGAACGGATGCCAATGATATTTGTGACTTTGTTTTCGCAAGTCAATCCACAAGCACTATTGCGCTATGGGCGACATTAGACTGTGATGGTGATGGAGTTACTAATGGAGATGAGATTACAGATGGGACTAATCCAAAAGAGGTATGTAGCTATTTATCTACTAGTGTTAGTAGTACATTAGTGTCTGAAACATGGAACCTTGCAGATTGTGATGGAGATGGGGTAACTAATGGTGACGAAAGTGATGATTTTACCGACCCTCTAGATCCCTGTTATTTTGATTTTAACTTACAAACTGTATCACCAACTACAGCGTGGAATAACCTTGACTGCGATGGAGATGGAGTAACAAACGGGGATGAATTAACAGATAACAGTAACCCACTATTTAGCTGTGATTTTATTGTTGAAAGTATAACAGTTACAGTTACATCGAACCTTGACTGTGATGCTGATGGAGTTTCTAATGCTAATGAATATATTGATGGTACAGACCCATTAGATCCATGTGAGGCTAATGTTGCGAGTATTGACCGTATAGCCACCGCTATTAAGGATTGTGATCAGGATGGTGTAGATGATGAAATAGAAGTATTAAACGGAACGGATCCTAACGATGCATGTAGTTATAACTCAGCAGATATTACAATGGAGGTCACTACAGACGAGGATTGTGATGGCGACGGGATACCAAATTCAATTGAGATAGAAATTGATCAGACAGATCCAAATGATAATTGTGATTTTAATGCTGATAATGTTGTTTTAGATGATGCTTCATTAGCTTGGAAAAATGCTGATTGCGATGGAGACGGAGTCCCAAATGGTCAAGAGATAACCGACGGTACAGATCCTAAAGATCTTTGTTCAAATGTTATAGCAAATCAAACACTAACTCCCTCTGTTGAGTGGAATGCTGCTGATTGTAATAACGATGGTTATTGTAATACTTGTCCAATTCCTGAGCCTTCAACTGGAGGTGGAGGCAGTACAATAACTCCAACTATAGATGATCTTGATGGTGATGGTATCGAAGATTCATTGGATGATGATGATGACGGTGATGGAATTCCTGATGATCAGGATGAATTCCCTAGAGATGGAACAGAATGGGATGATTTAGATGGTGATGGTGTAGGCGATAATAAAGACGTTGATGATGATAATGACGGAATAAATGACAATCTAGAATCTCCAAATGGAAATGAAGATTTTGATGGTGATGGTATACCTAACTACCTTGATTTAGATAGTGATAATGACGGCTGTCCAGATGTTATTGAAGCTGGATATGTTGATCAAGATGGGGACTTTATACTTTCTGATACTGATGGAATTGAATTTAATGAAATAGGTCAAGTAATTTCAGATTCTGGATACTCCTATCCTGCTGATAATGACAATAATGGAATTTTAGACTTCCTAGAAGAGGGCTCTCAAGTTGAAATAATTGTTAATCCCGTTTCAAGAGCTGCAATACTTTCAGGTAGAAATATTATTCTACAGGTAGAGGCTACATCACTTGGAACTATTGAATATCAATGGCAAGTAAATAAATCAGGTATTACCTCTATTTCCTCTAAAGGGAATCAATGGGAAACTATTGATAATGGAGATATATATCTAGGAACAAAATCTGACAAATTAATAATCCGCAAAGCTACTTCCAATATGGATGGTTGGAGATACAGAGCGATAGCATTTTCTCCATGTTATGTTTGTGGTGATGTAGTTGAATCAGAACCAACCGAGCTTTACTTTACTCCTTTATCAATTCCTAAAGGATTCTCTCCAAATGGAGATGGGTTTAACGATACATGGGTGATAGAAGGACTAGAAAATTATGTCAGAAATAAACTTACAATCTATAATAGATGGGAGACTAAAGTATATGAGAAAGTAAACTATCAAAATGATTGGGATGGCTCCTCCTATAAAAGTGGATTTGGTGGTACAAATACCCTGCCTGATGGTATCTACTTCTATATACTTGAACTTGATAATGAAAAACCAATAACAGGCTATATCTATCTAAAAAATCAATAATTGAAAAAAGTAATAATTACATATTGTCTTTTGATTTTTAGCTTTGGATATGCCCAACAGGAATCCATGTTTAACCATTACATGT
>Ga0181576_10001764_pt1 | contig 16437 bp, 9 predicted proteins | sample 101ome_22_FD_132464 | JGI IMG/M metagenome (GOLD analysis project Ga0181576, IMG submission 132464) | Coastal salt marsh microbial communities from the Groves Creek Marsh, Skidaway Island, Georgia - 101412BT metaG (megahit assembly) | ecosystem: Environmental > Aquatic > Marine > Intertidal zone... | reverse complement strand
TTGCAAGATTTACGGGGACGTGTGTCGCGACGATCCGGCGAGTGTTCACTCGTCTGGTGTCTGCGCGTCGACGAAGGCGTCGGGCGGCGGCAAAGTTCCCGGCGAATCGTCGTCGACGGCGTCGCTCGCCGTGAACGCGTCGACGCCTTCGTCGACGGAGGACGCGAGGGCGGAAAGATTCGTTTTTGAGGATCGTTTGCGTCCGGCGCCGGGTAACCAACGGCGCTTTGCCGGCGACGCGGTGGCGAGGCGCTTGGCGGCCGTTTGTACGACGTTGGCAACCGTTCCTTCGGTCGAGGCGACGATTTCGACGGCGCGCTTATGCTTGTGTATCTCCTTACGAGCGGTGGTCATCGCTTCTCGCGCGGTGATTTCCGTCTCGTCGAGTTTGCGCACGGCGGCTTGCTCCTGAAGTATGCGTTTGCGCGTGAGCGCCTCGTCTCTTCGTGCGTCAGCCTGTGCGCGCGCGTTGGCGCGTTTCGCGGCGCGCTCGCTCTCTTGCAAGCGCTTGTCGAGATCGGCGCACGCTTTTCGCAAAGAAGTCTCTTCGCCTCGAAGTGCGTTCTTGATTGACTTGCGCTTGTTGAGTAATCGATTGCGAGTGTCCTTAAAGCCGTCTCGCGACGTTAACTCTCCCTCGACGTCATCGAGTTCGAGTCTGAACCTCTCGATTTTCAGTCTCGCCGCTTCCTCGAGTGCTCTCTTCTTTTCATCATTTTCGACTCTCTGCTCCTCGAGTGCGCGTAGGCGGTCCGCACTCTCGCGTTCAATCGCCTCGACGCGAGCCGCGAGCGCCTCCTCCGCGTCTTGTTTCGAGGTCTCAAATTGCTCCTCAAGTTTTTGACGAGCAATCTTCGCCTCATTCTGCATCTCAACGAGTCGATTGACGGCGTCGTGCGCGTTGGCTGTGCGGGATACATGCGCTTCAGCGCTCGCGCGGACAGACGCCAAGCTCTTCGTCGCCACGGCGACGATCGCACCGTATCGAGACGCAAAGCCTGCGTCTTGTACGGCAGGAGAAGCGAGCGTTTGCATCGACTCGTCGCACCATCTGACGTATTCGCGTGACAGATCGGCGATGGTGTTGAAAATACTCGTCGCTTCCTCCGCCGAGGTGGTTCTACCCACGTCCAGCGACAACTGTTTGTCGGTGAGTTCGGCAAACGCTCGAGTATACTTCAGGCGTCCGAAGTTCGTAAAGGTCGGCACCCACGTAGACACGCACTGCGCCAAGAAGTGCTCGAACTGCTTCTCTTGCTCGCAGAGCGCGGCCAACATGTCATCGAAGGCACCATCCGTCGTCAAAGGTGGTTCGCGGGGGATGGTGTCGGGCCAAGTGAGATCTGATACACCAAGTTTCTTGGACGCAGACTTCGTCAACGATCGGAAATTTTTGAACAATCCCATGCGCTTCTTTTTGTTCGCAGCTTCCTGTATCTTTGCCTCACGCATCTCAGTTGAAAGCGTCTTCAACGCGCTGAAGAATTTCCTCTGAGCTTCGCAGCGTCGCGCGTACATCGTCGCGGCCTCGTTCGATCTCGTGAGACCTTCGACCGCAATCGTCACGTCATCAGCCTCGCACGCGCGATACAAAGTCGCGATCACATCTTCTTCAGAGTTCACGGCTGTCTCAGCTGCGATCAAGGCGGCTTCGCCGAAGCCCATCGATACTTGACGTTGACGAGACTTCAAATCCTCGTACTTGGAGCCCAAAACAATGAGATCCGCGACGAGCTCAGCCGCGGCGTACCGACGCATCTCATCGTCAAGACGCGCGATCGCGCGGTCGTACGCATGCACGACGAGCGCGGCGTGCGTCGCACTCTCCACGCCGTCACCGTCTCGACCTGTAATCACAGCCGCAAAGCGCGCTTCCTCTTCTGAGACAAGGCGACTGAGGTAGTCTTCGATTTCATCCAGCCGTTCGTTCACCGTGCCTTCGGGAGGCGGACTCGTAACAATCAAGTTCACGATGCGCGCCATCTCGTTTGCGACTTCGTACAACGCGGTGACGCGCTCATTGAGATTTGAAGCGCTCCCATCTGTACCGTGTTGGCGAGTCACTTGTTTCTCCTCCAAATCGTTGATTCGTATGAGCATCGCCTGGCGCGTGTCTTCCAAGCGCGCGCGCGTCTTACGGCGCTGAATGTTCAAGTCTGTCTTCATCGCATACAGACTCACGACTGCGCCCTTCTTCGCCGCATTGATCATGGCTTGGTGCATTTTCATGATCGTCTTCTCAGGCTCGCGTTCCAGATCCATCTTCTTTCTTCGCACCGCGAGACGTTCGCCCACAAACACAAGGATGCGAATGGAAAGCAACCCGGTGATGATCACAGTCAGTAGCATCGTGATGACATCAAAGGTGAGATTCTCTTGCACCTCACCGTTTTCATCGCGCTCGACAGGGAACACCATGGCCAAGAACGGCGCAAAGCCTTGCAGAAACGCGGCCATCGCCTCGACCTTGTTGAGACAGTTTGAGATTTTCCACTTGCCGAAACCCAACGTCATGATGCGCCAAGGCTGGCAAACCACCACGAAGAATCCGATGAACCAGTGCACGAAGACGAGAGCCCAACCGCTGAGCTGGGTTCTCTCTGTCACGAGCGGCGATGTCGCCAAGATAACGCTACTCTTCTGAATCAACTCAATCGCGAGATAATACAGCGAATATCGATCTTTCCAAGACATCCTCTCGGCACGTTCGCGCGCCTTGGTAGACGGAGACTTATAAAGTGAATTCAAACGATTCTTCATCTTCTTCGATGACTTCTTCTTTGAGAACACCGTACTCTCAACATCATCGTCTTCTGACTCTGCGCGCACTTCTGACTTGTCCTCGATTACTGCCACTTCTGCGGCGATTGCTTTCGCTGCCGCCGTTTCGTCGTCGTCATCTTCACCATCTCCGTTCTTTCGCGATTCTCGAGAAATCTGCGCAATCTCAAGCTTATCAGATGTAGACAACTCGTCCCGGCGATAAATGTCATAAAACGCGCCGTACGAGTCCAGAGTTCGAGGATCGTCAAGATTCCCTGTCACGCGGATCCTGTACACTTGACGAATCACATACGCGGGCAAACCGATACCGACGACGAATAACATGAACGCAGCCGTGCCCTGAGTGACGGTATGTGTTCTGTCTTCGCACTTGATGTCAATGTCGTATTCCAATCTCATCCCGGGGTAGCCGGTGATCTCGAGGCAATCAAACGATTGTAAACACATGCGCACGATCGGAAGGTAGAGCACCGTCATGGATAAGACACCGAAACCGCGAAGACTCGCGCGAAACCGATATTGCTTTTGTAGCTCTTTCACGATTTTGTCACCCCCTTCGGATTCAAACGTTCGACGCTTGCCCCACAGGTAGCCTGGACGTTCAATCCAGTACATCACTTTGCGCGTCTTCTCTTCATCCCGATCAGTGTCTCCATCGTCGATGATTTCGCTGTGAATGGCCTTGACGGTTTTGTTATAACGGTACTTGCCACGCCTGTCGTTCACTACGATGATCAGCAGCAGGACTCCTGGCACGATGAACACCGTTGCGACGAAGATGTTGAACCAGTTCAAACCCGTCGCCACGCATTCGGGCCGCAAGAACTCAATGCTGAACGTGAAACCCTCCAGATACTTCCCAATGTTGAGCACCGGGCCCGGCCATTCGATGCTCATATTCAGCGACAAGGAAAAGAACTGCAGAGATTCAATAATTTTCTTCATGTTGTTCGTCGCTTGGGCGCCCATGACTTGTGACGCTTTGAAGCCGAAAAAGGCGAGTACCACAACCACGGTGGCGGCGATGAAAAGCTGCGCCGCCGAAGTACCGGGGCACTCCGCGCATATCGAACCAGCCTTGTAGTACCCAGCTCTGCTCAGACCGATGTAAGCCACATCGGCAGCCACATCGGCGGCTGAGAGGCATCGATCGCACGCGGTTCCACCGGCGCCGGGAATGCATCCTCTTCCGAACGCGAGACATCGATCGGGATATAAGCAAGTTTGGGGCACGCAGTCATTTTCATCCGCATTGGCGTACGTGCCCAGCGCGTTGTTGCACGTGCAATTATACTCGCCCGTTCCGACGAGACTCATATCGGCGCACCGCCAGTTTACCTGGATTACGCACGTCGTCGAGTCACATCCTCTCAAGGCTTGCGTCGGCGTCAGGCTGTTTCCGTACGGCTCGCACTGTTCTCCTATCCCTGAGTCATCCGCGCCGTTACCGCACGTCGGCGGTGGTGGCGGGCTCGGCGGCGGTGGGCTCGGTGGCGGCGGTGGGCTCGGTGGCGGTGGCGGGCTCGGCGGCGGGCTCGGTGGAGCCGGCGGTGGCGCCGCGAGAGCGGGAATCGTTGTAACCTCAATATTTTGCACCGTTCGCATACCCATCGTGTACAGACTGGCCACGAGCGCATCCGCGGAAAACGTGCTCGTCACGGACGAGCCCGACCCGCCAGAACCTGACGACGGCGGCGGCGTGAGCGCTTCCGCCACGTTCTGCGCGACGCTGAAATCTCGAACTTGGACGGTGAAATCGACGCTCAGTTGCGTGCTTTGCTGTAGTCGCCGACGACGCCCCGCCGGCGCCGCGACGTCCGTGAAAGAGTTGATGATGACGGCTTCTCTTGTTTCGTTGAGGTACAACGCGACGCCTTCCCGGAAATTTACCTGCGCCTCTGCGTCAAAATCCACCGCCGTCACACCGCTCAGCTGCACGTTCGACGCCACAGCCGCCTGCGCCGGCGGCGGCGGACTCGGCGGCGGCGGCGCCGGCGGCGGCGGCGCCGGACATTCCTGATTCACCAACACGGTTTGCCAAAACGTCGACGTGTACTCGACCAATTCCTCAAACCCGATGAAATACTTGACGTTTTCCCCCTTGCTCGTCAAATCGAAGGTGCGCCCGTACCCTAAATCAAACGACTGCGCGTTCGCCACCTGCGTCGTGCAATTCCCCTGCCCTCGCGCCAACCCCGCGAGAGACGCCGCGAGCGTCCACGTCAACGCCCACACCACCGCCGTCGCCCCCCCGCCGACGCGCCCCCCCGTCGCCCTACCGCCGACGCGTCGCCGTCGCATGTCGCCTCCCCCACCTCCCGGACTCACCGCGCCGTCGACGACGTCCCCGACCGGCTCGAGATCGACGACGACGCGATCGACGACGACGACGCGATCGACGACGACGACGCGATCGACGACGACGTCGACCCCGTCGTCGTCCACACCCGGTCCTCCACTTCCGACCGTCGACGCGACGCGACGCGACGCGACGCGTCCGTTCGTTCGTTCGTTCGTTCGTTCGTTCACCGCGCGACGCAATGCCCCGCGGCTCGCGCCTCCGGCGAACGACCCTCACACCTCGTCCATGGACGACAGGTCCACGTATTGTACGGAAACGAAGACCATACCACACGTCCGAAGAAAGACAGAAAGACAGAAAGCGCAGAGACGATCTTTCGACATCGAGTCTCGTGTGTCCCACGCACACGCCACATAGACATTTTGAGCATGTCACTATGTATACACACCCACTACTGTGTACGTCATCGAGACCAAGACGTCCATCCCGGCCCGCGACGCGCGACGCGCATCTCGTTCGTCTCGCGAACGGCACAGACGCGCGCGCGCGATTCGCGCCTCTTTCACCGATCGACCATGGCCGCGCCGCCGCAAGGACAGATCCCGACGTTTAAGCTCATCCTCGTCGGTGATGGCGGGACGGGTGCGCGACGACGCGACGAGACGCGACGGATGAGGACACACGGCGTTCGAACGTTCGGCGGCGAGGGGGAAACCTCGCGAGGGATGGTTCGATGGGTGGATGTCGACCGACGCGCGGGCGATGTGCGCGCGCGCGTGTGAAATGATGATGATGGACGGTGGTGAGAGGAGAGACGCGCGTGAGAGAGACTGACGGAGACGCGCTCGGCGCGACGGACGCAGGGAAGACAACCTTCGTGAAGCGTCACTTGACTGGGGAGTTTGAGAAGAAGTATTTGCGTACGTGCTCGACGCGACGCGCGCGACGACGAGGGTCGAGGGTTGATTCGGGGACGGGATGGATGGGGGTTGGTTTTTTTTTGCTTTTTATTTTGTGCGTGTGCGCGAGCGACGGGGTTCGGGCGTGGTGCGGTGCGCTCGCGCGGGGGATTCGCGACGGGCGAGACGACGGACGACTGACGGGTTTTCTTTCTTCGTCTCCTTCGCGCGCGCGCAGCGACGGTGGGTGTGAGCGTGCACCCGTTGGATTTCCACACGAACTGCGGTCCGATTCGATTCGATTGTTGGGATACCGCGGGTCAAGAAAAGTTTGGTGGTTTGCGCGATGGATATTACATTCACGGTCAGTGCGCCATCATCATGTTTGACGTGACGTCGAGGACGACGTATAAGAACGTTCCGACGTGGCATCGCGATATCACGCGCGTGTGCGAAGACATTCCGATCGTGTTGTGCGGTAACAAGGTTGACGTTCGTAACCGTCAAGTTCGCGCCAAGTCCATCACGTTCCACCGCAAGAAGAACTTGCAGTATTACGAACTCTCCGCCAAGTCCAACTATAACTTTGAAAAGCCATTCTTGTACCTCGCGCGCAAGTTGAGCGGTAACGCGCAGTTGGTCTTCACGGAATCCCCGGCGTTGGCGCCGCCGACGGTCCAAGTCGATTTGGCCGAGGTGCAAGCGTACGAAAAGGAATTGGCCGACGCTGCGGCGCAGCCGTTGCCGGATGAGGATGACGAGTTGCTCGACGCGTAGAGGGGCGGCGACATTAGAGCCGGGCGACGAGCGAAAACACACAGAATACAGTAGCGTCGAATTGCAACTCACGTCCCGATTAGAGTGTCGGTATCGAACAGAGATCACACGCGTTTTTTAAATGAGATCTTCGTGCAAGACCGAAAAAAATAGTAGCCACCGATACCCGCGACTCAAAAGAGCGCGGAGCGATCGCTCTCGCTCATCGACGTCGAACCGCCGCGCGTCAACCGCGAACGCGTCACGAGGGTGTTTTCGAGCTCGGCGACGCGCGCGCGCGCTCTCTCGTCCGATCGCTTTAAAGACTTTAAAGACTTTATCCTGGACCACAACGATGTCGCTCGCCTCGTCTTCGCCGACGCGAGCGAGTACGCGTTATCCTTATCCAACTCTTTTTGTTGCTCCTTGGTCAAACTCTTGTAGCAGTCGTGACACACGCACCTCGACTCGGGACGGCAGCGTCCGCGGTTTCCGTGCGGCGATACGAGCGTATGTTTGGCGCAATACCACGATTGACACAGTCCACAAAAGTGACGAACGACTTTTACCGAGCGCGCGACGTCGCTCCACGCCGCGGAGCACCCCGCGTGTTCGCACGAGTGAAGAGACATGGCGCGGCGAAAGTGCGCCGAGTGTTCCTCTTTCGCGATTCTCATCGCGCTCTCTCGCGAATGTTTCAGCGCCAACTCTCGATGTTGCGGGGAGAAACCATCCGACCCACCCGCACCCGTGGCGAATTCTGGTTCGCTGAGATGCGACCGCGCTCGCTCCTTGAGCTCGCGCATCGGTCGATACAACGTCGCGTCTTCGTCTTCGCTCACGCTGACGCTCGACTGCGATTCGAGCGCCTTGGTCGGCGTGAACACGAGTCTGTCGTCGCGAATACCGCTCGACACGGGAGATGAAGGCTCGGATACTTGAATCACATCCTTAAGCCCCACGCGTTCACCTCTCGCGCGCACGAACATAAACTTGACCAACCCAAAGGCGATGCGCGCGCCGCGAATGACGACGACGCGCAAACTGAGCACCAGACGAAACCCAAAGGCGAACGAAACAAACTTACCCAGCCATCCCTTGGCGTCCGCGTCCTCCACCATGGTGATCCAGTTGGACATCCCCTTGGATAGATCGCTGTGACCGAATTCGCTCCACGCGACGACGCGAAACGTGTGTCGCAATCCCGGCGCTCGGCTCAGTCCCTCGACGTCAAAGACAAACTTTCTCGCCCCCACGCTCCCCACATCCGTCCACTTGAACACGCGACCACCGACCCCGACCCCACTCTGAATCACGTACTCGTGCACCTCGGGCGATCCTAAATCTCTCGGCCGCACCCAACTCACGCGCACCGCCGCCTCGCCGCCGCTCTCGAGTTTTCTCGCGCTCGCCCGTCTCGGCGCGCTCGGCCTCCTCCCCACCAATAAAAGCTGCCTCTTCATCGCCCGCATCAACGCCTGCCGATGAATCAACTTCTGCACCCCAATCTTCCGCAACCCATCCCCATCCTCCGCCAACAACTGCGGAAAATCCAACATCGTGATTCTCGACTCGACGAACGCGTCGGCGTACTCGGGATACCCGACGCCTCTCGCCACCCACTCCCCCACATCCCTCGCGCTCGCCATCCCTCGCGCCGCCCTGCGCAACTCGCGCAGATTCACCGTCACTCCCTCATCCTCCGTGTCCATCGTCGCCATCGTCGCGCGCACCGCCTCGACCACTTCTCTTCGTTCGTCCAAGTCGCGCCCGCCGACGCCGTCGACGTACGCGCGCAACTCCCCGGACGTGAGTTCCCCGTCCCCGTCGCCGTCGATGGCGCGGAAAAACCCCGAGAACCCGCGCGCGCGCGAGGTCACGGACGCGCACGCGCGCGCGACGGCGACGGCGACGACGAGCGCGGCGAGGGCGACGAGCGGGAGCGACGCGCGCGCCATCCGTTCGCCGTGAGAGGCGAGGGCGACGCGCGCGGGACGTTCCGTCTGCGACGCGTAATCGAACGATGCCGTCGCGCGACGACGACGAGGACGAGGAGGAGGAGGAGTCCCGTCTCGCGCGGTCGCGCGGTCGTCGGTGTCGGCGCGCGAGGGCGCGTGCATGGCGTCGACGCGCGCGGACGAGTGAAGACGCGAAGATTCGATTCGACGAAGCGTCACTCCGACGCGCGTCGTCGACGGACGAGACGACCACCGCGCGCGCGCGACGGTCGGTCGGTCGGTCGGTCGGTCGGTCGGTCGGTCGGTCGGTCGTCGGCGCGCGCGCGGTGGTCGTCGCGTCGTCGTGCGTTCGGTCGCTCGTCGGATTCGCACCGACCAACCATCATGGGCGCGTGTCTCTCCTGCGCGCGCGCGAGCGATGCGCCCGAGAACGGCGGCGTCGCCGTCTCGTCGTCGGCGTCGTGCGCGAAATCGCTGCGTCGATCGGCGTCCAGGCTCGCGACGCGGGCGAGAGGGGCGGCGGGTACGCTCGCCGCGGCGGCGACGCGCGCGCGCGCGCGGTGGAGCGGCGCGTCGGCGGCGACGCCCGCGCCCGCGCCCGTGCCCGCGAGTGCGAGCGGGGTGGCGCGGGCGATGGAAGATGCGCGAGAGGGCCCGTCGACGCTGTCGGTGGAGGCGAGCGTGGAGGCGGAGGCGTTGCCGGCGTTGCCGGTGCCGCCGCCGTTGCCTTCGGCGGCGGCGACGGCGGCGGCGGAATCGAGGAAACATGGACATCACGCGCGCGCGGCGAGCGTGACGGAGAAGCTGAAGGAGTTGTTGCCGAGCGCGCAGGATCGCTACCTGACGCTAGAGGACGCGATCGTGTTGGAGGCGCCGGTGGACGCCGGGGAGAAGACGAGGTTGATGCCTCGCGCGAAGAGTAAAAATACGCTGGCGACGTCGTTGTCGACGTCCTTCGCGAACACGACGGGGGCGGCGAAGGACGCGATCACCAAGGTGGCGAAAGCGGCGACGTCGAAGATGACGCAGAGACGGACGCAGTCGTTGATGGCGGTGGAACTCGCCGAATCTCCGAGCGCGGCCGCGTCGACGCGCGAAGGACGACCGTCCGACGCGAGCGTGGAGGGGCACGTCGAGCCCGCATCGGCGATTCAACCGCTTCCAGATCACAGGCGCGAAGGATCGAACCCATTCCTGGACGAAGGGGTGCCGTCGACGAGGGTGTCGTCAGAGCGCGAGTACTCGGATAGCGGCGTTCCTTCTCCCCGAAGTCAGCGATATCATCGTCGGTCCATGAGCGGTGGCGCGTGGAGCGAGGTGAGTTACACCACGTCGGACGATGGTATGCTTCGCATGTGTCACACGTCGCTCGCGCCCACGAAACCGCGTCGATGGACAAAGGGTGATAACTTGGGAGAGGGGTCGTACGGGAGCGTTTGGCTCGCCCTCAACGGAGACACGGGCGAACTCTTCGCCCTCAAAGAAGTTCGCGTGGGGAGTTCCGATAAACACCGCGATGAGTCGATCGAACAACTAGAGCAAGAGGTGGAAGTGTTGTCGCGCTTGGTGCATCCCAACATCGTGCGATACATCGGAATCACGCGCGAAGAGACGGCGCTGTACATCTTCTTGGAGTACGTGCCCGGAGGATCCATCGCGTCGTTGGTGCAGAGATTCGGCAAGTTTGAGGAAAACGTCATTCGCGTGTACACTCGTCAAATTCTAATCGGATTGGCGTACTTGCACTCGCAACGCGTCGTGCACCGCGATATTAAGGGTGCGAACATTCTGGTGGAAAAAAGCGGTCGAATCAAGCTCGCAGATTTCGGCATGGCCAAGGTGCTCGAGAGCGTCTCCATCGGAAAGTCATTCAAGGGCAGCGCGTGTTGGATGGCGCCCGAAGTCATTCGGCAGCAAAACGTGGGATTTGAGGCGGACATTTGGAGCGTGGGGTGCACGGTGTACGAAATGGCCACCGGCGCGCCGCCTTGGAGCGACTGCAGCACGCAAGTGCAAATCATCTTCAAAATCGCCTCCTCGAGCGAGATCCCGACGATTCCAGAGCATCTCTCCCCCGAGGGACAGGATTTCTTACGTCTCTGCCTGCAAAGAGACGCCGAGCAGCGTCCAGAGGCGGTCTCGCTTTTAGAAGAAGAATTCGTACTCGACGCGCATCGATCAAACGAGCAACAGAGCATTCCGGGTTTGCAGTACGACGCGTGGACCTCGTCCATGCACGACGAGGAGGTGAGCGTGCGTTCGAGCGATGCGGGTTCGAGAGTGAATTCATCGAGGCGCGTCGTCTGGGGAGAGTTAGAATAGGTGTATTTGTAGCAACATGTCTTGTTCATCATATTCACAGTGTAGGTCTAGTAGGACGAGACCGCGTCGTTTTTCGTCGTCGGCGAATCAAAAAAAATAGATTGATGACGCCACCGATCGATTGATTACACCAACGCGAAATGGAAGTCATCGGTGGTGGTGAAAACCGAACCGCCGTTCGCCATGTCATTGACTGCTTGCTCCACAGCGTCGCGAGTGAAGCGTCCGTTGAGCTCCTCGGTGATCTTGTCAATGTGCATGCCTTGTTCCCCGAACGAACCCGCTCTCAAAACGCCGATAATGGCGGTCGAGATATCCGCGGAGTCTTGATCACCGGTCACCGCGGTGTTCTGCGCCGCCGGGACGGTGTACGCGTTGGCCGGCACCTCGCCGCCCATCGTCGTCTTCTTCGCCGCGAAGCCGCTCGAGTACACCACTTCCAACATGTGAAACGTGACTTCGTTGAAATCAGTAATCGTTCGCACCGCGTGTTCAGAGTGTCCGCTGATCATGGTTTCGTTCGAAATCGACTTCAAACCACCGTACACGCGAACGTACGCGCCGACCGCCGCCAACTCGTCCGTGGAATCAGACTCGCTCCACACCTTGACGTCGCACACGCCCGTCCCGTCGTCCACCTTGTACATAATGTACGACGACTTCTTCGACGCCTCGATCACCTTACCGACGATGGTCACGTTCAAAATCGCCTCACCGTTCAATTTATACTCATCCTCCGGCGCTTGTTTCGAATCCACAGCCTTCTTCAACATCTTCACCGTCACCGGTTTCTGCATCGCCGCCGCGTTTCCGCCCTCGTACGTCTTTTGTCCACCCATCGCACCGTCTCGCGCCCTGAGCACACACACGCACGCACACGCACCGTCGACGCGCGCACACCACCGTCAGTCACACATCCACCGTCACACACCTCGCGCGCGTCGCCCATCCCTCACGAGCCTCCCTCGCGATCATCCCGGTGCCGAGAATTTTTCAAAAAAAAAAAACAAAAATCTTTCAAACGACATCACCATCCGATGCCGCGCGTCTCCCCCCGCTCGTCGTCGTCGTCCGTCGCGGCACGCACTCGGGCATGTATCCCTGCTGACCGGCGAACTGCGTCGCCGAGCCGTCCATCGTCGCGTACGACATGACGTTCGTTCGCGTGAGATTCGCGTCGTCCGTCGACGTGTGACGCGATCGATCGCTCATCCGTGGCTGTCGTTTAGTGGGGACCCAAATGTCCGAACGTGTGGGCGTGTGCGTGGGGTCGGGGGGGGTACACGTGGAGTCGTGAGTCGTCGTGTGGGGATTTTGTGTACGTGTTCTACGTGTTCGTGATGGATGGGTGTATTGTGTGCGTGAATACGTAGGTAAACACGAGCGGCGCCGATGCACGGGGTGTCTCCGGTGGACGCGCGAGGGCTTAAAATAGGACGTCGACCGGTGGGGACGTCGACCGGGCGCGCGGGACGGGACGACGGACGGCGACGCGCGTCGGGTCGCGGTCGAGCGGTCGAGCGGTCGAGGGGTCGTCGACGTCGGTATCGGTATCGTCGAACGAGGAGACGCTTGGACGCGAAGACGCGGTCGTCGTCGTCGAGAGAGAGAGAGAGACGAAGAGACGAAGAGACGAAGCGCCGTCGGTCGGTTCGTCTTCCGCGCGCGCGTCGGCGGTCGAGACCGCGCGCGCTTGGGCGACGGCGCGTCGACGCGCGCGCGGTGGGGCGCTCGGGAGAGATGTTCGTTCGCGAGGGTGCGCGCGCGGGGGACGATGGGGACGGTGGAGAGGCGAGACGCGCGCGCGGACGCGGACGACGGGTGAGCGAGCCGGGACGCGCGAGCGACGCGTTGAACGGCGTGGCGCTGTTTCGCGAGCTTCGGGGGGAGGATCGCGCGGCGCTGTGCGCGCGAATGATCGAGTGTGAGTACGAAAACGGGGAGACGATCGTGCGAAAGGGGGAGAGTGGGGTGAATTTTTACGTCGTGGCGCAGGGACGGGTGCGCGTGGACCTCGCGGGAGACGCGGGAGACGCGGAGACGCTCGAGTGGCGTAAAGACGGGGCGAATCGCTCGACGCGCGCGAGTGAGAGGTCGGGGTTTAAGTATTTGTATCCCGGCGACACGTTTGGGGAGGTGGCGTTGATGCGCAAGTGTCCTCGAACGGCGACGGTGGTCGCCGCCGCGCAGTCGGTCAAGCTGTGGGCGCTCGATCGCGCGACGTTTCACGAAACGCTCAAGCGAACGACGTTCGAGAGACGGTGCGAATACATGACCTATCTCGATTCGGTTGCGATTTTTCGGGATTCTCTCGACGCTCGCACGACGTCCATGCTCGTCGACGCTCTTCGCATGACGACGTACGAAAGCGGAGCCATCGTCGTCTCCCCGGATGACGCGTACGACGAAGAGTCTTCAAAATTTTACGTCATCGTCGAGGGCGAGGCCATGGTGTCCGTGGACAACGACATCACCGTAGAAGTCAATCGACTGAGACGAGGGGACTATTTCGGAGAGGTGAGTCTGATTCATAAGAGTTCGCCGACGGCGATGGTGGTCGCCATCGGTCAAGTCAAAGCGTTGACGCTGAACGCCGAATCTTTTCACAGAATGATCGGGGCCGACATCATAGAGGCCATGTCGAAAAAGATACATTCATACGCCTACGCGTTGAACAAGGTGGAGAAGAAAACAAAACGTCGGTTGTTGCGACGCGCGGCGTCTCTGGCCGCGCTGCGAGGCGCGGTCACGTCGCGGTTTCGATGGCTTTCGTTCGATCGTCGCAACACCGTGAGAAAGACGAAAGCGTTGGATTCGCCTCGTTCGCTTTCTCCGACGACGGTCGTTTCGCAACAGCCCATCGCGTTGGACGTGCGCTCGAGCAAAGATGTGATGTTCATAAAAGAAATTGGCGGCGGCATGTTGGGCACCGTCTTTCTCGCAAAGACGCTCAGTTCGCACGCGATGTGCTGCGTGAAAGTCATGCAGAAATGGAAAGTCGCGCACTTGGATCAAGGCAAAAATGTATCTCGCGAGCTTGAACTCATGAAACGCTTTGACTCACCATTTCTCACGCGGGCGCTGTGCGCGTTTCAGGATGCGTATTCTCTGTATTTACTCATGGAATACCTTCCCGGAGGTGATTTATTCCAGCTCCTCGTCAGTGGTCCGTTCAAAGGAGGTCAGTTTCCCGTGGACGTGGCACAATTCTACGCCGCGGAGGTCCTCGCCGCGCTGGAATACATTCACGCGAATGATTATTTATATCGCGATTTGAAACCCGAAAACATCCTCATCGACGCCGACGGTCACATTAAACTCACAGATTTCGGTTTCTGTCGTCGACTCAACCGAGGCGAGCGCGCGTACACGACGTGCGGCACCGCCGATTACATGGCTCCCGAGGTGATGCTCGCCCAGGGTTACGACCAACTCGCCGATTACTGGTCGTTCGGCGTTCTCCTCTACGAAATGCTCGTGGGCTACGCCCCGTTCGCCAGCGTCTGCGACGGCGTTCGCCACCGACGCATCGTCACCTCCGACTTGAAGTTCCATACCTCCTACTTCCCTCTCACCGCCAAATCCCTCATCTCTCGCCTGTGCGTCGTCGACGTCTCCAAACGTCTCGGCTCCAGCGCGCGCGGGGTGTGGGACCTGAAGAGTCACGACTTCTTCACCGTCGACTGGTCCGACGTCACCTCGCGCCGCCTCGACCCGCCGCACGTGCCGGCGCGGCGCGAGGTGTGCGTGACCGAGAGCTCGGTGTCGAGGCACAAGTCGCGGGAGATCATCAAGTCGCTCGAGCGACGCGGCGAGCACGAGCGCGGTGAGCTCGGGGCGCTCGCGCACCGGTCCGGGGACGAGGGCTATCGCGGGTTCTGACGCGCGCGGCGCGACATGCGGCCGTACGCGGGGTGGGATGCGTCGGCGCTCCTCGCGCGGCACGCCGCGTACGCCGCACACGAACTGACGAGGGATGCGGACAAGGATGCGCGACTGATGATGTTTTACGAGGCGGCGCTGACCGAGGCCGACTTTGTCGAGTCGCTCGAGACGCCGGGTGAGGGAGAGACGGTGATAGCGTTTCTTTTCTACGCCTTCGTGGCGACCGCGCACACGGAGCGGGCGTCGCACGTACTCGCGGGCTTGACGTTCGGACGCGGGTTCGCGGCGCGGAGGGGCGAATTCGTCGCCGAGTGGGACCGAGCGTGCGGCACGGAGTTTGACGCGCACGAAGAGTCCAGGTTGGCGACAGGTCTGGACGACGCGTCGTACGGACCACTGTCTCTCAAGGCGATGAGTTATCCGAGATCGACGCGATTTACCGAGATGCTGGCGTGTTTTCTGAGAGGTTCGACGTACGAGCGAAACGCGTGGTTCGATCGTTTGTTCGCATCCTTGAACCACTACGCGACGCGGTTCACGTCGGGCGTGAAAGAGGTGCACGCGACGGCATTTGCGCACGAGAGTAAGTGTGCGATGTGGGAGTCCTTCGGTCGTCTATACACGCACGCTCGACTCTTGGAGACATCCGTGGCGAGCGTGCCCGAAGCGTTTTTGGATTGGGACAACAGCGCCGCTCTTTTGGGACGCTTGGCCGAGGCGCTCGATTTCATCCTGCGCACGAGCGAGCACTTGCAGGAGTGGAAATCGTTAGTCGCGACCGAACGGCGTTCTCTCGTGTCGCCGAAATTTCTATATTGCGCCGTCTTCGGCGTTGTCACGTGTGACGCTCGGTTGGAGGAGTCGATTGTCAAACGGTTGTATAAAACGTCTGGGATCACGCCAAACTTTGGATGTCTGCTCGAGGGTGACTTTTTTGAGAACACCCCGGAATATGGACATCTAGACGCGCGCGTGCGTGGTTTACGCGAGAGCGTACGATTAGCGATGGATCGCATATCAAAAATTCCAAAGGAGCGCGATTTGAGCAGAGACGCGCCGGAGGAGTTTCTAGACGCCCTCACGGGATCTTTGATGGAAAATCCCGTACATCTCGTCGCGAGTGATCAGTACGTCGATTTATTGACGTTAGACCGTCTCGCGAACGGCAAAGGTGGCGTCGGCACGGATCCGTTCACGGGAACGCCCATCGACGCGGCGACGTGTACAGTCGACGACGAGTTGAAACGTAGAATTAGCGCGTGGTGCGACAGGTTTAAAGAGAGTCGACCCGAGTAGTTAGCAACGACTAGATTAATATTTAAAGTAGCGAGAAAAAATCAATCTCCGTTGCCTCGTTAAACTGGTGCCCACTTACTGTTGCTTGCACTCCGGCGGTTGCTCGCCATTGCCCGCGGGCGCGGCGCCGCCCATGGTCGGCGGCGCGGCGAAGGACTTCTTGCCGCCGACGAATTCATCGTCTTCGTCGTCTTCGTCGTCGTCTTCGTCGTCGTCGTCGTCGTCGTCTTCATCG
>Ga0181576_10001757_pt1 | contig 16479 bp, 13 predicted proteins | sample 101ome_22_FD_132464 | JGI IMG/M metagenome (GOLD analysis project Ga0181576, IMG submission 132464) | Coastal salt marsh microbial communities from the Groves Creek Marsh, Skidaway Island, Georgia - 101412BT metaG (megahit assembly) | ecosystem: Environmental > Aquatic > Marine > Intertidal... | reverse complement strand
TACGTACTCAGCGAATCGGATATCGCGCGAACGCTCAAACGCATCGCCCACGAAATCATTGAGGGCACCCCGGATTCCTCTGATCTGGTACTCCTCGGTATCCCCACTAGGGGGGCGACCTTGGCCAAACGGTTGGCGCAGCACGTTGCGGACATTACTGGCGCCACCGTGCCGGTCGGCACTCTCGATGTGACGATGTACCGCGATGACCTCTCAGAGAGCGGCATGCGCGTACCCCAACCCACCGAAGCTCCCGCAGGGGGAATTGACGACCGTGTTGTGGTTTTGGTGGACGACGTTCTCTTTTCCGGCCGAACGGTTCGGGCAGCTTTTGACGCGCTGATAGACCTCGGACGGCCTCGCGCCGTGCGCTTGGCTGTGTTGGTCGACCGCGGCCACCGAGAGTTCCCCATTCGCGCCGACTATGTGGGCAAAAACCTTCCATCGGCACTCCACGAAAGAGTCTCGGTCTATCTCGATGAGGTTGATCACGAGGAAGGCGTGAGGGTGGAGCGATGAAGCACTTATTGGGGTGTGAGGGAATGAGCGCCGATGAAGCCATCGGCCTTCTCGATACCGCGGCGGAGTTCTCTGCCCTTGCCGGACGAAAGGTACCGAAATTGCCCACCCTGAGGGGTGTGAGCGTGGCAAACCTGTTTTTTGAAGACTCCACCCGGACACGTCTGAGCTTCGAGTCAGCGGCCAAGAAACTTTCTGCCGACGTCATCACGTTCACCGGTCAGGGTTCGAGCCTGTCCAAGGGGGAGAGTCTCAAAGACACCGCGCAGACGATTGAAGCCATGGGGACACACATCATCGTGGTGCGCCACAGTTCCTCTGGCGCCGCGTGGCGTCTCGCGCACTCGGGTTGGCTGCAATCCAGCGTAATCAACGCCGGCGATGGTACCCATGAACACCCCACCCAAGCCCTCTTGGATGCTTTTACACTGCGCGCGCGACTGCATGGTCAATCCGCGATAGGTAAAGATCTCTCGGGAGTGAGCGTGGTGATTGTGGGGGATATCGCCCATTCGCGTGTGGCCCGCTCCAATGTCCACCTCCTGACCACGTTGGGCGCGCACGTCACCCTCGTGGCGCCCAAGACGTTGACTCCGAGTGAGGTAGGCCAATGGCCGGTCGAGTACACGTCCTCTTTCGACGATGCACTGGCGGCCAAGCCCCAGGCCGTGATGATGTTGCGCGTGCAGAATGAACGGATGAAGGGCAGCCATTTTCCGAGCCCTCGTGAATATATTTCGCACTACGGCCTTTCTGCTCAGCGATTCCAGAGGCTTCCCAAGAGCACTCTGGTGATGCATCCAGGTCCTATGAACCGTGGGGTCGAAATCTCTTCGGTGGCTGCGGATTCGGACCAGTCGACGATTTTGGAACAAGTCACCAACGGCGTGTGGGTGCGGATGGCTGCGCTCTACGCCGTGCACGGTCAGGAGGGCGCGTAAATGGCTGACGTGTTGATTCGCGGTGCCTCGCTTCTCGGGGATGTGATTGGTGACCTCGGAATTCGCGACGGGGTGTTTATCCCCGCCGAAGACATTGACCCGGGTGCTGCATCGACTCGCCTGGTGGATGCATCCGGGCTCGTGGCACTCCCTGGTCTGGTTGACTTGCACACCCACCTTCGCCAGCCTGGAATGGATCACGCGGAGACCGTGCTCTCGGGCTCACAAGCGGCGGCGGCAGGCGGATTCACCGCAGTCTTTGCCATGGCGAACACCCAACCGGTGGCCGATTCGGTCGGAATCACTGACCTTGTGCACCGCTTGGGCCGAGAGGCTGGCTACGTCGATGTCCGTCCGATTGGGGCAGTCACCAAAGGACTGGCAGGTGAAGAGTTGGCGGGAATCGCCGGTATGGCCAACGGTCAGGCGAAAGTTCGGGTGTTCTCTGACGATGGCCACTGTGTGTCAGATTCGCTCGTGATGCGCCGGGCGCTGGAATATGTGAGCACCTTTGGCGGGGTCATCGCCCAACACTCGCAGGACCCCAAGCTCACCGAAGGCGCCCAAATCAATGAGGGTGCCCTTTCTTCCCGCCTGGGATTGGCGGGGTGGCCTGCGGTCGCGGAGGAGGCCATCATTGCCCGCGACATTCTGCTCGCGGAATACACGGGGGCCCGTTTGCACATCTGCCACCTCTCCACCCGTGGCTCGGTGGACATCGTGCGCAGCGCTAAAGCCCGCGGAGCACAAGTCACCGCAGAGGTCACCCCACACCACCTTCTGCTCACCGAAGACCTCACAGCGGGGTTTGACCCATTGTTCAAGGTGAATCCGCCGTTACGTTCAGACGACGACGTGTACGCGGTTCGCCAGGGGGTCGCCGACGGGACCATCGACATTGTGGCCACCGACCACGCCCCGCACCCAACGGAGTCGAAAGATTGCGCGTTCGACGAGGCGGCTTTTGGCATGTTGGGCCTCGAAACTGCTCTCAGTGTCGTCCAGCACACTCTCGTGGACTCAGGACTGATTGGTTGGCCGGAAGTCGCGAAGGTTCTCTCCAGCACACCCGCTCGAATCGGGCAGCTCGTCGGCTACGATTCGCCGCTCGCCGTGGGCTCTGCCGCACACCTCACGCTGGTGGACCCGTCCGCACAGCACCATGGTGAGATGCGCTACACCGCGTCGTCGAATAACCCCTATCAGGGACGGGCGCTCCCCGGTCGCGTACTTCACACTTTCTTCAACGGTGTGGCCACCGTGATTGATGGGAATGTTGTCGAACCTGATCTGGTGGGGGTGCGCGCATGACCAGAGAACTCGCCCTGGTCATCGTTCTCGTACTTCTCCCCTTGGCGCTTTTTGCTCTCTGGAGAGGGTGGAATCGCAGGGTCAAAAAGTATGGCCACCTGCCACCACTCGATACTGAAGTGGGGCCCGTCACCAAATGGTTCGACCTGCTGTATGTGGCGACGACCGAGGTGGGCAAACCGATGGAACGCGTCGCGGTCACACCTCTGGCCTTTCGCGGGAAGGCAAGAGTGGGAGCATCGCCCGGGGGAGTGGTGATTGACGTTGTGGGCGAGGGCCTCGCCAATATTCCTGCGGCGTGGGTTGTGGGAACGGGCCTTGCGACCTGGACAATCGACAAAGCGGTGGATCCCGACGGGTTGATTTTTCTGCGTTGGATGTGGGGTGATCTGGCGGTGGAGAGCTACTTCCGCGTGGTGGACCATCCCCGAGACCAGGTACTGCGAGAGTTGCACGGCGTAATAAGCGAGAACAAAGGGGAGAGCAGTCTGTGAGTGGTAGGAAGCCAGCAGTGTTGGTGTTGGAGGACGGAACTCGCTACCAAGGGCGCGCTTGGGGCGCGAGCGGGGAGACGCTGGGTGAGTTGGTGTTCAACACCGGCATGACCGGATACCAGGAGACCCTTACCGACCCCAGCTATGCCGGACAAATTGTCGTCATGACCGCGCCCCACATCGGAAATACGGGAATGAATGCCGAAGATGAAGAGTCTCGGAGGATTTGGGTGGAAGGTTTCGTCTCTCGCGACGCAGCCAGAATGCCCTCCAACTACCGCTCTGAGGCGTCCCTCGATGCTGTGTTGGAACAGCAGGGCGTCGTTGGCATTACCGGTATCGACACCCGGGCGCTGACCCTCAAACTTCGCGAAGCCGGAGTGATGAGGGCGGGTATTTTCTCGGCGGACGCTGCGCAGCTGACCGACGAAGAACAGCTTCAACGCGTTATGGATGGCCCCGGGATGATGGGGCGCAATCTCTCCGCTGAGGTGTCAGTCGAATCGCTCCGCGTGGTGCCGGCCGTCGAAGAATCACTGGGGTCACTGGCCGTGGTGGATTTGGGAATCAAAGAGTCCACCGTGCACCACCTTGCCGCCCGTGGTTTTGACGTCCACATTTTTCCCCAGTCCACCACGTGGGCGGACATCGAAGCGATTGAACCGGTTGCCGTGTTTTATTCCAACGGCCCGGGAGACCCCTCGGCAAGCGAGCGCCATGTGGGTATTCTCCGCGAGGCACTTGATCGCAGTATCCCGTTCTTTGGAATCTGTTTTGGAAACCAGTTGCTTGGTCGTGCCCTCGGTTTTGACACCTACAAACTCAAATACGGACACCGTGGAATTAACCAACCCGTCAAAGACCGCACGACAGGACGAGTCGAAATCACCGCTCAGAACCATGGTTTTGCGGTGGAGGCGCCTCGTGACGAAGTCGTGGACTCACCCAGCGGCTACGGTCGGGTGGAGGTCAGCCACGTGAGTTTGAACGACAACGTGGTGGAGGGCCTGAGAGCCCTAGATCGGCCGGCCTTTTCGGTGCAGTACCATCCCGAAGCTGCGGCGGGCCCCCACGATTCCACCTATCTCTTCGACCGCTTCCGCGACATGGTGATTGAGCGACGAATCGGCTCACGCGGGGAAGGGGGAAGCGGTGCCTAAGCGCGATGACATTAACACCGTGCTGGTGATTGGCTCGGGCCCCATTGTGATTGGTCAGGCCGCCGAGTTTGATTACTCGGGCACCCAGGCCTGCCGTGTGCTGCGAGAAGAGGGGGTGCGCGTGGTGTTGGTGAACTCTAACCCGGCCACCATCATGACCGACCCCGGTTTCGCTGACGCCACCTATATCGAACCCATACAGCCCGACGTGATCGAGGCGATTATCAAAAAGGAGCGCCCCGACGCGATCCTGCCCACTCTGGGGGGACAAACGGCCCTCAACGCCGCGATCGCGCTACATGAGAGAGGTATCTTGCAGAAGCACCGGGTCGAGCTCATCGGCGCCTCCTTCGAGGCGATTCAGCGCGGTGAAGACCGCCAGCAGTTCAAAGACCTGGTCATCGCCTCTGGGGCGGACGTAGCGGCAAGCCACATTGCGACCACCGTGGATGAGGCTATTGAGTTTGCCGAAGACTTGGGTTACCCCCTGGTGATTCGACCCTCATTCACCATGGGAGGCCTGGGGTCAGGTTTTGCGTACACCAAAGAGGACCTCATCCGTATGGTGAGCGACGGTCTTCAGCAAAGTCCCACCCACGAAGTCTTACTCGAAGAGTCGATTCTGGGGTGGAAGGAATACGAACTGGAGTTGATGCGCGACCACGCCGACAACGTGGTGGTGGTGTGTTCAATTGAGAATGTTGACCCGGTGGGAGTCCACACGGGCGATTCGATCACCGTGGCTCCAGCGCTTACCCTGACGGACCGCGAATATCAGCGGCTTCGGGATATCGGAATCGACATCATTCGGCGTGTGGGGGTCGATACCGGTGGCTGCAACATTCAGTTCGCTGTGGATCCCCGCACGGGCAGAGTCATCGTGATTGAGATGAACCCCCGTGTCTCCCGCTCCAGTGCGTTGGCGTCGAAGGCAACAGGATTCCCCATTGCGAAGATTGCGGCAAAACTCGCCCTGGGCTATTGCCTTGATGAAATTCCCAATGACATCACCCGGGTGACTCCAGCGTCCTTCGAACCCACACTCGACTATGTCGTGGTGAAGGTGCCGCGCTTTGCGTTTGAGAAGTTCCCTCTCGCTGACCGCACATTGACCACCACCATGAAGTCGGTCGGCGAGGCAATGGCACTAGGGCGTAACTTCTCCCAAGCGCTCAACAAGGCGTTGCGCAGCCTGGAACAGCGTGGAAGCTCCTTTCACTGGCCAGAGAAACCAGGCGATAAAGAGGAGCTCCTGGCTCTCTCGTCTACTCCGACCGACGGTCGAATTGTCACCGTGCAGCAGGCGCTGTGGGCGGGAGCATCCATCGACGAGGTCCATGCCGCTACCGGAATCGATCCCTGGTTTGTCGACCAAATCGTGCTGATCAACGAGGTCGCCCAGTCCACCCGTGCGGCGGCGCAGTTGAGTGACGAGGTGATTCGTGACGCGAAAGACCACGGTCTCTCCGACGCTCAAATTGCGCAGTTGCGTGGGCTTGAGGAAAAAGAGGTGCGTGACGCACGCTGGGCAGCTGAGATCCGTCCCGTGTTCAAAACCGTTGACACCTGCGCGGGAGAATTTCCTGCCTATACGCCCTATCACTACTCCAGTTACGACCTCGAGACCGAAGTTGCCCCGAGTGAGCGAGACAAAGTCGTGATTTTGGGGTCGGGGCCTAACCGTATCGGCCAGGGCATCGAATTCGACTATTCCTGCGTGCATGCGGCTTTTGCCCTGCGTGAGGCCGGCGTCGAAACGATCATGATCAACTGCAACCCCGAAACGGTGTCAACCGACTACGACACCTCAGACCGGTTGTATTTCGAACCGCTCACGCTGGAAGACGTCTTGGAGGTCATCCACCAGGAGAACCAGTCGGGCGTGTTGCGCGGAGTACTGGTCCAACTCGGCGGTCAAACGGCTCTGGGGCTGGCGAAAGGGCTTCAAGAGGCGGGAGTTCCAATCCTCGGCACCCTTCCCGACGCCATTGATCGTGCCGAAGAGCGCGGGCAGTTCGCAGAAATTCTCAGCCAGGCGGGCCTGCAGGCTCCGCGCAGCGGAACCGCCCGTTCTGCGGCTGAAGCGATCGAAGTGGCTGACCGAATCGGCTATCCCGTGTTGGTGCGCCCGAGCTACGTGTTGGGCGGACGCGGAATGGAAATTCTCTATGACCGTGAGAGCTTGGATGACTATTTCTCGCGCATTAGCGAATTTGCCATCGTTAGTGACGACGCCCCGCTCTTAGTTGATCGTTTCTTAGACGACGCAATCGAAATCGACGTGGACGCGCTCTACGACGGAAACGAACTCTATGTCGGTGGCGTGATGGAACACATCGAGGAGGCCGGTATTCACTCCGGTGACTCCGCGTGCACACTGCCACCCGTGACGCTGGGACGCAGTGTCATTGACGAGGTGCGCTCGGCGACCCTCAAACTCGCACAAGGGATTGGCGTCAATGGGCTAATCAACGTTCAGTTCGCCATTGCAGCGGGCGTGCTCTACGTCTTGGAGGCAAACCCCCGGGCAAGCAGGACCGTACCCTTTGTGTCCAAAGCCCTCGGTATTCCTCTGGCGCGAGCCGCGGCGTTGGTCATGAACGGGGCAACGATCCGCGAGCTCGTGGCCGAAGGGCTACTCCCGGAGCGGGACGGAAGTGAGGTTCCCGCTGACCACCCCGTTTCGGTGAAAGAGGCGGTTCTGCCGTTCAAACGCTTCCGCACGCCAAACGGACAGATTGTGGACTCGATTCTCGGTCCAGAGATGCGTTCCACGGGGGAAGTGATGGGTATCGACAGCACGTTCCCCCTCGCGTTCGCCAAAAGCCAGGATGCCGCCTATGGAGGGCTTCCGCGCAAGGGCGTGGCCTTTGTGTCTGTCGCGGATCGAGATAAACGCAGTGCCATTTTCCCGGTGGCCCGTTTGCACCAGCTGGGTTTCGACATCTGGGCCACCGAGGGAACGGCGGAGGTTCTCTCCCGCTACGGCGTGCCCTCACGTGTGGTCGCCAAACACACTGATGTGCGCGACAACGACGAAGAGAGCATCGTTGACCTGATCCAAGGCGGTGAGGTCGACATCATCATCAACACTCCTCGTGGTCGCAGCGCACGCGCAGACGGATACGAGATTCGGACGGCCACTGTCGCGGCCGACAAAGCCCTGTTCACCACGATTGGCCAGTTGGGCGCGGCTGTTGTTTCGCTGGAGGAGCGACCTGACGTGCCGTCGGTGACGAGTCTGCAGGAGTACCAGCAGCAGCGCGATGCGAGTTCTCATGCCCGCTAGCTTCGCGACGACTCTTTCTTCGCTGCAGGGCGCAGATCGCTTGTGCGTGGGTATCGATCCCCATTCGGCGACTTTGGACGCGTGGGGTGTGGCGGACTCGGCGGAGGGAATTGAGCACTTTGGTCGCGCAGTCTTGGACGCGTGTCTCGCCGAGGGCGTGTCAGTCGTCAAACCCCAGGTTGCACTTTTTGAGCGCCACGGAGTGGCGGGAATGTCAGCACTTTCAACCCTCATCGGTTCAGCCCGTGAGAGTGGCGTTCTGGTCATCGCCGATGTGAAACGCGGAGATATCGGGACCAGCCTGGCGGGATATGCCGATGCCTGGCTCGGGCAGGGCTCGGACTTTGAATCAGATGCGATGACTGCCGTCGCCTACCAAGGCGTGGGGTCGTTGGAGCCCGCGTTCTCCTTGGCAGCCCGCAACCACAAAGGTGTCTTTGTCCTGGGGGCCACTTCGAACGCAGAAGGGTGGCTGATGCAGTCTGCCCGCACGACAGACGGAGCGAGTGTGGCGGGTCAGGTTGTGACGGAGGTTTCCGAACGTTCCACTCGAACACCACATTCGGAACCCGGTTGGTTAGGAGTGGTCATTGGCGCGACGGTGAATCGTGAACAGCTGGGTTTGGATGATGAATCTTTCCACGGGCTATCACTATTAGTTCCTGGATTCGGCGCTCAAGGAGTCGGGCTGGGCGAGCTCAGGGAGAAGTTTGGTTTGATGGCCCCTTCAGTGATTCCTACCGTCTCGCGAAGCGTAGCGGGAGAGGACCAGGCGGGCCTCCAGTCCCGCCTTCGCGCTCACCAGGAAGAGGTGAATGCCCTGTGGTGAGCGGGTTCGATGCCGCCTCCGCCTCTGCAAAGGGCGTTCACATTAGGCAGAGGCGCGCTGCTCTCAAGAAGGCCCTGAGCGAGGGGGATGAGGACTTCCTCGACACGTTTGACCGCGCGGGAAGCCGCAGCGAACCGGTCAGCGCCGGCCTACGGGTTGAGCCATTTCTGCGTTGTATTCCCGCCATTGGGCACACCAAGGCCGCCAGAATTCTCGAGAAGTTGGGAATTAACCCCCGCGCTACTCTCGGCGGACTGCGGGTGAAACAGCGCACGGCGTTTCGGCGGGAGCTCGCGCGGCTGACGTCAGAAGGACGCCCGGAGCGTCGCCGCGGGGCACTGGTGGTCATTGCCGGACCCACCGCAGTCGGTAAGGCTACCGTGCTCAAGGAGGTCCGGCAGCTTCGGCCCGAGTATGAACTCAGTGTCTCGGCCACCACGAGGACGAGACGACCAGGTGAGCGCGATGGACGCGACTATTTCTTCGTCTCGGACGCCGAGTTCGACCGGATGATTGCCGAGGGTGAACTTCTCGAGTGGGCGACGGTACATGGAGTCCACCGCTATGGAACCCCCGCGGGGCCGGTAAGAACCCAGCAGGCCCAGGGAAAAACGGTGCTTCTCGAAATCGATTTGCAGGGTGCGAGGCAAATTCGCGCTCAAGACACGGGTGCGCTCTTCATTTTCCTCGCCCCGCCAAGCTTCAATGCGCTCGTCGAACGCTTGGAAGCGCGCGGAACAGAAAACGAAGAAGAACGTCGCCGACGGTTAGCGACGGCTGTGGAGGAATTGAGCGCCCGGGATGAGTTTGATGTGGTGGTGACAAACGATGTCGTCGAAAATGCCGCGGCTGAGGTCGTAGACTTGATTTCACGCTTTGAAAAAACCCAAGGAGATTCCTAATCGTGCAGCACCACCGTGGCATTATTGAACCCCCCATCGACGACCTTCTCGACAAGGTCGATTCGAAGTACCAGCTGGTGATTTTCGCCGCAAAACGTGCTCGACAGATCAACTCTTACTACTCGGATTTGGGCGACGGAAGCCTTTACGAACACGTGGGGCCGCTGGTTCCCTCCACCGTTGATGAAAAACCGCTCTCCATTGCTCTTCGGGAGATTCACGAGGGAAAACTCGTGATGACCCCGCAACAGGGATAACACCTTGAACACCACCCCAGCAGCCGGCAACGGCTTACGGGTGGTCGTCGGTGTCACCGGCGGAATCGCTGCGTACAAAGCGGTGTCGGTGGTGCGCGCTCTGGTGCAGGCGGGTCACGAAGTGACGGTGATTCCCACGGTATCGGCGCTGAAATTCGTAGGGTTGCCGACCTGGCAGGCCATTAGTCGCTCTGATGTGCCGATTGACCTCTTCGATGGTGTTGCCGAAGTAAAGCACGTGGCGATTGGGCAACAGGCCGATTTGGTGATTGTTGCTCCGGCCACCTCCCATTTCCTGGCCCAATACGCCCACGGCATGGCGGGAGACCTGCTGGGGACGACGCTTTTGGCGACTGAAGCTCCGGTAGTGGTGGCGCCGGCGATGCACACCGAAATGTGGAATCACCCCGCCACACAGCGAAACGTGGAGTTGTTGCGCGAGCGCGGTGTCGTGATGGTGGGGCCGGAAGCCGGGCCCCTTACTGGAAGTGATTCCGGTGTGGGACGCATGTCAGAGCCCGAGCAGATCGTGCACACTGCCCTGGCCCAAGTCGCGGGAGAGCGCGCCCTTCAGGGCACCACTGTGCTGGTATCAGCTGGTGGGACGAGAGAACCCATCGATCCAGTGAGGTTTGTGGGTAATCGCTCGAGTGGCGCGATGGGCGCGGCAATAGCTGCAGAAGCTCGTAAGCGCGGGGCGAGAGTGATTTTTGTCCACGCCCACATAGACGTACCCATTCCAGAGGGTGTGGAGTCGTATCCGGTATCCACCGCCGAGGAAATGCGTGAGGTGATGCTCGCCCATCAGTCGGAAGCGCAGGTGGTGGTGATGGCGGCCGCGGTGGCCGATTATCGACCCACCGAGGTCTCCCAGGAGAAGGTCAAGAAATCAGAGCACTCCGATCAGCTTTCGTTGATGCTCGAAAAGACGATTGATATTGCCGCGGAGTTGGGTAAAAACAAGACCCAGGGTCAGGTGTTGGTGACCTTCGCCGCAGAAACCGAAGCGGACGATGATGCTTTGGTGGAGGTGGCCCGGGAAAAGGGCACCAGAAAGAATTCCGACCTGGTAGTCGCCAACCGCGTGGGCTGGCAGGTAGGCTTTGGCGAGACAGAGGCCGCTGTGTGGTTTGTGCGGCCCTCCGGAGCCCCGGTTCTGTCGACTGGTTCAAAAATGACCGTCGCGGGGCACCTGTTGGATGTCCTGCAGCACTAAAGGGGACATTTCATGCGTTTTTTCACCTCTGAATCGGTGACCGAAGGTCACCCCGACAAGATGTGCGACCAGATTTCCGACTCGATTTTGGACGCGTATCTCGAGCAAGATCCGATGAGTCGTGTGGCCGTCGAATCGTTGACCACGATGGGTCTTGTTCACGTGGCGGGAGAGGTGTCTTCTAACGCCACGATCGATGTCGAAAAAATTGTCCGTGAGCGCGTGCGAGAAATTGGTTACACCCACGACGATCTCGGCATCAACTCCGAAACGATGGGCGTCCTGGTCTCCCTCGGTCACCAGTCGCCGGACATTGCCGGGGGAGTCGACAACTCACTGCAGGCTCGAGAAGGTACCTCGGCTGACAGCTATGACTCTCTAGGCGCTGGAGATCAGGGCTTGATGTTCGGTTACGCCACCAACGAAACAGAGGCCTACATGCCGATGTCTCTGTGGTTGGCGCACCGGTTTGCGGAGAAGCTTGCGCAGGTGCGTAAAGACGGCACCGTTGACTATCTCCGTCCCGATGGCAAGACCCAGGTGACCCTCGGTCTTGACGGGCGCAAACCCGTTGACCTGAACACACTCGTGATTTCCACCCAGCACAACCCCGGCATTGGGCGCGAGCAGATTGAAGCGGACCTGCGGGCTGCAGTCGTCGAGCCGGTGATGAGCCTGGTCGACCTTCCCTATGACAACACGCGTTTTCTCATCAATCCCAGCGGGGAGTTCGTCCTGGGAGGACCGCAGAGTGACGCAGGCCTCACCGGCCGCAAAATCATCGTCGACACCTACGGTGGCGCTGCGCGTCACGGTGGTGGTGCGTTCAGTGGGAAAGACCCGACAAAGGTGGACCGCTCGGCGGCTTATGCCATGCGCTGGGTCGCAAAGAATGTGGTCGCAGCCGGATTGGCAGATATCGCCGAAATCCAGGTGGCCTACGCCATCGGTTCTGCGCATCCGGTCGGTATCTTTGTGGAAACCTTTGGAACCGAGAAGGTTTCCCCAGACGCGATTGAAAAGGCCATCAGTGACGTATTTGACCTCCGGCCGGCCGCCATTATTGAGGCACTGGACCTCCGTCACACCCGTTACCTGCCCACCGCGCGCTACGGGCACTTCGGTCGAATGGACCTCGACCTGCCGTGGGAGCGTACTAACCGGGTGGACGAGCTTCTCTCCGCAGCAGGCTAATGGCTGAGCGCCCGGTCATTGCCCGGGTGCGACCCGATAGTCGAGTGCCTCAGCTCGACCGTGAATTTGATTACCGCGTCCCACCAGGTATGACGGTGTTGCCGGGCCAGCGGGTCCGCATCCCGATGGGTCGCGGTTCGCGGGTGCAAACCGGTTTTGTCACCGACATTGTGTCCTCGAGTGATTTCGGCGGGACGCTGCTTGATGTAGAAGACGTTGTTTCTGATGTTCAGGTGTTGACTCCCGAGCTGTTGGCTCTGGCCAGTGAGGTGGCATCGCGCCACGCCGGGGGAGTCTCTGATGTTCTGAGGCTGGCCATTCCTCCCCGAGGAGTCCGCGTTGAAAAGGCGTGGCAGCAGAGGTCGCAGGATGGCAGGGACTTGCCGAGTCAACCGCCACCCTCCAGCGCCTTCGATCCTGATGGCCTTGCGCAGATGCTGCAGCCGGGTTCTCGGACGTGGTGGCAATTGCCCTACGGAGTGAGTGGCAAACATCCCATCAGCCACCAAGAAATCGTTGCCGCGGCTGCGACTGTGCTCGCCCAAGGCCGCAGTGTCGTCATCAGCGTGCCCGATTGGAGAGACGTGGCGTTTCTCGACGAACTACTGCGTGATGCGGTGGGCGAAGAGTTCGTCAGTCGGTTCGACGCAGATCAGACACCTGGTGAGCGCTACACCCACTACCTCAGAGGTCTCGAGTCCGACCCCGTCATTGTGATCGGAGCCCGCCATGCCATTTATGCCCCAGTGGCCAATCTCGGTCTCGTGGTTGTGCTCCACGATGCCGATGACCTCCATCGAGAACCTCTCGCGCCCTATCCGCACACCCGAGACGTTGCCCTCATTCGCGCGGAACAGAGCGGAGCGGCGCTCGTGTTGGCGTCCTTTGTCCCCAGCCTCGCCACCCTTCGCCTCGTCGAGATGGGTTTCTTGACCACTCTTCGCCCTCGAAACGACGCGAGGCCGAGGGTTCTCCCGACGTCGCTCACCGGTTCAAAGGCAGTGTCGAGTCAACAGGCGCGACTGCCCTCCATTGCTTTCCGAGCTGTCGCTCAGGCCCTGCAGCAAGGCCCAGTCCTCATCCAAGTGTTTCGGTCGGGTTTTGCCCCTGGTCTCGCGTGTGCCCAGTGTCGAGAACGGGCTCGATGTCGGGAGTGCCAGGGACCTCTTCGAGCACACCGCACAGGCGATCGGGAGCGTTGCGCGTGGTGTTCGACCCCGGCGGATCGATGGAACTGCGGACTGTGTGGCAGCACTTCGTGGGTTCCCATAGGACAGGCAATTGGTCGTACCGCGAATGAACTGGGTAAGGCCTTTCCCGGGGTGAGCGTCATCCAGGCTGATGGCGAGCACCGGAAGTTACGAGTGTCTTCGAAACCTGCCCTGGTGATAGCCACCCGAGGAGCCGAACCGCTGGCGGAAGGTGGCTATAAGGGGGCACTGCTTCTCGATGGTGAAAGCATGCTGCAGCGCCAATCTCTCTCCGCCTTGACCGAAACACTCGACGGTTGGGAACACGCACTTTCTCTTCTGAGCCCCGGAGCCCAGGCGTTTCTCACGGATGTGGAAGGCCCCATCGCCAATGCGATGGCCGCAGCAAGTATCGAAGCGCTACTACGGCGTGAACTGGGGGAGCGGCAGCACGTGCGCCTCCCGCCATCCGTCAGGCTCGCCACGATTGAAGGTCCCGCCGCTCAGGTCACCGCCCTAGCCGATTCGTTGGCCTCCTCCTTTTCCACGCTCGAGACCATCGGACCGGTAGCGGTGAAGTCTGGCGCGCACCGGTACGTGCTCAAGGTTCCCTACTCAGATGCGCCACAGTTGGCGCGCGAGCTTCGGGCCGCCGTTGTCCACTCTGCCGTCACGAAGGGGCGAGGTTCGGTGCGTCTGCGGGTGTCTTTTGACGGCACTCCTGCATTGGACGAGCTCGCCTCGAGCTCTCAGTAGGGTCGAATGGTGCGCATTCTTTATGCCGGCAGTCCCCACACCGCGGTAGAACCTTTACGAGCAATCCGTGATGCAGGTTTCGACATCGTGCGCGTTTTTTCTCAGCCAGATCGGCCGGTGGGGCGGAAAAAGGTATTGACACCCACCGCAGTGACATCGGCAGCACGGGAATGGGGCCTCGAGGTATCCCACCCCGTGAGTTCAGCGGAACTCGTCGCGCTCACTGAGGGGTCTGGAGCCGACGTAGCGATCGCCGTGGCGTATGGTCGGATGGTTCCGCCTGCCGCCCTCGCCCTCCCCACCCATGGCTGGTGGAATCTCCACTTCTCTCTGCTGCCCAGGTGGCGTGGCGCGACACCCGTACAACACGCCCTCCTTCATGGCGATGCTGTCACTGGGGTGAGTGTGTTTCAGATGGATGAGGGCCTCGACACCGGCCCCCTCTTGGCTACCAAAGAGCACAGGGTAAGAGCCCCGGATACTGCGGAATCACTGCTCGCGGACCTCTCGAGTGAAGGGGCGGAAGTGCTGGTGTCGTTGTTGAAAGAACTCGAGACGGGCCCCCTCCCGCATGTCCCACAGGTCGGTGAGCCCAGCTACGCCCCGAAATTGACCCGTGAGGATGGGCGTCTGAATTGGAGCGAGCCCGTGCGCGAAGTGATTAATCGTTTCCGGGCGGTCACGCCCGAACCGGGAGCTCACACCACCTTCGCGCAAGGAGATCGATCCATTGGGATCACCCAGTTGCGCACGAGTGCGGAAGAAGGTCAGCTCGCCCCTGGTGAACTCGCGGTGGTGAACGGTCGGGTGCTAGTGGGGTGTGGCGACGGATTTGTCGAAGTAGTCATGGTGAAGCCAGCGGGGAAAACAGAGATGACCGCTATCGATTGGTGGCGGGGTCAGGGAGCAGGTGCGCGGTTTGAGTAACACCAGCCCCCGGCAAGCGGCGTGGCGGCTGTTGCGCTCTGTCTGGCGGGAAGGGTCCTACGCCAATATCGTCTGGCCAAAAATACTTCGGGAATCCGGCCTGTCAGAGTCAGACCGCCGCTACGCTACCGAGCTGGCCTATGGCACTTTGCGGCATACCGGAACACTGGTGGAAATACTGCGAAATGCGTCGGGCAAAAACCCCAACAGCTGGCAGCCAGAGGTGTCGTGGGTGCTCCAGCTGGGCTGTTACCAGTTGCTGTATATGCGCACGGCCTCACATGCGGCGGTCAACGAGACGGTTAGTCTGGCTCGGCACGTTGGGCTTTCTCGAGCCACCGGTCTCGTGAATGCCGTACTTCGAAAGGTTTCGGCGAAGCCCCTCGATGAGTGGCTGGTGGCACTATGCCAATCGAGCACGAGCGAGCTCGAGTGTTTGGCTGGTGCCTATGCCCACCCCAGCTGGATTGTTGCTGAGCTTCAGCAGGCATTGGCGCGCGAGCGACGGGAAGCTGAGATTGAATCTCTGCTGGGCGCACACAACACCCCTGCGCGGGTCACGGCAGCCCTCTTGCCGGGTCTCGCCTCTCCTGGAGCCGAGGAAGATCTCACGCCGTATTCTCCGCTGGGTGTGTTTCTCTCCGGCGATCCGGGGGATGACGAGAGGGTCCGCGCTGCGCGTGCTCGCATCCAAGATGAAGGCTCCCAGCTTGCGGCTTTGGTGGCCGCACAGGGCGTGCCGATCCGGCCAGGGGAGCGAATCCTCGATGCGTGTAGCGGCCCCGGGGGTAAAACCGCCGTTCTCGCCGCTGTCGCCCACCAAGTCGGTGCCCATGTGAGCGCGCTGGAGATTGCGCCACATCGTGCCGAGTTAGTGACTCAAGCCATTTCCGCGTTGTCAGATTCGGGCACGTGTGACGTTCAGGTTGGTGATGCCACCGCGCTCACCGGTGAGTACGACCGCATCCTGCTCGACGCTCCCTGCTCCGGATTGGGGGCACTCAGGCGGCGACCGGAGGCCCGCTGGGTCAAAAAGGCAGAGGACCTGGAGCAGTTGCATCAGCTTCAGCAGCGCCTGCTGGATTCGTGCCTGGGAGCTCTCGCACCAGGTGGTGTCCTCACCTACGTCACCTGCTCACCTGTGGTGTCAGAAACCACCGACGCCATCAGCTCCGCACTACAGCGTCACCCGGACGTGACGGCTCTAGACACCGCGCCCCTTCTCGACCGGGTTTCCCGCCGCCCCATCCCCGATGCAGCGGTGGGAAGCGCGGTGCAGTTGTGGACCCATCGCCACGGAACTGATGGCATGTTCATCCAAGTTCTCTTCAAACACGGACCCACCAGCAATTAGTGTGGAAGAGTGAGTGCCCGAATCAATCCCAGTGTCCTCTCCGCAGATTTCGTCAACATGGAAAGAGACCTGCAACGCATTTCTGGCGCCGACGCCGTTCACGTCGACGTCATGGACAATCACTTCGTCCCCAACCTCAC
>Ga0181576_10001756_pt1 | contig 16484 bp, 10 predicted proteins | sample 101ome_22_FD_132464 | JGI IMG/M metagenome (GOLD analysis project Ga0181576, IMG submission 132464) | Coastal salt marsh microbial communities from the Groves Creek Marsh, Skidaway Island, Georgia - 101412BT metaG (megahit assembly) | ecosystem: Environmental > Aquatic > Marine > Intertidal... | reverse complement strand
AGCATCCTTGACGTCAGACCCTTCGTAGTTCGACAGGTACGCTTCGTACTCGTCGGTGTAGCTGTAGGTGATCCGCCATGTCAGTTCACCACCACCAACATTGAACATGACGTCAGATGTGATGCCATAGGACAGCTCGGGTGCACGACGCAGCGTCAGGTTTGATTCGTCAGCAACGATACCGTCACCATAGATGTCTGCTGTGAAGCTCTTGTACTCGGAATCGAGCAGACCGAGGTTACCCATCAGGCGCCACCAGTCGTTGACCGCCCATTGGAGGTCAAACTCGGCGCCCCGAATTTCGGATTCACCCGCGTTGGTCATCGTGGTCTGGGTACCGGTGCCGGTCGTCGACGGAATCGCCGCCTCAACCTGCATGTTCTCGTAATCCATCTGGAAGACGGTAGCGTTGAACGTCATCATGCCGTCGAGCAGCGTAGTCTTGAGACCCAGTTCGTAATTCGTCAGCTCTTCGGGATCGTAAGCGTTCTGGAGAATCGCCGGTTCAGATGCACGCGGTGAGAAACCGCCCGAACGGAAACCGGTGGAAGTGGTTGCGTATACCATCACGTCGTCGGTGATGTGGTAGCGCGCACCAAAACGGTATACCCACTTGTTGAAGTCCTCGGTGCCGCCAGTGTTAGGCGCAACGCTCCAGATGCCGCCCGGGTATTGTTCCGGTGTGCTGGTGTAGTCGCCAGAGCCGGCAAGATAGGTGTATTCGCCACGGCCAAGGCTCTTGGTTTCGTCGATATAACGGCCGCCGGCAATCAGCACCAGCTTGTCGTCCATCATTGCGTACTCAGCCTCGCCGAAGAACGAGTAGCTGTCTGACTTGGTGTTGTTTCGGGCGAAAATGATCGGGTGGCCCGGGGCGCCGAGTCCGAGTCCTGACAGGATGCTGTTTTGCTCTGTCGAACTTTCAGCCGTTGAACTGAACGCGCCGACCTGCCAGGTCAATGCTGAACCGGAATCTCGGCTCAGGCGGATTTCGTTGGTGGTCTGTTCGAAATCACCCCAACGGCGGAATTCATAGATCTCGTACGGTGTACCGTCACCATCAAGGCGCTGGTCATCGTCCATCTGCATCCAGCTACCAATATAGGTGACCGAGTAGTCATCATTGATATCGAAATTCATTCGCAGCGTGAGCTGATCTCGCTCGAGCGAGTTGTCACCCGGGTCGTTCATGCTGGCACGGTCACGGTCAAGGCTCGACGGTTCGCCATATTCGCCTGAGCAATAAGGGAAACCGGGCAAAACAAAAGTCTGAACCAGACACACGGTGTCTTTCAGGTCTTTGTCCATATTGAATACAGCCGATGGCGTACCGCTCAACTCGCTGTGGTCAAGGATCAGCTCGCCGGTAAATGCCTCGGTCGGTGCCCACAGCAGGTGTGCGGTATAGGCTTCGGTATCGCGGTTCCAGACGTCGCCTGTCGACAGAGGGGTTTGGTCGGGGTCGTCCGGGCGACGACCGTTGTCGAGGAAGCCTTCGCCCTGTTCGTCATACTGTGCCAGCAGTTTGACTGCGAACTCTTCGCCGCCAAAGTTCACAACGGCGCCAACGCCATACTTCTCGTACTCGCCAGCTCGAACACGGACCTTGCCAGAAGTTTCGTCCAGCTCAGGCTTCTTGCGGTGGATGTTGACCAGGCCGCCAACAGCGTTCTTGCCGAACAAAGTGCCCTGCGGGCCACGCAGAATTTCAACGCGGTCGATGTCGAGCAGGTCGAATACCTGGCCGGTGCCGGTTTGCAGCGGCACATCGTCCACAGCGACCAGCACGGTCGGGTCATAGGATTTTTCAACGTCCTGGTACGATACACCGCGGATCGAGAAGCCACCGCCGCCGGGGGTGCCCATTTCGATGGTGTCGAATACGACGTTCGGTGCGAAGGCTGTCAATGACGTGGTGTCGAGCGTGAACGACATCTCGACGTCGTCGCCGGCGATTGCCGTTACCGCGACCGGGACGTCCTGGATGCTCTCGCTCTTTCGACGCGCCGTTACCACAACTTCTTCGAGTTGTGCGTGTACCGGAGTGGTGACTGCGATGGCGACTGCCAGAGCGCTGAGTTTGGTGGACAGTTTTTTCATCAATAAATCTCTCTTGGAGTAGGATGGCTGGCACTATGCAAAGTTGTTTGTAGTCTCGATTCAATCGAGCAGACGGTATCCCTCAATCCCTGGATCCATAGAAAATTGCGATCATCTGCGGGGTTGAACGATCTGACTAACAAAAGTTAGTAACTCAGGAAGCCTAGCCTCAATGCCTTGGCGGTTCAATAAAAAAACGTGTTTGTCTGTCTTTTTTCCGTTTTAAATCGCCCCTGAAGCGTGATTAAACAAACAAGCTTGACGGTTTTGTGTTGCTGGGTTAGCGTTTGACTCTGCTACTTGTCCGGAACCCAAGGATAAGCGCGTAATAACCATAACCCTTCGTCGCGGCCCTACCAGCGCCGGCTGGCCCCTGCGGCAGCCTCAAGGAGATTTGAGATGATCGCTATCAGCGTCAAATTGACCATTGCGCCCAACGATATTGATTCGTTTATTGCAGCCGTCAGCAAAGTTATTGCACCGACTCGGGCCGAGAACGGGTGTTTGAGATACGCGTTCGCGCGAGATCTGCTGGAGCCAAACGTTCTGTGGGTGAGCGAGGAGTGGGAAAGCCTTGAGCATTTACATGCGCACTTGGTGACCCCCCATATCGTCCAACTACTCGAGGAAATTTCGTCGTTGGACCTGATTAGCCAGGAAGACAATATGTACGAGGTGAGCTCGGTTGGCCCGGTGCAGTTTCCCGACGCGTGAATACATCAACAAAATAGTAGACGCATTAAAAAGGAGAGTTTTATGGGGAGAATGAACGGACGCGTTGCGCTCGTAACCGGCGCCGCTGATGGTCTTGGACTTGCCATATGCGAGGAGCTGGCGGGCGAGGGCGCAACCGTTGTTGCGACGGACATCAATGTCGCAGGTGTCGAGGCCTTGGCGACGAAGTTGGGGAACAATTCTGTCGGCCTCAATCTTGATGTTCGCTCGGAAGCATCCTGGGATTCGGTCATTGCAGAGATTAACGCTCGCTTCGGGTCGATTCATACGTTGGTGAACAACGCGGGCGGTCAGGGGGCCGGTACGATTGAAAGCACCGATATCGACTTTTACCGCAACTGCATGGCCTTGAATACCGACAGTACGTTTATCGGGATTCAGAAGGTGCTGCCGTTGATGAAAAACGACGGCGGCAGCATCGTGAATATCTCGTCGATCCATGGTATCCGCGCCGCGGCGCATGCGGCTGCCTATAGCGCAGCCAAAGGAGCAGTGCGCTTGCTAACCAAATCGGTGGCGCTTCACTGCGCGCAAAGCGGGTACAAGATCCGCTGTAACTCGGTGCACCCCGGTTACATTGGTACAACGCAGGTGCTGAAGTGGGTCAGTGAATCGGAGGATCCGGATGCCTTGATGGCGGACTTGGTCAGTCGACACCCGGTCGGTCATCTTGGAACACCGACCGACATCGCCAAAGGTGTGTTGTATCTGGCCAGTGACGACTCGTCTTTTATGACGGGTTCGGAGTTGGTGCTCGATGGCGGCTTTTGCCTGATGTGATTAGTGAGAACTGAACAGCGAGACCTGAGCGCCACGACGTGAGCAACGGGCAAGGAGCACAGAGGCTCCTTGCCACTTCGATGCATTAATCAGATTTTCACCATCAATTTGCCAGTATTGGCGCCCGTAAACAGCTTTAGGAACGTCTCGGGGGTATGCTCAAGGCCCTCGATGATATCTTCTTTAAACTTTATCTGGCCGCTTTTAACCCAGCTCGCCATTTCCGGGACATCCTTGGCGAAATCGCCAAAGAAATCGCTGATTAAAAAACCTTCCATTCGAGCTGTTTGCGCAAGCAGTTGCCACATATTGTAGGGGCCCGGGACTTTATCTTTTTCGTTATAGACCGAGATGCGTCCGCAGAACGGTATACGCGCGTGCTTGTTGATGTTCATTAACGCGGCATCGAGAATTTCTCCGCCAACGTTCTCAAAGTAAATGTCGACGCCATCCGGACAGGCGTTTGCGATGGCAGTTTCAAGATTGCCAGCGGTTTTGTAATTGATGCTGGCATCGAAGCCTAGCTCGTCGGTCAGCCATGCGCATTTTTCATCTGATCCTGCCAGACCAACCACCCGACAGCCCTTGATTTTTGCGATCTGGCCAACCACTGAGCCGACAGCACCAGCTGCAGCGCTCACCAGAACCGTTTCTCCTGGCTTTGGTTGGCCAATACGCAGAAGCCCGTAGTACGCGGTCATACCAACGGCGCCAACAATACTCAGGAAGTTTTGGAGCGGAAGTCCTAACGACGCATCGACCGGAAATACATAGGAATCTGGCGACATTGAATAGTCTGACCAGCTGCCCATACCCCAGACCATGTCACCTACTTTGTAGACGCTACTGTTGCTGGCCACAACCTCTCCGACGCTTGAAGACCAGACTGGTCCGTCCAGCGGGATCGGTGGCAGGTAGCTTTTGGTGTCGCTCATCCAGTCCCGAATAGCGGGGTCTAGCGATATGTATGCATCGCGGATGATGATCATGCCTTCTGGTGGATCGGAAAGCGTGCGCTCCTGAAATTCCACATCCTGCGATGGGTCAAACATGCCCTGCGGGCGGCGTTTCAGAATCCAGTCTCTGGTTTTGAATGCGGTCATTTCCGGGTGCTCACTATTAGATTAAAAATAAAAAAACAAATTTGATTGTTTATGCATCTTAACTTATCTTTCGCCCCTATATCTACTTGGGAGCTCTCAATGAGTCTCCCGGAATACGCCGGTCGTAACTCGTCAGATCGGCCCACCATTTGAAGGGAAACACAGCGATGACATTTCGCAGTACTCAACGGGATGACTCTTTTTTCCGGACGACACTCGCTGCAGAGGCGCAGGCGCTTGCAGAGTCTCGTCCCGATGACGTGGCGATCTGGTTTGATAATGGCGATTCGCTGACCTTTGGCGATGCTTGGCGCGAGGGGCGCGCGCTCGCAGCCGCACTGGCAGCGCGTGGTTTGGCAAAAGGCGATGTCATCAGCTTCCAGTTACCGAATTGGCGTGAGTCTGTCGCTGTTGATCTCGCGGCCTCAATTCTTGGGTTGGTGATCAACCCCATTGTCCCGATTTACCGGGATCGGGAGCTCCAGTTTATCTTGAAGGATACTGGTGCCAAGGCGCTGATCATCCCCCGTGAATTTCGCCGCTTTGATTATGCCGAAATGATGTCCGGTCTTCGTGCTGAACTGCCGGCGCTGCAGCATGTGATCACGGCCAGAGATCCTGAGCCACTGGCGTTTTGCGAAACCTTTGAGGCGCTGATGCGCGAGGGCGCTGCGAATCCTGCAAGCCCTGTTAATGTGGACCCCTCCGACATCAAGATCGTGATGTATACCTCGGGCACGACCGGAAGCCCGAAGGCAGTCCGACACACGCATGAGACGCTCAAGCGTTCGATGTATCAGGGCGTCGACGGTTGGAACATCACCGCAGCAGATCGCATGTTGATGCCATCGCCCGTGACCCACGTCACCGGCTTCGTCAATGGCATCGAATTGCCGTTCCTGAGCCCCGCGCGGTCAATTTTGATGGAAACCTGGAACGTCGATCGGGCAATTGAAATGATCAATGAACTCGGCGCGACGACCTGCGTCAGCGCGACGCCATTCCTGCAAGAGTTGGTCGCCAAGGCTGAAGCAACAGGCTCCGGTTTGAGTGGCTTTCGCCTGTTTGCCTGCGGCGGTGCGGCAGTACCGCCGCGATTGATCCGGCAGACTCACGAGATCCTGGATGATTGTAGAGCGTTTCGTGTTTACGGCAGCACCGAAGCACCGCTCGTCAGCGTGGGTTTTTTGCAGCCCGAGCAAGAGCAGTTCGCGGCTGAGACCGATGGTGAGGTATTTAACTACGAGGTTCGAATTCTGGATGACGATGACAATGAGCTGCCGCTTGGGAGCGATGGCAATATTGTGGTCAAGGGTCCGGTATTGATGGTCGGTTATGGCAAAGACGAACAAACCCGGGAGGCGATGACGGCGGACGGATATTTCCGCACGGGCGATATCGGTCACCTGACGCCGGAGAATGCGATCGTCATTACCGATCGAAAAAAGGACATCATTATCCGAGGCGGCGAGAACCTGAGCGCTCGGGAAATAGAAGAAGTGCTTTATGGACATCCGGCATTTGCCGATGTGTCCGTGGTGTCGATGCCGCACGAGCGCCTTGGTGAGGGTGTTTGTGCGTTCGTGATTGTCGCCGATGGGCACGACTGCCCGGATCCGATTTCACTGCGTCCTTATTTGGAGCAGTGTCGGTTGGCGAAGCAGAAGTGGCCCGAGCGTATCGAGCCGATCGCTGAATTTCCTAAAACGCCCTCTGGCAAAGTCAAAAAAGACATTTTGCGTAACGAGATCAAGACACGCTTGGCGCAAGGCTGAGGGGTAGATTACGCGAGCGCAAATGTTGCCTTGACGCAGGCGGCGACAGCCTCGGGCTGCTCGATCGGCAACATGTGGCCGGCTTTTTCGATAGCGACCTGCGGCCACGCTGGTCGTTGTTCTGCAAAGCGTTCACAGACGCGTTTCGCGACTGGGTTGGTTCTGGCGCCAACCATGATCTGGACTGGGCAGTTAATATCGTTGTAGTCACTGATCGGCGTGCGATCTGCCGATATGCATAGCGCTTCGCGGGATATTTGATTGCGCATAGCCGTAAGACCATGTTTTACGGCTGACGGCATCACCGACCATGGTGTTCCGTTCCAGTATTCGATAAAGGTCGCGACGCCGTCAGCGTTGCCAGCCAGCAATCCGCTGACACTGTGGCGGTCCGCTTCAATAACGTCTGCGTCCTCTTCCGGGTGCAGCAACCCGAAACAAACCGGTTCTGCAAGGCTCATGCTGACGATATTATTGGCACCTTGGGATGCAAGCATCAGGGCCACAAATGCGCCCATCGAATGCCCAAAAATATGCACTGGTTGACCTTCAAACAAGTCGAGCGCGGCGCTGGCAACTTCGAAGTGCTGCGCCAGTGGATTGGAGGCCGACGCATTGATCGCCACGCTGTCGCCGTAACCGTGAAGATTTGGGATCAATACACTGACCTCATCGCCAAGCGCCTTGGCCAGTCTTACCAGTGAACCGGCTCCGGTACCCGAGGCGTGCAAAGCAAGCACCTGAACCGGGCCGCTACCGACGCGTATGTAATCAATCTTGGTTGTGCTCACTTGAATATGTGTCTCGTCTCATTTCGTCTTGTTGTTCGGTTTGCTGATCCTCAGCACCATCAAAAGCAACAGAGCAAACGCAACTGCAACAATCATAAAACTGTCTTTGAAAGCGGCGATCAGAGCCTGTTGCTGAATCATTCCGCCCAACCCCTGATAGGCAAATGCCCACTGGTCGTTGCCTTCGACACCAAAGCGGTGTGACAGTCCGCGGAGCATCTGTATGATTTCAACCGAATAGGAGTTGTCCCACGTTTGCGTCGATAACAGGTAGTCAGAGTGATATGTCCGCCGGTATTCGAGCACCTGGGCCATGACGTTCACGCCAAACGCGCCACCAACCTGACGCATAAAACTGAACGCACCAGATGCATCCGCAAGTTGTTGGGGAGGAACATCTGCCAGCGCCGAAATCTGAGTCGGTGTATTCACCAGACTCATTGATACGCGGCTTATCAACACCCAGATCGCCAAGGTCCAGAAACTGGTTCGTTCATCGATTCCCCCCATTAACCAAAATGACCAGGCAAATCCCAGCGTTCCGATGGTGATAAGTTTGATGTGCGACACGCTGTCGCTAAGCTTGCCGATCAGAGGAAAGCTGATCGCCATCGCGAGGCCGGCGGGCATCATCAATAGGCCTGCTTGTGTCGGTGTCTGGTGCTGAACCAGCTGAATGACCAGCGGTATCAGATAGGTCGAGCCGTAAAGCCCTGCCGAAAAGGCGAAGGCAAAGATCGACATGGTTAGAAACTGGGGAATCCGAAACAGACTGATATTCATCAATGGATAGGTGACGCGCGACTGCGAGTAGACAAACCAGATGGCAAAAACGATTGCAATCGCGGTCATCGACGTGACGTAGTTTGACTCCCAGCCGAAACGCTGACCGTTGGTGATCGCGACCAGCATACTGGTCACCGATACAGTCAATAACGTGAATCCCAGATAGTCAAACGGACGCGCTTTACCCTCAACTCGCTCGGGTAGGAAAGAGATCGCGGCGGGGATGCCAATCAGAGAGACCGGCACACCCAGCAGGAATACATAGCGCCAGTTGAACTCGTCAACCAGCACACCGCCCAGAGTCGGTCCGAGCGCCGGCGCCAGGATAATGCCCAGCGCGCTGAGTCCCATTGCAAGGCCTTGCTTACCGGGCGGAAAGAGCTGGAATATCATCGTCATTGCCATCGGCGCCAATAGCCCGGCGGTAATGCCCTGCATGATTCTGGCAATGATCATGACTTCAAAGTTGGTGGCGATACCGCCTAACAGCGAACCCACGAAGAACAGTGCCATTGCCAGTAACATCAGATTGCGAAGGCCATAGCGATCCGTGAACCAGCGACAGACAAGCATCGCCATGGTTGACGCAGCAAGGTTGCCGGTAGCCAGCCATTGCGCCTGATCCTGGCCAACGCCAAACGCGCCCATAACCGCCGGTACAGCAACGTTGATCATGGTTACTGCGAGCAGTGCTACCAGGTTGCCGAGTACAACAGCGCCCAGAGCCATCCAGCGGTAGTTAACCCCGTACTCCTCAAAGAATGCTTCGAATCCGTTTCCTCTGGGAATCGATGCCAAATACGCGTCTAGCTCAGCGGACCGCAATCGAGACCTCAACCATCATGCCAGGCCTCAGGGTGCCGGCGGTTGCCTCTACTGATATTTTGACCGGGAGTCGCTGTGTGACCTTGGTGAAGTTGCCACTTGGGGAGGTATTGGGCAGCAATGAGAACTGACTGGTCGCAGCATTGCCGACTTTAAGGACCTCGCCAACGAATGTTTCCCCCGGGAAGGCATCTACGCGGATTTCGACCGGATTGCCCGGCTGAACCAGCCGGAATTCGGTTTCCTTGATGTTTGCGCTCACCCAGAGGTCCTCGGGGTCATGCATAAGCGCGATGCGCTGGCCGGCAACAATGTACTCGCCACTCTCAACGAAGGTTTGGTCAATCACCCCCTTACGCGAGGCTTCAATGCGCAGATCGTCGATTAGTACTTTCTGCCGTTCCATCGACAATTGGAGGCGTTCTTTCTGGTGGAGCAGGCCGCTCAGCTCGTTATCGAGTACCTGAAGCTGGGTCTGGCCGGCACCAGCCGCAAACACTGCGGCGCGTGCACTTTCTACATCGGCTTTGGCGCGTTCATAGGCCTGCTGCGATTGATGAAGGCCGTTGCGCGCATTTTCCCACTGTTGGGCAGATATAATCTGTCGTTTCTTCAGCGATTCGGCCCGCTCCATTTCGCTGCGTTTAAACTCCAGATCAGATTCAGCTGATGCCAGCAGCGCCAACGCCGCGGTCAGATTTGATTTCGCAGATTGCAGCTTGCCGCCGCTATCTTGATCGGCCATTTCCATTTTCGCCCCGATGCTCGCCATCCCTGAATCGAGTACGGAGGACTGTGCTTCAAGTTCGCGTAGTTCGAGCCGAGCCGAACGGTCGTCGAGTTGGGCAAGCAAATCTCCGGGCCCGACCCTGTCTCCGCTACTGATTGGGAAATCGATGAGAACGCCCGCACGACTGCTACTGATCTCGACCATGGCTGAGGCGATACGGGCATCGTCGGTTTTGACATGCGCCCATCGATCGTACAGCCACCAACCGAGTAACAGCACCAATGCAATTGAGGCGGGTATCAGAACGCGCTTACGTCGGTGTACGGCTCGTTTCGTTAACTTGATAGGCTCTTCGGACATTCATTGCTCCGCAACGGATTGGCGTGATCTACGCAAAGCCTGATAGTTTAGCCTCAGGAGCGCCTTGAGCGGGCGCTCTGTTTTGGCAATAGGTTTCCTTATTGAACCGCTGTCTCAGTGATCGGGTGAGGCTTGCGGAGCCGCGCCGGGGTAGCGAATGCTGTCCACCATCGATTGCACATGATCAGGTGTCTCATGTGTCAGGTGGTTTATGATCGCTGCAACCACAAAATTAAGTAGCATGCCCAGCGTGCCTATCCCCTCAGGCGAAATCCCTGCGATCCAATTCTCAGCGCTGTTAAGTTCCGGATGAAGGAACTTGAAGTACACGATATACGCACTGGTGAACAGCAGGCCAACGACCATCCCGCTAATGGCGCCAATGCTATTCATGCGTTTGTGGAAAATGCCGAGGATAATCGCCGGGAAAAAGCTGGCTGCGGCAAGTCCAAACGCGAATGCGACCACTTGAGCGACAAACCCGGGCGGGTTGATTCCAAAATACCCGGCGATGCAGATCGCAATAGCCGCACCCAAACGCGCATACAGCAGTTCCTGTTTATCGGTTATGTCCGGTAGCAGGTTTCGTTTAAGCAGGTCATGTGAAATCGAGGTTGAAATAACCAGCAACAAGCCGGCTGCAGTGGATAAGGCTGCCGCGAGAGAGCCTGCCGCGACCAGCGCAATGACCCAGTTGGGCAGGCGGGCAATCTCCGGGTTGGCAAGTACCATAATATCCTGATCGACGCGCATCTCATTTCGCTCGTCGCCCGAGTAGAACATCCGACCGTCGTTGTTTTTGTCATCCCAACTGATCAGCCCGGTTCGCTCCCAGTTGGTAATCCAACTCGGCGCTTCGCTGTAGGGCGTCCCGCGCATGTCTGTTCCATTGATGGTTTCGATCATGTTGACCCGGGCAAACGACGCGACCGCCGGGGCAGATGTATATAGGATGGCAATAAAAATCAGTGCCCATCCTGCCGAAATCCGAGCGTCTCTGACCCGCGGCACCGTGAAAAATCGAACGATCACATGCGGCAGCCCCGCGGTGCCCACCATCAGTGCTGCGGTGATACAAAAAATGTCGATGGTGCTTTTCTTGGCGGCCGTGTAAGCAGCAAACCCAAGTTCTGCCGATAGGCCGTCCAGTTTATCGAGCAGATACGTGCCATCGGCGACGGTAGAACCAAATCCTATCTGGGGTACGACGCTGCCCGTCATCAAAATTGAGATGAAGATCGCGGGCACCATGTAGGCGAATATCAGGACACAGTATTGCGCTACTTGTGTATAGGTAATCCCTTTCATGCCACCCAAAACAGCATAGAAAAAGACAATAGCCATGCCGATGATCACGCCCGTTGTAATATCGACCTCCAGGAATCTGGAGAACACCACACCGACACCGCGCATTTGCCCTGCAACGTAGGTGAACGAGATGAAAATCGCGCAGATGACCGCGACCATCCGGGCCGTCTGTGAGTAATACCGATCGCCGATAAAATCGGGCACCGTAAACTTACCGAACTTGCGCAGATAAGGCGCAAGGCAAAGGGCCAGCAGGACATAACCGCCAGTCCAACCCATCAGGTATACAGAACCATCGTAGCCCATGAACGATATAAGACCGGCCATCGAAATGAACGAGGCGGCGCTCATCCAATCGGCCGCGGTTGCCATGCCGTTTGCGACAGGGTGCACGCCTCCGCCGGCAACATAGAACTCGCTGGTCGAGGCGGCCCTGGACCATACGGCGATGCTGATATATAGAACGAAGGTCAGGCCAACCAGCAGGAAGGTTATAGACTGGATATCCATGGTAGTGTTCCTTTTAGTCTTCGCTGACACCGTACTTACGATCGAGTTTATTCATCTGCAGCACGTAGACGAAGATCAAAAAGACGAACACATAAATAGAGCCTTGTTGCGCAAACCAGAAACCAAGTTTGAATCCAAACAGTGCAATTGTGTTTAACTCCTCAAAGAACAGGATGCCGCATCCGTAGGACACGCTGAACCAGACCAGCAACAGGGATAGCATCAGGCGAATATTGTCGCGCCAGTAGCTGCTGGCGTCCTGATTTGATTTGAAAGCCATAGTTTCCTCGTTATTGTTAATACGTCGACGGGCATAACTTTATCAATTATGCGGATAATCTCATAATGGCTTGAATTGCGCCTCGCCACACCCTAGGGTGGTGTCAGGCAACCTAATCGTACACGTTTATCTGGAAGGTAAAAATGCAGCAACTAAGCGGACAAGATGCCATGTTTCTGTATGCCGAAAGGCCGAATTCGCCGATGCATATCGGGCCCGTGATGATTTATGACCCGTCGACGGCGCCAAACGGATTTGTTCGTTTCAAGGATATATTGCGCACCTTCGAACAACGGTTGCATCGTTCGTCGGTTTTTACCCGCAAACTCTTGAATGTACCGCTCGGGCTCGATCATCCCTACTGGGTCGAGGACGAGGATTTTGATCTCGAATTTCACGTTCGTCATATAGCGCTGCCAAAACCCGGTGATTGGCGCCAACTGTGTATTCAGGTTGCGCGCCTTCATGCCCGTCCCCTCGATCGTTCTCGTCCACTTTGGGAGGCATACGTTATCGAGGGGCTCGATAACATTCCCAACTTGCCGCCGGGATGTTTTGCCATGTTTCTCAAAATCCATCATGCGGCTATTGATGGCGCCACGGGCAATGAAATTATTTCGGCGCTTCATGAGTTCTCTCCGGTCACGACGATTGCTGGCACGCAGGCAAAGTCAGCTCCCAAGGATCACTCGGACAGGCCGAGTGATTTTGAGTTGTTTTCGCGAGTGGCAGGGAACCTGATCAAGAGTCCACTTGAATTGACTCGACTGACCGGTAAGGCGCTTCCGCAGTGGATGCGTGTGCAAAAAGTGAAAAAAGAGCAACGCTATGCAGCGCTCGGAAAAACCCTCAAAACGCGATTTAACGGAGCAGTAACGGCGCACCGAGTGTTCACCGGCGTTGTTTTACCGCTGGATGAAGTCAAGGCAGTCAAGAAGGCGATTGATGGCGTGACGCTAAATGATGTGATGTTAACGGTGGTGTCCGGCGCCATGCGTTCATACCTCAGCGACAAGGGCGAGCTTCCCGATCAGAGTCTGGTTACCGGGGCGCCAGTAAATGTGCGCACCGATGAGGAAGTTGGCAGCGGCGGTAATGTGGTGTCGATGATGGTGATCTCACTGTGTACACAGATTGAGGACCCTGTCGAGCGTCTGCGCTGCGTCAATAAGGAAGCGGTTGGATCGAAAGCGTACCTCAAGGCGATGGGGGCGAGGACACTGACCGATTGGAGCAATCATATTCCTGCGCGCATTGCATCGCTCGGGTTTCGCGCGGCTGCTGCTACTGGTTTGACCACAGCAGAGCCGTTTGCCAATACCATTGTGACCAATGTGCCGGGGCCACGAGAGCCGCTATATTTTAGCGGTGCAACCTTGGTCCACAGCTTTGGAGCAGGACCTTGCTATGACGGCATGGGGATTTTTCATGTCGTTAGCAGTTATGCCGATCAAATCACTCTATCGGTGCAGGCTTGTCGAGAAATGATGCCGGATCCGGCTTTTTATGAAGAGTGCTTGAAGACCAGTTGGGCATCCTTGCGCGACGCAGTACTCAATGGGGCGCCGACCCGCCCGAAGCGTGCACCAAAGAAAAAAACAATGGAAAGGAAAAAGTCTGTGGCTCGTCCATCTGCAGCCAGGAAAAAATCACCTCGGACGTCAACATAAGTGCTGAGAAGCGGCTGATTAGCGCTCAAACACGCGATCTTTTTATTGGCTAAGGTCAAGTTGGGAGCACGCCTTCTCCAGATAGTCGCGTGCTGGTTCAAAATCAAACGCGTCGATATATTGGAGGAGTGTTTTGATTGTATCGACGCCCAGAGCATCCTCCAGCGCGGCTCGATTATCGTATGCCAATCCGGAGGCCGCCATATCGTCCTGCGCGAGCAGTTCCAAAATCTTTCGGATAACGCCAAGGACGACCGCTGCGTCAGCGTTCGTGTCTTGCTTAGGTGCACTGCCCTGTTCTTGATCGTATTCGCGCAACCCTTCGCGTATCGCGGAAAACGCGTTGTTAAGACTTGCTTCAAATCTATCCAGAGACTCTTCGCTGGGAAGATCATTTTTGATTGTTTGTTCCAACTCGAGTGCGGCGTCGAACAGTTCACTGGCGCCAAGATTACCTGAAATGCTCTTCATCGAATGCGCTTCACGACGGGCGGACTCCTTGTGTCCTTCTGCCAGTAATTCTCGGATGTGGGCCGGGCAGTTGGAATGATTCTCGAGCGCTTTACGCAGTAGTCGGGCATAAATGTCCGTCTTGCCCGCTACCCTGCGGATTGCCTGTTCGATGTCAATTCCTGGCATAGCCGGAAATCCGGATATCAACGATGGCGTCGTGGGTAATTCCTGCGCTGTTGCGGGAGCCGTTGTCTCAATCTCTGATCCGCTGGCAGCGATGATGCCGTTGCGCCAAAAGGCGACGGCTTTGATCAACTGTTCCGGATCGATTGGTTTGGTTACGCATGTTTGCATACCAGCGCGCTCATAAGCCTCTTTGTCGCTGATCATTGCATTCGCCGTTAGCGCAATAATCGGAAGATCATTCCACCGGCTGTCCTGTCTGAGGATACGCGTGGCTTCGATACCATCGAGCACTGGCATTTGTATATCCATCAGAACCACATCAATGTTCGCGCCTGAACTGAGTATGTCGATCGCAGCCTGTCCATGTGGCGCGCAAGTGACCGATGCATTCGCCGATTTCAGCAGCTCTTCCCCGAGTTGTTGATTGATTTCGTTATCCTCAACCAGCAAGACCTGAACGCCGCTAAGATCCTGATCAGCGCTCAGGGACTGCTTTTCGTGAGGCGCTGAGGTCCGACGATCAGGTTTGCCAAGATTTTCCAATGTCTTGAGAAGTTCTGTTGGGATAAGTGGCTTGGTAATAAATGCTGAGCAGGTCAGCTGTGTACTGCGCGCCGCATCTTGAAGCTGGCTGGCAGAATAGGATGCCATCATCACAATTGTCGGTTGTTTGGACAGCGTCAGCTGCTGAATGCGACAACCTGTTTCGATGCCGTCAATTCCTGACATTTTCCAGTCAATGAAGACGCAATCGTATGGATCCCTGGCTTTCTCTATCAGTCGCAGCGCCTCTTCTCCGCTTGCTGCACTATCGACGTGACCAACATGATGGTTGATCATCGCGCTAAGGTTATCTCTGGCGGTCTTGTTATCGTCCACGACCAGCACCCGGTTGATGCCGATTGGAGTTTCGGGAAGGATTGTTTCCGAACCAGCTGCACATTGTTTCGCTGAGATCGAAAAAGTAAATGTCGTTCCGACACCCGGTGTCCCGGTGGCACTGATCGTTCCCCCGAGCGCTTCCACGATCGCCTTGCTGATTGATAATCCGAGCCCGGTTCCGCCAAAGCCTTGAGAAGTGCTCAGACCGCCTTGATTAAATTCCTCGAACAGACCCTCGGCCTGCTCTTCGCTGATTCCGATGCCGCTGTCACTGACAGCGAAATAAATTGTCATAAGGTCATTGGTCGCGTTAACGCAATTCACATCAACCGTCACCTCGCCGGATTCAGTGAACTTAACGGCGTTCGATAAAAGATTGAGTAATACCTGATGCAGTCGAAGCGGGTCGGTGATGACCATTGCTGGCATATCAACCGCCAAGCGAAACGTAAGTTCCAGATTCTTGTTTATGAGCTGAGGACTGAGCAGATTGGCAACGCGCTGCAAAATGAGTTCGATGGATGTCTCTCGTTCGTCGATCTCGATTTTTCCGGCCTCTATCTTGGCCATATCCAGAACATCATTAATGATCCCAAGCAGCCCCGTACCTGCATCATGGATCTTGCTGATGTAGTCCCGTTGACGATCATCGAGGTCGGTACGCAAGGCAAGGTGAGAGAGCCCGATAATTGCATTCATCGGCGTTCGCATCTCATGACTCATGGTTGCGAGAAATTGAGCGCGACCGCCGGCAGAGCGCTCGGCTTTCATACGCGCATCGGATAATGATTGCTCCATCTCAATATGGCCAGTTACATCACGTATGAATACATCAAGCTCGGGCTTGTTTCCCGACGGCGAAGCAATAGGCGTCGCGCTGATCTCAACCCAAAACGTCTTGCCGCTGCGGCTCATTGCTTGCAGAAGTACGTCCTTGATCTGAACTCCCTGCAGGAGGTACGTGCTCATCAGGTCCGCTTCAGACGACCTCGCATATAGTGATTGTGACGGTTTTCCGATCAGTTCCGATCGGGCCTTGCAGTCAAACATTTCGACTGCTGCCTGGTTTGCATCGACGATGATTCGTTTGCCGTCCAAACGCAAGTAGCCATCTTGCATGTTCGCCAACACGGGTATTTGGGATAGATGATTCGCTATCGACGTCGACGGCTCAGGGGGCTGTTGTGACTTATCATCCAATGAACTCCTT
>Ga0181576_10001741_pt1 | contig 16569 bp, 9 predicted proteins | sample 101ome_22_FD_132464 | JGI IMG/M metagenome (GOLD analysis project Ga0181576, IMG submission 132464) | Coastal salt marsh microbial communities from the Groves Creek Marsh, Skidaway Island, Georgia - 101412BT metaG (megahit assembly) | ecosystem: Environmental > Aquatic > Marine > Intertidal zone... | reverse complement strand
GGGGGGTGGGGGTGGTGGGTGTTGGCTGCCCGCTCGTGGCGCGGGGTCTGTGGGGGGGGGGTGTGTTGGGTGTTGGGGTGTGGGGGGGGGGGGGGGGGGGGGGGGTGGGGGGGGGGGGGGGGGGGGGGGGGGGGGGGGGGGTGTGGGGGGGGGGGGGGGGGGGGAGCTTGAGAGAAGAAATATCGCGAGGAGATCGAGCAAATAGGTCCGAGGACGGCGGGAAGGTCCACCCCGCCCGCTCCACCCCACACGCCGCCCGACCGCTCAGCCGCTCGCCTCGCGAATGACGTCGTTCCGCCACCGGTCCGCCTCGTGGACGTCATCACAGAGGGCCGCGAGGTGCGGGCGCTTCTTCTTCTCGCCCGCCAGCTCCTCGCGCATTCCAGAAAGGTACCTGGAGAGGGGGTTGGGGGGGGAAGCGAGGGGGCGTTGGGACGCGGTGGGCGTCGGGCTTACGCCGTGTTTGGTGGCCCGACCGACACGCGAACGGAACCGGTTGACTCGCTTGTTCAACATGTGCTGCGATTTCTCCGCATTGCGTGCCATGGCTGCTCGGGTCGCCCGAAGCAGTAAGAGCGGCGCGAGGCACCAGTGGCGCAGCAGCGGCGGCGGTCCGGGAAGCGCCGAGGGAGAGAGGAGCCTTCGCGGGGGGGATTTTCCCTACGGGGCGCGGACTGACTTATAATACACGTTTCTGGGAACGCCGGGGCGCCAGGCTGACGAATAGCTGTTCGAGCGGCTGGCGAGGGCGAGCGAGACCGGCCGGCGCGCCGAGAAGTTCTTCACCCGCCCACACGACGACGAACGCAGCAAGAACGTTTCAAAACCATGAGTTTCGGCATTGTGGTTCAACGCTCTCCGGGGGTCGCGTCGTCCTCGAGGCCGTCGCGAGGCGAGAGGGCGTCGCGATGAGGAGCCTTTCTGGTGCGGCATGCGATGGGCCTTCTGCGCCCTCCTGGAGTCCACGCATTGTCGATGCTTTCCACCGATCGTCGATGCCCTTTGAGTTCCTGCACCGCAGACGTCGCGCCTCTCCCGCCATGGACGCGCGCGCCGCTACTTCGGCAACGCGGCCATTCCCCTCTTCCACGCGGCCAGGCCCGTCGCGCCAGGCCCGCCCCCCCCCCCTCGGCCGCTGCGCCCACCGCCGCCGCCGCGCTGGCCACCCTCCAGGTCGCCTTCCCTCCCGCGCAGGCCTGGCTTCTGAGCGTGTCCGCTGCCGTAGCTGCTGGCGCCCTCGCCGTCGTGGCGTGGCTACTTGTTCCTGTCGCTCTCGAGGCGATCGGGGCGCTGAGGCAGTATCGCCTGCTGGCGGCGGAGCTGCGGTCCGAGGTGCCTCCCACTGCGACGATGATGCGGCTGGCGGCGGTGGAAGCGGGCGACGCGCTGGAGGAGGTGACGAATCTGGGGGCTGACCTGACGGCGGGGGCGCGGCGGGCGGCGGCGGCGCTGACGGCTGCTGAGAAGGCGGGGAGGGCGGCGCCAGGGGCGGCGCGGGCGGTGGGGGCGGCGGCACGGGGCGCGCTGGGCTCGGCGGCGCGGTCGGAGCGGAGGCAGACCGTGCGGTCCGAGGTGGAGCGGCGCCTTCAGGAGTCGTCGCGCCTAGGGGACACACGGGAGCGCCTCAAGTCTGCTGCGTCCGTGATGAGGCGGGTGGGGGCTGCTGCCCGCGTCGCCCGCGCCGCGCCTGTGGCCGTCGAGATCGCCCGGGCTGCCGCCACGGCGGGAGAGCGCGCCCTCTCCAGGAATGCAACCGACCCGCGCTACGAGACGGGGGCGGGGTAGCGAATCGTTCAATGCATTGGCTCCACCCTCTCACCCTCCTCGCCCTCCTCTCACTCCACCCTGACGGCCAGCGCGAGCATTTGCCCCGTCCACATCAACACGCTCCCCTCGAGCTCAAGAGCCGGGCTCGGAGTGGACGCGAAGGCCCCACCGTCACGTCCGTCGGCGACGACGGTCCCCGCCCCCCCCCCGAGTTCCAGCCGCTCGAACGCGCCCGCCCGCGTTGCAGCCGCCAGGAGCGCCCGGGCGGCCAGCGTTGACCCCGCCGCGGCGTCGCGGGCCCCGGCGGACCCCGGCCGTGCCCCACGGGGCAGCACCGCCGCGGGGAGGCCTCGGCACCGGGGCGGCAGCTTCCATCGACGGGTGTCGCCGGGGTTGTCGGCGGGGATCCACACGACCGACGCGATGCCGGGGGCGTTGACGCCGAGCAAGGCGGCCGAGCCCCAGAGGGCTACATCGACAGCACGCGCCAGGCCGGGCGGGAGTGGCGTGGCGTGCCGACGCCACGCAGACAGCGTCGCCCACACCGCGCAGAGGTCGCCCCGCGCGGCGGCGTCCCAGGACGCCTGGACCGCTGCGCGGGCGTCGTCGAAGGCAGGGGGGCGGGGGGGACGCGTAGTCGGGGCGGCGTTCGCCGAGAGGACCAACGCGCCCAGCCCGTCCAGGCCGGCGCCGACAACTCGGCCGAACCCGCCCGCAGCGGCGCCCTCAACCGCGGCCTCAACGAGGAGCGCGACAGCCCCGGCGGTGCCCGCCCACTTCTCCGGCGGGTCGGCGCCGGGACGCGTGCTGCGGCAGGGAGGGAACGTGGGGGAGTGAGGGGGTGACGACGGACGCAGGGGGGTGGTGGTGGAAGCAGGGAGGTGACGGCGGACGCGGGAGGCGCCAGAACGAGACCTCGCCTGCACGTGGCCACCACCACCCCCCCCGCTCGCACCGCCCCCGACGCTAGCGCGCGCCGCAGTGACGCGGCAGTGGCCCGGGCATGGCCCGTGTGGTCGAGGTAAAGAGCATCGCAGCCCAGGCCCCCCCCTCCCCCCCCCACCTCCTCCCCCACCCCCACCGCATCGAGCAGTGCCTCAACTGTCCCTGCCCAAGCCGTCACCCCCTCGCGTCGATCGAGGAGGGCGGCGCTGACGGGGGAAGGGTGCGGCACGAGGACGCGGAGTTGGCCGCCGCCCGGTCCACCCAGCCGGGGGTCCGCAAGGAGGGCGGCCGCTGTGCACCCCTCGGGCCCATCGAGGACGACAACACGTAGGGGGTCGCCTCCCCGCTCCATCCGCTCCGCCAGCGCATCGGCGATCCCTCGATTCAGCAGTCGCTTGGCGTCGCGGTTGCGTCCCCCCTCGGCCGTGCCATAGCGGTCACCCCGCGCCCCGAACCACTCACACCGGGGCCCCGCAGGGTCAGATCCCCCGACTGGCGTCGCGGGCAGCTCCAGCGAGGCCAGATAAGAGGCACGCAGCCGGACAACGAGGCGATCGAGCGCCACGTCCTCCATGCGAGACGGGAGCGGCGGCGGAAGGGGGCGAGGAGAGCCGCCAACAGCGCAGACGTCACCTTGGGCGGGGCAGTACGGGCGACGGCGACAGTGTGGGACGACGAGGGAAGTGACCGGAACCCATGAACCTTGTCGTTGCGCCCCAAGGGTCGAGGAGATCATTGCACACCCACTAAGAAGCGCAAAAGCTCGTCGAGCTCACGGTTTAAGCGTTTCAGCCACTTTGGCTCCGCCGACCTCTTGGCTCGCCAACGCCGTCCGCGAGGTTCAGCTTAGCCGTCGACACTACCTTCTACTGAGTCGACCTTTTGAGGAGCTTCTCGCAGACGAAGGCCCCTCACAACCCACCCCCCGGTGCTCTGAGCGGCGCGGGGGGGTGACCGGCCGAGGGGTCGCTCGTCGACGCTCTTTCGACGGCAGAGCCGATAATTGGGCCCGATATGCCCAAGACCAAGAATTCCAAGGCAATAAGTGTGATTTTTGAAGTATATTGCCTTTCAACGCCCTGAAAGCTCGCTCGCGGGCGGCGGCGCGAGCGGCGGCAACGGCGACAGCAGCCGCCTCCACAAACGAGCCCCTCGATCCTTTCGCAGTCCGCCCAAGCTAGTGCATCCTCTAAAAGAGTAGACGCGTCGTCGTCCCTCCCACCCCACCTGGAAAATCAGCACACCCGCGTGACGTGTGGTGCCCACCGGAACGAGCATGTCGGGGCCGTCGTCGAACACGACGCCTATGCTGCCCTTGGCATCTCCAACGCCTGGTCAATAGAGCGTTTCCGCGCCGGTCTCAAGGTAGAGATCGTCAAGAGCGAGCCCGAGAAGAATCGCCTTCGCTTCGACCTCGTCGGCGCTGACCCCTCCCTTGCCAATGCCCTGCGCCGCTTGATGCTGGGCGGCGTCCCGACTGTGGCCGTCGAGCACGTCTTCTTCCTCAACAACACTTCCGTGGTGCCCGACGAGACCCTCGCCCATCGCCTGGGCCTCGTTCCACTTCTCTGCGACCCCTCGGCCTACGAGTGGCGCCGCAGGGGGGATGCAGGCGACGCCACCAACACAGCCGTGCTGCGGTTGAAGCACCGGTGCGTCACGGCCGACGGGCCCTGCTCCAGGCTCTACGCTGAGGCCCTCGAGTGGCTCCCTGGGGGGTCCGAGCTACCCGAGGAGACGGGGCTCGCTCGTTTCCCGAAACCTCAGGAGGAGAGGCAGCGTTGCGCCCCGGCAGCCCCGCGGGTGCTGCTGGCACGGCTGCGGCCTGGGCAGGAGGTTGAGCTCGAGGCCCACGCCGTCGTGGGGGTTGGCTTCGACCACGCCAAGTGGTCTCCCGTGGCCACAGCCTGGTACAGCCTGCGACCAGAGGTTGTTCTCCTCCGCGATGTCAAGGGACAGGACGCCACGGACCTCGCTGCGGATCTCCCCGGTCTTGTGACCATCGGCCCTGGCGGCGTCGCCATGGTCGCCGACGCCCGCGACCACGACGTCCTGCTGGAGAAGGTTCGGCGGCTCTCGGGCGAGGCCCGGTGGAGTGGGGTCATCGAGCTCCGCCGCGTGCGCAACCACTTTCAGTTTACAGTCGAGACCGTGGGACTCTTGTCCCCGCGGGAGGTCTTTCTCCGAGCCATCGACGTCCTCATAGAGCGGTGTGACCATACACTGGCGCTTCCGCTGCTTGACCCCAGCGACGATGAGGACGACTCAATGGAGGGGGGGTGAGAGGGTTAAGAGGGGGGCAACCAATTCAGTCTTCCCACCACTCTTGTCTAAAGCGTTCTATTTCCCTCAGAACCCTTCGTACCCGGCCGTGGCGATTTCTGTCTGGGGAGGAGGAGGAGGCAGGATGCGCTGACTGGCGCGGCGGCGCAGGTGGGCAGCACGCATGGCTGTGGCAGCGACCGCGACGCCGCTGCCATCGTCATCCGACCCTTCCGACTCGATCGCAGCACGCTCGTTGACCTCAGCCTCCTTGGCCCGGTCGGCGATGTTCTTGGCAACATCGGCTGGATCAATCCGCTGGCTGCGCTGGCTCGCCCGACGCCGGAGGTGGTCGGCACGCGACGGGGCCGACGCGACCTGGTCCCCTTTGTTGAGGGGGGACACCCGCTCGAGGAAGGCCTCGACGAGGTGCATCAGAGCCGCGTCAGTACGCGACCCCCCACCCGCCGCCCACCACGCCTGCGTCCGCCGCTCGTCACCGACGGCCTCGAGCCGTGCCACGAGGACGGAAAAGACAGCCACGGACGCTGCCTCGAGCTCCTCGGGCGTCGGGTTGAACCGCCCCACGCGCCGCGACGGGTGCTTGGCAAGGGCCGCGAGGGTGGCAGCGGGCCGCTGCACCACGGACCAAGCGCCGTCAGGCGCACCTTCAGCGACCGTCCGAAGAGCCTCTGCGGCACGGCCAATGACGCCGGGATCGACGCCCTTCAGCGTGGATGCCGTCCGCCGGGCGGTGGCCTCGGGCGAGTGGGCTGACAGGCCGGCAAGGTGCAGACCCTTGCCGAGGCGCTCCCACGCGTCCACCAGGTCCTCCTGGGCGGCCTCAGCGTCAGCCCCCGCCACTGCCGTGCCGCTCTCGCTGCTGTCGCTGTCGGACACGTAGTCGGGGCGCTCCTTTAGCTCTGCCTTGGATTTGTACGCGTCGTGGACCGCCGAAGCGACCCCCAGCTCGAGCCCACTCGCTTGATCTGGCTTCGGAGGCCTCTTTTCGCGCCCGGAGAAGGAGGGGGTCTGAGTCGTAACGGCAGGCACCGGCTGGGCTGGCGTGTTGTCAAACTCCCGCTGCGGGGGAAGGACGCGCGGGGCCCGCCCCGGCTTCCCCACCGCCAGGATGAAGGACCGCAGCGTCGCTGCCAGCATCGCGTCGGCCTTGGCAGCACCGGGCGCAGCGCGCCACGCCGCCGTCTTCTCACTGTTGCCCACGTTCTCCAGCCGCTCCGTCACCCAGAAGAAGAGGGCGCCACACGCCTCCTCGAGCTCCTCAGTTCGGGGATCAAAGCGCCCCGTGCGGATAGTTGGGTGAGAGCAGATGGTCGAAGCACGCTTGGCCGCCTTACCCACGATGGCCCAAGCGGGGCCTGCGGCGGAGGCCGCCACCACGGCCGCCTCGGCCGATGCCGCCAGCGCACGGCGGTCAATGCCCAAAAATTTGGGCGCTGCCCTCCGCGCTGTCATCAAAGGGATGGCGTGAGCCAGCCCCGCGGCCTCGAAGGTGGTACCGAGATCGCGGAACGCGTCGAGCAGGAGGTCCTCGGCGTCGGCGGAGTCGGCGGGAATCGTCCACTTGGGCTCACCCTCGGGGTCCGCAGCAGCAGCGGCCCGGTCGTCGTCGCTCGAGTCGGATGCAGTCTCCTTGTCGGCGGCGTCGCGGTAGGCCCCCTGACGGGCCTTCATCACCGCCTTCTGCGACTCCCGTCGTGTCAAGGGTTTACGAGAAGCGAGGTCGCCCACGACGGCAGCCATGATAAGAGGGGCACTGTCGGCCTCTGATGACGCTTTGTCGGCCGAGGCATCCACCGGGACCGGGGTCGGCTCCGCCCTCGGCTCTTGTCCGCCCTCCTCCTGGATCGCCCCCACAGTCGGCGTCGTCCCGCGCGAAGCCTCGGACCGCGCCCGGCTGAGAAGCCGCGCGGCGAAGCCCCGCTGGCTCGTCCCGGGCCGCGACCGCGACGCGTCCGATGCCCCAGCGCCCTGGCGGCCCTGCCCCGGAATCGGTGTGTGGAGCTGTGGTCGCTCGAGGGACCCGCCCGGTGCCACGAGTGCCATCATGAAGGCGACGTGGGCGAGGGCCCGATCCGCCCCCGGGGCGCACTCGCGCCAGGCCCTCAGCTCACCCGCATCGGCGCGGCCTTCGGCAGCAACGCGTGCGGCAAGTATTGACAGGAGAGCCGCTAACCCCGGCGCAAGGTCCGCCGGGTCGCGCGCCCGCCACCGGACGCCGCGCAAGTCCTCGGGCCCCGCGAGGGAGGCCACGAGGACGGCGCGGTCGTGGATGCCCGACCACCCTCCCTTTTTGTCGCTATTAACGAAACGGAGCGAGATAGCGACGTCAGCGAGGCCGTCAGGGTCAATGCGGGAGAAGAAGCGCACACACCGGGCCGCAGTGGCGTCGACCCCCATCGGGTCCTCGAGGCCCGCACGCGACAGCTGGCTCGACAGCGCCGTCCAGGCTAAGGTGAGCTGACTGGCGGCGTCGTCAGCAGAGATGGCTTCCTCGACGAGGTCGTCGGCAGCGTCAGCAGCCGCTGCATCGATGCCAAGGGCCGCGAGGATGTCGGCCGATGGCATCGGGCCCCGGGGTGCCTTGGACACCTTGGCCACCCCCCCCCCAAGGAGACCTCCTCCGCCTTCCTCCGCGCCCCCTCCACCGCCGGCCTTGCCCAGGGCGGCAACACGCCCAAGGAAACCTCCTGCATTCTTCACCGTCCTCATCTCGGGGGGCGGCGCCATCCGCGGCTGCATCTCGAGCGTTGGCACGAAACCCTCCAGCACAGCGGCTGCGGCAATTTCAAAATCGGGACACAGACCCGGCCGCTCGTCCGGCACGATGTTGGCTCCAGCATAGAGGACCTGGAGGAGGTGACCGGCGGCACGGCGGGCGTCGGCGTCAGCCAGGAGACCGGCGGGGGACTGCGCAATAGCCATGGTGGCAGCGCCCGTGGCGACGACGGCAGCCTGGACCGACTTCCACACGGCACCAATGGGCGCAGCAGCCTCAGAGAGTGCCACGAGGGCATCGACCGGAGCAAGGGCCATCAGGAGGGGACCGTGACGCTCGCCCAGCCGGCGGATGGCCGCAGGGACGCGCTTGTGGTTGCGGTGGACCCCAGCGCAGACGAGGAGGCGGTCCCATCGGGTCCCGAACTCAGAGTTGTCAGGCGGGGTCGCCCGCTCGTCGTCCTCGGGGGTCGTTTCGACCTTGTCCTCTTTCTTGCCGACGCCCAGCCTGGCCGCCAGTCCTGTCTCCTTGAGCGACGGCGGCCGCGCCGCGCCCGACTCATCCAACTTAGCCTTGTCCAGGGCCGTGCGCCGCGCCACAAGCCGGGCTTCCTCCTTGATCTTGGCGGCCGTGACGGCGGCCTCGGCTGCCTCGCGGGCAGCCAAGACGCCACCCATCTGGTCGCGGAGGGGCCGCGTTGACGCCGGCCGAGGGCGAGCCGCTGGCGCCTCAGTGGGCAGTGGCGGGCCGAGGTCGCCGATCCGGTCGTGGACGCCTGGGCGAACGCACGTCAGCGCAACAGTCTCGACCTCGCGGTGGAGATTCTCCTCGTGCTCCGCCGCCGCTGCCCCCCGGCCGGCACCGTGTACCTGCTTCCCGTGCGCGGCGTCGGCCTGGGCCGCCCGCTCGGCGGCCGTCTCGCCGTATACGCCCAGGCCTACCCGGACGTTAGATGGGGACAGTGTTACGTAGGGCACCGACCGCGACCGGTTGCGTCCGGCGATGGCACGCTCGACATGAGCCAGGCGCTTGCGGTGCCGGGCCACGCACTCCACCTCGGCCGGCCCGACCAGCAGAGCATGGGGGCAGTCGGAGAGGGTGGCCCCCGCGCCCGAGGGGGGTCGCGACAGGATGCGGTAGACGGAAAGGAGAAGGGCATCCTCGGCGACGTCAGGCAGGGCCGCCCGCAGGTCCTCCTCTGACATGATCTCGCCAGGCAGCACAGGCGGGGGCGCCCCGAGCTTAAGCGGCCGTGTCGCCGGGTGGCCGCACCACTCAAATAGTGGCTCGAGGAGGTAGGTAGACCGCGCGCTGCATGTCCACATGACGCTCGTCACAAACAGCACCAAATCGCTCATCAGCTCGAAGCCAGGGGCCAGAATGTGCCGGGAGGAGCCCTTGGCGAAAGGGAAGGCCTCCACCGACAGGTCCTGATACCACGCTTTGAGCTCGTCGTCGTCTGCGGGGCTATCCTCGGCAGGGTAGTGGCAGACGAGGAACTCGTACACAAAAGCGTGCATCTCGTTCCACAAGGCGAGCGAGTCCTCGCGCCAGGGGTAGACGCGGGGCGAGTGCCGAGCGCCGTTGCCTGCAAGGATAGTCGAGGGCGCGACAGACTCGATGGCCCAACCCTGCCACCCGGCCCGCATGAGGGCCGAGAGACCTTCAGTCGACACACTTGCGCACTGGTCCCAGAGACCTCCGTCGCCCTCGAACCACCCGCGCGCCGCGACGTTGGCTGCCACGGCGTCGGCGAGAAAGGGCTGAAGGAGTCGCGCGACCGGGTGCGCAGCCGGCAGCGACCGCCGCATCGTCAGGCTCACGGGCTCCATTACCACCACTGTGCGCAGATACCACTCAATCGCCAGCGTGTGGAGGGCGCAGGAGTTCCCAACGAAGGCCTTGGCACCCGCCCACGTCCAATCATCATCGGCAAGCGTGAAAAGGCGATGCTTCTCGTCTGACCGCGGATCAAGGACGATGGCCAGCGGCACCGGCACGACATCGTCCTCTAGATCAAGCGGGTTGTCGGAGCGCGACGCGGCGTCGAAGACATGGAGGAGCATCTGCGCCCCAGGCGCGAAATATCGGTCATCCCGCGACCCGTCGGGAAAACGCCAGTGCACCTCGGCGGCCAGCCGGAGTTTGGTGAGGGGCTTGGCCAGACCTGGACCCAGGTCGACGTGGAGGAGGCGTCCAGCCGCGGCCTCGTCCGCGAGAGTTGACCCCGGCGGCAAGAGGGCCTCGACCACGGCATGACCAGGCGAGTCACGCTGGACGAGGCCACCGAAGGCCGCAGGGACGGTGCGCGCCACGTGGAAGCGGTGGGGGTCAGCGCCCTGGAGGAGCGCCCGACCCCACTCGGCGTCGGCCGCCCACCGATCCGAACGCACCACATGAGGCAAGGCAGCGCCAAAAGGGCAGGCCATGAGGGCCGGGCGGGACACGTCCCACCCGCCACGGACGACGGCGCCGGGGGGGGGGGCCGAGGGGTCGAAGTCATCGTCCTCCTCGAGGCCCTCGAGGCCCGCATCGGGGCCGCCGCCGCCGCCGCCGCCGCCGCCGCCCCGTGCCGCTGCGCCCATGAGCTTTCCCCTGAGACCCGCGTGCTCGTCAAGCGTCGCCTTGCGCTGCGCCGTCGAGGGCCGACCGACCCGGCCGGCTCGGGCTGCCGCGTTGTCGTCGTCAGCGCCGTCGATGCCGTCAGTCGCTCCACTGTCGTCGTCGTCACTTCCCCCCAACTCCACCACCTTGCCTCCAACGACGATGCGCGTCCACCCCGAATTGGGACCTTTCGCCGCCGCCGCGCCCCACCTTCCTCCAGCCGCGGCCCGCGCTGCCAGCACCCCGACCCGCCGCTGACGCGCCTGGTTGGGCGCGCAGAAGTCGAGAATGCCTCGGGCCCGGTCGCGGGTCCTGCGGTCCGGCATCACCGCATAGACTTCTCCATAGAGGCTCCCCGCGCGGTCGTCTCCGTGGTATAAGGAGCTCCATTTGCGTCCCCAGGCCCGTGCGAGGTGCTCGGCGCCGCGCTCTACGAGGAGGACGCGGGCCTCGCGGACGACGTCGACTAGGACAGGCGGGCGTGGGGGGGGGGCGCCGCCGCGTCCCACGGCGCCAGCGGTGGCTGCGGCAGCGGCGGCGTCTGAAATGTCGTCCCGCGCCGCGCGTCGCCTGCGCCTCCGCTCCCTCCGCCCGAGGTCGTTCCCGGGGTCGACCGCAGCTCCGGGATCCTCCGTCCACCTCTGGTCGCCCCTCTTGCCCCCCTCCGTGCCTCCACCCACCCCCCGCTGGTACCCCGCAAGCACAGGCTGTGGGAGCCGCAGATCCCCTGGCAGGTCCTCGAATCTCCGATAAGGCCCCGCCGAGGGTAAACCCCGCACGGGCTCGAGAGTCGTCGCCTCGCGTCGTGCCGTCACCTCGAGCGTCCGCGCCGCGCGGTCCCAGAGTGTCGCCGACTCTGGAGGGCCGCACCCCGCCCGGAAGAAGGTGCGCGCCTCCCCCGGCTCGACCCACGCGAGGCAGGGAAAGGTCCACCGCCGGGCGGGGTCGGGGGCCTCGAGGCTGAGACCGCCCTCGCGCAGGCGATCCACCTCGACCCGGAGCACCTGCCACGACGCCCGGCTCCGGGAGCCGACCTCCCCCGCGTTGCCGGGACCAAAGAGGCCCAAGTCGACGTCGTCAGGCGCCCCAAAGGCCGGGTCGCCCGCGGACCCGGCGCGAGACTCGTACCGGGACTTCCGTCCGACCCCCGAGGGGACCCTGCCCTTGAACAAGAAGGACCCACCGCCGACGTCACCATGCAAGAGCGCCCGGCCACGCCTCGCCTCCTGGTCGGCCGCAGAGTCCTCGGCCGACGTCAGCAGCAGCGGCGCGGCTCCCTCGAACGTGTTGTTGTACACGGCGATGTAACCGATCTCGCCGACGTCGTGCGACCACGGCACTTCGAACTCCTGCACGTGGGTGCCGTCGGGAAGGAGGCGGAGGGGGGGGCCACGGGAGGGGTCGAGGTTGAGTGTCGTCGGGCGGAGCCTGAGGGGGGGTGGGGAGCGCTTGGCCGTGGTTGAGCCGAGAATAAGCTCGGGGCACGCGTCCTGCGGGAAGAGGGTCGGGGAATGTTCCGTCAGGCGCCAAGGCGAGCGCCGATGCGTCGGCCGAGACTCGTCTTCCGTCTCTTCCGAGACTCGCCACGCCGCTCTCGATATGGTATCCACTAAAAACACGAATGCGATACACCTGCTCTGCTCGGGATATCGCATTTCCCATTTTCGGCCCGCAACAGAGCAGCCCAGCCCCAGCTCGCGGCGCGTCAGGGGACCACGAGGGCCGGGGGGTCGCTCCACGCCCCCTCGACCCCGCGGTCGGCTCGCGAGTAGCGCTAGCCCCAGTGTTATCTTGGCGAGGGGGCTTCGGGACGGGGAGGCGTCGCGCGTCCTCCTCGATGTTTCTCTTCCTCGTTCCCTCACGCCTTGCTCGAGCCCACCCTTCATAGTCGGCCTTGCCAAACGGCTTCACGACTCCATGTCGTATCTCCTCTTCTCCAAGAGAGGACGAGCCCATACCGCCACACGAGGCACAGGCGGTGCCGCCATGCTCTGTGACGGCCGCCGCTCGCTAGCGTTCTGCCGACGCCCCGTGGAGGGGACCCCGCGTGCGGTGGCGGATCGAGATGCATTAGCACTCTGCCTTCGCCATCAGGGGACGCAGTTCGAATCTGCGCGCCGGCGCACTCACGCCAACGCCTACTGCCACCGCTCGCGCACTGTCGACCCGCACTGTCGAATGACGATACCGAATCGACACGAGCCCGGGCTCGGCGTTATGCCTCTGCCCTGACACATGAAGATCATATTTTATGTCATAGTTACACTGACGACACCTCCCCCCGGCCGCTGCCGCCGCCGCCGCCGCTGCTGCTAACACTTGCACTGTGCAGGCCTGCTCGGGCCGTCTTGGGCCTCGCCCTTCACCGACTCCGGCGTCCTTTGACGCCACCGAGACGCCCAAGAGAGCACGTCCCCCACGCCCCCATCACGCCGGGAAGGCGAACGACAGCGCCCTCCCCCCCCCCTCGACGAGGAGTGTAGAGTGCCCTGCACCCCCCGCCCGCCCCCCAGGGGACCGCCCCAGGGTCACTGCCAGGCCGCCCGGTGACGACGCCCCCCACGCCCCGTCTTCGCCTCCCGGCAGGAGCCGGTCGATCGCCGCCTCGGCTGGGCGGAGGGCGCGCCGCGCCGCGTCGCACGCGTCAAGCGTCGCGGCGTCCATCGTCACCCGCAGGCGCCGGTCGAGCGCCTCAAGAGACATCAGGTGGTCTCGCCATCCGCCTCCCGCCTTGTTCCTCTCGGCAGCCCACGCGCGATGGGGATTGAGGGCGGAAGCGCCTCCACCGGCGATGAGGGCGCCGCCACCACTACCACGGGCCACGGGGGGGGCGAGGGCGAGGGCACGGGCGAGGGCCACCGGGGAACGCGGCGCCCGTGGGCCGGGCGACGCCGTCTGCCGCGGAGGGCCGGGCGACAGCAGGGCCGGGCCGGGGGACGAGGGCGGAAGGGTCGTCAGGCCCGAGACGCCCCCCGCGGCGCCCCCGCCGGGCCGGGGAGCGAGAGAGGAGCGGCCAGGCAACGATGGGCGCACCCCACCCCCTCTAACCCCCTTACGGGGCGAGTGGTAGGAGGGAGAGTAAGGCGAGGGGAAGGCCGCGCCCCCGGGGGCCGCGCCCGACCGGCCGAGAGGGTGTCCGCCCCGCGTTCCGGCGGGGGGAGGCGGGGCGGGGGCGGGGGCGGCAGAGGTGGGGCGGCCGAGACCGAGACCGAGGCCCCCGCCCCCGCCCCCGCCCCCGCCCCCGCCCAGGTGGGCGGGCGACGCCCCGGCCGACGACGGGGGAACGGCGGCGAGGGCGGCGCGCAGGGCGGCGGCTGCCGGGGCGACGGCGGAGTCGTCGTAGCCGCCTGTGGACGACGCCGTCGGCTCTCCGGCCCTCGCCAGCGCGGCCGAGAGGGGCCTCCGCACCCCCCTCGACCCCCCCCGGCCCGGCGATGCCCCCGCCGCTGACAACCGCCGCGGCGACGCCGGACCCGACGCCGCGCCCGCTCTCCGCGCGTGATGGGACGAGTTTCGCCCCGGCGATCCGGGCGGCACCCACACGGGCGCCCGTGCGGGCCCCCCCCTATTTGCGCCGGCCCTCGGCCGCGCCCCCGTTCCCGCCACGATGGAAGGCGACGCCGCCCCGCCCTCGCCCGCAAACACCGACCGGTCCTCGGCCCGGCCTGACTCAGACTCGGACGCGACAGCGGCTGCCCGCATCCCTCCTCCGGTTCCCTCTCCCTCTCCCGCCCCCGCCAACATCGAGGCCGAGGCGTCGATGACTCCGCTCAGCTCCCCCAAAAGGCGGGATGCAGCGGCAGCGACGGACTCGCGGGCTTGCGCGGACGGGCGGGGGGGTAGTGCCGATGCGTCGGGACGGGGGGGAGTGCACGGGGCGGGGAGCTGCGGTGGTGGGGTAGGGGCGAGGGCGATGAGGGCGTCGTCGATCGGACGCGCGACGGCGTGTTGACCTCGACGTCCACGTTCTCGGTGATCACGAGGACGAAGGACTCGCCCTGACTGCGAGCTGGCTGTCCAACTCCGATAAGATGCTGTTGGCCAAAGCGGAGGCCATCACGAGCTGTTCACGGGTCGAGAGAGCTCGACCGAGAGGTGGCGACACCGACGACGAGCGGAGCTCCTGCTACTCTTTCCCTGCCAATACGGCTTTCCCACCTCACGGTTTAGACCGAGGATCACTTGAAATTTCCGTCATGCCCGCCCGCACATCGGGCCGTGGAGCGTGGCCGTGCTCATCTGCCCACGACCGACGTGTCCCGCCTGCCTTCTACTCTGAGCCATTCTTTCTCGACTTTCAGAGGATATCGACGCGAAAACCCGGGACGTTCACATACTGACGTCTGTTTATTCTCTTAAGGCCCGACTAGATTCGACGAATCGCGATGACGAAGCTGCCGTTGCCAGCGGCGCCAATTGCGGCGCTTGCGCCAGCCGAGGGCGACGCCCACAGCCTTCGCACCAAGACATTGGATCTATCCGGGACCATGGCAAGTCGCGGTGCGGCACGTTGGCTACGAAAGGTCGACGAGTGCTCTCCTCTCGCGCCCCGACGACGACGGCGCCGCCTCGCCTACCTCGCCCCACCCCGCCCTGGCATGCTCCCAGGACGTCGACACGCGCCTCATCGCCGCCGAGACCCGCTGCCTCATCTGCCGCAGCCTCCTCCGCGATCCTGCCGTCGTCGTCCCCTGCCTCCACCGCTTCTGTCGGTCGTGCATCGACGAGGCTCTGCGGAGACGTGTCAACGGCGTGGGCCAGGCCGCACCGTGCCCTGCCTGCCGCGCGCCCGTCGCGTCCCGCCGCAGCGCCCGTGACGACCCGCGCTACGCCGCGTTGATAGCTGCGGTCTATGGCGATCTCGATGAGTGGGAAGAAGGGGAGCATGCCCGCGTTGTCGCCGTCAATCGGCGGGCCTGGGGGGGGGGGGGTGGGGGGGGAAGGACGAGGGGAGCCGGCTTCGACCGCCCCAGAGAGCGCCAGCAAGCGCGCCCGGATAGGGGACCCCGAGGGCCCGCTCCTCGCCTCCGCCGTGGGGGGCGCCGCGGTCGTCGCCTCTGCCGCCGCTGCCGCTGTCGGCGGGGGCGCCCCTGAGGCCCAGCTCGGACAGGCCCTCGCCGACGCCGCCGCCGCCGCTCGGGACGCCGACCCCGAAGCAGCCAGGGGGCAGACGAACTCCGCCTCCACCTCTACCGTCGTTCGCCTCGTCCTCGAGCCTGGGCGGGGCGTGCCCTCGACCACGGGACCCATCGTCGTCCCCGCGGCGCCCGCCATCGTCACGGTAGCCGACGTCCAGATCGGCCTGGACAGCCTGGGGCTCGGCGGAAACGACGTAATGGTCGAGCTCGCTCTGCCGGGGGCCGAAGGAGCCGTCGTGGACGACGCCGACACCTTGGGGGGGCTCGCAAAGGACGGGGAGGTAAAACTCGTGTTCCGAGCGTGGGAGGGCTGAGGAGAACTAGGTGGTGGCGGGCGAGATGGGGACGTTTTTCCGCGACGTTCGCGAGCTCCGCGAGTCCCCCACCGGCTCATTCCATCCCATCGGCTCTCAGTGTCCCAAAATGTCTCGCTTAGACGCCACCCGCGCTGCTTCGACGTCGCGGCACCCGGCGAGCATCGAGAGCTCACAACAGGCCGCTCGGCTCGTTTCTCGAGGTAAAGAGAATTGCGATGTCGTCCGACCCCCTAATCCCTTCGCTTCTCTTTCGCAGACACCCCCCCAAGCCTCGTCGCGCGCGGCTCGCGCACGGGCCGCGATCTTGCGTCCGCCCCCCCTTGGCTTTGGCGCGCGTACAGTCGCCCGCCCCCCGCCCCCCCGGCGGCAGCCCCGGGACCCCTTCCTTGACGTCAAGGCCGCCCTCCTCGTGGCCGCAGACGACACCGGCGAGGTCGAGGAGACGGCAGAGGCGGCCGAGACCGAGAGCCCCCCTCCCACGCCCGGACTCCGGGCCCGGCTCGAGGCCGCCTTCTCGGCCCCCCCCGGTCGCGACTCCCCCGCTCCGCCCTCCCCTCGCCCGGCCCGCGCCGCCCTTCCCCGGCCCTCAATCGGTGAGCGCGTCGCCCGCGCCGTCCGCAGCTCGGCCGCGGTCGTCACCCCAGCGGCCTCGGCCATCGCCACTGCGCCTCTCGTTGTGCCCCAGCCCTCAGCCGCCGCCGCCCGCTGCGTCATCGTCGGGGTCTTCTCCCCACTCGTCCACTCTACGCGCCTGCCCTGGCAGACGACGCCGGTGCCCGGGGCAGAGCCCTCCCCC
>Ga0181576_10001740_pt1 | contig 16569 bp, 14 predicted proteins | sample 101ome_22_FD_132464 | JGI IMG/M metagenome (GOLD analysis project Ga0181576, IMG submission 132464) | Coastal salt marsh microbial communities from the Groves Creek Marsh, Skidaway Island, Georgia - 101412BT metaG (megahit assembly) | ecosystem: Environmental > Aquatic > Marine > Intertidal... | reverse complement strand
AGTTCTCCCATGATTTCGCCATTAAAGCCAAAAATACGCTGATCTCCTGCAATGGGAATCAATCCCACATGCCGTGTTTGACCCGGCTCAAATCGCACAGCCGTGCCTGCGGCGATATCAAGACGCATCCCACGCGCCGCATCACGATCAAATGCAAGAGCTGGATTTGTTTCATAAAAGTGATAATGACTACCCACTTGGATTGGACGGTCACCTGTGTTTGAGACAACAATATCAATTGCCAAGCGATCAGAGTTTAAAACAATATCCTCGTCGGCCAAGAAAAGTTCGCCTGGGATCATCGGATGACTCTTTTATAGAATCTGCCGAACATAAGCGCTGTGGTGATAATACCTAACCCAATTAAAAGTGGCACTGGGCTCACGTCATGTGCGTGCGGTAATGTAGTGGTATGCGCAAGAATAGGTGATGCGCACAGTATTACTGGAAGACTTGCAAAAAATTTCATTACTTTCTCCTATCGGATGGGATTGTGTACTGTTACTAATTTTGTTCCGTCCGGAAACGTGGCCTCGACTTGTACTTCAGGGATCATTTCTGGAATGCCGTCCATACAATCTTTTCGAGTTAAAATGGTCCCGCCGTACTGCATCATTTCTGCTACGCTGCGGCCATCACGAGCACCTTCAACTACAGCATCGCAAATGAGTGCAATCGCTTCTGGATGATTAAGCTTCACGCCTCGTAGCAAGCGTTTACGTGCCACTTCTGCAGCCATAGATATTAGTAACTTGTCTTTTTCTTTGGGACTGAGTTGCATTAGAGCCTCCAAGTTCTAGGGATGTCGGATTTTGTTATTTCTTTTATGATCGGGATGAGCATTTGCCGAAGTTTCATGCCGTCGGGAGCGATCAATCTCGACACCATAAGGCGATCGCTTAGCAAACTAGCGCCTGACGTTGAGTTTAAGATTGGTAGAATTTTAGGTAGGACAGCACCTGCGGCTCGCGAATAGTATATTACCAATGCTGTCGCCCGTGCGCCAGCCATGACGGCTGGGCGGTTCAAGATGTTGGATATGTCTCCGGTAAATTTGGTGGCGTCTTGGAAAGCAAGTGCTCCATCTAAAGATAGAGTTATCCTGTCTACTAAGCTTCCACAAATTTGATCTTCGCCCATAGCGATACGGCCAAAAAGCGTGGGTTCAACTATCAGTACGCTGGCACTGGAGTCTGCATTGACAACCAGACTCCGATCCAGATAACCCCCATCGTAAAATAAAGTTTCCTGCGGCAGCCAATAAATTGATGATTTGTCCCGAACCGTGATACTATTCTTTATAACTCCACTAGTCTTATTCAGAGACCTGTAAATACGCTCAAAGCCTTGCGTTGTAACACAGAGGCGCGCGCTATCACGTGTTTCGAAGTGACCTGTCAATCTATCCCCGCCGGTGATTCCACCAGATGTATTAATACAGATTGCTTCAGCGCCGTTTTGTTTTCGAGGGAAGAGTGCTTTTGATGCGCCTTCTTGATACAGATTTTGTAATTGGCTCGTGCCGCCAAAGCGTAAATAAAGCACCCCAATCGTACGGGGCTGTGTTTCAGCGATTTCTTCAACTAGGTCTTTCATCTTGGTTATCTCGTGTGCTGTTGTTGAGTACCAAAACTCAAGATGGCGAGAATAATAGAGTGAGGAATATAATTTTGGCACTCAGAGAAGGTATTTAGATTAATATTTAATCTTTTTTGTTATAGATGATTAAAAAATATGCCAAATTAACAGGTTTCTTGAGTAATTTCGAAGAAAAAAATTACTGATGTGGGTGAAGCGTAGAACCAATTCAGCATCCTAACAGAGAATTATACATTTACTTATCGTACCAGCGTAATGCACTCATGTATCATGATATGTAAAACTCTTGTGTTGGTTGAGTGTTTCAGGCATCAGGCACCACTTTGCAAAATATATCAATGATTTAAAATTTACTTGCTTTAGCTATGCGAGAGTGAGTAAAAAATGCACCAAACATGCGCTTTTTCCGAGTTTGTGGTGCAGAATTCTTTCGGAGAGATTGTGTCTGTACCGTAGGTAGAAACACATTACTTCTGTACTAAAAATGCCGTGTTAAATAGTGGATCTTCCAATGTGCATAATGAAAAGGATCGACCCATTTGGGAGAGTTTGACCGGCCTTGAGCCTCCTATAAGCTAAACACTTGGCTATCAAACAAGAATTCTAAAAATTATTGCGTTTGAAGTTTTTGATACCCAGATTGGAGCAAATAGTAATACAACGAACATCGCGTGCGTTTTGTCTAATTGCTCTGTTATACGAGAATTAAATTTATTTAGTTTGCGCGGTTCACGAATGTCGCTATCGCCGCTATCACTAATTTCCCACTTTCCTATCTTGGAACGATGGTTTTGATCCCCTGGCCGTTTAAAATTATTTATTTATAATTTCCGGGTAACCACCCATATTTAAGAAAATAAATCAGTAACAACGTCGAAAAAAGGTAGGATCGTCGTATGGCACTAAAGCTCGGCACATAGTGAACAAATGCCAAATTTGACTGTATTTGAAATTAGAAATCAGTTACTGATTTTAAAATATCGGAACACATAAAAAGCTCTTTCTTTTCAGGCCACGAATAGGCTGCAGATTTAGAGGTTTTTTTCTTATAGGTGAGTAAGCCTTCTAACACTTTAACTGCACATACGGTGCCATCTAAAACGGGAATTCCGATGGCGCTTTGAACTGTCTCATCAAGTGGTCCCATACCCGCACATCCCAGGCATATAACTTCTGCCCCATCTTCTGAGATAGCAATTTTAGACTGATTGATCATTTCTTTTATTGCACGATTGGGATCATGTTCAATTTCTAGAACGGAAAGGGGAGTTGCTCTTACCGAGGCACACTTTGATGTTAAGCCCAATTGATTAACCAAATCTTCTAGCAGTGGCTTTATGCGTGGTAACACCGTGACAATCGAAAATTTATGTCCTAGAAAACACGACATTCGCATCGAAGCTTCTGCAATCCCGATAACAGGTTTGTCAGTTACCTCTCTACAAGCAGCGACACCGGGATCTCCATAACAAGCAACGATAAAACCATCATATTTGTCTTTATTTTCAACAACTGTTTCCACTGTGGCTAGCGCCGATACATATTCTTCAAAGTGACCCTCAATAGATCGCGGGCCCCATTTCGGACTTATTGAAATGATTTCAGTACCAAGATTTGCATACTTGGAGGCCATCTCATGAATACTATCCGTCATGGATTGTGTCGTATTAGGATTAATAACAAGTATTTTCATGGGCTACTCCTTTTGATATCTCAATAGCTTGCTGACCTCGAAATAGTGTTAGATTTGCTTACTAATAATTTCATATTCTACTGGTTGACGATGTAATTTAAAGTTGAAAATATTTTCTCTGATTTTGAGACATTCATTCGTGTCAATTTCTCCAAGTACTAACTCGTCATTATTAGTAGTAGACTCTGACACAATTTCGCCAGTTGGTGAAATAATACAACTTCCGGAAATCAATTCACAACCATCTTCAATACCAGCTTTAGCGGATGCAATAATCCAAATACCATTCGCATATGCAGCCCCTTGCATGCTCAAGTGATTATGAAAATCTTGCAAATGATCATGTTCCGGCACGAGAGGGTAATGTTTAGGTGTATTGTATCCCAACGTAACTATTTCAGCACCATTTAGGGCTAAGACTCTGAATGTTTCAGGCCATCGGCGGTCATTACAAATGCACATGCCAAGTTTACCAAATTCTGTTGAAAAAGTTGGGAAGCCAAGATTACCCTTTTGAAAATATCTCTTTTCTAAATGCTGAAATGGCCTAAGTGGCTCATATTCATAATGTCCAGGGAGATGAATTTTCCGATACTTACCTATGAGAAGTCCAGAGGAATTAAGAATTACTGATGTGTTAAACCGATCGTGGACTTCTTTCTCGGCATATCCAAAGCTGATTAGCATACCAGAGTCTTTAATTAGCGCTAAAATGCTAGAAATTAATTCGAGTGGACATTCTTCTTCGAAGTAACTATCCAAGTCAGCTTCCTGATCGAAGTAATAGCGTGGAAAAAAAGTTGTAAAGCATAGTTCAGGGAAAACAACTAGCTTAGCATTTGCACTCTTTGCTTGTTGCATCAAAGCATACATTCGCTCCACAACTTGCTCTTTCGTATCATGTGGTTGAATGGCGCCAAGTTGAGCCGCCGCGGCCAGATATTTTTTTGTGATTTTCATGTTCAAACTGCGATTTTATTACTAATTATTTGCTCGTAAATTTTTGGATCAGTCTTACCTTCACTGCCTATTATGAGGATCCGGGAATCTTTTCCAACTTTCAATTTTTTCCTCGTATCTGCGTTCGTAGCACATTTTATCATACCCACCAAACCAGCAGTTGCAGACTCGCCTGCTTCGATATTAACATTTTGTCGTTTGCAAAATTTGAGACATCTCATTCCGTTCGCTGCGTCAGTGTCTGAAATGCTCATTGCAGCAGATACGGAGGTACTCAAGATATTCCAAGCGATTTTTGATACCGTGCCGCAAGCCAAGCCTGCCATTATTGTATCGAGTTCTCCATTACAATTTGTTGGTTTTTCTTCACGCACAGAACGCACCCAACAATCTGCTTCGCTTGGATCAACCAAAACTATGTGTGGTAAGTATGTAAGATTTCTAAAGAGGTTAGCGGTGACGGCACCTGCTAAACTGCCCACTCCAGTTTGAAGAAATACGTGAGTAGGCATGCTGCCTTGCAGTTTCAACGCTTCGTGCGCCATCACTTCATATCCGTGCATTACGTATTTTGGCACATCAGTGTAGCCCTCATATGATGTGTCGGATATTAAATGCCAGCCGTGGTAAATAGCCGCATCATTCGCAATGTTGACACTTTCGTCGTAGTTTGAGCCTTTTCGAATAACTTTTGCGCCTAGTTCTTCCAATTTTTTTTCTCTAAATTCGCTCACTTTTTCGTGAATAAATATGACGCTTTTACATCCCAATAACTTTGCGCCCCACGCTACAGAGCGTCCGTGGTTGCCATCGGTGGCAGAGGTAAAGGTCACGTCACTATTACTAAGACCAGGTTGGCTCTTTTTAAGATTTGATAAGCATTTATGAACTGCATATGCGCCCCCAAGTGCTTTAAAGCTCATTTGACCGAACCTTAATGCTTCATTTTTGTACTCTACCGAAGCGACTCGCAGTATTTCAGCAAGATTTTTCAATTGAATAAGGGGTGTTGGTTCGTAATCTGGCCACTTTGATATCGTTTCATACGCCTCCTGGAACCCACTTGAAGGAAGATGCGCTTCAACATTTGTGTAATTATCTTCATATGATTGCAGCCTAGTATTAAAACAAATATCTATGCTGCGATTTTCCTCGTCAAAGAACTTACATGTCATTTTATTTTAATTAACACCTTTCCAGAGACTGTGCGGCTTTCTAATTTTTCATATGCAAGATGACATTCATTCATATCATAGATTGAATCTATGTAGAGTTTTAATTCCTCAGTCACGAGTTTTTCCTGGATAAAGTTCTGAGCTTCTTTCCAACCCTTAGAGCATGGATCGATATGACCTATGTGAAGTCGAGAAAAAGTCAGTGATTTTTTTACCAACTGAGACCAAAGGTTTTCATACGGTTTACCGCTTGCTTCTCCGTAGCTAACAACATGACCTAAGTTTTCCATTAATTGAAAACTATCGTCAAGAATTTGAGCGCCTGTTGAATCGATGAGCAAGCTAATCGGATTTTTGCCGTAACGAGTCTCGATTTCATCAATAAAGTTATGCTTGGAACGATCAATAACTAAATCTGCCCCACAGTCATATGCTTTGATTTCTTTTCCTGTAGTTCCAACTGTTCCTATTACGGTAGCGCCAAAGTGCTTTGCAATCTGAGTCAAATTAAGTCCTACACCACCGCCAATCGCGTGGATTAAGACGATATCATTCTTTTTCACTTGTCCTATGGTTTTAAGAAGGTGGTAGGCAGTAGTAGTTTGAACAAAATACGCTGCGCCCTCTTCCAAAGAAATATCATCTTTCAGCTTTACAACAGAATTCTCGCCAATGCTTATGTATTCACTAAAAGCTCCCGCATTTTCCGAAAACCCCGCTACTCTGTCTCCAACATTAAAATTTGCGTTGCTATTGCCACAATCAACGATAACACCCGAGAGTTCGATTCCAGCAGCTAGCGGATAACCTTTAGGGTGAGGATAAGTTCCATTGCACATCATGAGATCCGCGTAATTAAGTCCTCCATAGTGAACCTCTACGACCACTTGCGAAGTTGTGCGTGTTGGCTTGGGCAAGTCGGAAGCTATCCTTCTTTGCAATTCGCCTGCGTTTTCGATCAGAATACCCTTCATTTCATAACTCCGTATTATTTTTATCTTGCTTTTGGAACCTCCAGCAAAATAATATAATTTCAAGTATATCATAAAAAGGAAACGTTTTGCTAATAATCGGTATAGACGTAGGGGGTACTTTCACCGACTTTTTTGGAGTGAATCGGTTAAGCGGCGATCAATATACATTCAAGGTGCCTTCAACGCCATCTGATCCATCTGTTGCGGTTTCCAGTGGATTAATTCAGTTTCTTGAAAAATATCACCTCAATCCTGCTGACGTAGTAAGAATATTGCATGGCACAACAGTTGGTACAAACGCGATTCTCGAGAATAAAGGTGCTAAGGTTGGTTTGATAACGAATTCAGGCTTTAGAGATGTGTTACATATCGGAAGACACCAGCGCCCGCAGCATTATTCAATTGGACAAGAAATCCCATGGCAAAATAGGGTTTTAATTGACCGAAAGTACCGCAAAACAATTGACTGTCGACTAGATAGTGACGGAAATGAATTAGTTCCTGTAAACAAATCGCAAATCTACAAACATTTAGATTTTTTTAAGTCCCACGACGTTAGTTCAATTCTTGTAGCATTTCTGTTTTCTTTCAGAAATAATTCCCATGAGCTAGAGGTGTATAATATTATTCGCGAACATATTCCCGAGTTTTTTGTAACTACGTCGGCTAGTGTTTCTCCTCAGTTTCGTGAATTCGAAAGGTTCACGACAGGTGCAATAGCCGCCTACATTGGTCCTAAAGTAGCTCATTATATCACCAAATTATCGTCTGATTTAAGTGGCATATGTCCAAATGCAGAGTTGAGGATAATGACTTCCAGTGGAGGTCTTGCGACTCCCGAAATGATCGTAAGACACCCTGAGTTAACTCTTCTGTCTGGGTTGGTCGCGGGCGCAAATGCCGGCGCTTGGTTGGCTGAAAAGAGAGGTATTCAAAATCTAATAACGTTAGATATTGGCGGGACCAGCGCTGACATCTCAATCATTAACGGAGGCCAACTTAATGAAGTTAGCTCCAGAAATGCCAATATTGCGGGTTATCCAGTTCAGTTGCCCATGGTTGATATTCATACAATCGGCGCAGGCGGTGGTTCAATAGCGAGAGTGGACACTGGAGGTGCTTTTAAAGTCGGACCTGAAAGCGCTGGGGCGTTTCCAGGGCCTTCTTGTTACAATTTAGGTGGTATCCAACCTACAGTTACAGATGCTAACTTGCTGTTAGGGTATCTTTCTGCTGAGAGAATACTGGATGGCAGACTTATGCTAGATGACCAACTTGCAAAAACAAGTTTTGAATTAATTGCTGAGCATTTGAATAGCGATGTAATGTCAACTGCCTTGGGAACTTTGACAGTTTTAAATAATAACATGGCATCGGCTATTAGGTCCAGGACCGTACAAAAAGGTATTGATACAAGAGATTTTACGCTTTGTGCGTTTGGTGGAGCCGGACCATTGCAAGCTGCGGGTGTGGCGGATATATTGGGAATTAAAAGAGTAATTATACCTTCATACCCCGGTATAATGTGTGCTTTGGGTTTGCTCGCATCAAAAGTGGAGTATCACTCCGTTAGGACGATACTATTAAGCAAAAGCCAATTTTCGTTTGAAACATTTAAAATGTCACTCGATTCCATGCGCGACGAAATATCGGCTATTTTTAAGCGTGACGGCATTGATGGAAAAAGTCTCTCCTTTCAATTTGTCGCAGATTTGCGTTATTTTGGTCAAGGATATGAACTAAAAATACAAATTCCCGAAAAGATTTCTAGCGCGAGCGAATTGCTAGAAATTTGGGACGCTTTTCACGCTGAGCACGAATTAGAGTATGGACATAGTTTTAAAAACGCCGATATCGAATTAGTCTCGTTGAAAGTAAAAGGATCTCTTTTTGAGGAAGAGTTTACACTCGAAAATAGTTCAAAAGATACCTCCTCAAAGTTGTCACTCATGCCAGAAACTTCTGAAAAAATGGTTAGTTACTATCAGGCTGGCGAGAGAATTGAATTAATGACTAAATTCAAAGATCGAGAGGATCTGGAGCCGGGGGTCACTTATCAGGGGCCATGGTTGATCTATCAAGAAGACAGTACGACGGTTGTTCCTCCCGGATGGGAAATGCGAATTGAAGCTGACTCAACTATAATCATGACGAGGTGTGAGCGTTCAGATGAGTAATATTAAAGTAGATCCATTTTTAACAGCTGTAATCCACGGCGCGCTAGAAGATATTGCTTTGGAGATGGGTCAAAAGCTTATGAGAATGAGTTATTCTAGTATCATCAGAGAGAGTGAAGATTTTGGAACTGCCATAACGGATGAACTTGGTAGACAATTATGTGAATGTACAATGAGTACGCCCCTTCAGTCCGGGCCTATTCCTGGCTACGTCCGTGGACTTTTACATGAGCTATGCGCTCGCAATGATCACGTCAAGCCAGGTGATATCTTTATTCATAATGACGCTTATAATGGCGCGTCCCACGGGCCAGATGTGGGTTTTATAGTTCCAGTTTTTGATGAAGAAAATTTGGTAGGATTTTCTGTAACTACTGCACATCATCTTGACATTGGAGCTCTGACCCCGGGAAGTTGTGGCATCGTGGACGCAGTTGATGCTTATGCAGAAGGATTGCAGTTTAAAGCTGTAAGAGTTTATGAAAACTTTGAAAAGATAGAGCCAGTTTGGCAGATCTTAAGATCAAATATTAGGATGCCTGACCTAGTTGTGGGCGATATGGAAGCGCAAGTATCTGCTGCAAAAATTGGTGCGGAGCGTTTCACTCAATTAATCAAAAAATATGGACGCGAAAGCATAATCGCTGCGTACGAAGAATTATTAAATTATTCTGAAGCTCTCATGCGAAATGCAATCGAAAAGATTCCGGATGGTACTTATAGCGCTGAGAACTACATAGATGGATTTTTAGATCATTCAGATACAACCTATAAAGATATAAAGCTGTGTGTGAATTTGACGGTGAAGGGAACTGATCTCAGAGTTGACTTATCAGGAACGTCACCGCAATTACCTGATAAGCCGATTAATATGCCATTCGTAGGAACAGTGGACTGTGCGATATGGCTCACACTTCGCTCAATATTATTAGATAGTAACGAATTTGGTTCGATTCCACAAAACTCAGGATTAACACGGCCAATCACTATCACTGCTCCTAAGGGTTCTTTGGCAAATCCAATTTTTCCAGCTCCTGTTATAGCCAGATTTTGCCCAGGCAACGCGCTGGCAGATACAGTCATGAAAGCCATGGCAAAAGCGCTACCGGATAAAGTAAGTGCCGGTATAGGTAACCTACGCGTTGTTGCTTTCTCTGGAGGGCAGGCGGAAAGCCAATGGGTTCATATGGAAATTATGGAGGGCTCTTATGGAGGGCGGTTTGGACAAGATGGAATGGATGCGGTCGATACGCTTTACGCTAACACACGCAATAATCCTATTGAAGACATCGAAACACACCTTCCACTGCGAGTATTAAATTATGAGTTAAGAACTGCTAAGTCAGGTTTTGGAAAATGGCGTGGGGGTTTGGGAACTTCTAGAGTTTTCGAGTTTTTAGAAGATGGCGCGATATCAATTGAAGGAGATGGGCATAAGTATGAGCCCTGGGGACTTGCGGGGGGAAGTATGGGTTCTACTGCTGAGATAAATTTAATATTGCCGAACGAGGAAAAAATTAGCCTTCCGTCTAAAATACCTTATCGTCAAATCGCTAAGGGTACAAAAATTCAAGTTCTAGGTCCTAATGGTGGGGGTTATGGATTGCCTGAAGAAAGAGACTTAGAAGCTATAAAAATTGATTTAGAAAATGAAATAATTACAAAAGCCGTAGCAGGCAAATTTTACGGTTTAAACGTTTAAGAGACTGATCACGATGCAAAGGCATGTATTTCTTGCATATTTTTTGTGCGAAGTCGTTTTTTTTTGTTAGAGTTTAATCATTGCATCGATTCTGTAAGGTTTTGAGTGGTTGATCTATTCAAAAATTTTGATGGAATTAAAATGATGTAGTTGTAACTGACGGGTGGAATATGTCTCAATTAGAATTGGTCGGATTGTCGAAATATTATGGTAAGTCTTTGGCTGTTGATAACATTGATATTAAATTTGTAGACCAAGGCTACATATGTCTACTCGGACCTTCTGGATGCGGAAAGACATCGACCCTTCGAATGATTGCGGGGCATGAAAATGTTAGTGCAGGGTCAATACTCCTAGACGGTCGTGATATTTCAGCACTACCGCCCGCTCAGCGCGGCACAGCGATGATGTTTCAAAATTATGCTCTCTTTCCGCATATGACTGTAGAAAAAAATGTCGGTTTCAGCCTGAAGATAAAGGGCGAAACTGATGCCAATATTAGAGTTCGCGTCGCAGCAATGCTCGACACAGTAGGTCTTACAGAATTTGCGCAACGATTGCCGAGTCAACTTTCGGGAGGGCAGCAACAACGGGCCGCTTTGGCTCGAGCGTTGATAACTGATCCCCAAGTCTTACTTCTTGACGAACCGCTATCTGCGCTGGATCCCTTTTTACGTATCAAAATGAGAGCAGAATTAAAACGATTACAGTCAGAATTAGGAATCACATTTATCCACGTAACGCATAGTCAAGATGAGGCTATGGCGTTATCTGATCAGATTGTTGTCATGAATAATGGATCGATTCAACAAGTTGGATCACCAAGAGATATATTTAACCACCCCGATACAGAATTTGTTGCAAAGTTTTTAGGTGGGCACAACGTGATCAGAATTGATACAGGGCTCATTTCTCTAAGGTCTGATCTTCTGAAAATTCAGAGAAATAACGGTAGAATGGAATGCGATATAACTTCGGTCGAGTATTTTGGCGATAATGTAATGATAGCGCTCGAAACCACTTCAGGAGTCGAATTAATATCAAAAGTTTCGGATACCGATTATCTCGCCGATCCTATGTTGGTCAGCGAAAAGGTCTTTGTAGATTGGAATGACATCGATGCAAAGAGTCTCAGAATACAATGATGTCAAAATATGGAGGTAATAATGGATACAAAATCCAAATCTAAATTGTCGCGACGTTCTTTACTAAAGGGAGCGGTCGCAACTTCAACAGCTGTTGCCGCAAGTACGCTTGGTGCACCAATGATTTGGGCTCAAAGTAATATTGTGCTACGCCAATCAGGCACTGGTGTCTCGGCGTTTAACGAAATCGCGAAGAGAGCTAAAGAAGACCTTGGCATAACCATGGAAATGACTGCACTAGACAGTGACTCCGTTGCGCAAAAAGTTGCAACCCAGCCTAAGTCGTTTGATATCGCAGACATAGAATATTGGATGTGTAAAAAAGTTTGGCCTATTGGTAACTTGCAAGCGATGGACACCAGCAAAATCAAAAACTACGATAAAATTGTTGGAATTTTCAAAGACGGAAAATTGACGCCGACAAGTACAATTGCGCAAGGAACAGCTCCACATACAGTTAGCTTTGTAGAGGGCGCAAATGGTAGGAAATTCGCTTCAGACGAAACTGGATGGATGACCATGATCCCAACGATTTACAATGCCGATACGCTGGGAATTAGGCCTGATTTGATCAATAGACCAATCAACACTTGGGCTGAGCTACTCAACCCAGAGTTTAAAGGTAAAGCATCGATATTAGACATTTCCTCAATTGGCATCATGGACATGGCAATGGTGTGCGAAGCTATGGGAGAAATCCAATATGGCGACAAAGGCAATATGACGCGTGAAGAGATCGATAAGACAATTGCGATCTTCACAGAAGCTAAAAAAGCTGGACAGTTCAGAGCATTCTGGAAAACCTTTGATGAGTCTGTAAATTTAATGGCTTCTGGTGAAGTGGTAATCCAATCGATGTGGTCACCTGCTATAACGGCTGTTCGCTCAAAAGGGATTCCATGTGTGTATCAACCCCTAAAAGAGGGATATCGTAGTTGGGGTGGTGGCCTGGGAATAGCTGCTCATCTAAGTGGCAAAGAACTCGATGCAGCATATGAGTACATTAATTGGTACTTATCCGGCTGGGTAGGTGGTTTCTTGATGCGCCAAGGATACTACTCTGCAGCTGTTGAGACATCGAAAGAGTATATGTCAGCCGATGAATGGGGTTTCTGGTTCGAAGGTAAGCCCGCTCAAGGTGATATTGTAAACCCACAAGGCGTCAAAATGGAAAGCGCCGGAGCTGTACGAGATGGTGGCTCTTTCTACGAACGCATGGGTAGCGTCGCTTGTTGGAACGCTGTGATGGAAGAAAACCAGTATATGGTGCGCAAGTGGAATGAATTCATCGCATCATAATTCGTAAATCTAGTTGGCGTAGGTGAGAATCTGTGCCAACTTCAGTAGACTTAAAGACTAAAATTGGTGATTACGTGAATAGTTTGAACAGAAATATGACTAGTATATTGCTTGCAAGCCCTGTGATCGCAGTTCTTTCAGCATTCATAGTGATACCGATATTATTAATAATTGCGGTAAGTTTTTGGGGGTCAACAGAGTTTGCCATCTTCCCGGCATTTTTATTTGATAATTACGAGTTCCTTTTTACGTCTGAAGTGACCTATAAAGTATTTTTCAGAACTTTATATTTCGCCTTTTTGGTATGGCTAATTACTTTAGTGCTAGGGTTTACAATTGCTTATTATCTTGCGTTTTTTGTTAGATCTTTGACGTGGCAAATTGTCTGTTTTTTACTTTGCACTATCCCATTTTGGACATCAAACATCATCCGAATGATTAGTTGGATACCATTCCTTGGGCGGAATGGATTGGCCAACCAATCGTTAATTGAACTTGGTGTAATTGATCAACCACTAGAATGGTTACTGTATTCAGAATTTTCTGTGTGCTTAGCGTTTGTTCATCTTTACACGTTATTTATGGTTGTACCTATCTTCAACACAATGATGCGGATCGATAGATCACTCATCGAAGCGGCAAGGGATGCGGGTGCGTCCAGCTTACAGATACTTTTAAATGTCATCATTCCGCTTTGCAAACCAGGTATAATGATTGGCTCCATTTTTGTCGTAGCGTTGGTGATGGGTGATTTTATTACCGTACGATTTATGTCGGGATCTCAGATCGCGAACATGGGCAGGCTCATTTCTAATGATATTAGCTTACTGCAGTACCCATCAGCTTGTGCTACTGCAGTTGTACTATTGTTAACAGTGCTTTTGATGATTTCAATCATGTTAAAATTTGTTGATATTCGTAAGGAGCTATAAATGGGAAATAATAGATCTTTCGGATTTTATGCTCTAACCGCCGTTTTTATTTGTTTTCTAATTTTCTTGTATGGCCCTGTTATTACAATTGGAATATTGAGTTTTCAGGGACCCACAGGCGGTTTGACATTTCCAATGAAGGGTGCTTCGCTTTATTGGTTTGAAGAATTATTTCGCACCCAAATGGTCGGAGATATTTGGGGCTCCTTCAAGCGGAGTATAATATTAAGTTTGATAGTAATGATAATCACGGTGATTTTTTCTGTGGCAGCTGGTCTTGCTTTTAGGAGAAAGTTTATCGGGTCAACCCCACTATTTTATCTTATAATCGCAAGTCTTGTGATACCATCCATATTAGTATCGTTGGGGGTAGGTCTTATTTTTTCACAACTTGGTTGGGAAGTACATTGGTCTACGTCAGGACTTGGCGCGCAGTTAACTTGGACACTTCCGTTTGGTATCCTCATTATGTTTGCCGTCTTCAACCGATTTGATAAAGCTTACGAGGAGGCGGGCAGAGACCTTGGTGCAGGTCCGCTACAGGTATTCCGATTAATAGTTCTACCGATTATTGCTCCATCTTTAATTGGCGTAGCCCTTTTTGGGTTCACGCTCAGTTATGACGAGTTCGCGCGCACATTGTTGACGTCTGGGAGTAGAAATACATTACCTCTTGAAATTTTTGGAATGACTACGAACGTAACTACACCCGTTATTTACGCTCTTGGTACACTCACCACTGTTTTTTCTTTGCTAGTAATCACATGTTTTCTTGCATTTTTCGTTATTTCTCAAAATAGGCGCTCTAAGCAAAAATCTGATGCTGGAAAGGGGTTAGTTTGATAAAGCAAGGACCTATTTATTATATTAACCCGAATTCTACAGAGGCGATGACTGAACATATTGTGTGTTCGGCAAAGAAGGTTTTGGGGGATGATATCACTGTCATTGGCGAAACTTGTCACGGTGCACCACCTGCCATTCAAGGACCCGCAGACGCTGTTGCTGCGAAACCAATCCTTTTTAAAAAACTAGAGGATGCTGCCAACTCTGGAGCTAAGATGGCCGTAATCGCTTGCTTTGATGATCCTTTTCTTAATGAAGCTAGAGAAAACTTCCCAATGCCGATTATTGGCATTGGGGGTTCTGCTTTCTATATGTGTTCAATGTTTCCTGAAAATTTTGGGATTATAACAACAGTTGCCGACGCTGTGCCCGTAATAGAAAAAAATCTTGAAAGTCATGGCTTGGCAAATAGATGCGACATCGTCTTGGCTAGCGAAATACCAGTATTAGAATTTGAAAAGAATCCAATTGATGCGCAGTTTAGGATGGAAAATCTACTTCGAACGCTGCTCGAAGAGAAAAAGCTGGGTAGTCTAGCCCTTGGTTGTGCAGGTATGTCATATCTAGCAGGACCACTTACAAAAAAATTTGGACTTCAATGTATAGATGGAGTAGTGGCATCTGCTTTGCTGTCAAAATCGATGTTCAATTTACCAAAAGAATAGGATGTTAGTTTCCACAGAATTGGAGGTTTAGATGGCAAAGCTGTTAAAAGGGGGAACGATAATAACTGCAGATCGGACATTAAAAGCCGATGTGCTTATTGAAGGACAAAAGATTGCCCAAATTGGAGATAGTTTAGTTGGTGATGAAGTTATTGACGCCACTGACTGCTATATTATGCCAGGCGGCATAGATCCTCATACGCATTTAGAAATGCCATTTATGGGAACCACTACCGCTGAAACTTGGGAAAGTGGAACTTTTGCTGCTGTTTCTGGCGGAACAACTTCGATAGTAGATATGGTCATCCCCGATGAACGTGGAATTGATTTTGCCTTAGATACATGGATACGACGTGCACAGGAACAAGCAACCTGCGACTATGGATTTCATGTGTCGATAACTGGGTGGTCCGAAGATATTTTCAATGAAATGCAATTAGTTGTTAATAAGGGTGTAAATACGTTCAAACATTTTATGGCATATAAGGGCGCACTTATGGTCAATGATGATGAACTCTATGCATCTTTCTCACGCTGTAGGGAATTAGGTGCGTTTCCATTGGTGCATGCAGAAAATGGAGATTTGATTGCCAGTCTGCAGCAAAAATTAATGTTGGAAGGAAATTGTGGTCCTGAAGCACATGCTTACTCAAGGCCTCCATCAGTAGAGGGAGAGGCTACAAATCGAGCAATTACCATTGCAGATGCATGTGGAGTGCCATTGTATGTTGTTCACACGTCAAGTGAAGATGCACATGAAGCGATACGTCGGGCGCAGCAAAAAGGTCAAAGGGTTTGGGGTGAACCTTTGGTACAACACTTATTGCTCGATGAAGATGTATATAAAAGTAAGGACTGGGATTTTGCTGCTCAGCGAGTGATGTCGCCACCATTTCGGGATAAACATCATCAGGATGGATTATGGGCAGGCTTAATATCAGGTTCACTTCACGTAGTAGCAACAGATCATTGTGCATTTACGACTGAGCAGAAGCGAATGGGTATTGGTGACTTTACTAAAATACCAAACGGAACTGGTGGTCTAGAAGATAGAATGCCTTTACTTTGGACGCACGGAGTGAATACAGGACGACTAACGCCAAATGAATTTGTAGCTATTACATCTACAAATATCGCTAAGATCCTTAATATGTATCCACAAAAAGGCGCAGTTTTGGTTGGTGCTGATGCGGACTTAGTAATTTGGGACCCAAAAGCAAAGAAAACAATTTCGGCAAAATCTCAAAAATCGATAATCGACTATAATGTATTTGAAGGATTTCGTGTTGAAGGGCTTCCAAGGGTTACCTTGTCCCGCGGTGAAATTGTTTGGGAAGCTGATAAAAATTCTCAATCTCAGCCTGGCAGAGGGCTGCATACCAGGAGGACACCTTATCCAGCT
>Ga0181576_10001739_pt1 | contig 16578 bp, 13 predicted proteins | sample 101ome_22_FD_132464 | JGI IMG/M metagenome (GOLD analysis project Ga0181576, IMG submission 132464) | Coastal salt marsh microbial communities from the Groves Creek Marsh, Skidaway Island, Georgia - 101412BT metaG (megahit assembly) | ecosystem: Environmental > Aquatic > Marine > Intertidal... | reverse complement strand
CTTGAAAACCGTTGAACTGAAAGGTTCCGGGGGTTCGAATCCCTCCCTCTCCGCCAAACGTCTTTTCGCAACCCTACATGTCCCTCGGCAATAAAGTCCCGACTCATTTCTATTTCTGCTCACGACCTGCCCGGGAGTGGGTTGGTGTTTGCGTGCAGTTATGGGGTTATCCGCGAGTCACCCCTCATTTCGAGTAATGGAAGAACTGGCACAAAGTTGTTTGGATCGACTCTTAGCAAGATAATAACCGGGCAAATTTCCCACAGGAATCGGTCTATGAAAGCCTCCATTTTTTCCCCCGAGGATCTAAGCGCTGAGCTGGGCAGCGAGGGACTCGTTATTTGCGATTGTCGGTTCTCGCTGACCGATCCCGATGCGGGTCGAGCCGCGTTCGAAGGAAGGTCCATCCCCGGCGCGCGCTATGTGGATCTCGAAAAGGACTTATCCGGACCTATCCTGAAAACCAGTGGGCGCCACCCTTTGCCCGATGCTCCCGACTGGATTAAAACCATAGACCGGCTGGGACTCGCCAACGCCCGCCAGATTGTTGCCTACGATCACGGACCAGGCGTCTTCGCGGCCAGGTTGTGGTGGATGTTAGGTTGGGTAGGAATTCACAACGTTGCCATTCTGGATGGCGGTTTTGGCAGGTGGGAAAAGCTGGGGCTGCCGGTTGATACTGGGAAACATACGGCAAAAGACGGCGTTCCCGTGAGTTCGCTCGAGTCCGCCGCTGGCGATCTTTGCGTGACGGCGCAAGAAATACAAGCGGCGCTGGGATCGGAGAAATATTTAATTGTGGACGCCCGGGAGCCCAACCGCTTCTCTGGTAAAGAGGAGCCCCTAGACAAGAAAGCGGGCCACATACCGGGTGCGGTAAATCGGTTTTTAGGCTTGAATCTGGCGGATGGGCGATTCAAATCAGCCGAAGCGCTTCGGGCAGAATTCGACGCCTTGTTAGGTGGCCACGATGTCGGCGATGTGGTTCACAGCTGCGGATCAGGCGTAACGGCTTGTCACAACCTTTTCGCGATGGAGTACGCCGGCTTGAGCGGCTCTCGCTTATACCCGGGATCTTGGAGCGAGTGGATTGCGGATCCATCCAGACCCATTGAGACTTCTAATTAAAACCTTTTAGACCATTAGCAAACAGACCGACGCTAGTCCAAATTCTGGGGTAACACAGTCAATGAAAGTGCATGAATATCAGGCAAAAGAGATTCTCCGTTCCCGAGGCGTGCCGGTCCCGCGCGGTCAGGCCTGCTTCAATGTTGATGACGCGGTTAACGCAGCCGGGGCGCTAGGTGGTGAGAGATGGGTAGTGAAAGCGCAGATTCACGCCGGCGGCAGGGGAAAAGGAGGCGGCGTAAAGGTCGTTAGCTCGGTTGAGGACGTCCGTAAAGCAGCAGAAGACCTGTTTGGCATGATGTTGGTAACTCACCAGACGGGGTCGCAGGGTCAGGAAGTAAAACGCCTGCTCGTAGAAGAAGGTGTAGGCATCGCCCGGGAGTTGTACGTGGGCCTGGTAATTGACCGTGCCTCGCAAAAAGTCGCGGTGATGGCGAGCTCTGAAGGGGGAACGGAAATCGAAGAGGTAGCAGCACAGACCCCTGAAAAAATCCATAAGTTGTTTGTGGATCCTGCTCGCGGTTTGACGGCATCTGAAGCGGAAAGCCTCATGTCGAAACTCGACCTCTCTGGCGCACAGCTCGCCGAAAGCGTTGGCTTTTTGGAGGCGCTCTATCAGGCTTTCTGGGACACGGATGCCTCTCTTGCGGAGATCAATCCCCTGGTCGTGACCAGCGATAACAAGGTGATCGCACTGGATGCAAAGTTTAATTTCGACGATAACGCGTTGTTTCGCCATCCCGACATCGTCGCGCTTCGCGACACCGATGAGGAAGATCCTGCTGAGCTTGAGGCTTCTGCGGTCGGGCTCAATTACATTTCACTCGACGGCAACATTGGCTGTCTGGTCAATGGTGCCGGTCTCGCTATGGCGACGATGGACATCATCCAACTCTATGGCGGCGAGCCGGCCAACTTTCTGGATGTCGGTGGCGGGGCGACTACAGAGCAGGTGACGGAAGCGTTCAAGATCATGCTGCGCAATCCTGATCTGAAGGCGATTCTGGTCAATATTTTCGGCGGCATTATGCGTTGTGACGTTGTCGCAGAAGGCCTCGTTGAAGCAGCAAAAGTTGTCAAACTTAAGATTCCGCTCGTCGTTCGGCTGGAAGGAACCAATGTGGAGCGCGGGCGGGAGATACTTGAGGCATCCGACCTTGACATGCTTACCGCCACCACCATGGCCGAGGCGGCCGAAAAGGTTGTCGCGGCAGCTAAAGGATAGATTCATGGCCATATTAATTGATCAAAACAGCAGGGTGATTACCCAGGGGATCACCGGGAAAACCGGGCAATTCCATACCCGCAACTGTGTGGCTTATGAGAACGGAAAGTCCGCATTCGTCGCCGGCGTCACTCCGGGAAAGGGCGGCCAGGATTTTGAAGGCATCCCGATTTTCGATTCGGTTGCCGAGGCGAAAGCGCAAACCAACGCCAATGTGTCGGTCATCTATGTGCCGCCGCCTTTTGCGGCTGCAGCCATCGACGAAGCGGTGGATGCGGGTATCGAAACGATCATCTGCATTACCGAGGGTGTCCCAGTGAAAGACATGATCCTGACCCGGGACCGAATGAGGGAAAAGGGCGCGACACTGATCGGTCCGAACTGCCCCGGTGTCATTACGCCAGGCCAGATAAAAATTGGCATCATGCCGGGCTATATCCACACCCCAGGCCGGATCGGGGTAGTGTCCCGCTCGGGCACGCTGACCTACGAGGTGGTGGATCAGCTCACTAAGCTTGGAATGGGCCAGTCAACCTGCGTAGGTATTGGCGGGGATCCGGTGAATGGACTCAAGCATAAGGACGTCATGGCGCTTTTCAACAATGATCCAGATACCGATGCCGTGGTGATGTGTGGTGAGATCGGAGGATCTGACGAGGAGGAGTGCGCAGAGTGGATCAGTCAGCACATGAAAAAGCCTGTGGCTGCCTTTATTGCTGGCGTAACGGCCCCTCCGGGCAAGCGCATGGGTCATGCGGGGGCTATCATTGCCGGCGGTCGGGGGACGGCGGCGGATAAGATCAAGGCGCTCGAAGCGGCAGGGGTGACGGTGACGGCCAATCCGGCAGAAATTGGGCTCGCCCTGCGAAGCGCGATGGGATTAGATTAGGACAGGTGCGGTGCTGGAACACACGCCGGGCGAAGCCCGCTGTGCGTGTGTCGTAGATTCCTCGTCGCCTACAGGCCCGCCAGCACGTCCGTAATGCTGCTCTTGGCATCGCCAAAGAGCATACGGGTGTTCTCTTTGTAAAAGAGCGGGTTATCCACTCCAGCGTAGCCCGTCGCCATGCTTCGCTTGAGCACGATGGTGGTTTTCGCCTTCCAGACCTCAAGCACCGGCATCCCGGCGATCGGGCTTTCCGGAACCTCCTGTGCCGCCGGATTGACGATGTCATTCGCGCCGATCACCAAAACCACGTCGGTCTCCGGGAAGTCCTCATTAATCTCGTCCATCTCCAACACGATGTCATAGGGGACGCGAGCTTCTGCAAGGAGTACGTTCATGTGTCCGGGCATACGCCCAGCCACCGGATGAATAGCGAAGCGGGCCTCGACGCCCAGGCTTTTGAGTTTCTTTACGAGTTCAGAGACGGGATGCTGCGCGTGCGCGACCGCCATTCCGTAGCCCGGCACGATTACTACCTGTTTCGCGTCAGCCAAAAGCTGCGCGGTCTCCTCGGCCGTTACGGGAACCGCTTCGCCCTCGATGGTAGGCATCGATGAAGAGCCGCCGCCGGTTCCGAAACCACCCAGAATCACCGAGAGGAACCGCCGATTCATCGCACGGCACATGATGTAACTGAGGATGGCACCACTCGAGCCAACCAGCGCCCCTGTGACGATCAGGAGATCGTTCGCTAGCATAAACCCGGTCGCGGCCGCAGCCCAGCCGGAATAGGAATTCAGCATGGATATCACGACCGGCATGTCTGCTCCACCTATCGCGAGCACCATATGCAGTCCGAAGATAAGAGCCAGTGCGGTCATGATCAACAGCGGGGTCATGCCATCCTGAAGGGTTGGTGCTGAAACAAACTCAATACCCAGCCAGATGCAAACGAGGCCAATCGCGAGGTTGATCAGATGACGCCCGGGCAGCATCAGGGGTTTGCTGCTGAGCAACTCCTGGAGCTTTCCGAAGGCCGCAACGGAGCCCGTAAACGTAACCGCCCCAATCAGAACGCCAAGGTAAATTTCAATTTCGTGGACTACTTTCTCGGCGCCCGACAACTGCGAACTGGTCTCTAGGTAGGATCCAAAGCCGACCAGGACGGCCGCTAAACCGACGAAACTGTGCAGAATCGCAACCAGTTGAGGCATCGCGGTCATTTCAACTCGGCTCGCAAGCGCACTACCTGTAGCGCCACCTACCGCCATCACCGCAAGCACCATCCCGAGGCTGGCGGGCGTATACGCCATCAGCGTTGCGCCTATCGCAAGGACCATTCCGGCGATGCCGAAGAGATTGCCCCGCTGGGCGCTCTCTTGATTGCTGAGTCCGCCCAGGCTGAGGATAAAAAGGATTGACGCAGCGATATACGCCGCCGACACCATTTGGAAACTCATCACAGATCCTTCCTGAACATACGGAGCATTCGTTGGGTCACCCAGAATCCTCCAAAGATATTGATGCTGGCAACGAAGAGTGCCACCGCGGCGAGTATGAGGACCATCGACGAGGCTGAGTCCATCTGAACGAGCGCGCCGATCACGATGATGCCGCTGATCGCATTGGTCACACTCATGAGCGGCGTATGTAGGGCAGGCGTGACATTCCAGATGACTTGCCACCCGACGAAGATAGCCAACACAAAGACAGTGAAGTGCCCCATGAACGATTCTGGAGCGACCGCGCCGACGCCAAGGATGGCTGCGACGACGAGAGCGAGGCCAACAAAAGTGCCCATAGATGAGCGCTCTTGTGGCTCTGTAGCCGGCACGGCGACAGGTTCTGCCGCAGCAGCGGCAGGGGGTGCGGCGGACAATTTCGGCGCGGGCGGTGGCCAGGTAATTGTTTTACCGTGGACGACGGTTAACCCTCGAATCACCTCGTCCTCCATATCGACGTGGATCTTTCCATCCTTATTGGGAGAAAGGTCAGACAGGAGGTGGACGACATTGTTTCCGAAAAGCGTGCTCGATTGGGCAGCCATGCGGCTGGCAAGATCAGTGAACCCGATGATCGTGATCCCGCTATCGACGACAGCCTGTCCGGGTTGGGTTAATTCGCAGTTTCCACCCTGCTCGGCTGCCAGGTCGACGATTACGCTGCCGGAGCGCATCAAACGGGCGGTGTCTGCGGTGATGAGTTTGGGCGCGGGACGGCCCGGAATAAGCGCCGTCGTGATGATGATATCGACATCGCGGGCCTGTTCAGCAAAAAGGGCCATTTCGGCCGCTATGAACTCTTCGCTCATGACCTTGGCGTAACCGCCTTCGCCAGAGCCCTCCTCATCGAACTCCAGCATGAGGAACTCCGCCCCCATGCTTTCTACCTGTTCCTTTACCTCGGGACGGGTGTCAAAGGACCGAACGATCGCGCCCATGGCTGCTGCCGCTCCAATCGCCGCGAGGCCGGCCACACCGGCGCCAATCACCAGGACTTTCGCGGGGGGAACTTTTCCAGCAGCAGTGACCTGTCCGGTAAAAAATCGACCGAAGTGGTTAGCCGCCTCCACAACCGCGCGATAGCCGGCCACATTTGCCATTGAGCTCAATGTATCAAGCTTTTGAGCTCGGGAAATGCGAGGCACGGCGTCCATTGCCATCGTCGTCACGCCACGATTAGCGAACGCCTCGAGCATCTGTGGGTTCTGTCCGGGCGCGATGAGACTAATCAGGGTCTGACCTTCCCGAAGCAGAGAGGCTTCGTCATTGGAATTGTTTGCATCAAAAATTGGTGCGCGAATCTTGACCACGATGTCGCTCGACCCCCAAAGCGCTTCGTGGGAATCCACAATTTCTGCGCCGCTCTCAATATAATCAGCGTCTAAGAAGCCGGCAGCGCTTCCCGCCCCGGTTTCGACCTGAAGCGTAAAGCCCAGTTTTTGCGCTGCGCTGATGGCTGTGGGCGCTAGCGCCACACGCTTTTCGCCAGGAGCTCGCTCTCGCGGAATACCAATAATCATAGGAATCTGAACGTTTTAAAAATGGGGCAAGATGGGGAGGTGGAATTGTCCATTAACGGCGAAAACGGGGCAAGGCTTAACGCTCCTGCCACCCCCCTCATGAGGGATAGCACTCTGTATCCCTCCTAGTAAATCCCGTGGGCTGGCGTGTTGAAACGCGCCTATAGAGTTGAAATAGCATGATCGAAACCAATGACCTGTCGAATGCGATAACTGACCTTTTAGAGCGCCTCGAGTCGCTTAGGGGGTATCTTTGACTATCAAGAGCAGAAAGAACGCCTTGATGAAGTAATGATGCGGCTGGAGGATCCGGGCATCTGGAATGACCCAAAGCAGGCCCAGGCTTTGGGTCGCGAGCGAGCCAGCCTTGAAACGACCGTGGTCACGATTGATACGCTGAGCGGACAGATTAAAGATGCCGCTGAGTTGCTGGAGTTGGCTCGCGAAGAAGCCGATCAAGGATCGGTTGACGAGTTAAAGGGCGACGTGCAGCAGATTCGTCAGCAGGTCGAGAAGCTTGAGTTCCTGCGGATGTTCTCGGGCGAGCTGGATGGGGCTAACGCCTTCATTGATATTCAGGCTGGTTCCGGGGGGACCGAAGCCCAGGACTGGGCAGAGATGCTCCTACGTATGTACTTACGATGGTGTGAGGATGAGGGCCTGTCGACTGAATTGGTTGATCGATCAGAGGGGGAGGTAGCGGGAATTAAGAGCGCCACGATTGCCGTGAAGGGTGAATACGCCTACGGAAAGCTTCGGACCGAGACCGGTGTTCACCGATTGGTGCGAAAGTCACCGTTCGATTCGGGTAATCGGCGCCACACCTCATTCGCATCAGTGTTCGCCTATCCTGAAATCGACGAGAGTATTGAGGTGGAAATTAATCCCGCAGACCTGCGTATCGACACCTATCGGGCGAGCGGCGCCGGTGGCCAGCACGTAAACAGGACCGATTCGGCGGTGCGGATTACCCATCTGCCCTCTGGTATTGTCGTGCAGTGTCAAAATGATCGGTCACAGCATCGCAATCGCGCTGAAGCCATGAACATGTTGAGGGCCCGCCTCTATGATGCCGAGATGCGAGAGCAGCGGGAAAAACAGCAAGCGCTTGAGGATTCCAAGGCGGATATCGGCTGGGGGAGTCAGATCCGCTCGTATGTTCTTGATCAATCAAGAATCAAGGATCTGCGCACCGGGGTCGAAACCGGCAACACCCAGGCGGTTCTCGACGGGGGACTGAACCTCTTTATTGAGGCCAGTTTGAAAGCCGGCCTTTAAACCAAAAAGAGATAAACATGAATCGTAACGATGACAACGAGCAGGTCGCGCAACGGCGGGAAAAGCTCCGTCAACTGAGAGCCTCAGGCGACGCTTTTCCCAATGACTTTCGTCGCGATGCGCACGCCGCCGAGCTGCTCACGAGCCATGCCGATGCAGATACCGAGTCACTTTCTGAAAATCCTGTAAGGGCCAAGCTTGCCGGGCGACTCATCACTAAGCGGATTATGGGCAAAGCGGCATTTGCGCACTTACGGGATGAATCTGGCGATATCCAGATTTATGCCCAGCGCGATGCGTTACCGGAGGGGGTCTATAACGAGGTTTTCAAGAAGCTTGATCTTGGCGACATTATCGGAGTCGACGGGACGCTCTTTCGTACCCGGACGGGTGAACTGACGGTGTCGGTAGAACAACTCCGTTTGTTGGTCAAATCACTACAGCCTCCACCCGAGAAATATCACGGCCTCACCGACGTCGAAGCCCGTTATCGGCAGCGCTACGTTGATTTGCTGGCCAATCAGGATTCCCGCGAGGTGTTCCGCAAGCGGGCGAAGATCGTCACCGGTCTTCGGCGATTCTTGGATGAAAGAGGTTATTTGGAGATCGAGTCGCCCATCATGCAAATGATTCCCGGCGGAGCAAACGCGCGGCCGTTCGTGACGCACCACCATGCTCTGGGTGTCGACCTTTATCTGCGGGTGGCTCAGGAGTTGGCAATCAAACGCTGCCTGGTCGGCGGTTTCGAGCGGGTATACGAGTTAAATCGGAACTTTCGTAACGAAGGGCTGAGCACGCGACACAACCCTGAGTTCACAATGTTGGAGTACAACGAGGCCTATAAGGATTTCAATGACTACATGGATCTGACGGAGGAGATGCTCCGGCAAGTGGCCATTGATGTCACGGGTGATGCGGTGGTCACGTACCAGGGGAAACCCATTGATTTCGCTTCCCCCTTCAGGCGCATCTCGATGGCCGACGCGGTTTGCGCCAGTAACCCAGATCTCTCCCCTGAGGCGTGCACCCAACGTGAGGCGTTGCTGGCGTGCGCCAAGGCTAGGAATGTGGCGCTGGACGAGAACGGTTCCCCAGGGGAAATGCTGCTGATGTTATTCGAAGAGACGGTGGAGAAAGACCTCATTCAGCCAACCTTTATCACCGGATATCCCGCAGAGGTATCGCCGTTATCACGTCGACAGAACGATAACCCGGACCTGACCGATCGATTCGAACTTTTCGTGGCGGGTCGCGAGCTCGCTAACGGTTTCTCGGAATTGAACGACCCGGATGATCAGTCGGATCGCTTTAAGGAGCAGGCGCAGGCCAAGGCACAGGGTAATGAAGAGGCGATGTTTTACGACGCGGACTACATTCACGCACTGGAGTACGGACTTCCACCCAATGCGGGCGGGGGTTTAGGAGTCGATCGGTTCGTGATGATTTTGACAGACAGCCCCTCTATCCGAGACGTGCTCCTGTTTCCCCATATGCGCCCAGAGGCAGCAGACTAGGACCCTCAAGCCGTCCTCGTGCCGATGAATCTACCGGTTCCGTTTTTCGTAGGGCTTCGTTATACGCGGGCCCGACGACGCAACCACTTTGTCTCCTTTATCTCGGCGATATCCATACTTGGAATCACCGTCGGGGTCTGGGCACTGATTACCGTGCTTTCAGTCATGAACGGCTTCGAGCGGGAGTTGCGGGGGCGGATCCTAAGCGTCGCCTCGCACGTGACCGTAAGTGCCCGTCAAGGATGGTTACTGGAATGGCCCCTCCTGAACGAGGCGGTTCGCTCCCAGAGCGGCGTGATCGACGCCGCCCCCTATATCCTCGGTCAGGGGTTGGTCACCCGTGGCAACGCCGTGTCTGGGGTTCTTTTCAGAGGTGTCGAGCCCAAACTGGAATTGCAGGTTTCTGAGGTCCTCTCTCACCTCAAGAGTGGCTCGGCTGGCGACCTCAAAAGTGGTTCCTGGAATATCGTTCTGGGTTCGCAGCTGGCTAGAAGCCTTGGCGTCGGCGCCGGGGATCGAGTCACGCTCATCGCGCCCAAGGGGAAAATCACGCCTGCGGGCCTACTACCCAGAATGAAGCGCTTCACGGTGAGCGGCGTCTTCGAAATGGATATGTATGAATACGACTCGAGTCTCGCGCTCGTGCATCTTGATGACGCGGCAAAACTTCTGGAGGCCGATGCAGGGATCAGCGGACTTCGCCTGGTGATCGACGATGTCTACGCGGCACCTTTGATCAGCACTCAGCTTCAAAAGCGTCTTGGTTCCAGCGTACGGGTCAGCAACTGGACCATCGAGCATGCTAATTTCTTCTCCGCGCTTAAGATAGAGCGGCGCGTGATGTTTGTGATTCTCTTCTTGATCATCACTGTCGCCGCATTCAATATCGTCTCTACCCTGGTCATGGTGGTTACCGATAAGCGCGCCGATGTGGCCATTTTGCGCACGCTTGGATTAGCGCCCCTGGGGGTCATGGGCATTTTTATCGTGCAAGGCGTCGTCATCGGCTTTGGTGGAACCATCGTCGGCGGGATCACTGGTGTGCTGACCGCGATCAACATCGAGACTCTAGTGCCATGGGTCGAAAATCTTTTTGGCATAGAGTTCTTCCCGGCCAGCGTCTACGTAATCAGCGACTTCCCGGCCGAACTTCGTTGGCCGGATGTGATCACTATCTCAGTGATGTCGTTCGTGATCTGTTTGTTGGCCACGCTGTACCCCGCATGGCGGGCGTCGCGCGCCGATCCAGCCGAGGCCTTGCGCTATGAGTGATTTATCCGCCCCGCGCTGGGTGCTGGAGTGCCTCGACCTAAAGGTGCAGTTCACCGAGGCGGATTCTGCTGTCGAGGTATTGAAGGGCATTGATTTTGCCATTGCCCCAGGAGAGTCGGTCGTGGTGACCGGTGCGTCGGGCAGCGGTAAGAGCACGCTCTTGCAAACATTGGGCGGCCTCATGACAGCGTCGGCTGGTGATATCGCGCTGAACGGAAGAGTGCTTAAAGATCTCTCGGTTAAACAGATGGGTGATTTACGTAATTCAAGTCTTGGATTTGTTTATCAGTTTCATCATTTATTGCCGGAGTTTTCAGCGCTTGAAAACGTTGCGATGCCTCTTTTGATCCGGGGCGAGACTCGCTCCCTCGCATTTGAAAGGGCAGAGGATTTTCTGGCGAGGGTGGGTCTAACGCATCGTATGTCCCATAAGCCCGGCGCGCTCTCCGGCGGCGAACGCCAGCGTGCTGCGGTGGCGAGAGCGCTCGTCACAGCGCCTGCACTGGTACTCGCCGATGAGCCGACCGGTAACCTCGATACCCAGACCGCTCGTGAGGTTCAAGATCTTATGCTAAGTCTCGTCTCGAGCGCGGGTTTAGCTCTTTTTGTGGCCACCCATGATCTCGATTTTGCCGCACGGTTTGCGACGCACTTTGAGCTGGTTGACGGGCGACTGAGAAAGCCAGGCTAAAAAAGGCATGCTAAAAAAGGTAGGCTAAAAAAGTCAGGCCATCTTCCGCGACCGCTGCAGAATTAATCGCCTGGAACTAGTTCACTGAGCGGATCCGCTTCGAAGGTTTAAGGTCTTTCCCAGAGATACATATCTTTGGGATTACGGTGTCCGCCCGACTCTTGACCGCGTTTTATTTCGCGCTCGGCATCTCCTCACTGGTTATGCTGCCCAGTTTGCCCGCAGCAGGAACACTGGCGCTGATAACGTGCGCTGCGGCAATCCTCACAGCCAAGCGGGCGAGTCGACCCCTGGGGTTTTTCGTGTGGGGATTGACCTGGGCGGTGCTGCACGCTGGAGCCGTTTTGGATAGACCGGTTCCGGAGGCTCTTTTAGATCGTGTCTCTGTTGTAACAATCACAGTAGATAGCGTTGTCCGGCGTTCTGATGATCGGATCGTTTTTGATGCGCTGCTGATTGATGCTTCCGGGACTGACCAGAAGGGGCTTCAGGATAAGAAGATCCGACTGACCTGGTATGGCACAGACCTCGCACCAGGCCGAGGCGAGCGATGGCGAGTGAGAGTAAAACTCAAACGACCCCGCGGTTATCGAAACGCATCGACGTTTGATTACGAAAAGGCGCTTTTTCTCGACAGGATAACAGCCAGGGGCTACGTCTTGGGCGGGGAGAGGATTGATGAGGGTACAGCGGATGCCGGCTTTGCTACCTTTTTATCGATTCTTGAAGCGCGCGCCGAGAGGATGCATCACGCCGGGATAGTGTGGGCACTAAGCGTTGGAGACCGATCACGGATTACCGAGGGGCAGTGGTCCGTTTTACGGCGTACGGGTTTGAGTCATCTCGTCGCAATCTCTGGTCTTCATATCGGCCTGGCGGCTTTTTGGCTGAGCATCCCCGCCGTTCTTTTTCTTCGTCTATTCCCGGCCCTAACTGTGTATGTGCCACGAATGCTCGTTGCGGCGATCGTGGGGTGCACGCTCGGGTATTTCTATGCGCAGCTTGCTGGATTTCCTGTGTCGGCGCTGCGGGCTTTTGCAATGCTCTCGGTTTTTGGCGCCAGCGTAGCCGCCTTTCGACGCACTCGTTTGGAATCAGTGCTGGCCTCAGCCGTTTTCCTTATCGGTTTAGTGGATCCCCTTACTGTACCAACGCCAGGGTTCTGGCTTTCGATAACAGCCGTGTGGCTGATTGGGAAGGTTGTCGGCATTCAGGGGAAGGGCGCACCCACCACATCGATCTCATCTCCAACTGTCCTTAAAGCGTGGAGCAGACGCTTATGGCACGCCGGAAAGAGACTGTTTCAGATCCAGGTATTTTTATTTGTTGGCCTGCTTCCTGTGCTGGCTTTTTTCGGATTTGTAGTTTCCTTTGCCGGTGTGATCACTAATTTGATTGTCGTTCCTATTTTTAGTTTGATTGTGGTGCCTTTACTGCTGATCGGGCTGTTTGCAGCCCCAATCATCGGCAGCTTCGGTACAGAGCGTATTCTGGACATCGTCGATCGAGTCCTTGCGCTGGTGATGGACGTTGGCGCATCAATTGCCGCTTTTCCTTTTTCTGCAGTTGATCCATGGCCGCCGCTGGCTGGCTTTTGTATCCTCGTTGCGGCGTTAGTCGGTGTTTGGGCAAAACAGGATAAGCGTCTGGTAACCCTCCTGTTGATCCTGGGAGCGTTTTCGCTTGGGAAATCCTGGCCAGAGTCTCGCCCTTTAGAGCCGGGAGAATTTTCGCTGACTGCTTTTGATGTAGGTCAGGGCCTGGCCATCCTGATCACGACAGCAAGTCATCGAGTCTTATACGATTCAGGCCCACAATTCGGTCAGTTTGCTCCGGCACTAATGCCGCTTCGTCGCCAGCTCGGCGCCTTCCGCTCGCAGGGAGTTGATGTGCTCATTGCAAGCCATGGCGCGAGCGATCATTTTGGGGCGGGCGAGTTCATCCGAACGGAATTCAGACCCGACCGGTTTTTCAGTGGCCAGCCCGAGAAAACGGGAGGCGAGTTGTGTGCGCGCGATATCGGCTGGGTTTTTGATCAGGTGTCTTTTCGCTTTATTCAGAGCGAGCCGGGGCCTTCAACAAGCTCAAACGACCAATCGTGTGTTCTTTTAATTACGGGCGCTTCAGGCTCCGCCCTTCTGACAGGGGATATCGAAAGCCGGAGTGAATACCGACTTACGCGCCATAGCGGGGAGCGTATTGACGTTGACGTCTTGCAGGTGCCACACCACGGCTCAGGAAGCTCTTCGACCGAACCGTTCCTTAAGGCAGTGTCGCCACAATGGGCCCTGTTGAGCAGAGGCGCGGATAACCGATTCGGCCACCCGCATCCAAAAGTCGTTGCCCGCTATCGGGCACACGGAATCACGGTGCTTGATACGGCAATACAAGGCCAGATCGACATGATCAGCAGGGAAACAGGATGGACGATCGAGACCTTTTTAGCGCGCTCAAAGCGCTTCTATCATTGGGCGCGCTGAAGACCCGCTGAATAAGACGACTCGTTTAGGAACGGGGGCGGTTAAAATACCCGTTAGCGAGCAGCAGTCTGCCTAATTCTCTTGATTTTGAGAGTCCGCGAGTTTGATTGAATTTCTAAAAAGTGGGGGTTGGCTGATGTTGCCCATCGTCACCTGCTCGATTATTTCGCTGGCGATCATTCTCGAGCGCTTTACGGCATTGCAGGCGAGTCACGTCCTGCCCAAGGGGCTGGTTAGCGATATCGACAGGCTATTGGCACAGGGGAGGATGGATCCGGATCGGATCGCGTTAGTCCGCCGAAGCTCTCCGTTGGGGCGCGTGCTTGCAGCGGGGCTGTCTCAGGCGTCGAGCCATCCCGAGCGCATCGAAGAAGCCATGGAGGAAGCCGGGCGGCATGTCGTGCACGGGTTCGAGCGCTATCTGAATGCTTTGGGCACCATTGCCGCGACCACGCCGCTTCTCGGGCTGCTGGGGACCGTGATCGGCATGATCAAGGTTTTTGCCGCCATCACGTCTTTAGGGGTCGGCGATCCACAGGTTCTCGCCGGTGGGATATACGAGGCCCTCATTACGACCGCGGCGGGAGTTTCAGTGGGTATCCCGAGTCTCATGTTCCATCGCTACTTTCGCGGTCGAATCAGCGAACTGGCCCATGAGATTGAGCGACATGCGCTCCGGCTGCTTGAGATTCTTCGAGCGAGGCACGCGTCATGAGATTTGCAGCGGCGCCTGAGGAAGAGGTGTCGATCAATTTAACCCCACTGATCGACATTGTTTTTCTGCTTTTGATTTTCTTCATGGTTTCAACCACATTCAATAAAGAAACGAAGCTCGAGATCGCTTTGCCGGAAGCGGGTGCCCAGGGCGCGCCGGACCTGTCACCCAGTCGGCTAATCCTTGCTATTACTGCAGGCGGGGAGTATCAGCTTGCCGTGGAATCGAAAAGTGAGACCTCCGAGTTTCAGACGGTTCAGGCAGGCGAGCTTAGAGTGTTCCTGAGGGTGGCCGCCGAAAAACATCGAGAAGCAGTGCTGGTAGTGAAGGCGGACGCGAAAACCACCCATCAGGCGGTTGTTTGGGCGCTTGATGCGGCTCGTAAGGCCGGTATCGAGAAAGTCATGTTCTCGGCGCAGGCCGTGGACGGCTAGAGATGGTTCACTCTCCGGTTACCGGCGCTTTGATCTACAAACGGCTGCTGCGCTATGTCCTGCCTTATAAGCATATTTTCCTGATCAGCCTGCTCGGCATGGCCGTAGTGGCCGCAGCTGAGGTTGCCTTTGCCGCTTTGCTCAAACCGATCATGGATGGCGGTTTCGTCGAGCGCGATCGCGCCATTATTCAAATGACGCCGTTTTTGCTCATGGGCGTCTTTATCGTCAGAGCCATCGGCTCAGTTGCCGATGAATACTGCATTGCGTGGGTGGGGCGAAAGGTGATTTTTGACCTGCGCGGACAGTTATTCGCCAAGACGCTGAGGCTGCCAGCGCGTTACTTCGACCAGAACCCGACTTCAACCCTCATCTCAAGAATGATTTACGACCTCGAGCAGGTTGCAGAGGCCTGCACGATCGCCGTCCGGGTGAGTGTGAAGGATTCATTGCTGGCTATTGGTCTTGTCGTGTGGATGTTTATCCTCAGCTGGCAGTTAACGCTTTTATTTTTGTTGATCACGCCCGTAGTCGCCCTGGTCGTTCGTAAGGCCTCGAAACGCTTTCGGCGATCCAGCGCCAAGATTCAGAGCTCTATGGCTGGAATTACGCACGTCGCCAAAGAAGCCTTGCAAGGACATCGCGTGGTAAAGGCTTACGCCGGGTTCGGCGATGAAGAGGCCGCATTTGAAACAGCCAACCAGACGAACCGCCGACAATCCTTAAGACGCGTAGCGGTAGCGGCCATTAGCGTTCCGTTGCTGTTGCTGATTGCAGGTGCAGGGGTCTCATTTATTATCTACCTCGCGCTGAGCGATACCGTAGGTGCGTTCGTGACGCCCGGAACTTTTGTATCGTACATGGGCACCATTTTGCTCCTGATGAGCCCGATTAAGCGCCTGGCTCGGGTAAACGAATACATTCAGGCAGGCATCGCCGCGGCTGAGACGGTCTTTGATTTATTCGATCAACAGGCGGAGGCGACCGAAGAGCACCATACGGCCGCGATTGCAACGGGCGAGATTAAATTAGAAAACGTTCACTTCAGCTACCGCGACGCAGACCCGCCAGCGCTCGACGGGGTATCGCTTACGATCAACCCCGGTGAAACCGTGGCGCTCGTTGGAGAGTCCGGCAGCGGTAAATCAACGGTGGCCTCCTTGTTGTTGGGGTTCTATAGGGCTCAAGAGGGCAGGATCCTGATAGATGGACGTGCCTTAGGGGATTATTCACTTTCTGAATTGAGAGCCAAGGTCGCCTGGGTCTCACAAGAGCCCATTCTCTTTGATGGAACAATAAAAAAGAACATAGCCTATGGTCAGCCTGAGGCATCAGATGCCGAGGTTGAGGCGCTATGCCAGGAAGTAGGCATTGATAAGTTTTTGGGTGATGGGACCGAGCGCGTGGGCGAGTTTGGCGGTCGTCTTTCAGGCGGGCAGCGCCAAAGGGTAGCGCTTGCCAGAGCCTTATTGAAAAAAAGTCCCATCTTGGTTTTGGACGAGGCCACCTCGGCGCTTGATATGCTCGCCGAGCAGGCTATTAAGGGCGCGATTATGTCCAGAGCGGCAGGACGCAGTGTCCTGCTGATCGCCCATCGGCTAAGTTTTAACTCCCACGCAAACACGATTCACGTGTTTTCGGATGGCAGGATTGTTGAATCCGGCACTCACCAATCGCTTATGGCGCTGGGCGGACGTTACACCGCCATGTGGGCCGCCCAGGAGGCGGAGGGTGCGCCTGTCGTAAGCGTCCATTCCGGGGCAGATGCGTGAACTTCTCGGTGGCGCTGGCGCGTCATTGGCGACGCAAATCCCCGGTTTCGGTGCTTCTGATACCGCTGGCTGGACTTTACGGGGCGATCATTTTTCTTCGACGATGGGCCTATCGGCTGGGGATCTGCTCCATCTATCGCTCGAGGGTCCCTGTTGTCATT
>Ga0181576_10001732_pt1 | contig 16643 bp, 20 predicted proteins | sample 101ome_22_FD_132464 | JGI IMG/M metagenome (GOLD analysis project Ga0181576, IMG submission 132464) | Coastal salt marsh microbial communities from the Groves Creek Marsh, Skidaway Island, Georgia - 101412BT metaG (megahit assembly) | ecosystem: Environmental > Aquatic > Marine > Intertidal... | reverse complement strand
GTTTAAATCATCAATACCGTAAACATTTATTTTTTTTTTTAATAATGACAAAGTTGTATGAAAACCGATAAAGCCCGTTGCACCTGTAAGAATTATATTCATCTATTCAATAGGTTTTTGATATTTTTTTTTCCACTCTGAATAATCCATTCCATAAACTTCAGCTCGAACTTTTTCATAATCTAGTGAAATGTTCATTTTTTCAGCTTCTTCTACCATCCATTTAGACAAGCAGTTTCTGCAAAAGCCAGCTAGGTTCATCAAGTCAATATTTTGCAAATCCGTGTTTTTTTGCAGATGAGAAACTAACCTCTTAAACGTTGCTGCTTCCAATTCTTTTTTTTTTTCTTCATTAATCATTTTAAAAGCAAAGAGAATATATCATTAAATATCTTTATATATTTTGTAATTCTTTTTTCAGAACAAATCAAATCGTTTCTAAATTCTATACAGATATTATCTATCTTGCCTTTTTTAGAATGCCTATCTAATGTATAATTATAATGAAATCCAGTATACGGAAAGTTTCTACCATAAAAAATATTATGATCAGTTAATTTTTTTTGAATTGGAATTAATAAATTCATATTTTTATTCCACAAAAGGCCTATTTCAATTCCTCTTTCAATTTTATCAATTTTTTTGGTAAAGGAATGAATAGCAACAAGAAAAATTTTCTCATATCTTTTTTTCTTCTCTTCTATAAAATTTCCTAAATTATAATGATATTTCTCATGAAATTTTTTTATGCGTAAGTTCTTTTCACTAGTTCCAATATTTACATTTTCAGGAATTTTTATATTTGCTGAAGAAGTTAAAATTAATTCACTAGAATTTTCATCTCTGTTAGGATCAATTATCAGTCTTGAAAAATTTGCTAAAAAACAACTTTGATTGAGAAGTTTTGTTAGTTTAAGGCAAAAATCTTTTGCACCTAAGTCGTATGCTATATGAGACGTTATTTGTTTAGTCTTTAAACCAAGAAAATTATATTTTTTTGGGATAAAGTTTGAGGCATGATCACAAATAAAAATTATGTGTTTTTTTTTGCTATCCTTTTTTTTAAATTCCTTTATTGTAAAAACATCTTTCATATTTTTAATTACAATTCTTTTAATTTACAATAATATTAACTTATCTCATGTTAAGAAAAAGAAATACAAAAATAATCGCAACTCTTGGTCCAAGTTCATCTTCACCTTTAAAAATTCATTCTTTATTTCAAGCAGGTGCTGATATTTTTAGGTTAAATTTTAGTCATGGCACCCATAGTGATCATAGAAAAAGAGTCTTTCATATCAGACAATATGAAAAAAGATTGGGAAGACCAATTGCAATCTTAGGTGACTTACAAGGTCCTAAAATTAGAATTGGGACTTTTAAAAAAATATCAACAACTTTAAAAAATAATCAAAAATTCGACCTTGATTTAAATCCTGAGCCAGGAGACGAAAAACGTGTTTTACTTCCTCATCCAGAAATATTTAAATCAGTAAAAAAGAATACTAAGGTATTAATTGATGATGGAAAAATTTTACTAAATATAACAAACGTAAGCTCGGAAAAAATTTCAACTGAGGTAATTAATGGAGGAAAAATATCAAATATGAAGGGTGTTAATATTCCTGATACTTTTGTTAAAATGTCTTCACTTACAAAAAAAGATATAAAGGATTTAGAGTTATGCTTAGACTTAAGCTTAGATTATGTTGCATTATCTTTTGTACAAAAGGCAAAAGATTTAATTGATCTTAAAAAATATATTGGAAACCAAACCAGTATAATGGCTAAATTTGAAAAACCGTTGGCTATAAAAAGAATGGATGAAATTTTATTGCATTGCGATGCTGCAATGGTTGCAAGAGGAGACCTTGGAGTTGAGATGCCTCCTGAAGAAGTTCCAATAATACAAAAAAGAATAGTTCAGTCGTGCAGAGATTTTGTCAAGCCAGTTGTAGTTGCAACGCAAATGCTTGATTCAATGATTAATTCCCCATCTCCAACTAGAGCTGAAGCATCGGACGTGGCAACTGCTGTATTTGACGCAGCTGACTCTTTAATGTTATCTGCAGAAACAGCTTCTGGAAAGTTTCCTGTGGAGTCAGTTCAAATAATGGATAGAATTATTAGAGGAGTGGAAAATGATATTTCTTACAGACAAATCTTAGAAAGTAAAAAAATTAAATTAGAAGAAACAACATCTGATGCAATAAGTTCTGCCGCTTCTCAAGTTGTAAAAACAGTTTTAGCGAAAGCAATTTTTACTTATACCAGATCAGGAGCAACTGCAAAAAGAGCTGCAAGAGAAAGACCCACTGTTCCTATTATTGGATTATCACCAGACAGGATAACAGCAAGACAGTTAGCATTAATTTGGGGTGTTCACACCATTCATGCATTAGAACCAACGAGTTTTTCAGGTATGATTGAAAATGCTTGTGAGCTTGCAAAAAAAGAAGGAATAGTAAAAAAAGGTGATTATGTTGTAGTTACTGCTGGCGCTCCAATTGGTGTCTCGGGTTCAACTAACAACTTACGTATAGCTAAAATAAGTTAACCCTGTCTTGCCTTGAAACGTGAGTCGGTTTTATTTATTACGTACAGCCTGCCTTTACGTTTAACGACCCTGCAATCCCTGTGGCGTTGTTTTGCCGACTTTATTGACCTTAATACTTTCATAAGTTATGTAAGTTAATTAATTCTAAAAATTTGTCAATCATAGAAAATATATTAATATCTTCAAATGTTAAAAAATATTATAAAAATTCTTAGCGTAATTAATAATAAAATTGGTTTAATAAGCTCTTTTTTTATACTTATTTTAATTTTTCTAGTTTCACTATCTGTTATCTTAAGATACGTTTTTTCAATCGGATTTATTTGGCATCAAGATCTGTACATTTGGACTCATGCAATATTTATCTTACTTGGAATTTCTTATACACTAAAAAAGGATGGGCACGTTAGAATAGATCTTTTTTATAAAGATTTTAACAAAAAACAAAAAAAAATTATTAATTTGATTGGTGTTATTATTTTTGGGATTCCTCTGACTTATTTATTATTAACAAATGGATTAGATTATTTTATAAGATCTTACAACTTAAATGAAAGTTCAAAAGAAAGCGGTGGTTTGCCATATATATATATTTTAAAATTTTTCATTTTTTTTCTGGGAGTTTTACTTTTTCTTGAAATTTTAAGACAAATCTCAACTTTTTTTGAAAAAAATGATTGAAATTTTAAGTCACGAGTTTTTTTCAATTCTATTATTTGTGCTTTTAGCTGTTTTTCTTTTAGCCGGATATCCCGTTTCACTTACTTTAGCAGGAACTGCAATAATTGTTGGTTTCATTGGTTATCTAGCAGATTTATTTCCTTTAGTGCTTTTAAACGTATTACCAAATAGGATTTTTGGATTAGTTACCAATGAAACATTAATTGCTGTTCCATTATTTATATTTATGGGTGTTATGCTAGAAAAATCTGGAATAGCGAGTTCTTTACTTGAAAACATGAGTAAATTGTGGGGAAAAATCAGAGGCGGTCATGTCTACTCAGTTTTAATAGTTGGTGTATTAATGGCAGCATCAACCGGGATTGTAGGTGCAACAGTTGTAACCATGGGAATTTTGAGTTTACCAATTATGCTAAAATGGAATTATAACAAAAAAATTTCTGCAGGTATTATCTGTGCAAGCGGAACTTTGGGACAAATAATTCCACCTTCAATAGTACTAGTTTTGCTAGCAGATATTTTTCAAGGTGCAAACGAACAAGCATCACAGATAACTGGAGATCTAGCCCCTACTCCTGTTAGTAGTGTTGATTTGTTTGCCGGAGCGATTCTACCTGGAATGTTACTTGTTATTATGTATGTATTTTGGATATTTATTTGTTCTATTTTCAAACCAAAAATCTTTCCAATAATAAAAAATTCTAATGAAAAAATAAATTTAGGCAGTTTATTTTTTACAATTTTACCCCCAATTCTTTTAATAATTTTAGTACTTGGTTCAATTCTTTTTGGGATAGCAACACCCACTGAGTCAGCATCATTCGGTGCACTAGGATCATTAATAATTGCATTTAAAAGGGGAATTACAAATGAAATATTAAAATCCGCTTGCATTGAAACACTCAAAATTAACTCAATGGTTTTTTTTATTTTATTTGGTGCATCACTATTTTCGTTAGTATTTAGGGGGTTTGGTGGTGATTTAATGGTTGAAAATTTTTTAACTGATATTCCAGGAGCAAAAATAAATTCATTAATAATTGTAATGTTAACAATTTTCATTCTTGGTTTTTTTCTTGATTTTTTTCAGATTGTTTTTGTTATTGTGCCAATTGTTGGCCCATCCCTAATTTCTATGGGGTATGATCCTGTTTGGTTAGCAATTATGTTTGCGATAAATCTTCAGACAAGCTTTTTAACTCCACCTTTTGGGTTTGCTTTATTTTATTTAAGAGGTGTCGCACCAAAAGAAATAAAAACTTCAGATATTTATTCAGGTGTAATTCCATATATTTTTATTCAAATATTAACTCTTTTAATTCTTTTTAAATTTCCTCTGATTGTAACTTGGCTTCCAGGAAAACTATAATTAAGTTCTAGATTCAAGAAAACTTTTTTCTGAATAGTTAGACCAAAAAATGAATAATTTTCTATATTCAATTATACTTTTAAGTATTTTTTTTCCTAATTTATCCTTGTTTGCATAATCATTAACAACTTCATTAGATCTTTTATTCAATGATTTTAGAAGCTCTTTAGGATATTTTACAAAATTTACATTATATTCTTCATTAAGTTTTTTTATTGCGAAACTATTTCTAGCAAAAAATTCTGAGGCAATTGAGGAATTTGATTTCATACAACAAACTTCTACCAACCTCTTCAGTTCATTATCTAAGGAATTCCAAGATTTTAAATTTATAAATGACTCTAGACAAGTTCCTGGCTCGTGCCATCCAGGATAGTAATAATATTTACAAACCTTGTGAAGTCCCTTTCCTAAGTCAGCCGCAGGACCAATCCATTCTGTTCCATCAATTGTTCCAGAGGAAATTGCTGGGACTACATCAGGACCAGGTAAAAGAACTACATTAGTTCCAAAGCTCTTTAACACCTCTCCACCGAGACCAGGCATTCTAAATTTCAATCCTTTAAAATCTGAGGGTGATATGATTTTTTTATTAAACCATCCACCCATTTGATTACCAGTATTTCCAGCAGGGAAAAATTTTAAATTAAACTGATTGTAAATTTCATCAGCGTGCTTAATACCGTCTCCGTTATAAAACCATGAACTCATCTCCTGATAGTTCATACCAAAAGGAATTCCAGATAAAAGAGAAATTGCAGGAGATTTTCCAGCCCAATAATAGGGAGAACCAAAACCCATTTGACAAGTCCCACTTTGAACAACATCAAAAGATTCAAAAGCACTAACAAGCTCATTAGCATGAAAAAGTCGAATATTTAGAGCTCCTTTAGAAATTCTTGTGATTTCATCACAAAGATTTGAAAAAGCTCTTCCAAGAATGCCTGCTTTGTCGAATGCAGAAACAGCAACCCAAGTGTGTTTTTTTTTTGATAATGCAATGTTAGGGAAAGATAAACTGGAACCAACTACACCTGCTGTGAAACTAGCAGCCAGAGTTTTTTTTATAAATTTTCTTCTCTTCATAAATTTTACTAATGGTGGGCGGAACAGGGATCGAACCTGCGACCTATTGCGTGTCGAGCAATTGCTCTCCCAGCTGAGCTATCCGCCCGAAATTTAAATATACAATTAAAATAAATGGTCAACAACTTAAAATGGCATATAAATTGCTCTGAATTCAACATGTTTACCATATTAAGAACAGGATTAGATGCAGCAAATAAGGATTTAGCTGTTATTTCTAATAATATAGCAAATGCAGGTACAAACGGTTTTAAAAAAAGTGAAGCCCAATTCGAGGATATGTACCATTCACATCACAACAGGTCTCAAGAGGTTGCAAGAGGAATTGGTGTAAAAACAATTAAACCAAGACAAAATTTTTCTCAAGGTTCGCTTCAACAAACTAATGGTAGTCTTGATTTAGCAATTATGGGAGAAGGGTTCTTTGTTCTAGGCACTCCAATTGGTAGAGAAGGTGGTGACCAGGCTCTTACTTTTACCAGAGATGGATCATTTCAATTAGATAGATTAGGAAATCTTGTTACTACCGATGGTTTACCGTTACTTGGGGAAGGTCAAACATTAATCAATATTCCATTTACACAAGGAGAGTCAATTCTAACAGAAATCAAAGTTGACAATGATGGTACAATTGAGGCTACATATGGTCTCGATACAAAAACAGTGGTTGGCAAAATTAATTTAGCTGATTTTGTAAATGAATTTGGATTACAAAATATTGGAAGTGCAAGATTCCAAGAAACTGGAGAAAGTGGAGTTCCAACTTTTGGTGCCCCAAAAGAATCAACACTAGGAAAACTTCAGGCAGGATTTCTTGAAAAATCTAATACAGATATTACAGACGAAATTATTCTTATGCTAAGGACACAACAAGCTTTCAATGGTTGCTCTAAGATGATGCAATCAGATATTGATGTTACAAAAAAGTTATCTGCTAGATAATAGGTATATTCCAGGAAATTGATTTAATTTTAATTTCCATTTCATTATTCACATATAAATAACCAGAATCATTAACCATCAAATTATCAGAAATTTCTAAAAAACCTTTTATTTTTTTATTATTATTTTTGTTTAGAATTATAAAATTAACTAGCTTTTCAATTTCTTGATACTCATAAAAAATATTTACCATCATAAGTGCTTGATTAGACAAAACTGATAAGGAATTACTTTTTTTATTTTTTTTTTCATTAATTCTTACTGAGCATCTACCTTTAGAAATATTTTCGAAATTGCAATTAAGATTTAAAGTAAGTTTTTCTGAATAATCAAAATCAACTGTATTAACTAACAAAACAATTTTATTAATTTCTTTCCAATTATCTTTTTTTGAATCAACTAATTTCATTTCTTAATTTTTCAATTATAACTTTTTTAATCTGTGAGATTCTTCCTGTACTAATTTCTAGAATTTCTGATATTTCATAGATATTTAGCTCTTCAACATAATATAATTGTGCAACCATTGCCTCTCTTTGATTTAATACACTAAGAGCTTGCTTTATTTGATTTTTAAGTTGTTTATCTTGTAGTGATACTTCTGGGTTACTTGATGAACTTGCATAAACTATTGAATACTCATCATATGCTTGATCTAAACTTTGAAGAGTGTTAGCTTCAAAAGCTTTTTCCCAATAATTAAAATCATCATCGGAAATGCCTAGTTTTTCAATAATTTCATATTTACTAGGATCTCTACCTAACTCTTTTTGCAACTCAACTTTACATTTTTCGAATTCTTGTTTTTTTTTAATAGTAGTTCTACATAAATTTGAGTTTTTTCTTAGAAAATCAATGATTGATCCTCTAATTCTTAATTGAGCATATTGTTGAAAATTCACCCCTTCTTTTGGGGAATATTTTTGAGCCGCCGCTACTAAACCCTCCATTCCCTGTTGAATAAGATCTTCAATTTCAACAACTTTTTGAACTCTACCAAAAATTTGCCATGCGATTTTTTTTACTAAATCAAGATTTTCTTCAATAAGGTTATTTATTGAAATCTTTGATTTATCTGAATAATAATTTGCCATTGAGACATTAAGCTCTTTTTTTTACTTTTGATAAAAAAGTTAGACCTCCCCATTCATTCGTAGGTGTTTCGTATATATTTTTTGCAACTCTAAGAAAGTTTTGTGATATTTCAGATTTTGGTTCTTCAGATACTATTGGAACCCTGTTAATTATTGATTTTCTTATTTTAGGAGAACTTTTGATTGATCCAACATAATGTAAATTTACATCTAAAAATCTAGTTGTAATTTTTTGGAATTTGGCAAAAAGATCCTTTCCTTGATCTTCATCTTGAACTTGATTTACAACTACACAATAATTTTTAAAGGAAGATTTAGAAAAAATTGCTTTTAAGAGTGCATAGGAATCAACAAAACTAGTAGGCTCTCCAACAATTACAATTACTATTCTATCACAAGCCATTGCAAACACTAATGCATTGTCTTCAGCACCAGCAGCTATATCAACTACCAGTTTTACATCATTCAAATTCTTTAAGTGACTATCAATTTGATTGAGAATGGAATACCTACTCTTATTTTCAACATTAAGAAGATTGTTTGAAGCAGTTCCCCCAGAAATTAACTGCACACCGCTTTTACTTGGCACTATAATTTCAGATATCTTTTTTTCATTATTTATCACATCAGAAATAGAATGCTCAGGGTTAACTCCCAATAAAACATGTGAGTTGGCCATACCTAAATCCGTATCAAGTAAAAAAACCTCAGAAGATATTTTTTTTAAAGCTATTGATAAATTAACAGCAATTGTGGTTTTTCCAACTCCACCTTTTCCACTTGTTATTGCAATTGAATCAGACATTTTCAAAATTATCTTTCATATATTTTGTTAAGGCGTTCTCATTCGCCTCAATTATAGAATCAATTATAACCTTAGTACCTGTAACCATTCCAATTCTAGAATTATTTAATGCAAGTGATGAAAACTCTTCAGCACCCACCCAACATTCATCAAGTTTAGTAATTGCTACCATTGGTCTAATATCTTCAACTTTTTTTGTTATTCCATTAATCATCTCAGAATTTGAACCACTTTGTACTGTCAATATAGAACAAAAATCAAAAGACGGAAATGAATTTTTAATCTCTTTTATTTTTTGAATACTAAAATTCATCTCGCCTGAAAAATCAAAAATATTTATCCATTCATCATTATCCGTATAATTTTTAAAATCAAATGCTTTATAATCATTAAGACTGAAACCTAAAACTCTACTGTATGACTTAAGAACATCTGAATGACCGGTGCTTGAATTAGTAACTTCAAAAAAATTTATTTTTTTTGTATTTTTTGCATCCGACAAATAAGATGCAAGTTTAGCAGCTAAAGTTGATTTTCCAGAACCAGAATTTCCAAAAATAAATATATTTTTCGATTTAAGTAATCTAGAAAAATCATTTGATGCAAGTTTTCTTGACAGTTCTCTAAAAAATGAAACTCTTCCATCTTCTAGATTTTTTCCAATAAAAGAATAATTAAGTTTATTTATTATCTCAGGTGAAAATTTTTCTTGCCTTAGTTTAATTGGTGTTTGATGAGATAACTCATCGGATATTCCAGATTGATCAGTAACAATCATACCATTCATTTCTTTTCTTAAAGAAGAAATATCGTCTCTGATTTTTTCAAAAATTTCTTTTGAAGAATTTTCAAAGTTATCATTTTTAACCTCAAAATCTTTGTTTTTTAAATAAGATACCTTATTCTCATTATTAATATTTTTTTTTAGACTATTTGTTTTCAATTCTTTCAGAAAAACATTTGAAAAATTTTTCTTTTCCTCAATTTTTTTTTTATGATCTGAAATAATTTCATCATTATCAGATGCTTCAACTTCTACAAGACCATTGTTTTTTTTTGTAGATAAAATTATTGCTTTATCGCCAAACTCAGTATTTACAAGGTTTATAGCAGATTTGACATCTTTTGCTTTAAACGTTTGTGTTCTCATTTTCTTTCTCCTTTTGTTCGGTGGTTATTTTCTCGCCAACAGTAGCTATTACTTTCACTCTTTTACTTTCAGGTAGTTCAGTAAAAGCTAAAACAACAATATCCTCGATGTGCTGGCGGAGTAAAATTGAAAGATCCTTTCTAATAATAGGTGATGTAACTATTACTATAGGGTTACCATCAGAGGATGACTTTTCACTAATTTCTAGTATTGATTTAATCATTTGCTTTGCAAGATTAGGATCAATTAAAAGACCTTCAGAGGTACTTTTTTTTGACATTGTAATAAGCATTTGTTCTAAATCAGGGTTAAAAGTAACAATATTTAGAGCCTCTTTCACACTTGAAATTTTTTGAATTAAAAGCGATGAAATAGCGGGTCTGACCGCCTCAGATAGTTCATCGGGACTAAGTTTTTTATCAGATAAATTTGATAAAGCTTCTAAAATTTTTTTTAAATCATTTATTGGTACTCTCTCTACTAATAAATTTCTTAAAATAATAGTTAAGTGGTGTAAAGGAATCAGCTTAGGTATAACAGACTGAACTAGTTGTGGATTAATTTTAGCTAGATTATCTAATAAAAGCTGAACATCATCTTGACTCAAAAGATCACCGGCATATTTAAGTAAAACTTGGTTTAAATGTGTACCAATAACTGCTTCTGGTTCAATAATCATATAGTGATTAGATTCAGCTTTTGAGACTAAATGTTTTTCAATCCAATATGCATCTAAACCAAATGATGGATCCTTAACTTGTATACCTTGAATTTTAAGTTGTGTCTCATCACTCGGCATAGCCAGTTTTCGATCAGAATATATTTTATCCTCTGCCACAATTGTGTGACCTATTTTAATCTGATATGCATTAGCATCCAAAGATAAGTCATCTCTTACTCTTACATTTGGAATTACAAATCCTAAGTCTTTAGAGACTTGTTTTCTAATCCCAGTAATTTTTGAAATCAAAGGACCCGCAGATTTTTTATCGTTTGAATCTACCATTGAAATTAATCCATACCCAAGATCTAGTGATATTGAAGAATTATCGGATACTTCGTCAATATCTATTTTTCCATGATTTTCATCTTTTTCTTCTTCTACAGTATCTTTTTTTACTTCATCTGAATCTTTTGATGTATACCAAGCTATTACTCCTGAAAATAATGCACCAGTCAAAAACAAAGTATTCGGCATTCCAGGAACAAGACCAAATAATAATAATACTGCTGAAACGGGTACCCAAGCCCTAGATAAGCCCATCTGTTTTGAAATTTGACCAGATAAGTCGTTTTCATCTGATGAGATTCTTGTTACTATCGTTGCCGTTGCCATTGCTAAAAGTAATGAAGGTATTTGCGCAACCAAACCATCCCCTACAGTTAGAAGTATGTAGCTTTCGGCAGACTGAGATAATGAAAGGTCATGATTGACACTACCAATTATTAAACCTCCTATTATATTAATAACTAAAATTAAAATTCCAGCAATAGCATCACCTTTAACAAATTTCGCAGCACCATCCATTGCACCATAAAATTCACCTTCTTTTGCAATTTCTTTTCTTCTGTCTTTTGCTTCTTCACTTGACAGAATCCCAGCATTTAAATCTGCATCAATTGCCATTTGTTTTCCAGGCATTGCATCCAAAGTAAATCTTGCTGCAACTTCAGAAACTCTTCCAGCACCTTTAGTGATTACTATCAAATTAATAATTACCAAAATTGCAAAAACAAACAGACCTACAGCATAACTTCCAGACATAACAAATTCACCGAAAGCTTCTATTATGCTGCCAGCTGCATCAGTACCATTATGACCATTTTTGAGAATTACTCTGGTTGATGCTACATTTAAACCAAGTCTCAAAACTGTTGCAAACAATAAGACTGTCGGAAAGCTTGAAAAGTCAAGTGGTCTAAAAGTTTGCAATGCCACCATTAATACTAATAATGAAACTAATAAGTTTGAAGTAAAGAGCACATCTAATAATAAAGGACTTAATGGGATAACCATCATTGCAATTAAAATCATAATTCCAATTGGAATGCTGAATGTCCTCAAAAATTGAAAAAAATTTTCTCTTTGAAAGCCCTTTAAAACTAAATCCATTTAAATTCCTTTTTGGTCAAAATATTGACAAGAAAAAGTCCTTAAAACCCAGGTTATTTTTTTTTTTTCTCTCATACACAAGGTAGATGCAAGGCTTATGCCACTAAGTAAGAGTTACATAAATAGTCAGATGAAATAATGGCATAAATAATGCAGAAGATTTTTTAAATAAAATTTAATAACTATTGTAAGGAAAATAAAAATGAAAAAAACTTTTTTAGCAATTTTAATTTTAATAATACAATCTTGCTCACCAAACATGCTAGAAAATTTAGGTGTTGGTAAAACAAGCTTTAATAAATCTGGTGAGGAATATACTGCTCCAACGAATCAATTAAATAAAACAAAAGAATTATTAGATGGTGCATCAATTACCTTTCCAACCTTAACTGCAACTGGATATGCAGTAGTCTCAACTCAACCTGGACAGAGTATTGAACAAAGACGTTTGATGGCTATAAGAGCAGCAAGAATGTCGGCTATGAGAGAATTAGCAGAACAAATTCACGGATTAAAAGTTGACAGTAATACAACTGTTATAGATCTTATGGTTCAAAATGACACATTTAGAGGTATTGTATCTGGAGTAATTAGGGGTGCAAGAACTGTCAGAATTAATCCAACAGGTTCTGATACATATGAAACAGTTTTGGAAATTGACCAAGATATGGTGGCATATTTATTCAGACAAGCACAAACACTTTAGATTTTATTGAAAAAGGAATAGAAGTTGAAAAAGTTTACTTACAATAAAGTTGATTCTTTAATAAAAGAACTAATAATTTTTATAACTACATTATTATTTCTTCTTTTTTCAACAACAATACTTGTAGCTCAAGAAATTTCTCATAAAGCTATTATTTCAGAGGGAAGAGCTGTAATAATTGATGGAAATGAAGAAATAGCCAAAAAAAGAGCATTAGATGACGCTTTATATCTAGCCAGTTTACAGGCCGGTGCAAAAATTGATGGATACTCTACAGTTGATACAAATACTTCACTAAAAGAAAATTTGTTGGTAAGGCCATCATCATCAATTAAAGATTTTGTTATATTAGATGAAAGTAAAGATGAAACTCATTATAAAGTTAAAATTAAAGCTATTTTAGTAAGTATTAATGACTTACTTGATTGTTCAGGTAGAAATATTATAAACCTAAGTTTCTTTAAACCAAATTTTGTTATCTCAAGCAAACTGCCTGCACAAACACATAAACTTCCATTTGTTATATCTCAAAAAATATTTGAAAATTTAGCTAAATTTGATGAAATTTCATTAAAAGATTCAACAAGATTCGAATTCAATCCTAAAAAATTTTCAGCATTACCTGTTAGTCTAGATTATGAAGCTTTAGTTGAAGGAAAATCTGCCTCACTTAAATCTGGGGAATTTGGCATGCACACGTTAATAGAATTAAAAAGCAGCCAAGGAACATTAACAAGGTTTATTAACAAAGTAGACGTAGGTCTGACAATTAATCTATTTGAAGGGTCAAGTTTTAGAGTTATAGACACTTTAAACTATAATTTTTCAGTTTTACTAGGTGTTGAAACTGGTTACCAACACATAGACGGTTTTTATAAAGTGCCTTATGATAAAATTGAAGAAATTGTTCAAAAAAGTATATCAAAGATGCAATTCAGAATTAATGACAACTTAAAATGTTATCCTCTTGAAGCAAAAGCTGAACTGATTAAGGATGTTTTAACAATACCTCTAGGTACTAATCAAGGTGTTGGAATTGGAAAAGTAGGGTTTGCGTCTAATAATAATCCTAATCATTCAATGAATGATTGGGTAGTTGTGACAGTTAAAAAATCAAGTGGTGATTTCTCTGTATTAGAAATTCTCAACCCTTCTAATAAAAAGGAAGATATTAACGGAAAAATAATTAGATTTATGAATTAAGGAAAAACTATGAAAAAATTTTATTTTATTATATTTATATTTTTTTTAAACTTTACAGTTTCAAAGTCAAATGAACCTTTCGTTGTATTAGAATATAAAGGTGATATTTCAAACGATGGTTCATCAAAAATTAATAGAAATAATAAATTTATTAAGGATCAAAATTATTCAACTTCACATTTAGTTAAAGATGGAGAATCACTAAGTATAATATTAAATAAGTATTATGGTAATTCTGGTTTAAATATGAGAATAGTTCAACTTTCTCTTGTTGAAATCAACAAACACGCATTTGTTAGAAACAATCCAAATTATTTATTTTCTGGAAAAAAACTCACCATACCATCTGTAAATCAAATAATGAATTTAGTAAAAAATAAACCTAAGAAAAAAACAAGTTTCGACAATAATAAACGTAACCACATATATTTTTACGGAAACTAGCTTTAATGAAAAAAATTTTTTACATATTAATCTTTTGTCTTTCCTTTAAAAATACGAATGCAACATCAATAACTGGAAGTGAGTTAAAGGAGAAAATTTCAAACTGGTTAGAAACTATGGGAGCTAAAACTAATATTGAAATTCTTGATAGTATAAAATACCCATTCTGTACAGATAAAGATTTATTTATTACAGACATATCTGGTAGTTATAGATTAATAAAAGTCAGTTGTTTAGGTGAAAATAAATGGAGTTTCATAGTTAGAAACAAAAAAAACATTCAAATTAGTAACAATAATTCTAAAAATAAAGTAAATGTTTTAGCCCTAAGAAATAACAAAAAAAGTGGGACAGTTATCAATGATGAAGATATTATTGTAATTAAAAAGCATGTCAGTAATAAAAATGATTTAGTTCAAAATAAAACAGAAATAGTTGGTAAAACACTAAAGAAGTCAATCAATTCAAATAGACCTATTTATCATTCTAATCTTGAAAAAGATTGGCTAATTAAAAAAAATAGTTCTATAATAATAGAAAATAAAATAGGAAGTATAACAGTCAAAGATCAAGGAATAGCCCTAGAAAACGCTGATTTTATGGATGTTTTAAAGGTAAAAAACGTTAAAAGTGGTAAGATTATTTATGGTTTTGCAGAAAATAAAAAAAAAGTTGTACTTAAAACTAAACAAAATTAGATATAAGTCGTATATATATTAAAGGGATTAATAGTTATGGTAGATCAAATTAAAAATAAATTAAACAGTTTAAGTGGTTCTGGAAGTAACAATGCAGTGAGAACCGACTCTAATCAGTTTAAAGCTAAAGTGCAGAAGGTCGACTCAGCTAAGGTAAAAGTAGATATTGACGGTGGAAAAGTATCCCAATTTGTTAGTAAGGAAACAATAAAAGACATGGCGAAACAACCCCCAATTGATAAAATTTCTACCTCAAGAATAAAAAATGCTATAGCTAATGGTTCATATCCCATTGACTTAGATAAAATTGCTGATGCATTATTTGATGCCTACAAGGAAATGAAAGATTAATTTTTATTTTCGATATGGACGAAGACTTAGATCGCTTATTAAATTTGATTGAAAAAAGTTTTAGCCTTAATACGCCTGAAGAAATAAGAGAAATTGAACAAGATATTCAGATCGAATTTCAAAAACTAAAGACAAATCTTTCAAATCAATCTGAAGATAATCACACAGTTAACAAAGAGAAATTAGATAAGTTAACTATTCTTCTTGAAAAGCTTGATAAAAAGCAAAATGCACAAAAAAAGTTTTTAGATGATTTTTCAAATTTTTTAAAAAGTAGAAAAATTAATTAACCTTGTCGATTTGAATTTTAAAACATAAGATTAATTATGGACTTTTTAAGTGATTTATTTAAGGAAAACCCCTCCTCTACATTATCAAACATTGTAATTATATTTTTCATCTTAATATTAGTTTCTGTTTCAGTAGCTTTTTATTACGATTTAAAAAAAAACAAGCTTAATGAAAAAAAAATATCAATTTTAGAAAGAGCTATCAAAGATTTGATTGAAGAGTTTCGATCTTTTGAACTTTTATTTTCAGAGCAAAAAAAAATATTACACGAATATAAATATACTCTAGAAAGATTAGAACAAGAAACTTCAAGATTAGCAGATACGTCAAAAGAAGACTCAAATATAACTAATGCAATAAAAATGGCTAGTGAAGGAAAAACTATTGAGCAGATATCGGAAACAACTGGAATGTCAAGAGAGGAAATTGAACCAATAATAAAGTTTCACGGTAAATAAGACCTTTACATTTTAAAGACATAATTTTCACACTTAAATTTTGAAATATGATTCTTAATATTTACACTTATTAATTTCGACTCTTTTTCAATTTTTATTTCCATATTTGGATCATACCTTTTTAAATTCATAAGAGAATCATTATTATCAATTATTTTTAATTCGAATCCTTCGTTTTCGAACTCAACTTCAACAACATCGCCTATTTCATAATCTTTAATGAAAATTTTCTTTAATTTGACTGGGTTTTTATCACACTCATAAGTTTCATATTTGAATCTTGTAAATAAATCTTCACAACTAATTAAAAACGATAAACTTATTAAAAAAAAAAGAAGACTATTTATTTTTTTCAACATCTTTTTCAATTGTACTTTCTTTATCTTCAGTATTTTCTTCTTTTTTTTCATTACTTTCCTTATCGGCTTCTTTTGAAGCGTTAACTTGGTCTGAAGAATCTGGTTTGTTCTCGTCAATATTTTTTTCAGTTTCAGAAGCATCTTTTTGATCTTCTTTTTCTTTATGAAGTTCTAACAGATCTTTTTTTTCAACCTGACTTTCATTTTTAATTTCTTCTTTAGGTTCTTCCTCTTTCATTTCTTCAGCGTTTTCTTCGGCTTTATTTTCAGTTTTCTCTGCGACTTTACTTTCAGCTTTCTCTTCAGCTTTCTCTTCAGCTTTTTCTTCAGCTTTTT
>Ga0181576_10001716_pt1 | contig 16713 bp, 11 predicted proteins | sample 101ome_22_FD_132464 | JGI IMG/M metagenome (GOLD analysis project Ga0181576, IMG submission 132464) | Coastal salt marsh microbial communities from the Groves Creek Marsh, Skidaway Island, Georgia - 101412BT metaG (megahit assembly) | ecosystem: Environmental > Aquatic > Marine > Intertidal... | reverse complement strand
AGAACTCCGGAATAGTGGTTAGTCCCATTTTTAGGTATTTGGGAACGAAGAATAAGGCGGCCACCACTAGGGCAAGTGCCGAGGTCACTTCCCATCCAATAATGACAAATCCATTACGGTAAGATGATCCGTTCATTCCAATCAGGTGCTCTGTCGAAATATTCGTCAGAATCATTGAACCTGCGATAACTAAACCGCTTAGACTCCGCCCCCCTAAGAAATAGCCTTCTTGAGAACTTAACGATTCCTTTCTCAATTTGTACCAAGAGAAAAAGGCCACAAATGCAGTAAAAGCGATAAAGGTTAGGGCGGTTTGCATCGATTTAAATTAGTAATAAAAACGTTGATTGGCTTGTTGAGTTTTATTGGCTTCTCTTGCTTCATTTACCTCTTTCGAGGTGCTCACCTGAGCAATAGGCACGTCCCACCAGCCATATCCTTCGACACTGTGATAGCGATCGCAAGTAGTATAAATGACCGTTGTTTTGGGATGGGCTTGTGCTTCTTTTATTCCTTTAGTTAAGGAGTCGTAATCGGTGCATTCAATCACATGGGCTCCCAGACTTCGGGCATTTTTTGCCAAATTCACGGGCAAATATGAAGCTTCTGAGGTCAGATCGCCTTCGACTTGTCCTGAATTCGAGTCTCTAAACAAGAATCGAGTTCCAAAGCCATTACTGCCAATACTGCGTGAAAGAGATCCTATGCTCTTGTATCCGTTGTTGTCTATAAGAATGACGATCAGTTTAAGTCCTTCTTGCACAGAGGTAACTATCTCTTGGGCAAGCATGAGGTAACTCGCGTCTCCGACCATTACGTACACTTCTCTATCTGGGCATGCCATTTTAGCGCCCAGTCCACCGGCGATTTCATACCCCATGCAAGAATACCCGTATTCTAGATGAAAGCCTTTAGCGTTTTTGGTTCTCCATAATTTGTGCAGATCTCCAGGCAAACTTCCGGCGGCTGCCACCATAATGGCATCGTATGATGCTAAATCATTTACGGCTCCGATGATTTCACCTTGACTCATTTGAGGATGGTGTCTGTAGTTATAGACTTCTGACACCTTTTCATCCCATGCTCTGCAAAGTGATTTTACTCTGGTACTGTACGAAGGTGACACCTTGTAATCTGATAGGCCTGTGAGAAGTTCTTCTACCGTTACTTTGGCATCTCCAGTTAGCATTAATCCATGATGCTTGGCGGCGTCAAAGGATGCAATGTTGATATTTATGAATCTAACCTTATTGTTTTGAAATAAAGATTTAGAGGCGGTGGTAAAATCTGAGTACCGTGTTCCTACTCCTATGATGAGATCGGCCTCTTGTGCAATTCGATTCGCTCCGGGTGTCCCGGTCACTCCTAAAGCCCCTAAATTACTCTCGTGGTCATAAGGAAGCCCTCCTTTACCGGCAAAAGTCTCAGCAATCGGAATTCCGGTTTGATCTACCAGCACCCTTATTGCTTCAAGCGCCTCGCTGTAATGAGCTCCACCCCCAAGAATGAGGAGTGGTTTCTCAGACTGCTTTATGGCCTCTACGGCTTTTGCCATAAGCGATCTATCTGGCCTAGGACGAGATATGGTCCATTGTTTTTCTTCAAAGAACGATACCGGAAACTCGAAAGCCTCTACTTGAACATCTTGAGGTAAGGATAAGGTGACGGCGCCAGTTTGAACGGGGCAGGTGAGTACTCGCATTGCTTCAGGCAATGCCGTTAGTAATTGTTCAGGACGATTAATCCGGTCCCAATAGGCTGAGATGGGTTTAAAACAGTCATTAACCGAAATGTCTTGTGAATACGGTGATTCTAGTTGCTGCAAAACGGGTGCGACCTGTCGTTTTGCAAATAAATCTCCAGGCAATAGTAAAACGGGTAATCGATTTATAGTAGCTGCTGCGGCAGCGGTGATCATATTAGTTGCACCAGGTCCGATAGATGATGTACACACAATGGTGCTCAAACGATTACTGACTTTTGCATAGGCTGCTGCTGCATGAACCATGGACTGTTCATTGCGACTCTGGTAATAGATAAGTGATTTTTCTTGGTCTAATGCTTGCCCCATTCCAGCAATATTGCCGTGGCCAAGAATGCCAAAGCATCCTGCAAATAAGCGTTGACTTTTTTGATCGCGTTCACTGTATTGAGCTCCGAGATAACGAACAATGGCCTGTGCGGTGGTGAGTTGTATCGTTTTCATAGGCGGTTTAATTAGGAATTAAATTCATCTAAATGGACCGGACGTTGTTCTTCAATTGAACGTTTTGCCGCAAGGCCAATTTTCAAAGAGGCCAATCCGTCATAAGCATTAGGGCTTGTGGCGGTGCCTTGGGTTAAGTGTTCGACAAACGATTTCATTTCGGTCTTGTAGGCTTCGGCATAGCGTTCAAGAAAGAAGTACTCGGGTAAAGCACTGTGCACACCTTTTGCAGTAAATAGCTCGTGGCGATCTGTCGTCCTGTTTTCAGCTCGAATCATTCCTGAAGATCCAAAAGCCTCTAGTCTCTGATCGTAGCCATAGACTGCTTGACGACTGTTGTCGATGACAGCGATGGTTTGGTCACTGAAGGTGAGCTGAATAACAGCGGTGTCTAAGTCTCCCGCTGCGCCAATTTCGGGGTCAATTCGAACCGCACCCTGAGCATATACCTGAACAACTTCTTTGCCTACAATGAATCGGGCCATGTCGAAATCATGTATACTCATATCAAGAAAAATACCACCCGAATGCGCGATGTAAGATGCTGGAGGTGCCTTGGGGTCTCTGCTTGTTATTTTTACAATATGCAGGTCTCCGATAGCGCCGTTTAGTATCTGTTCTTTTACGCTCATGAACTCTTTGTCAAAACGGCGATTGAATCCTAGCATGAGCTTGGTTTGATAGCGCTCAATAACCGCTATGACTTCTTTTACCTTGTCTAGTGAGAGGTCGAGGGGTTTCTCGCAGAAGATATGCTTGCCTTTTTCGGCGGTACGTATGGTGTAGTCTGCATGGGTGTCAGTGGGTGAACAAATGACTACCGCCTCACAGCCACTTTCATCGAGAAGTAAATCAAAAGAATCATAGCACTTTACCCCCCTACTTTCTGCAAACTTTAAAGAAGCTTCAATGGGGTCCGTGGCCCCTACTACTTGTATTTCTTTAAGTTGCAATAAGTTCTCGAGGTGTATTTGACCGATTCTTCCTAGACCTGCAATTGCTATTTTAAGTGCCATATAATTAGAGTCCGATTGAGGTTAAATAATTTCGATTTGAGGCTGCGCATGCCTTCGGTTCTCCCATGCCGGGTAAGACGTCTTGTTCCACCACAATCCAGCCTTTGTACTGCTGTTGATCCAAGATATTTTTAACTTCTGAAAAATCAACGGCTCCCTTTCCTAATTCACAGAAAACCCCTTTAGAAATGGCATCAAAATAATCTCCATTCGCAGCACTTGAAAGCTGTGCAACTTTCGGATCAAAGTCCTTGAAGTGCACATGCCAAATGCGGGATTGAAATTGCTGAAGCCCTTCTGTGGGGTCACCTCCGCCAAAGGCATAGTGACCGGTGTCAAAACACAACCCCATAAGTGAGGGATCTGTGAGATGCATGAGTTTCGCTATCTCATCTGGAGTTTCAACAAAGCCCGCACAGTGATGATGAAAAACAGTTCGCATCTGATAGGCGGATTGCACCTTTTCTGAAATACGCATGCATCCGTCGGCAAAAACATTCCACTGCACCTCACTCAGTTGCATATCTTTCTTCACTCTTCCGGCGTTAAGGGTGCGAACACTATCTGTCCCATTCTCATCGGCTAAAACAATAAATGCGTTCGAATACCCTGCTTCATGCATGAGTCGTGCCACCTTAAGCGCATGCTCAACCCCCGCCGAATGACTTGTTTTATCCTTTAAATTAACAGGAACAAAAGCGCCTACCAACTCGAGATTTCGCATGACTAAAGCAGATCTTAGTGCTGACGGATCTGTTGGCATGAACCCCCAATCTCCTAGTTCGGTGCCTTGATACTTCGTTTGGGTCATTTCGTCGAGAACTTGAGCGTACCCAATAGGCTCTGATTTCTGTTCTAAATCGAATTCTAACGCCCCCCAAGAACATGGAGCATTTGCGATGTGTATCATGAGCTTAAAATTTTCTTGACCATTCGTTAGGCCATCGTTCAATTACCACCTTGGTTTGGGTAAAGAATTCAATAGCATGCTTTCCTTGACCGTGAAGGTCCCCAAAGAAACTGTCCTTCCATCCGCTAAACGGAAACTGGGCCATAGGGGCGGCTACTCCGATGTTGATTCCAATGTTTCCGGCCTGAGCCTCATTTCTAAAGGCTCTTGCATGGGCCCCATTACTGGTGAAAAGGCAAGCCATATTGCCATAGGCTCCGTTATTTATAAAAGCTATGGCCTCTTCAATAGTGGGCATCGAAATCAGACTCATAACCGGGCCAAAAATTTCTGTTTTTATGAGTGACTGATCTACAGGTACATTTTCTAGAATGGTAGGTCCAATAAAGTTTCCACCTTCGTACTTGGGCACTGTTATGTTTCGCCCGTCTAGTAATACCGATGCTCCTTCTTCGGTTCCTTGATGGATTAGCCCTGTGATACGTTGTTTGCTCTCTTTTGAAATTACAGGGCCCATACTAACCCCTTCGTTTAAACCGTATCCAACGACTTTGGATTTTACGGTCTCAACGAGTGCTTCTTTGACCGTATTCTTTTCATCCCCAACACGAATCACTACCGAGGCGGCAAGACATCGTTGACCTGCACAGCCGTACACCGAATCCGCTACAATTTTTGCGGTGAGATCTAGTTCTGCATCGGGTAATACAATGATCGGATTCTTGGCGCCTCCTTGGGCTTGAACTCTTTTACCATATTTGCCGCATTCAGAATAAATGTAACGGGCAACATTGGTGCTACCAACAAAACTAACGGCTTTAATTTGGGGATGTTGGATGAGCGCGTCCACACTTTCTTTGCCTCCATGTACCAAACTAATTAGCCCGTCTGGAATATCGAGCTGTTGAATTAATTCAAACAGCAAATTCATTGTATTAGGTGCCTTTTCTGAAGGTTTTACAATACACGCATTACCCGTGGCAATGGCATAAGGCAAAAACCAGAACACGATCATTGCCGGAAAATTAAAAGGAGTGATACAGGCTGTCACTCCCAAAGGTTGACGAATCATCATTTCATCAATGCCACTGGCTATATCTTCGATAATATCACCCGAGATGAGCATTGGGGTACCACAGGCTACCTCAACATTTTCTATAGCACGTTGCAATTCTCCTAAAGACTCGTCTTTCGTCTTTCCACATTCATTAGTGATAGAGATAGCAATAGCTTCTTTGTGAGTTTCTAAAAGCTGTTTGAGATGATAGAGGCATTGAACCCGTTTCATCACAGGCACCTTTTTCCACTGCAAATAGGCATTTTGCGCAGCCTCGACGGCTGCACTCACATCTTTAGCTGTATTAGGGCCTACAGGCACCTGCGCCACGCACTCTTGATTGGCCGGATTGAGTACCTCGAGGTAGGTGGTTGAATTACTCTGCTTCCAGGTTCCGTTTATAAAGACCTTAAGTGGTTCCATAGTTTAAAATCCTCCGTGTGTTTTAATAAATTCAAGAGACTCTTTAAGTGTGGGCATGAAATTCGCACAGCCCTTTTGCAATACGACTTGGGCTCCACTTGCGTTACCCATTCGACATGACTTATACCAATCCCACTGCTGAAGCAGTCCATAAATGAACCCGCTTGCAAAAGCGTCTCCAGCCCCAAGGGTATTCAGTATTTCAACGGGGAAGCCAGGCACTTCAATGGGTTCTTCTCCCTTGCAATAAACGCTTGCACCTCGAGGACCTCTCTTGACAATAAGTACCTTGGGTCCGAGGGTTAATAATTCATCAATCGCGGCATACAGGTCTCCCTTAATTGTCGGTGACGAAATTTGTTGGTGCGTAATACTTACGGCTTCTTTGTCTCTTAAGGTAGCGGCCATGATCTCTTCTTCTGTTCCAATCGCAATATCAATGTGAGAAAGTAAACTTCGAATGGTGATGCCGAAAGCGCGATAGTCATGCCATTGATCGGCTCTGAAGTCAAGATCAAGCAGGGTTTGGGCTTTGGATTTTGATGCTATTTCAGCCGCTAAAAGACAGGCACTTCTGCTTGGCTCTTTATTGAGGGCAGTGCCATTGAGCAATACGATTTCATAGCTCTCTACCTGAGCGCGAAGCACATCGTCAATGTCTATTTGGCTATCGGCTGCATTGTCTCTATAAAAGACTAGCGGAAAACGATCAGGCGGTTCAATACCCAGAACCACTGCACTGCTTCGCGCATTCGCCTTAGTAGGGATTAAGGAAGTGTCAATGTTTTCGCGATTTAGAAAATTCAAAATAAAACTTCCAACCTTGTCTTCACCAACGGCAGTCAACAGACTTGTTTTTATTCCTAACCTAGAGCAACCTACGGCTATATTTAAAGGAGATCCACCCACAAATGCATCAAATCCTTGAATTTCTTCAAAGGCTGCTCCAATATTTTGAGAGTAGAGATCAATAGAAGATCTACCAATAGTTAGAACCTGGGGTTGTGTTTTCATAAGGTGTTTGTTTCATTCATTTCAGCGGTTACTAGAGGAAGTCTAGGGTCCATCGTTGTCCATGAATTGTATATCCATTCGTGGTCTGGGTCCGTGGAGTTAGCCAAACTTTGATCTGTCCCTGCCAAGAAATTGAGATAGTAACAATGAAAGCCGTGTTCAGCAACTACGGGATGGTAGCCCTTAGGAATCAAGACAACATCGTCGTGCCTTGGTCTAACAATCTCATCAAGACTACCGTCTTTAGTATACACTTGTTGAATGGCGTATGCTTCTTTTTTTTGAAACTTGTAAAAGTAAGTTTCCTCTTGAACGGGTTCGAGTAATACCCCCTCTTCTGAAACTCTGCGCTCATCGTGCTTGTGTGCCGGAAATGAACTCCAATTTCCGGATGGAGTATAAACCTCTCTTGAAACAATCCTGCTGCACCCAAACCCAGGAGGCACTAAATCATTAAACTGCCTTGAGGCATTGTCTCCTCCAAATAGTACCGTGGGCGTTTCTTCCGGGCGCACAAATTTTGCTGGAAAAGCCTCATCTACCTCACACCATGCATAGGCGATATCTAAATGCGCGCTTTCTGCTTTCAAGGTAAAACTCGAATGTATAGGCAGGTATAAGGTATGTGCTACGCCACTAAAAACGTCCTTTCTGCCATTGATTGTTTCAAATTTTCCATGGTTACTTGTCACAGTATAATTCCCTGAAAGCAATACGATCACCATTTCACAATTCTGGGTCTCATGCTCCCAAGACTCTCCCTTGCTTAGCCGTCTTGCTTCAAAATTCAAATACGTCCAGCCAGCAGATTTTGGGGTGACCCGATGGTAAACGGAATCAGAGGGATGTGGGTGTATACAAAGAGGAGACATGCGCTATGAGGTTAATGTTTCTAAAAATATAAGGCTCTTTTCTTGGGCATTAAAGAGCTCGAATTTGCGGATCATAAATGCTTTAAATGCCTGAATGAATTCTTTTCCAGGAATAGTAGGGTCGAATTGATCAGGTTGCGTAGCAAAGAATGTTCTATGGGTGCGTGTCCATAACAAGCGTATGTCCGTGGCAATATTGATTTTACAAATGCCTAATTCTATGGCGGCTTTCACATCTTCGTCTGGAACCCCAGCAGCATCGGTACCTAAGGTTCCACCAAACTGATTAATACATTCAATTTCTGAAGGATTTACCGCTGATCCTCCATGAAGAACTAATGGAAAGCGCGGAAGTTTCTCTTTTATGGCATGCAGTAAATCGAGACGAATACGCTGATCCCCGGAGAATTTATAGGCCCCATGACTGGTTCCAACCGCTATTGCCAAACTATCACAATTTGTTTGTTGGACAAAAGCTAAAGCTTGATCCGGGTCTGTGTACTTAGCATGCTTACCATCAACTATCAGGTCGTCTTCTACTCCGCTTAGCACTCCTAATTCGGCTTCTACAAACACTCCTTTAGAGTGGGCTTTTTCTACGATACCTTTGGTTCTTTTGACATTTTCTTCAAATGGATCGTGTGATGCGTCAATCATGACTGAATCGTATCCCGAAGTGGATATCGCATCTAGAATATGTGCTTCTACTCCGTGATCTAAATGAACTGCATAAACTGCTTGTGGAAATCGTTCCGCAGCAGCTGAAATCATTGCCAAGAGCATTCTCGAATCGGCATAATTTCTCGCGGCAGGTGTAATTTGAACGATAAAAGGTGCCTTTGCGATTGAAGCCGCCTCAAAGAGACCAATGACTTGCTCCATTGTAAATACATTAACAGCAGCTATACCATAAGACTGATAGCAATGATCAAACAAGACTTTGGGCGAAACGTTCATGTTAAAAAATGGACAACGATGTCCTCTTGCTTCAAAATAGAAATAATCGCGCTCTTCTCTAAGAAAGCCCATTTATTTTTATAACAAGTCGGCAACTTCTTTGCCCACCAAAGAGCCCAGAGCCACCCCCATTCCGCCAAGACGTGCGGCTACAGCAATGCGGTCTGAGACCTTCTTTATGATGGGCTGTTTATTTTTTCCGAAGGCCATGATACCCGACCATTCGTAATCCACCTCTACCGAGTATCTAGGAAGGATCAATTCATTCAGATCTTTCACTAATTGAGCTCTGAGCAAGGGATTTGTTCCGAACTCATGGGTCGTTTCAGTAGGTTTATCGAGATGGCGTGCTCCCCCTAGTAAGATTCTTTGATCTATGGCCCTAAAATAATTGTAGCCACTGTGGTAATGAAAAGACCCTTCGAGATGAAGGCCTTCTATAGGTTTGGTCACCAGCACAAGTCCTCTGCCAGGTTGTATGTCTAGCTCTGGAAAAAACAATGGGGTAAAGGCATTGGTACAAAAGGCGACTTTTTGAGCGTTTAGGTTAAGACCTTGGTGACCAGAAGTTACCTCTAATTGAACCTTCGATTCACTTTCAGTATAGGACAAGAGTTCTGTCCCCGTGAAAACACGGACACCTATTTCACCGAGCTTTTTATAGAGGGTGTCTATTAGTTTTCCTGTATGAACCGTTCCTTCAAAAGCATGCGCAATAAGTCCCTTGATTTGACTGTCAAAAGGATAACTGTTAAGTCTTGAAGAGTGATCGCTAAAGGGCTCTGATCCAAATACCGAGCGCAAGGCGTTATTAAAAAAGGCCATCTGCTCGAGGTTTACTTCGTCTAAACAGAGTTCGAACCCCTTTACTGGGGCATATCCAATGGCTTTATCTCCTAATGTAGCTCTTAAATGTAGTATTCCTTTATAGCGTCTTTCGGTGAGCGAAACCAATTCATCTAGGCTGCAATCGTTGAGGTCGTCTTGAAGTTCAGATAACGATCCAAAGCAAGCAAATCCGGCATTTTTAGTACTGGCACCCTTAGGTAATAAACCTCTTTCAAGCAGCGCTACTTTGGCGGTCGGATGAGCTTCTTTATAGGTCAAAGCGGCAAAGCAGCCAACCAAGCCTCCGCCTATGACGATGTAATCAAAATCGAGTAGCGATGATTTCTCCCAAAAGCTCAACATAAAGTTAAAAAGAGTGTTAAAACTAGGGTATTTTGTGTAAATCCTTAATGAATCGCTTGATCAGAAGTCTAATTTGCCTATATTTTTTTCAATAAACCAATTGATATGCGCACTCAAAAGAACCTCGCCATTTACTTAGGAGTCTTTTTCCTATTCTTCATAGGCTTCTCTAGTCAGCTCAAAGCTCAATCCAATTCTCCCTTAATCGGATCGTGGGATTTAGAAATACAATATGGAGACACTACACTGCCGTCATGGCTCGAGGTAGAATTTTCAGGAACTCGTACGCTTATTGGGCGCTATGTGAGTTTTGCAGGATCGGCCCGACCTATTGCTGAGGTGTTTGAAAACGGTGAAAGTTTTAACTTCAGTATTCCGCCTCAATGGATGGGGAATCAATACATGCATTTAAGCGGAACCAGAGATGGTGATACGCTTAAAGGGAATATTATCATGAATACGGGGCAGGCGGTTACATTTACCGGAGTTCGCGCGCCATCTTTAGAGCGAGAAGCTCCTAAAAAATGGACCAAGCCTCAGCCTATTTTTGACGGTGAAAGTCTTGCTGGCTGGAAACCGCAAACCACCAATCGCTCAAACCAATGGAAGGCAGTCGATGGAGTACTAACCAACCCAGAATCAGGGGTGAATCTGATGACTGAAGAGGTCTATGATGATTTTAAATTACATCTTGAATTTAGATATCCTGCGGGATCTAACTCAGGGGTGTATTTGCGTGGTCGTTATGAGGTACAGGTTGAAGACAATTACGGACGCGTTCCGAACTCCCATTACATAGGCGGTCTCTATGGATTTCTAACGCCGAATCAAAATGCTTCTAAGCCTGCGGGCGAATGGCAAACTTATGATATCACTTTAGTAGGCCGAAGAGTAACAGTAGTGCTTAACGGTAAATCGGTGATCACCGATGCATTAATTCCCGGAATCACTGGAGGCGCACTCGATTCTAAAGAGGGAGAACCAGGGCCGATCTTACTTCAAGGAGATCACGGTCCAATCGAATACCGAAATGTAACCATTTCGGTGCCTAGAGACTAAACTAACACTCGCATTTGTTTAAGTCGAAGGGGGCCTCTGATTAGAGGCCCTTTTTTTTATTCCTGATGTTTTATGAGTTGTTCTAAGGGGATGAATTGCTCCATAATCTCATCGATCAAGGCAGAAGAACCTGTGAGCTCCCATTGCCCTAAAGAGACAGGAATGTTTCCGATAGCATTCAGTCCGTCAAAGTAGGAGCGAAGAATTCCTTGTGAGCCGCTTTGTTCTTTCGACTTAGCATAAGCCATTAAGGTGTGTTCCATCAAATATTTTCCAGTAATATAACTGGTGCCGTACCCGGGTTGTCTGAGGTATAAATGTTGTTCAAAAAGCAGGAGCTCTTTCTCTGTTTTCATCCATCCTCTTGGGGTGTATTCTGAATGTATCGTTCCGGCTTCTTCCATCGTTTGCAGATTGGCGTGTGCATAGAGCGATCCCAGTCCACGGGCCGCGCGCTGTGCAATGAGAATGTACACAATCTCTCGGGCTCTCGGGTTGTTCTCATACAGTCCGGCTTGCATAAAGAACTCCTCTACGGCGGTGGCCATGCCTTCATTTCTAGAGTCAAAGATGTTGTAAAGCAGGGCCCCTCTTCGAATAGGGTCGGCATGCGGTTCTTGCTCCATTCGTGCCAACTCAAACCAATGATAAAAGTGAGAGTAGAGCGGTTTAGGATCTAGATGCGCCGTAATCCAAAAGAAATTGCGCCGATCGGCTGGAATGTATCGACCCAGATGAGGTTCAAGGGCTGGACGGAAATAGTCTTTAACACTTACGATATTATTTTCTGCTAAGAAATCGACCAGCTCATCTGCGGCCTGAGAAGCCTGCTGATGGTAGCTTTCTTCTGAATCGGCTGCCTTTAGTTGAGACAGGTTTCGATTCTTGTGTTCCTCTAGGGTCAGAGAAGACCAAGCTCGCGCCAATTCACGCTTAAGCAACATGACTTCGTCGCTCCAGTTTAGGGGTACGAGATGCACATTGCGTTGATACCATGAATAATACTCTTTTCCGATTCCAGATGCCCCTGTTTTTTTTGGTGCTTCGCGTTCTAGCCACTCTTTCAAATCTTCAGTGGCCCCTATTGCTTGATTGAGGGCTTTGTTTAGTGCTCTGTTTTTCTGAAAGATTTCATCTGAAGCGAGTTCACCCAAGGCTTTGGCTTGTTGTTCGATATCTCTAATGCCTGCGACCCATAATTCTCGCGCATTCCCCGTTAGATTGCGTTTGGCCTGATCATAAAAAGTAGGAATGTACGAGAGCTTTGAAAGTAGCTCGGCGCGGTCATCTTTAGAAAATGGCTTGCTGTATTGCCACCATTCAATAACCGCATGATTGGTTGGGCCTTCATGTGCAGGTACGTCGCTTTGGTCTGTCCATAAGACTTTATAAAAGGCCGGATCTCTTTGCCACGGTTTAAGGATGTGTTGATTGAAGGCGTATCCGTTCATCTCAGCCCACAACAACATCCAATCTACTTGTGACTTCACCGACCAGTCAGTACGGTCAAACGCTTCTAGTTGAGTTCTTAGGTTGAGGTACTCTGGCCATCGCGCTTCAAAGGCTTGTTCTGAATAATCAAAGGGGGCCTCATCGGTAGCGGGAACCTCAAAGGAGCGCCATGCAGTGAACAAATCGATCAACGCTTGTTCTTGTGCGCGAAGGGCGACAGTGGTGCCTAGAAACAAAAATATCAGGCTGATACTTCTAAATTGAGAGCGGAGTAGTGGCATAATGGAGTACTTGGAATAGGATTAAAGAAACAAATTTTCACTTACATTGTAAAAGCGAAAATCTCATTCCATGTTTAAGAAATTCCTATTGCTTTTTGCACTGCTTCCTCTTTTAGTAAACGCGCAGCAACTTGATCTCAGTCAGATTAAACAGCTTAAAATCCGCAATGTAGGTCCGGCAAATATGAGCGGACGTATCACAGCAATAGCCGTGGCTGCAACAGACCCTAAAATCATGGTGGTCGGCGCTGCCTCTGGAGGGGTTTGGAAATCTACAAACGGCGGATCGGCATGGGAACCTATTTTCGACGATCAACCTACCCAAAACATTGGGGCGGTGGCCATTGATCCAAACAATGCGGATATCATCTGGGTAGGAACGGGTGAAGGAAATCCGCGCAATTCAGTCAACCTTGGAATGGGCCTCTTTAAAAGCGAAGACGGGGGGCTTACCTGGAAGCATCTCGGGCTCGAGAAAACCAAGTCGATTCATCGCATTCTCATCGACCCCATAGAATCAAATACCGCGTACATAGGGGCACATGGAGATCCTTTCACGCCCAATACAGATCGGGGATTATACAAAACTATTGATGGAGGGCAGCATTTTGAACAGCTGTTGTATACCAATCAAACGTCTGGTGTTGCAGATATGGTGATGCACCCTGAAAATCCTAAACGTTTGTTTGTGGCCATGTACGACCATCGCCGAACTCCGTATTCTTTTGTTTCTGGAGGGGCAGGATCAGGATTGTTTGTTACAGAAGACGGCGGAACGAATTGGCTTCAATTGGGTGCTGAACATGGCTTGCCTGAGGGAGACTTAGGACGTATAGGAGTAGCTATAGCGCCCTCTCAACCCGATCGCATGTATGCGAAGATTGAGGCCGAAAAGAACGCTTTGTACAGAAGTGAGGATGGAGGACGTACTTGGGTGCTCATCAACGACAATCCTAAATTCACGAACAACCGCCCATTTTATTTTCAAGATCTCGCCGTGGATTCGAAGGATCCAGACCGTCTTTACAATATTTACCAGCCGCTATCGGTGAGTTACGACGGAGGTGAAAGTTTTGACCCTGTACCCATGATTCCGGCCGACGAAACCAAAGGGATTCACGCCGACTTTCATGCGATGTGGATCGATCCTGCTGATCCGAAGCACTTTGTGATCGGGGGTGATGGAGGTCTAGGGATTACTTACGATCACGGTCGTAGTTGGTATTTTCCAGAGACCATTCCGGTAGCCCAATTTTATCAAATCAGCGCCGATCATGAACGACCTTTCAATGTTTATGGAGGGATGCAGGATAACGGAAACTGGTCGGGTCCGGCGTATACCTGGAAGCGCGGTGGAATACGAACCCTTTATTGGCAATATTTGGTAGGCGGAGACGGATTTTATATCGCTCCTGATTTAGACCATCCTCGTTTCGGGTACGGAACCTCTCAAAATGGAGATCTGTATCGATACGACAAGCTCACGGGATATTACCAGAGTATTCAGCCGACCACAGAGGACCCCAACATTCCTCTACGTTTTAATTGGAACGCTGCCTTTGCCAAAGATCCGTTCAATCCTAACGCCGTGTATTACGGATCCCAATTTGTGCACAAATCAGAAGATAAGGGCGCCAGCTGGAGCGTGTTATCGCCTGACCTCACCACCAATAATCCAGAACATCAAAAGGGCGATTACGGAGGACTCACCCTCGACATCTCAGGAGCCGAAAACTATAACAGTATTCTATCTATTGCGCCGAGCCGTATAGATCCAAATCTCATATGGACGGGCAGTGATGACGGTCAAGTACACGTGACAACTAATGGAGGAGCTCAATGGAAGAATTTAACCAAACGGATCAAAGGCTTGCCAAAACGGGCATGGATCGCCCGTATCCATGCATCACCGTACGACGCTAACATTGCCTGGCTAGTAGTGAACAACTACCGCCAAGGCGATTACAGTCCGTATCTATTTCAGACGCTCGACCAAGGAAAGACGTGGACCAATGTGTTGAAAGACAAGGCGGTTAGAGGATACGCTTTGGCTTTCGTCCAAGACCCCGAGGTGCCCGCTTTACAGTTTTTAGGCACCGAACACGGACTTTATATTACGATTGATGCAGGAGCACATTGGGTCCAATTCAAGAATGGCTTTCCTTCGGTTTCTACCCGCGATTTGTTCGTTCAAGAACCTGAGTCAGCCTTGGTGGTGGGAACCTTTGGACGCGCCATATGGGTACTCGACGATTTACTCAGTCTACGGGCGATTGCTGCAGGCCAACTTAGAGCACCTCTTCAGGCCTTACCAATGAATGAAGTGGTACAGGTAAAGGGGTTGTTTATCAATCCACCCGGAAATATTTGGACCGGTTTTCACACCACATTTGAAGGAGAAAACCGTGTGTTTCAGCGTGCTGAGATACCGTTTTATGTAACCGATACCCCTAAGGAGAACGACAGTATTCAGTTGATTATTAAAGACACTTCTTCTCGCATCATTCAACAGCTTAAAGCGGGTAATCTTACACAAGGATTGAATTATGTGCAATGGAGGTTAGACGAACAGATGCATCGTCTGCCCGGGGCATGGGTGAGTGAAGAATCTAGGGGTATTTCGGTATTAGCAGGCACCTATACTGCTGAACTTACTTATAACGATTACAGCACTTCTTCGAAGGTTGAAGTCATTAACGATCCTCGTTTTGTCATTGATGAAGCCGTGGAGCAAGAGCTTTATGCATTCAACAAGCAACTGGACTATTTGGTAGCACGCTTCGCTGAGGTATACAATCGATTGACTGCGGCCGAGTCTTCATTAGAAGAAGATAGCCCAGAAAAATCGCTCGCTAAGAAGTGGCTGCTCGAGGGTCGAGACCGTCCTGTTGATCGACAGGTGGGTGCGTGGCAAAGCACTAAAAGAACACCTCATAAAGTGTTGAGTGGCCTTCTAAAAATCGGAAGAGCAAGAACCCAGCCTATTTCAGATCAAGAATACGCCCGTTTAGAAGCGGCCGAAAGAGAAATAGATAACTACGTGAATCAGGTGGAGACGTTTCTTAAGCGTCTAGAATAGCCTCGGCTTCGATTTCTACTAAATACCCCTCACCAACGAGCCTGGCCTCTACCAGTGTGTTGGCCGGATCGATGCCGTAGAAACGCTCCCCATGTGCACGTGCAACGGCCTCCCAGTCTTTGAGTTCATTCACAAAGATTCGGGTGCGGACTACATCGCTCAACGATCCGCCCAAAGCATTCAAAGAGGCTTCAATCTTGTCGATAATAAAATGGGTTTGAGCGGCGGCATCATTCATACCGATCTGTGCGCTTTCGTGAGTAGCAGTGGTGCCCGAAACATGAATGGTGTTTCCTTTTCGTACGGCCCTACAGTATCCTGCAAAGCCTTCCCATACCGTATTGCTGTATACCTTCTGATGGTTGGGCCCTTTTGAAACAGGCTCAAAGACCGCTGGAATAGCTTCTACATGATGGCTTAGATCACCGGATGCGGTTAAGAAGGGGGGTTTTCTATACTCGTCTCCACAATCACCAGGTATGGGACTTAGTTTAGACTGTGCCTCTTGAATGCCCTGTATATCGTACTCATCCAATTCAAGAGCTAAGCAGTTCTTGTGTTCTTCTATGTGAGAACGTTCACCCAGGCGCGCACCAACAATGATGGCTCCTACAGCCGGATTTTCTAAGACAAATCGACTGGCAACACTGGCAATACTGCTTTGATGCTTTTGGGCCACCGTATGTAAGGCTTCTAGGACTTCTTGAAACACAGACCAGCCTCCTGCCGCGTCTATAAAGCGTTTGTATTTCATTTGCGACCAGGTACTTAATGCTTCTGCTTGGGGTTCAGGCTGGCGAAGCCATTTGTCTGAGAGAAATCCTCCTGCGAGTGTTCCATAGGCCAGCAGCTTGATATCGTATGCTTCACAAACCTCTCGCAACTTGTGGTTGGCTCGCCTATCAATGACAGAATGCGAAACCTGATTGCTTACCACTTTGATACCAGATGAGGCGACAATTCGCAAATGTGCTGCATCAAAATTGGTCAGCCCTAGGTGTTCGATAAGCCCTTCTTCACGCAGTTCGTTTAGGAAGTACAACGCATCTAGGTAGCTAGGATCGGGGTAGTGCCAGGCATGAAATTGCATGAGATCGATAGAAGACTGTTTAATGCGTTCAAGTGCTTTCTCTACCGCTGCCCTTACGATGTCGCGACTAGTCTTGCCCGGTTCAGGCACCCATTTGGTAAAAAGT
>Ga0181576_10001714_pt1 | contig 16738 bp, 15 predicted proteins | sample 101ome_22_FD_132464 | JGI IMG/M metagenome (GOLD analysis project Ga0181576, IMG submission 132464) | Coastal salt marsh microbial communities from the Groves Creek Marsh, Skidaway Island, Georgia - 101412BT metaG (megahit assembly) | ecosystem: Environmental > Aquatic > Marine > Intertidal... | reverse complement strand
CTTGCAATCCAGCCCATCGCGCCAAAGCCAATGAGGAAAAAGGGAAACAGCATGCTGGGATTATCGCATTTTTATAACGTTCATGGCATACTTCAAGGTAGATGCGAACACACTCGCATCGAAGAATTTTCACCACGACTTGCTGGTGACACTAAGGATTAGATTCTGGCTGCGGCTCGAATCACGAGAAACGGCCCTGGGGGTGTGAACCTCAGGCCACAAGGCACAACTTGGCTAAGAAAAAAGAAGAGCCGAAGAAACCGCTGGCAACCCAGCTAATCTTCCAGGCCCCAGATCTACCGACACCGGTCGTTAACCCGCGCTCTGGTAAACCTGCTGCGGAAGCTAAACCCGAACCAAAACGACGCGAGCGCACCCGCAAGGAGGCTCCTAAAGAACGAGCCAAGCCCGCAAAGACGGAAAAGAAGGAGGAGGCCGACTCCTCGACTCGAGTTGAGGCAAAGCGGCAGCGCAGGCGCGACTCAAGAGACACTGGCCGGCGTCGTTCGACCATAACCGAGAGTGAATTTCTTGCCAGACGCGAGTCTGTTGACCGAAAAATGATTGTCCGCGAAGTGGATGAGCGGGTGCAGATTGGGGTCTTGGAAGACGGCCAGCTCGTTGAGCACTACGTCACCGAGACTCAGGGCGCATCAATCATTGGAAACGTGTATCTAGGAAAGGTCCAGAACGTCCTTCCCTCGATGGAAGCCGCATTTGTTGACATTGGGCGCGGCCGCAATGCTGTGCTCTACTCAGGTGAGGTGGACTGGGAAGCCGCCGAAACGGGCAATCAGCCAAGGCGCATTGAGCTGGCACTGAAGTCCGGCGATCAGGTTCTAGTTCAGGTAACCAAGGACCCAGTGGGACAAAAGGGAGCGCGTCTCACCTCTCAGATTTCGCTCCCGGGACGCTTCTTGGTTTTTGTGCCCGGTGGAAACATGTCGGGTATTTCTAGAAAGCTTCCCGAGGGTGAGCGCCAACGCCTCAAGCAGATACTTAAGAACACACTGACCGAGGACGCGGGTGTCATTGTTCGTACAGCTGCCGAGGGCGCTTCCGAGGAGCAGCTGATTCTTGACGTTCAGAGACTCCAAACCCAGTGGGAGGAAATCTCCAGGCAGGCCGAAACCGGCAAGGCCCCAACCACTCTGCACAGCGAGCCTGACCTGTTGGTCAAGATCATTCGCGACGTTTTCAATGAGGACTTCCAGGAGCTTGTTATCAGCGGCAAGCGGGCCAACGAAACCATCAAGGAGTACCTACAGGCTGTTGCACCAGATTTGATGGAAAGAGTTGTTGAATACAAGAAGAAGCAAGACATCTTCGATACTTACTTTATTGGCGACCAGATAGCAAAGGCTCTTGATCGCAAGGTCTACCTTCCATCTGGAGGCTCTTTGGTGATCGACCGTACCGAGGCCATGACAGTGGTTGACGTAAACACTGGAAAATTCATCGGTTCCGGCGGAAACCTTGAAGAGACCGTCACCAAAAATAATCTTGAGGCGGCCGAAGAGCTAGTTCGCCAGCTCAGGCTCCGGGACATCGGCGGCATCATCGTCATCGACTTCATTGACATGATTCAGGATGCCAACCAGGAATCTGTCCGTAGAAGGCTCCTTGAGTGCCTAAGTCGCGATCGCACCAAAAACCAGGTCGGCGAAGTAACGTCGTTGGGACTAGTCCAAATGACCCGGAAAAAGATCGGACTGGGTCTACTTGAGACATTTAGCGAGCCCTGTGAGTGCTGCGCAGGCAGGGGAGTCGTCGTCCACGATGAGCCTAGATTCCGGTCCCAAGAAGCTCCGAAGCGTGGCGCAAAGAAGAAGGCTGAGAAGCCAGAAGTCGTCAAGAAAGTAGTAACCGCCGAGCAGGCAGATGCGGCAAAGGACGTCTTCAACAAAATGGCCGGTGCGGGGGCAGAAGCTAAGGAACCAGAGGGCAAAACTGAGCTTTTAAACGCGGTTTTGGAGGCATTGCCCGAACCAGAGCCGAAGACCAAACCAAAATCTCGCCGCGCAACGAGCACGACGAAAAAACAAAGGGCAAAAAAGCCGGAAAAAGATAAGTAATAGCCCCTAAGTTTTATTGACCGAAGCCTCAAACTTCACTAAACTTAGCGGCTGTTGCTCGTCCAAGTTCGGTCGAGAGATACCCCGTAAAGATAGGTTTCAAAGTGGTTTACGCAGTAGTACGCGCGGGCGGCCGCCAGGAAAAGGTTGAGGTTGGAACGATCGTCACCATGAACCGCATTGCCGCGACCTCAGGAAAGATTGAGCTACCAGCTGTGCTGCTAGTTGATGGCGACAAAGTTACCAGCGACTCGAAGGCTCTCGCAAAGGTAAAGGTCGTTGCAGAGGTTCTGGACCAGACTCGCGGACCAAAGATTGTTATCCAGAAGTACAAGAACAAGACCGGTTACAAGAAGCGCCAGGGTCACCGACAGGACCTAACTCGCGTTCAGGTCACCGAGATCAAGTAGGCAGGTAGAAATGGCATCCAAAAAGGGAGTTAGCTCGACCAGAAACGGTCGCGACTCAAATGCGCAGCGCCTAGGCGTAAAGCGCCACGACGGCCAGCAGGTAAACGCCGGTGAGATTCTTGTTCGGCAGCGCGGCACGCACTTTCACCCGGGTGTGAATGTCGGCCGTGGCAAGGACGACACTCTTTTCGCACTCTCCGCCGGTGCAGTTGAGTTCGGTGCCAAGGCAGGACGCCGCGTAGTAAACGTGGTTTCCCAGTAAAAACAGGATTCAATTGAGGCGGGCCTTCGGGTCCGCCTCTTTTAGTTAGAGGAGCATCATGGTCAGCTTTATTGATCAAGTCACGCTCCATCTGCGCGCCGGCTCTGGAGGAAATGGCTGCACCAGCATCAAGCGAGAGAAGTACAAGCCACTTGCCGGTCCTGATGGTGGCAATGGTGGCGACGGAGGCTCCATTTCGCTTATCTCCGATCACAATGTGACCACTTTGCTTGAGTATCACCACCGTCCGCATCGAAACTCTGACTCTGGTGGGAATGGCCAGGGTGATTTCAATAACGGCAGCAGAGGAGAGGACCTCTTGCTTCCGGTCCCAGTCGGCACCGTGGTGAAGTCGCCCTCTGGTGAAATCCTGGCGGACTTGTCCCATCCCGGGATGGAGCTGCTCGTTGCTAAGGGTGGTCAGGGAGGTCTGGGTAACGCCGCACTCGCTAATCGCAGACGAATCGCACCCGGGTTTCACCTTCTGGGAGTCCCAGGCTGGGAAGGCGATGTAGTACTTGAGCTAAAGACCGTTGCCGACATAGCCCTGGTTGGGTTTCCCTCAGCAGGAAAATCTTCACTCATTGCCGCCATGAGCGCCGCTCGGCCAAAAATTGCGGATTACCCTTTTACGACCCTGCACCCCAATTTAGGTGTGGTTCAGGCTGGTGAGAAGCGCTTCACAATTGCCGACGTTCCCGGCCTGATTGAAGGCGCAAGCGAGGGTAAGGGCCTTGGACTCGAGTTTCTTAGGCATGTAGAGCGTTGCAGTGCTCTTTGCCACGTTATTGACTGCGCGACCTTGGAAAACGGGAGAGATCCAGTAAGTGATCTCAAGGTGATACTCAATGAGCTGGAAAAGTATGAGGTGCCCGAGGGTCAGACGCCACTACTCGAGAGACCTCAGGTTGTGGTGCTCAATAAAATCGACATTCCCGACGCGAACGAACTGGCAGATTTTGTCCAAAAGGACTTTGAGGAGCTCGGTTACCCCGTCTTTCAGACCTCAACTGCAACTCACGCCGGCCTGAGGGAGCTTGGCTTCGCTCTTGCATCCCTTGCCCAAGAGGGTCGCTCCAGCCAGCCGGAGGAGACCTCGAGGCGCTTTTCGCTGCTTCAGGCTCAGGCGGAGACCTCCAGCTTCACGGTCACCCAGGAGCAAATCGGCGGTGAAGAGGTATTCAGGGTTGTTGGTCAAAAGCCTGAGCGTTGGGTGGCTCAGACTGAGTTTGGCAATGCTGAGGCAGTTGGCTATCTGGCAGAGCGACTTCACAAGTTGGGCGTCGAAGATCAACTCACAAAGTTGGGTGCCCGTTCTGGCTCCACAGTCATCGTCGGCTCGGGTGACGGAGTCGTTTTCGATTGGGACCCAATGGTCTCCTCGCTTGCGGAGATTGCCGATGCCCGAGAGGTGGCAGAGCGTCTTGATCCAAATGATCGCAGAACAAATAAGCAACGACGAGCAGAGTATTACGAAATGATGGACGAGCGCGCAAGGGGTCGAGCACAACGCGAGGCCGTGCGCGAATCTAGTATCTTCACGGAGGACGAGTGACAACTTCAGCCAGACTTTCCGACGCCAAAAGGATCGTCATCAAGGTGGGATCCTCCTCAATCACCGGTGCCAACGAGTCAAATCTCGATTTGATTGTCAATTTCGTCGCACAGCAGACAAAGTCTGGCAAAGAGGTAATCGTCGTTAGCTCGGGAGCTATTGCGACTGCCGCGCCGCTAATTGGCTTGGTAGTGAAATCGGAAGACCTTGCTACCAGCCAGGCTCTTGCGAGCATTGGACAGGCAAGGCTTATGGGCCGCTACGAACGCTCACTGGGTCGCCACGAGTTGATTCCTGGGCAAATCTTGCTGACGGTTGACAACTTGGATGAAGAACAGCCGAGAATGAACGCCTCGAGGGCTTTAGAGAGACTTTTGGAAATCGGTGTGGTTCCGATTATCAACGAGAATGACTCGGTTGCCACACAAGAAATTCGCTTCGGTGACAATGATCGTTTGGCCTCTAGGGTTGCTCTACTTGCTGAGGCGGACCTCCTCATTCTGCTGAGCGATGTGGACTCTTTATATTCACGACCTCCCGGTGAGGATGGTGCTGAGCGTATTGAGCAGGTATCGCAAGGCGATGACCTTTCACACATTCAGGTATCTGGCACCTCAACCGGCTATGGCACAGGAGGAGCACTGACTAAGTTGGCGGCGGCCCGCTATGCGGCAGACGGTGGAGTCGGCGTCATCTTGACTGCGACAGAACTGGTCGGTGAATTGGCTGCCGGGAACCCCAATCACACCTGGTTTGAGCCTGACATTGGGGCCTTTGGTTAGGATTTTGGGATGAGCGTCGGGTCGATTCTTGAGAGTGCCAAGGCAGCTGCGCCTGCAATTGCGGCCGCCTCCACAGACGCCAAAGACTTAGCACTTGCTCGAATCGCAGAGCTGTTGCTAGAGAACGCGGATGCGATTGTCGCGGCGAACTCCAAAGATCTTGAACGCGGAGCAGCGGACGGGCTAGCTCAGGGGCTTCTTGACAGGCTCAAACTCGATCACATGAGGATTCAGGGCCTTGCAAATTCAATCTCAGAGATTATTGCCCTCCCAGATCCTGTCGGGGTTAGTGTGCAGGGAAAGACTCTTCCAAACGGTATTCGCTTGCAGCAGGTGAAGGTTCCCTTTGGGGTTATCGGCTGTATTTATGAGGCACGGCCAAACGTGACGGTCGACATAGCTGCGCTTGCTCTGAAGAGTGGCAATGCAGCAGTGCTCCGAGGGGGTTCAGCCGCCGAGAAAACTAACGAGGTCCTCATTGGGCTGATTCAACGTGGACTGGAGGAGAGCTCACTACCCGGGGATGCCGTCGGGACAGTAGATGAGTTTGGCCGGGATGGTGCCACTGAGATGATGCAGGCACGAGGCCTAATTGACGTGCTCATTCCGCGAGGCTCAGCTGCTCTAATCCAAAGCGTCGTTCAGAACTCAAAGGTTCCGGTTATCGAAACCGGCGATGGCATTGTGCATATGTTCCTTGACGAGAGTGCGGAGTTAGAAATGGCGCTTCCGCTTGTAATCAACTCCAAAACACACCGGCCATCGGTTTGCAATGCTCTTGAGACCCTGCTTGTCCACAGAGCGGCGGCGGACAGGCTGCTTCCGGAAATTGGCAAAGCTCTTGTGAGCGCCGGGGTGAAACTTCATGGTTGCGAGGAGAGCAGAAAGTACATCGATGCTGAGCCAGCAACGGAAGAAACCTGGAAAACGGAGTACCTAGCCCTTGAACTCTCGGTGAGGGTCGTGGATGATCTCGATCAGGCTCTAGATCACATCTCCAGCTACTCAACTCACCACACCGAATCCATCGTGACAGGTGATCTGGCGAATGCCGAACGCTTTTTGAGCTCTGTTGATTCAGCGGCCGTGATGGTGAACACCTCCACTCGATTCACAGACGGTGGCGAATTTGGCTTTGGAGCAGAAGTTGGTATTTCCACCCAAAAGCTTCACGCCAGAGGACCCATGGGTCTGAGCGAACTAACCAGCACCAAATGGCTGGTTAGAGGCAATGGCCAAGTCCGAAGCTAAACTGGAACCAAGACAGGAGAGACATTGATTTCAATACTTCTTGAAGACGCCATCGTCCACCACAACGAGCTACCCATACCAGCTGTGCTGTATGGGGTTATTGCACTAGCGGGCTTCTTTGCCCTGGGAGCTGTCACCTGGGCATATCGCGATGTCTCAAATCGCAACCCTCGTCGGTCGAATCACCAGGCTGGCCACTAGTCACTCATGAACGCCAAGGGGCCACGCGTTGGCGTGATGGGTGGAACATTCGACCCCATCCACCATGGCCACCTTGTTGCCGCCTCAGAGGCTGCCGACGCATTTGAGCTAGATGAGGTCATCTTCGTTCCAACCGGAGAACCCTGGCACAAAAAGGTTGTTAGCTCTTCCGAGCATCGTTACCTAATGACCGTTATTGCAACGGCAGCGAACCCTCGATTTGAGGTGAGCCGAGTCGACATTGATCGACCGGGCACCACCTACACCGTTGACACTCTGAAGGAAATAAAGCGGCTCAAGCCAGACGCCGAGCTATTTTTCATCTCAGGTGCTGATGCGATTGCACAAATCCTCGCTTGGAAGCAAATTGATGAGGTTTGGGACCTTGCACACTTTGTTGCCGTTACAAGACCAGGTCACAACCTAGAACTGCCGAATGTTGAAGGCGCCAAGATAACCCAGCTAGAGGTCCCCGCTCTCGCCATTTCATCGACCGACATCAGGGATAGAGCGACGGCAGGAAAGCCGATTTGGTATTTGGTTCCTGACGGGGTTGTCCAGTACATTGCCAAGCACCGGTTATACAGGGGACTAGGTGACTCAAGATCTAACTAGGCGCGAGCTCAGAGAAGCAGAGCGTAGGGGAGAAGCTGCTAACTTGCAGCCTGCTCCTCAGCCAAAAACGGCGCCACCCTCGCGCCCGGCACAACAGCAGTCTTCTTTCAAGCCAGCCAAGGCACCGGAGCAGCAGCTGACTAGACGTCAAATGCGTGAAAGGGGACTCTTGGGCTCACCCTCCCCTGTTGATGCCGCACCAGCTAGCCCGGCGACTGCTTTGCAACAGGCAGATTCGAGACGGGCTAGGCGGGCAGCCACGCAGGAACCGCGCACGATAGATGCTCCTGAGGTGGAGATGCCAGAGCCAACATTCACTGGCCAAAATCTCCTGTCTGAGCCCTCAACGGCCTCGATCGTTCTGGATCAAATGCCCGAGGCGATGGCTCTGCCCATAGAAACCGGCGAAATTGCCGTGACTGGTTCGATTGAGGTTATTTCTGGTCCAATGACCGGACCAACAACCGCTGCACTTCAGGGCATGGATGGCATAGAGCTTGATGATGCAGAGAGCGTCACGGGCATTATTTCTACGGTTGAGCCAATAAGTGCGCTCCAGTTGATTGATGAGCGCTCGGGCTTTGTCGCGGTACCCTCTAAGGTCCTTCGCAAAGGTTGGTGGAAGCCATGGTTAGTGGGCGCCGGCTCTGTTGGCCTCTTTGGAGTTGCAATTCTCTCTGTGATGACGATTCTTAGCGCGGTCGGAGGGTAGGGCTTGGCCGCTAGCAAGGAGACAATCTCTCATCTCAAAGTCGCAGCGGAGGCCGCAAGAGAAAAGCTGGGGGAGGAGCTTGTTGCCTTAGATGTCACCGACCCGTTCGCATTAGCTGAGGTTTTTCTCATCGTCTCTGCAAAAAATGAGCGTCAGGCAGTTGCCATAGCAGAAGCAGTCGAGGACGAGCTAGCCAAGCAGGGTGTAAAACCAAGGTTTCGCGAGGGCAAGCAAACCGGTCGCTGGGTGCTAATGGACTTTGGGGATCTGGTTGTACACGTTATGCACGAGCAAGAGCGGGAGTACTACTCCCTTGAGCGTTTATGGCGGGATTGTCCGGTTGTGCCCACCGATTGATTCTTGTGTAGACTGACAAAGCTTTCGGGCCTGTGGCGCAGCTGGTAGCGCACCTGCATGGCATGCAGGGGGTCAGGGGTTCAAGTCCCCTCAGGTCCACTTTAGGCAGCATTTTCGCAGGATATTTCCAGATTTCTTACTTAGAATCAGAGCGACTCAAAAAGGAACCAAAGGAGCCCAGTTGTCACACAATCCAGCTTTCAATCAGTCGATGAAGACCGGACTTATGGCAGAGCGCATCAGCCCGAGCGTGGTAGACGAGGAGTTTGGTCGTATTACTCAGACCCGCATGACCATGGAGGGCACGACATCCAAGGTTATGGGAATGTTCTTGGCCGTATTGGCTGGCGCGGGCGTTACCTGGTTCTTCGGTCTGTACAGCCTCGCGTTCCCCGCCATGTTCGTTGGCTTGGGCCTTGGTCTTTGGGCAGCGTTCTCTAAGAAGGTGCGTCCGGGAGTCATGATGGCCTATGCGCTTGCGCAAGGTGTCTTCATTGGCGGTATTAGCGGCATCTTTGAAGCAATGTATCCGGGCATCGTCCAGACCGCCGTTATCGGTACTTTCGCAACTGCGGGCGCAATGTTTGCTGCCTACCGCTTTGGCTGGGTCAAGGTTGATGCAAGGTTCACTCGCATTATGACTTTTGCGATCATGGGCTACTTCGTTTTTGCCATGGTCAATCTAGGCTTCGCGCTATTTGCTGGCATGAGCGTTTACACCAGCCCATTTGGTTGGTTGATTGCGCTTGTAGGTGTTGGGCTTGCTGCCTTCACCCTGAACCTGGACTTCGAGACTATTCGTCAGGGAGTCGAGCAGGGCTGGCCTGAGCAGATGGAGTGGCGTGCAGCGTTTGGGCTGACGGCATCTCTGATCTGGCTCTACATTGAGATCTTGAGAATGCTCGCGATCTTCAATAACGACTAAGAAGCTTTCTTTTCCCACTCAAGCCAAAGCTGCCTGAGATCCCAGGCATTTTCGGCCAGGACTGAGACCCCTCGCACTCCGGTGCGTCGGGTCTTTCCTGATATCAGGAGCAGTCGATTTTGAAAAAGCAGGCTGGAGCACCTGCGTTGAGCCTCATCGAAGAAGGTTGCATCCGCACAACCCGTGCCATCGTCGAGACTGATAAAGACCACCCGCTTGCCACTTCGCATTGGGGGAGTCTGAGTGGCGACCCGAACCCCTGCAACCAAAACCTCGGTGTTGCTCCTTAGTCCGACCAACTCTGCTGCTCTCACAACCCCAAGGTCATCCAGCATTCTTTGGAATCTTTCGATTTGATGCTCAGAGATATCCATGCCCGTGTATTTGAGTTCTTGGTCCAGCTTCTCTTGCCTAGGGGGAGGAGGATTTCCTTTTGGCAGGTTGTCCAGAGAACCAAGTTCAAAACTGAGCTGATTTTTGTCATCAATTGCAGGCCGCTTTGCAGTTAGTTGCCTGATATGGACGAGCAGGTCTCCACGGCTGTGCTCGGCATCCTCTCCTGATATCCCCGCCAAAGAATCAAGTGCTCCGATTAGAGCCAACCGCTCGAGGGTTTTTCTTGCAGGCCTCGCTCTGATGTAGAAGTCGGAGATGTCCCTGAAGGGTTGCTCGCAGATTATTCGGTCTATTTCCCTGTTTGAGATTCCGACTATTTCGGTAAGTGCCATTCGGACTCCGAAGTGCTCAGATGTCTTTTCGACTAAATACTCACTTGTTGATCGGTTGACATCGATTGGAAGAATATGAACCCCAAGTCTTCTCGCTTCTGCCAGTAAGAGCCTCCGTGGATACATCCCCGGATCGTGGGTCAGCAGTCCAGCTATGAATTCTGTTGGGTAGTGGGTCTTGAGATAAGCGGAGTGATAGGTCGGGAGTGCAAAGGCAGCGCCATGTGCCTTGCAGAAACCAAAGCTTCCAAAGCCTTTGATGATTGACCAGACCTTTTCAATTAGCTGCTTCTGATAGCCGCGGGCAGCGGCTGCTTTGTGGAAGTAGTTCGAGACGCTGGTTGCCTTGGAGCCCTTGCTCAGTTTTCTTCGCATTTCATCTGCCTGGGCAAGGCTGCAACCGGTCATCTTCTGCATGATTCTCATCAGCTGCTCGTGGAAAACAACAACCCCGTAGCTCTCTTCCAAGATTGGCCTAAGATCCGGGTGCAGATAGTCGGGAGTGATAAGCCCATGCCTGCCATCGAGGTAGGGCTTAATCATGTTGCCCTTCATCGGCCCCGGCCTAAAAAGCGATATCTGTAGGGTCAGGTCATTGAATCTGGTTGGCTGATGCTTTCCGGTTAGTTCCCGCTGACCAGGGCTCTCTATTTGGAAAATCCCCAGGGTGTTTGTGGTCCTGATCTGATCAAAGACCTTTTTGTCTTCTCTGTCGACAGAGTCAAGATTGACCTCTTCCTTTTTCACCCTGGCAATTTCCCTGATTGTATAGGCCATGGCGCTTTGCATCCTGACTCCTAGGACATCGAGCTTTAGAAAGCCCATGGGGTCCATATCGTCTTTGTCGAACTGGCTCATTGGCAGCCCAATGCCACTTGGCTCAGTCGGAGTTAGTGAGAGTAGCTGGGAGTTTCCAAGAATGACCCCGCAGGGATGAACCGATATATGCCTGGGGAGCCTGTCTAAACGCTCCGTGATGTCCACCAGGAGGTTGAGCCTGTCATTGGTCTTTATGTCGCTGCTAAACCTTGCGAGTTCGGGTTTTCTATCCAGCGCTCCACGAAAGCTCTTTGCAGAAAAGCGCCAGATGTTCTTGGCAAGCTGATCTATTTCATCCTCGTCGATTCCCAGCGCCATGCCGCTGTCGCGAACCGCACCCCGGCTTCGGTAGGTGGACTGCATTGAAAGCAGCGTGACTCGCTTGCCTCCATAGCGACGAAAGATGTTCTTGTAGATCTCATGCCTTCTAGCCGACTCCACATCGATGTCGATATCCGGGAGGGTGCTTCTTTCGGTTGAGAGAAAGCGCTCAAACAGCAGCCCCTCACTTATGGGGTCAACCCCACTGATGCCAAGCAGGTAGTTCACCAACGAGCCTGCTCCAGAACCCCTAGCAGCACTTCGGATTCTCATGTCCCTGATCATTTGGGCAACATCGGCAACGGTCAAAAAGTAGGTTGCAAACCCCAGTTCGTTGATGGCGATTAGTTCTTTAGAGAGGCGGTGTTGAATCTCTGCAAGCTGGGGTGCCTTGGCATCCGGGTAGCGGTCATTTATTGCCGAGTGCGCCTTCTGCCAAAGCACTTCAAAGGGGTTCCCTTCAATTCCAAGCGCTTGTTGTTCCGGGGTCTTTGGTCTACCAAAACCGCAGTCACTTTCTGGGTCCAATATGCAGCGGCTTGCAAGCTGCTCGGTATTTTGAATTAGTTTTTTAGCCCGCTTCGTGTCCTCGCATATATCCAGTGCGAGGCGAGACATCAGTGCAGCTGGCTTTAGCCAAGCTTGAGCGTTTGGTTGCATAGTAAACAGCCCAAGCTGCTCTAGATGCCTGGCGGAATCTAGAACGTCCGCGGTGAGGGCATCATCTGGTTCTAGGTAGCGGGCGGCATTTGTTATCACAGCGGGAAGACCAAGTGACTCAGCGAGTGCGAGCATTGCCTTGGCGTGGTCTTCGGAGGCTACACTCCCCGGTTCGCTCAGCTGGTTTACGACCTCAATAGCCAATACTCCCGGTTGAGGTATTGCACCAATCCAGCTCTCAAGATCTCTTCTGGCAGCCCCAGGACTTACTAAAAGCTTTTCTGCGATGCTGCTCTGAGGTCCTATCAAAATGCTGCAGCTCGGGTTTTCTCGAATCATTGCAGCTAACTCATCGAGATTTAGCCTTGGTCTTCGCTCCTTACCCCTTGAGTTGTGGGCTAGGGAGATTGCCCTGCAGATAAGACTCCAACCGCGGCCAAGGTTGTGTCCGTGGGCAAGAATTACCACCCGTCCCATCTCGGTGATCTCCAGGTTCACTCCAACTATCGGGTGGATACCCTCCCTGATGCAGGATGCAATGTGCTTTACCGCTCCATACAGGCCATCTCTGTCGGTTACCGCCAACGCCTCAAAGCCAAGCGCCTTAGCCGCAGCTGCCAGTTGTTCGGGGCGGTTCACCCCGTAGTGGGCGGAATAAGCGCTTGCCAGGTTCAGATGAGTAAAGCTCATCAGCTCTCCAGCGGATAAATCTCCCAGCTGTCTGCTGGCTGCAGGTGTCTAAGCTCAAAGAGGGTCCGAGAGGTCTCCGAGGTTGCCCACAGTCGCCACATTTCGACCTCCATGAGAGGCCCACCGGTTCCCTTTGGGGCAGAGGAGGTTTCCTCCCACCAGATCCTCCTGGAATACCAGCGCACCGGTCTCGAGGAAACTAGGTATTCGGCGCCTCTCCAGACAAAGCAAACCGGCGCACCATCTAGGTCCACCACAACACCCGAAAGGGTCTCTATTTGCACTGTCTAGCCCCTACCCATTTATCGAACATTTGTTCGAATAAATAGTGTATGGCTAACGCCAGACATTTTCAAAACCGTTTAGCTAAACACGCTCAATCAGGCTTGAATTGTTATTTGAGACACTTCCAACAGCTGTTGACACCTCATAGAAATCAAGACCCGATGCCACCTCATCTGACTCGAATCCCAATGCAGTAATAAGTTCATTGCTTGTTTCGTAGTCGGGAGCTAACCAGGAGCCGAGATTGTCAGGGGACAAAAATATGGGACTCCTGTCATGAATCTCGCTAAGTGCACGGGAGGCGGCCTTGGTCAAAATCGAACAGGTGAGAAGCCAGCGCGTGGGGTCACTTTGCTCCTTGGTGGGATCTCGCCACCAAGAATAGATTCCGGCAAAGGCAAGCATTCCCTCTTCGGGATGGATGTAAAAAGGAGTTTTTTGGCCAGTCAGGCTTTGCCACTCGAAATAGCCAGATGCAGGTATGGCGCAACGTTTTTTAAGTGCAGCGTCCCTGAAACTAGGTTTTTCAAGGACACTCTCGCTTCTGGCGTTAAAAAGCGGAGCGTTTGGGGGCTCTTTTGACCAGTGGGGAACCAATCCCCATCTGCCAACGTGAAGCTCTCTTGAGGGCATCCCATCAATTTCGCGCTCGACAATCATCCCGATTTGCTGAGTGGGAGCAATGTTGTAACTGGTTGGTCTGTAGTCCTGAGGAACCTCATCGAGCTCAAAGAGCTCGGTTATACCTCCGGTCTCCTTTGCAACCACAAACCTTCCGCACATCAGCTAGCCAGCACCAAATAATTCAAAAACCTGATCAGGGGATGGCAGCTCCTCATTCAACAGCGCAAGCCGCTTGCTAAATGGTCTTTGCATCCTTAGCTCTCCCAGGGGAATGTCTCCCCAGCTCGTGACACCACGAATGCCCTGCAGGGCACTCAGTGACCAAACTTCACAGCCAGCGAGATCCACAGGTGCTGCACTTGTTTCTTTGGTTTCATAGCCTGCCTGCCCTGCTATCTCAAGAACCAACTGACGCGTAATGGATGGGAGCCAATTAGTCGTATCGTCTGGAGCAAAAAGAATATCTTCCTGCCACCAAACAATTGAGCTAAGTGCTCCGTCGGCGATCTCTCCAGTCGGGCTCAGCATTACCGCCTCGTCAGCACCATGCAGGTTTGCTGCTCGGCGCAGGGCTTGGCAGCTTGAAAGGTCCGGCCCTTTGGTCTTGAAATCTTCGCGTGGGTCCGGCTTATCGCTGGTCCAGAGGGTGCAGGTCTCGGTTCTCTCCGGAGCCGGCCGCATTCTCAGAAACAATCGCTCTCCCTCGGGCTGAGATTGCCGGTATTCAATCCTTGGAAACCAGTCTCCCTGGACGGGAGTTGCCTCCACCAGAGCAGCAAAAAATGCCGGCAATTGCTTTTGGGATTTCTCGTCGATTATCGAGTTCGAGAATCTTTTGAGGTGCCGATCGAGGGCCCTTGAGTGCCCCTCAGAGACGAGCCAGCTGTCGGCAACAGTGAGTGAATCTGTCAGTGCAATGTCTACCCTTGACAGCTCACCTGAGCGGAACTGAAAGAAGTCACCTGAAACGCTCACGATTACTAGACTACGAGGCTAAAGGGGTGCCCAATGCCACTGTACTGCGAACGGTTAAACGCGTGGACATCGCTAACTGACACCTTCGTCTCTTTCTTCGGGCACCTCCCTGGCGCATTTTGGCTCGATAGAGAGCATCACCCAACCTCGAGATATTCCATTATTGGTGCGGGCGTTGCGGACGATGGGTTTAGAACTTCTGAGAATCACGAGCACATCGATGTGCCATTTGATTTTCGTCCTGGATACATCGGAGTTATTCACTACAGCGATGAGGCTCAGGACATTTCTAACCTCGAGTTCTTGAGGGTCGACAGGGCATTTGTTTATGACCACGATGCCAAGGCCATGTATTTTTTGGGTGATTTTCCAAACCGTGAAGACTTCGATGCTTGGCATCACGCCGCGCTACTGAGACTAGCTCTGATTGGTGGGGAGGCGGCAAGCTACGAGCTCAACAATCCCGCGGCAACCTGTGCCGAACTTCAGGCGATTGATGATCGCAGTAAGTACCAACACAAGATTGAGCGGGTAAAAGAGCACATCGCCTCAGGCGATGTCTATCAGCTCTGCCTTACAACCAAGCTCAAAGGGGATTACACCGGAGACCCCCTGAGCTACTTCCTAAGACTTAGAAAGGAGCACCCAGCTCCTTACTCGAGCTTCATTAGGTTTGCAGATCGAAGCTATGTGTCGATAACCCCAGAACTATTCATGTCGAGCCGTGGCAGCAGGGTGCTCTCTTCGCCGATCAAGGGAACGAGAAGGCGCTCTGAGAATGAGACGCAGGACGCGGAGCTCATGAACCAGCTTGGCAGTGACCCGAAAGAGCGGGCTGAGAACCTGATGATTGTTGACCTGATCAGAAACGACATGTCGGTCGCCTGTGATCCCGAAAGTATCCAGGTTGAAAACCTGTTAGCCATTCGAAGCTATTCAACAGTGCATCAGCTTGTGAGCGATGTATCGGGCGAACTATCCGAAGGCAACAGCTCAGTTGATGCATTGCGTGCTCTCTTTCCTGGGGGTTCAATGACGGGAGCTCCAAAGATTCGAGCCATGGAGATTATCTCCGAACTAGAGAGTGAGCCCAGAGCTGGATACTCGGGAGCCATTGGCTGGATATCCGAAAACGGAGACATGGAACTAGCCATGGTTATTCGCACCGCAATTTTCGAAAATGACACGGTTTCAATCGGCATTGGCGGTGGAATTACGTCAGACTCCGTTGCCGAAGCGGAACACGAGGAAATCCAATTGAAGGCGACCGCCCTTGCTAGCGCACTGGGTGCGAGGCTGCGTTGGTAACCTTTTATCTTCCACTCAGCTAAGGAAACAGGTTTGCAAGAGGAATACGACGTCTCCTCACTTCAAGAGAAGTGGCTACCGGTATGGGACAATCTCAAGCCATTTGACTCATCTAGTCCAGATGACCCTCGGCCAAAAAAGTATGTCCTTGACATGTTTCCCTATCCGTCGGGCGATTTGCACATGGGGCACGCTGAGGCCTACGCCCTTGGGGATGTGATTGCGCGCTATTGGATTCAACGTGGCTATAACGTTATGCACCCGATCGGATGGGATGCATTTGGGCTGCCAGCGGAAAACGCAGCCATTAAGCGGGGGCTTGATCCCCGCAATTGGACCTATGAGAACATCGAGCAGCAGAAGAGTTCGATGCGACGCTATGCATGCAGTTTCGACTGGGACAGGGTGCTGCAAACTTGCGACCCAATCTATTACCGCTGGAACCAGTGGCTCTTTCTTCAGCTCTACCGTCGCGGGCTTGCCTACCGCAAAAACAGCAACGTTAATTGGTGCCCCAGCTGCCAAACGGTGTTGGCCAACGAGCAGGTAGTAAATGGGCTCTGTGAGCGTTGTGACACTCAGGTAACCAAGAAGGCGCTGACTCAGTGGTATTTCAAGGTAACCGACTATGCAGACAGGCTTTTAGACGATCTTGACTCCCTCGAGGGCAACTGGCCCTCAAAGGTCCTTACGATGCAGCGTAACTGGATTGGGCGGTCGTTCGGAGCAAACCTAAGCTTCGAAATCGAGGGCCGTGAGGAGCCAGTCGAGGTCTACTCCACAAGGCCCGACACCTTGTTCGGTGCGACCTTTATGGTGGTAGCTGCCGACTCAGATCTTGCTAGTGAACTAGCCTCTGGGTCCTCACCAGAGGTTCGCATGGCTTTCCACGACTATCTGGAAAAGACTAAGAAGGCCAATGACATCGAGCGCCTGGCCACGGACCGCGAAAAGACCGGGGTATTCCTCGAGCGGTATGCAATCAATCCACTCAACGGTGAGCGGCTGCCCATCTGGGTTTCGGACTATGTGCTGGCAGACTACGGAACCGGCGCGATCATGGGTGTTCCAGCACACGACGAGCGTGACATCGAATTTGCAAGGGCGATGGGCATCGAAATTCGCATGGTCGTGGACACCGGCGAAGAGGATCCGGCAAAGAGTTTTGTTGCCACCACAGGCG
>Ga0181576_10001704_pt1 | contig 16799 bp, 14 predicted proteins | sample 101ome_22_FD_132464 | JGI IMG/M metagenome (GOLD analysis project Ga0181576, IMG submission 132464) | Coastal salt marsh microbial communities from the Groves Creek Marsh, Skidaway Island, Georgia - 101412BT metaG (megahit assembly) | ecosystem: Environmental > Aquatic > Marine > Intertidal... | reverse complement strand
CCCTGCATATCATTGACATTACTGCGCATGTTAGCGCTGGCAGCTGAAGTTTCTTCTGCCAGCGCGGCATTCTGCTGCGTCATATCATCCATTTGCGTGACCGCCTGATTGATCTGGTCAATACCGGAACTCTGTTCCTTAGAGGCCGCTGCAATCTCCGCAATAATGTCTCCGACACGTTTAACTTCATGCACAATAGCATTTAACGATTCACCGGTTTCATTCACCAGTTCGGAACCGGTTTCGACCTTATCGACCGAATCCTTGATCAAAGCGGAAATTTCCTTGGCGGCTTCTGCTGAACGCGAAGCCAGATTACGGACTTCATTGGCAACCACGGCAAACCCGCGACCCTGTTCACCGGCCCGCGCAGCCTCAACCGAGGCATTTAATGCCAACAGATTGGTCTGAAAGGCAATGCCATCAATCACACTGATAATCTCGGCAATCTTGCCTGACGAATGGCTGATCTGAGACATCGCCTCTACCGCTCTGGCAACCACATCACCGCCGCGTTCCGCCGAGGTCCTGGCTTGCGAGGCAATCTGATTGGCCTGTTGAGCATTATCCGCATTATTTTTCACGGTACTGGTCAGCTCTTCGAGACTGGCGGCAGTTTGCTCAAGATTTGCGGCCTGCTGTTCTGTACGCGCACTGAGGTTGGCATTACCATCGGAAATCTCGTCTGCCGCAGTATTCACCTGCTGATTGATTTCACGTAGTTTGGTGACGGTTTGCTCGACATTGGCGATGCTCTGATTGATATTATCTTTGACCTTGCCGAATGCACCGCTATATTGCTTGTCAATCTTGTGCTTCAGATCACCCTCTGCCATGAAACCCATCACCGTATCAATATCTTCAAAGACATTAGTCAACTGATCCAGCAAACGGTTAAAGCCCTGTGACAGTTGCAGGAAGAAGCCGGATTTGTCAGCGGTTTGCAGACGACGCTCCATATCACCGGCACTGGCAGCATCGATGAGATTATCGATCTCACGCTCAACCTGCACTTCGTCAGTACGATCACTCCATTCAACAGCAGTACCCAGTCGCTGCCCCTGCTGGTCAATCACCGGATTCGCAATGATTCGCATTGTACGTCCGCCGATTTCCAGTTCTGACTGGAAGGTACCCTGTAGCTTATTTAACAACCCCATCTGATGTGACGGGTCTTTATGGAAACCATCGATATTGGTACCAATCAGTTTAGCGGCATTAAAATTCGGCAAATCCTGACGAATATCGGCTTCAGCCTCGCTAAACAGTCTGGTTGCTGTTTTATTCATATAGATAATTTCACGCTCGGTATTAGCCAGCATGACGCTGCTGCTGACATTATCCAAAGCCACTTTGATCTGCTGGTTAGCGGCGGCGATGTCGCGTTCTTCCTGAAGACGACGTTGTTCTTCCTGTTCACGCTGCAGAATCTCGGTACGATCCAGCCACTGGGTTACGCTACCAATATATTCAGCCTGATCATCATAAACCGGGCCGGCGACCAGACGCATAGAACGTCCGGCGATCTCACCATCAAGGATAACTTCCTTATCCAGCATATATCCCAAACGTGAGCGCATGTCGCCAACCGGCAAAAATTCATGCATCCTGGCACCCATGATTTTTTCGACATTAAAATCTGCGGCTTCTTGTTGCCATAAAGGCTGCATCTCATGAAACAACTGCGCTGCCGCATTATTCATGTATATCAGTACATTATTTTTATCACTCATCGTGGTAGGCGTACTGTTATTATCAAGCGCTTTTTTGACCCGCATGGTTTCCTGAGCCTGCTTGTGGGTATCATCAATAATGCCGGCAAAGCGAGCGGTTGCCTGATTAAACAAGCCGGCCAGACGGCCCATTTCATCGCGTGAATCAATATGTATTTTTTCACGGAAATTAGCCGTGCCTTCTGCCACACCCTGCATTTTAATCGTCAAAGTCTCCAGCGGACGGGTCACTACTTTGGCGATCAACACACCAATACCCAACAAGCCGGCAATCATTAATGCCGAGTTCATCAGTATGCTGATGGATATATCGGTGAATACACTTTCATCCAGATCCTTAAGCGAATAATCCAGTCGAATGGCGCCGAGAATTTCACCTTCCGGGGCAATATGACATTGAATACAATCAACACCGCGATAATCTTTGGAAGCAGGCATAGGCACGACCATGGTCAAAATCCGTCCACCTTCGCCTTCGCGGATTTCCTGGATTTCTTCACCGGCAAGACCACGCTTATCATAATCATCAACAGGTTTGGCGTAATCGCTGCCGGCACCATAAATTTTCGTCACCGCAGGAGCCCGGATAATCCGTGCATCCAGAACTTCGGGACGTGAAAGCAATTTTTGCCTTGGTATATCCCGGTTAGCCATACCACCGGTCAACATGAGCGTATTTATGCTGTCAAAATAGGTTTCTGCCATGATATGCGTCTGATTTTCAACCAGATGCTCCACCATGCTGCGCTGACTGATGGTGTTGTAGCTTGCTGAAGCAATCAGCATAAAGGCAAACAATATCCCTAGCGTGATATAAATTTTAGCTTTGATGGTGTAACCGGAAACTGAATTGGCAGCCATATGTTTTCCCGTGATATTTTTAAGCAGCGAATCGTTTTAATTTTATCGGCCCTAAGTCTGATAGCTTAAAGTCTTAATTATTCTGGAATGTTTTCATGCTGTCGCATCAGCGACAATCATAATGATGTTTGAACCTGACATAGATCAACCTGAAAAAGCCAAAAGATGACGCCCGCAATAAAACGCTTAAACAAAAGTCGCATACAGCATCAAATTCACAGCTATAAGCATGATGATAATAATCCCGCCTATGGTCTCGAGGCCGCTGATAAACTTGGCCTTGATCCCGCGCAGGTTTTCAAGACGCTGATTGTAACGATTGACCAGAAAAGACTGGCCGTTGCGATTGTGCCGGTAACCTGTTTGCTCGATCTTAAACAAATGGCTCGAGCGCTCAAAGGTCAAAAGGCTGCTATGGCAGAAGCGGCAGATGCTGAGCGGGCGACCGGTTATGTTGTCGGCGGCATCAGTCCTGTTGGACAAAAAAAACGCCTGCCCACCGTGATTGATAATTCAGCCAAACAATTTAGCCGCATTTTTGTCAGTGCCGGACGGCGGGGGCTGGAAATCGAACTATCCACTGATGATTTGTGCCAAATAGCTGGCGCCATTTACTTCGACATTGCGCAGAAATAAGCTTTGAGCTAATTTATACAGACAAATGCGGCAATTCATACTCGCAAGGACTATTGGAAGCCGTTTATACTTGTTACACTTCTACAGAATATTAAAGATCACGGAATTCAAAGCTTTATGGATACATTAACCTCGGGTGATATTGCAAAATATTGTGATGTAAACCTCAGAACTGTTATTCGCTGGATCAATAACGGCCACATTAAATCTTTCAAACTTCCGGGTCGCGGTAACAACCGTGTCAGAAAAGAAGATTTTCTGGATTTTCTCAGAAAGCATGAAATGCCAATTCCGCCGGAATTACTTTCCCAGCAAAATAATATTCTGATTGTTGATGACGAAAAGTTCATTGCGTCTGTGATTGACAATGCCCTCTCCGATGCCGGCTTTAACACACAAATCGCTTACGATGGCTTTCAGGCTGGTAAAGCACTGACAACTTTTCTGCCGTCGCTGATTACTTTGGATTTAAGCATGCCGGGACTGGATGGCCTGGGTGTCGTCAAATTCATTCGTGAAGACCCGAAACTGTCTCACATCAAGATTCTGGTTATTTCTGCGATGTCGCAGGAAGAACTGGATGATGCACTTAAAGCTGGTGCTGATGCGACGATGACGAAACCATTCATCTCCAGCAAACTGGTCAATAAAGTTCGTGAGTTGGTTTCTGCCTGACTGCCGTTGTCATGGTGCCGGATTCCTCACCATGACAATTCCTCAAGCCGCTTAAGCGGAATAACCTGCAAACCATCGGTTTTCGATTTGCCCAGCAAAAATCTCAGCAGAATAAAGTAGGTATCCAGATCAAACTGGACCTCCATCTGCACATTTTCATTGTCAATTTTCTCAAAATCAGTCTGCTGTGCAGGCATATAACCTTTCTCTGCCAACTCAGACTGGTCAATGACCTGCCCCAGATAACGCCATTGATTGATCAGGTGATAATGAGCCGGCTGATCAGGGTCAAAACTTTTTTCTTCGAGCAAAATCGCATCAGGCCATGGCCAGCTTCTAACCCGGAACTGACTCAGACTTTCATCAACCCGCAGGTTATAAGATTGAGGCTTTTCCCTGGCACAACAGGGTCCGAGGCATTTATGCAATTGAAATCTGAAACATGGGGTTTGTTGATGCGGGTGCCAGGTTTCCAATCCAATCAGTTTGTGACACAGATGAAAATCATCAGCGAGTTTTTCCAGACGCTTTTGCGCCTGCCGGCGACTGCGAAACAGGCCTGTCTGTTGAATGCTTTGCTGAATCGTCAAGTCAACCGCTTCTATCGCAATCTGCTGATAACCATTTTGATCAATATGACTGGCTAGCTGGAAAAGTTTGACGGTTTTTTTCAAGCGTTGATTAAAAGGCGGACTTTGTTCTTTGATCAATCGGCTTTCGAGCATCTGCGCACTGAAATCACTGTGCGTAGTAATCGTTTCGATATGTGCAATACGCGTATGCATTTTCATATCCTTATGATTACGGTAATCCTGATTAAAATGGCTCATCACCCGTTCATAAAGATTAACCGACTTGCCAATGTATAAAGGTTTGCCGGCTTCATCCTGAAAAATATAAACCCCCGGCGCTTTAGGTATTGCCTTAACCTGCTCCTCCTGCAACATGGATGGTAATGACGGTCTTTTGGATAATTGCTGACAGGATGCCGCAATATCTTCAGCATTAATCAATTGAGAGGTTTTCTGGAAAAACTGCCAGATCGCCTGTGCATCATCAAAAGCCCGATGTCGGTTTGCTATACTCAAGTCATGACGGCGCATAATCGCGTCCAGACCATGCCGTTTAAATTGAGGATAAAGTCTTCGACTTAATTTGGCAGAACAAAAATGCGCCGGTGAATAGCGACAATCAATACGGCTGAATTCCTGCTTTAGAAAACCCAGATCAAATCGCACATTATGTGCCACCAGAACCCGTTCACGAAGATACTCCAGCAGCTCTGCAGCTATCTGTTCAAATAAAGGCGCATCTTTGACCATTGCATTGGAAATGCCGGTCAAGCGGGTAATAGCGGGACTGATAGTTTGACAAGGATTCAACAGCGTCTGCCAGCGCCCCGAAATCCTGCCGTCATCAATGGTTAACAGGCCGATCTCGGTGATGCGATGATAAGTTGGCTTACCACCGGTAGTCTCACAATCCAGCAAGACCATTTTGGCCGGAAAGCCGTCAGATAAAACCGACGGCAACTCGGAATGCCACAGCTCCTGCTGCATAAGTGTTGTCAGTCAACCTCTTCAACCTGTTGCAGATGTTCAGGGTTGACGCATAAACGATTCTTACAGGTTTGAATAATGATGCCATTTTTATCGATGGGACCAATGAACAGCTCATAACTGGCACGCTGAGCACTATGCATTTTGTTGGTATCACCGGTTTTCAGCATGATACGCCCATAACCGGCATTGGATATCTGCCCACGCCAATGCCAGCAGTCATCATCCTGACTTTTACCGACCTGCATCAATAACTTCTGTTGATTTCGAAGACGCACGTCTTTCTCGGCAATTAAACTCATGAGGCTACAGGCTCCGGTTTTTTAGATAGTCGCCAACGCAACCAGAAATAACCACCAACCGCTGACAGCACAGAACCCGCCAGAATACCAATACGGTCATCGACGGCAATTTGAGAACCGCCACCCTGGAAAGCCAGCGAACTGATGAATAGACTCATGGTAAATCCGATGCCACATAACATGGAAACGCCATAAAGCTCACTCCAGCCTACATTCGAAGGCAACTTGGCAATGCCCAGTTTGACGGCGATGTAACTAAAACCGAAGACACCAATCTGGTTACCAAGAAAAAGTCCCAACGCAATACCGAGAGGCACGCCCTGTAACAGATCTGACATTTGCAAAGATAGAATCGGCACACCGGTATTAGCGAAAGCAAACAGTGGCAAAATCATGAACGCAACGGCTGGATGTAAGTCATGTTCGAGTTCTTTCAGCGGTGATGGTCCATTAGGATTTCTAAGTGGAATAAAGAATGCCAGTAATACACCAGCCAAAGTGGCATGTACGCCGGACTTTAATACCGAGACCCACATCACGGTGCCGACCAGCAGGTAACCCGCTATCGACATCACGCCACGGCGATTCATGATGGTCAGAATAGACAAACAGATCGCACTGATTATTAATGACAGGACCGAAATATCCTGCGAATAAAATATAGCGATAATGACAATAGCACCCATGTCATCAACAATCGCCAGCGTCAGTAGAAACAATTTCAGCGAAGTCGGAACCTTATTGCCAAGCAAAGACAAAACCGCTAAGGCAAATGCAATATCGGTCGCTGAGGGAATGGCCCATCCACGCATGGCAACCGCATCACCCTGGTTGATAAAAGCATAAATCAGCGCCGGAATTGCCATACCACCGATTGCCGCAATCACCGGTAGTATCACCTTACTGGCTTCTGAAAGCTCTCCCTCAACCACTTCTCTTTTCAGTTCAAGACCGATCAGGAAAAAGAAAACCGCCATCAGACCGTCGTTGATCCAAAGTAACAGAGGCTTGGCAATAATCAGATCTGCAAAACGAACCTCTACTGGAATATTCAACAGCGTATCGTAATAAGGTTTTAAAGGAGAATTTTCAGCAATCATTGCCAGAATGGCGGCAATAAGCAACAAAATGCCACTGGCAGATTCCAGACGTAAAAAATCTTTAATAGGTGTCAGCATAATTTAGCCGTAGAGTTTGAAATGAGATTAACCACAAATTAACTAGGAATAACCTGACTTTCAAACCCTACGATTGAAAGGTTATTAGTTAATAGTGCCGGTAATCGGATTATCAGAAACACTATCATAAATATTTTTCAGACCCGGAGAATTTTCCGAACCATGTATCGGAATATCCAGATATTCGTTTTTGTTGGCTTCTGATTCAAAGTAAATTTTCAGATCACCATCGATAACAAACGGGGCATTCTCAATATCAGTCACATCATTCATTGAAATCGGGTCAAGGGTACAGATTCTCATGATTAAATCCTCTTAAGTGAGTGGTTAAGCGCTTTTTGCAGGCATCGCCTGCTTGATTTGATCCCAACGGGATAAAGCCTGTTTTCGACTTTCTGACAGATCGACCAGTGGCTTTGGGTAGTCACCGAACTGCTGCAAGTCAGTGCCGTTAATCAGTTGTTTGTTGGTTGCCTTTTTCAGTTCAGGCACCCAACGACGAATATATTCACCTTCTGCATCAAAACGCTCTGTCTGGCGGGAAGGACTGAAAACCCTGAAATAAGGTGCAGCATCAACTCCACAACCTGCAGTCCATTGCCAGCCCATCGAGTTAGCAGCAAGATCCGCGTCAACCAGCGTATCCCAGAACCAGCGGGCACCTTCGAGCCAATGCACCCCAAGGTTCTTGCACAACAAAGAGGCAACAATCATACGCACCCGATTATGCATCCAGCCGGTATGCCAAAGTTCACGCATGCCGGCATCAACGATCGGAATCCCCGTCATGCCCCGTTGCCAACGCTCTATTTCGACGGCTAACTGTGAAGCATCTACCCAGCCATCTGTATCGAAACGGCTATCCAGAGAATGATTTTGAGTTTCAGGAAAATGGTAAAGCACATAGTGGGCAAATTCACGCCAGCCCAACTCAGCAAAAAAACGATAACGATGTTCTTCGAGTTTAGCGGTTGCCGGCGCATGAATATTGGTTGACCAGACTATCTGACGTGGCGAAATTTCCCCGAAATGCAGATGGGGGGATAATTTGGAGGTGCCATTAACCGATGGAATATCCCGATCTTCTTTGTAACCATCAATAGTCATTTGCAGAAATCGATGCAATTCCTGCAACGCACCCTGTTCGCCGGGATTCCAGAATTCAGCCATTCCCTGATACCAGTTGATTTTCGGCATCAGTTGCAAGGCTTCGACTGAAACACCTTTAGCTGACATATCCGGCGTGACAATAGCCTCCGGTGCAGCCAGCGGTTCGCCTGATTGCTCCAGGCTTGATTCACAACTGCGCCAGTAAGCACTAAACACCCGATAGGGTTTTCCACTGCCATTAAGCACCGAATGCGGCTCGTTAATCAGGTTGGCCTGAAAAGAATGACACAAGATACCGGCTTGTTTCAGGGTTTGCTTGATCAGACTGTCACGTTTGATCGATGCAGGTTCGTAAAGCCGATTCCAGAAAACCCCGCGGATATCATATTCATCGACCAACTGCTGAATAACCGACAGGGAATCACCCTGCATAATCAGCAAGTCAGCATGATGTTTTTGCAGGCTGCTCTGCAAAGCCAACAGACTATTATGCAACCACCAGTTTGAGGCGGCTCCCGGCTGCCATGGCGCTTCTTCATCAGGCGCATGAATATAGACAGGCAGCACCTGATCAAAAGCCTGCAAAGCATTAACCAGTGCCGGATTGTCATGCAGACGCAGATCGCGGCGAAACCAGAGCAATGCTGTCGATGAATCAGACATCAGCATTAAACCTAGACATGGTTTCTCAACATCAATTCTGCAGGATAAGGATCCATATAGAACTGTTCATTAATATAGTCATGCGGATTTTTGCGGAAGTGATATTTGAGCATCGTGATCGGCACAATCAAAGGCACTTCACCCTTGGCATACTTTTCAAAAATCTCCAGCAGATTGGCTTTATCGTCACTATCCAGATCATTCTTGAGATATCCCATACCATGTTGCAAAACATTCACATGTCGCTTACGTGAAGCATGGCTGCGCATCGCCTCAAAAAACATCGAAATGTATGCTTGCGCCTGCTCTTCAAGATTCTCTTTGCGAGTCTCTGCAACCATTTTACCCATTTGACGGTAGAGCTTTTCATTGTGAGCCAGCAGAATAAATTTGTGGCGTTTATGAAAGTCCATAAAGCGTGCAACAGTCAGTCCTTGCTCCAGCATTTGCTGCCAACGTTTGTAGGCAAATACTCTTTCGATAAAATTTTCCCTGATCGCTGCATCATTAAGCCGGCCTTCTTCTTCCACAGGCATGTTCGGCCATGCTTCCATCAATGCCTGTGCAAAAATACCGACGCCGACTTTGGTGGCGTAACCATTTTTGGCATAAACACTGACACGCTCCATGCCGCAGGAAGGCGATTTGCTTTTCAGAATATAACCCGACAAATGTCCCAAAGACTTACAGTAATCTACTGCAATAGCTTTCATTTGATCTGTGTGCTCGACAGTCTCGTCCTTGACGTTGACCAGTTTGACCTGTCCTTCACGTTCAATTAAATGGATGGTTGGTCTGGGCACACCAAGTCCCAATGCCATTTCAGGGCAATAAGGTAAAAACTCAAAATATTCACTTAATACATTGGTGAGAAAACGATCACGTTTATGACCGCCATCAAACCTCACTTGCTGTCCGAGCAGACAACTACTGCTACCTATCAGAATACTGTCTTGATCTTGTTCCATCAGAGCAATGCCTCGATATCTTTTTTGAAGCTGCTTGAAGAAGGTGAAGTAAAACTGGAGTATTTATCCACCAGATTGCCTTTGCGATCGATCAGATACTTGTAAAAGTTCCAGCTTGGAAAGCCTTTTTGCTGGCCTAAATGGGCAAACAATGGATCGGCATTACTGCCTTTGACGCGGGACTTTTGAAACATCGGAAATTCAACACCATAGGTTGTTCGACAAAATTTCTGAATCTGTTTTTCGTCACCCGGGTCCTGGTTTCCAAAGTCATTGGAAGGAAACCCGAGTACAACCAGTCCACGATCCTTGTATTCGGCATATAGCGCCTCGAGGTCTTCGTACTGATCAGTAAAGGCACATTTACTGGCAGTGTTCACAATCAACACTACCTTGCCTTTATAAGCCTCACAAAGATTGACTTCCTGATTGTCATTCAAAGCACGTACAGTAAAGTTAAGATTTGGATGACAACCATTGGCAAGAATCTGCTGTTCAGCCTGGTCAGCGGCGACTGGCGTCATCCAGCCGAAAAATGTAGCTAACACACCCATGGATAAAACCTGCTTCAAATTAATCATTAAGACAACTCCGCGTTAATCAACCCGATCAAAATTTGTACAAAAAAGACTAAAATCAAACTGGAACTTTAAAGTTCGGGTAAAAGTTAATCATATTCTTGTACAAAAATTGTTTTTTGTCTAATAATTTGTATAAGTTTTGTGTACAATTCTTCTTTTAATTCCCGTGAATGCTTAAAGGTATTCCCGACAGCAGAAACCGGAGCAGGCCGTGTCCCGAGAAATCATGATGAAATTTTGTAGTTTATGTGGTGGCAGTGTCAGCCACAATGTCCCCGAAAATGACAACAGGTTGCGTCATATTTGCGATGATTGCGGCACCATTCATTATCAAAATCCCAAGATTGTCACAGGCTCCATCCCGATATGGGAAGACAAGGTATTGCTTTGCAAACGTGCGATAGAACCACGCCGGGGCTTCTGGACATTGCCTGCCGGGTTCATGGAAAACGGTGAAAGCACCTGGCAGGGTGCCATTCGTGAAACCCGTGAAGAAGCTAATGCCAACATCCGTATTCAGGACCTTTACACCACGATCAATCTGCCGCATATCAATCAGGTTTATATGCTGTTTCGGGCAGAATTGCTGGATCTGGATTTTGGTCCCGGGGAAGAAAGTCTTGAAGTTGAACTGTTCAGCGAAAGCGATATTCCCTGGAATCAGCTCGCCTTCCCTACCGTCTACGAAACCTTAAAGTTGTATTTTGAAAACCGTCGGCAAGGGTCTTTTCCACCGCGCATGCTGGATATCGTCAGACGTGGCGTCATGCCGAATGCCCGAATCGAGGTCACTATACTAAATTAGAGAGCCTATAAAGCTTTTTCAAGCCGGCTTTTTACCCGGGCTGAATTGATTTTACTTTCATCGAGAATATCCGGATACAAATGCCAATGATATTCTATCGATGTTGCCTGCTGGATCACTTTATCTTCGAGCATGCGGCGCTCTTCATCATTAAGATGCTGCAAGGTGAGTAATGCTGGCGCTGTCCATTGAATAAACTCATCAACACGTCTGGCATCTTCTACATCAGACCATTGCTGTGTCACCAGGAATCGAGGAAAGAGATCTGCATCCAGACGCTGTCCGCTGATATGACAAATGCCATCACCGTTTTGCTGACGACTAAACCAGTGCTTTTGCAAATTAAAACTTGCACGTTTCTTGATAGCTTCTTCAATCACATGAGATTGCGGATATCGCCGCTGGCTAGGCAGACCATCACCGGTAATGCAGGCTTGCCATTTACGTGGCTCGGGACGAGGTTTAAGCGCATCTTCTCGACAGGATGCCAATAGCGCAATTGGCCGCTGAGAACTAATATCCAGCAACCAGAGCTCTTCGGTATCCTGCAGGGAAAAGGGTATATTTTTCAGATTATTCTTAATTTCATCAATCAGATGATCGGCATGCTCATGCAAATGGTAGTTTTTATACTGAGGTGATAAAGGACGATTAACCAGCCCGTCTTCTTCAGACCACAAACCGTAGCGATACCAGGCCACTTCGGTTTTCTCAGCATTCAAACTACCCCAGCTTGAAACCGGCACATAGACACCGACTTCAATATCCCAGACTACGCCATTGACACTGATTGCCCGCGCCCGGTTAGTTTCAATAATCTGTATCACGCCAAGAAAAGGATTCAACCTTCTGATGGCATAGCAACTCGTCGCCACAATTATTCCGCCTGACGTAACAAAGCCAGTTTTTTTCTTACCTGATCCATAACCGCATCAGCCTGATCCTGCAATTCCGGCGAAATCACTTCATAGAGAAACTCCAGTTCATCAAGAACAGTTTCCAACTGATCAGCACGCGTAATGCTACTTAATTCTACAGACACCTGCTGCAGATAGGCATAGGGATTGACGCCGGACATCCTGATCAGGCCTTGTATGCCCAGACAGCATAAAGCGGATCCGCATCCGCAGTATGCATACTGTATTTGTCGTTTTCGGGGCGTTGTAATCCTTGTAAAGACCAGGTATGAAGGTCTTTGAAACCGCCGGCCTTCAGATAGTAATCACTTACTAATCCCATGCGTTCATACTCATGCAAATCAATCCAAAGGTTAATCACCTTAGGTGGAAACCAGCGGTTGGAAAAAGTATTAATGAATAAACCACCGGGTTTAAGCACACGACGAACTTCCTCGAATACCGCTACCGGATCAATCAGATACTCTACCGAAACGGTACACAGCACTGCATCAAAACTGTCATCGTCAAATGGCAATCGAGGGGTTTTGTTAAGATCTTGAACCAGTTTTTCATCAAGTCTCGGGTTAGCTTCCAGTTCTTCCAGATTCATGCCCAGGCCCGTTACATGAGCAGTCTTTACGTCATCCCGCAAATGAGAATTAACACTGCTCATCAAGTCAAGAACCCGGGCATTTTCAGGCAATAATCCGGCATACAGGTCTTTAACATTAGCCAGTGCTGCTGCATCAAGATGATCCGTCATACGGGACATACTATAGAAAGCGGTGTCAGCCACTTCATCCATGCGTTTGAAACCGCCGTTGGAGTAAAAATCAGTCGGAACATTCTGATGACGAATCTGCATTCCCTGATGCTGTGTCAGCATTTCCATAGGGTCAACACAACGTCCGCCATGCTCATCCGGAGTCCCATGAATAGCATTGACCTTTGAACTCATCTGAAAGTTGAAACCTGCAAAAGGATGATTCAGATCGCATGTGATGTCCTGCTCATCCAGGTCAGTAACACGCAAAGGCAAAAAACTACCCGGCAGCACACCTGAAAGATCTTTCATAATATCCTGAGGATAAAAGCGCCCCGCAAATGGCTCAACAATGCGACCTTTAAAGTTGGAATTAAACTGCTTGCGTCTGGCCTTTTTGACGTTAAAAGAACTTTTCGCCGGCACGTTGTCACCGGCAAAAACTTTGGCAGAACCCTGCGAGCCAACCTGCTGATCGATAATAGCGCTTTGAATGTCCTGTGGAAGCAAATCGATGTCGCGCCAGACATGGAAATTATAGAAATGGCGCGTTTCATGATGATGCCCCTCGCCACTGTCCCAGTCTATTGAAAACTGGATATCGATAAGATCGTGACTTCCTACTCGCTGCTCAGACATGTAATTCTCCCGAAATCATGGCTGTCTAAAAAGTTGAACAATATCTTCTAAAAATTGTACAAATTAGACTTTTCGTATAAATTATTGGATAAATATGTCCAAATATTAGACATAAATTTGCAAATAGACAATACTTAACTCTACAGTTTTGTATAAATAACAAGGTTAATTCTACAAATGGATAAGTTTCCGATCAGGGTTTTATCTGAGATGACTGGTGTTGCACCAACAACTCTTCGTGCCTGGGAGCGCCGTTATGGGCTTATCAAACCCTTTCGCACACCAAAAGGACATCGCCTGTACACCAATGATCATGTGCAACTGGTTAAAAGAGTGGTTGATTTACTCAGCGAAAACTACACCATTAGTAAAGCAATCAATGCCATTCATATGGATGAAATCCGCCAGCTTAATCAGGAGATCAAGACGCCTCAGACAAGCACCGACAATAAAGAAAGCGACAATCACTGGGAGACCTTTATCGATCGATTTTTGCAGGCTATCGAGTTATTCGATGACCGCAAACTGGAGGCTGTCTACAACGAGGCTATTTCCTTATATCCTATTGATATTGTCACTATCAATTTGTTACGTCCTTTATTAAACCGTTTGGGATTGAGATGGGAAGAACGTCAGGCCGGCATAGCCGAGGAGCATTTTTTTTCGGCTTTTCTGCGCAACAAGATCGGAGCCCGTATGCATCATGCATCCAGCCGCAGTCATGGCAGTCGATTATTACTAGCCTGCCTGCCGGGTGAATTTCATGAACTGGGAATTTTATTGTTTGCTTTATCGACTATGTCCAGAGGCTATCAGGTTCTCTTTCTCGGCTCGGATTTACCACTCACCCAGATTAAACCGGTCACTTCAACAACCAAAGTTGACGCCATTATCCTGTCGGGTAGCGCGGTATCTCTCAACCCGCAATTAATCAGTGAACTGAATCAACTGGGACTTGAACAATCTGTGCCGGTATTCCTAGGCGGACTGATTTCAGACAGCGTTAATACTGAAGAATTAAACAACGTCACAGTCCTGGGTAATAAGTATAGCGAAGCGCTGGGCACACTGGAAAATAAGATACCCGCCTATCAGGCTTTCTAACCGACTTTCATCAAAGCCGTCTGATTGCGCCCCGCTTCCTTGGCGGCATACAGGGCCATATCAACTTTCTCGAGTAACTCATCGTTGGTAAAACCCTTTTCAAATACCCCAACGCCAAAACTTGCGGTGATTTTAAGACCTTTTACAAAATCATGTTCACGCAAATGTTTGAGTAATTTTTCTGCAACCTGATGGGTTTCCTGTAAATTCTGATGAGGACAGATCAGTAAAAACTCCTCACCACCCCATCGGCAAATCATATCCGTGACCCGCATATGCGCCTTAAGCAGTTTGACAAAGCCGATCAGAACCTGATCGCCTACCTTGTGTCCATGCGTATCATTGATGGATTTAAACCAGTCAATATCAACCATAATGACACCACAGGGCTGATGATATCTGAGAAAATTATCACGCTCCTGATTAAGAATCTGATGCCCTTTGACGCGATTGTATGATTGAGTTAATGAATCGGTGACAGAGAGTTTTTGTAACTTTTGAGAATACTTACGGATACGCCAGTTATGGTAAGTCATGGCTAACAGCACAATGAGAAAAAGAACACTGAGGCTAATCGCCAATGTATAGTCGCGGGCTGATTCAAATTTTACTGATATCCATTTGTTATAGATAGGTTGTAAACGATCTTCATGCAGTTTGATATTTTCAACCAGTCGGGAAAATATCTCATGTAGCATGGGTTCATCATTGCGAGTACCGATAGCATTCTCGTCTTGCTCTTTCAGACGTGCTGAAATTTTCAGTTCACCGCTATATTCCTGCCGAATCTGCTGCGCGATAACCGAGAGGTTATCAATGTAACCATACAACTCTCCTGACTCGACTTTATTAAGGCCTTCCTGAATAGAGGCTACAGGAACAAGATTAATATCGGGGATACGTTTTTTAAGACTTTCAAAGTAACTGTAACCACGAATGTAGCCAATAGGCTGCTCTTTTACCTGAGAGATATCATCGATAAAAAACTGGTCTTTAGTTGTAGCCAGCACCAGAGGGGACTTTACATATACGTCAGTAAAGTCCAGATACTCAGACCTTTCCGGCGTTGGCGATAACAGTGATACAAGATCACAATCCCGTTGTTTTGCCGCCTGCAAGGACTGTTCCCATGATTGAGTCGGATAAAGTTGAATAGGCACCGGCAAATGAGGCTGTATCATCTGTTCAAATATATCTGCAACAATGCCTGTATGTTGATTATTGCTGATCGATTCAAACGGCATCCAGTCCGGGTCAACACATAACTTGAGACTACCTTTTTGTAACAGATATTGCTTTTCAGGCACGGTTAATAAAACCTTGCCGTCAAAACCATGCAGAGTCATTAAGCGCTCAAGTGTTAATGGATAATAATCAACATCATCATCAAGCAACTTGGCATTTTTTAACTGTAAAAATGTTCTTTCAGCAAGATCGATATTGATATGGCCTATTTGAAAGAAACTGGTCAACATCATAGAACGGGTAACTTCAGCCTCATACAACAAGGCTTCGCGGGTTTTACGCTGAGAATATTTTTCAAGAATTATGTCAACAATTTCTTCAGTATTATCCAATGCATATCGCCATCCCTGATTACTGGCCTCTATAAACCGCTGGGCACGCTCAGGATATTTAAGAGCCTGATCATGTGCAGTAAAAAGATTATCGGCAGTCATGTAAAAGCCATAATCAGACGGATCGATAATATTGTATTCAATGCCTAACTGATCCAGTTCGAATAATTGATTGGAACGAAATGCGGTCATCGCATCAACCCGGCCCTCAACAAAATCATCAATTGAAAAACTGTGTTCAATAAAACGGGTGTTTTCCTGGTTTATGTAGAAATGCGACATCAGCAAAGCCAGAGAACTGTAACGAAACTCATCCGTTGTTCCCATAATGCGTTTACCAATCAGGTCTGAAGGTTTGTTAATCGCTTTGCTGGTAACAAACACCAGTGGCGATCGCTGCAGATAGGTTGCCAGCATAACCACATCGGCTGGTTTACCATTTTTGATTACCAGACTCGAATTATGAATACCATATTCAACTTTACCGGATAAAACGTCCTTCACCGTATCTATTCCCGGTTGATACTCTATCAGCTCTACATCAAGACCCGCCTCACGGTAAAAACCTTTTTCAATAGCAGCAATAAAACCGGCAAATTCAAACTGGAATACCCATTCCAGCTGCACTGACACTTTTTCGAGTGGTTTAGCCATGACTGCTGACGATAGACCTAGCAGAACAGCCAATATAAGAAGTCGAAACAAACTATTCATCCTGGTAATCAGCCAACAAGTATTCATCAAGT
>Ga0181576_10001703_pt1 | contig 16803 bp, 17 predicted proteins | sample 101ome_22_FD_132464 | JGI IMG/M metagenome (GOLD analysis project Ga0181576, IMG submission 132464) | Coastal salt marsh microbial communities from the Groves Creek Marsh, Skidaway Island, Georgia - 101412BT metaG (megahit assembly) | ecosystem: Environmental > Aquatic > Marine > Intertidal... | reverse complement strand
GAGGTAGGCTATGTGATATCTGATGTGAATAACGCGTATAATCCCGAAGTGGTTTCGGCGCTTAAGGCGATTCCGAATACCATCAAATTTAGAGTGCTTTATTAACAGCTTATTTGTGGTGGTAGGGCTCATTGTTTAAAATGGTAAAAGCCCTATACAGTTGTTCTAAAAAAATCGGACGAACCATTTGATGGGTAAATGTCATTTTAGAAAGTGAAAGTTTTGCTTGAATGAGAGGCTCTAGTCGGGATGAAAACCCATAGGCGCCTCCAATTAAAAAACACCATTCAGAGATGCCAGAGTCTCGCTTGTTCGCTATGAATTCGGCAAAATCAACGGAGGATTTTACCTGCCCCTTATCGTCCAAAGCGATAACAAAAGCTTTCGGGCTGAGGTGCTTTATAATTTCTTTTGCCTCGTAGTCTAGAATCTCCTTTTCAGAAAGGTTTTTAGATTTTGTAAGCGTTTTTGCAATGCGTAGGGTAAAATTACAATAGCGACTTAAGCGTTTCTGGTATTCATCTGACAGCGCACTTATGGCACCAGTGTCGGTCTTTCCGACGGCTACGAGGGTCACCTTCATTTTTACTAATTTCGTCTTGTTAAAGGTAAGGCCATCGGTTAAGCTTGAAAAATTATGAAACAGCAACTGTTAAAATCAATTGACCGATTCTATCGTTTTGCTTCCTTGTGGTTCAAACGTATCAGCTTGCCTGGCTATAAGGGCTTTACGCTCTTTGATTTGATTTCTCTTTACTGGTCTGGGCTCATTAAAGGCGCACTTAGTTCAAGGGCTAGTGCCATTGCCTTTAGCCTGTTTACCGCATTGTTTCCGCTTTTGATTTTTCTATTGACCTTAATGCCGCATTTGTTCGAGCTCGTTCAAGCAAATGCCTCGTATGACTTGACCCTTTTTCGATTTTTAGAAGCGTTCTTGCCCGAGGCTACCGCCGATTATTTCTCACAAATCTTCACTGAACTCAAAGAAAAGAATACGGGCACTTTGCTGTCTTCAACCTTTGTACTCTCGATATTTTTAGTCGCGAACGGCGTGAATAGTATATTTAGTGAATTCGCTCACTCTTACCATGTGGCCTTTACACGTAATTTTTTCAAACAGTACCTCTATTCTTTTGCGGTAGGCGTGTCCCTAGCGCTAGGAGTGAGTCTTGGAGCTCTTGGATTTGTATATTCTGAATGGTACTTGAATCAACTCAGTGTGTCTACGGATTTCTTCTCTGCGCGATTATTGCAGCGGTTTTTGGTAGTTTTCGTTATTTTTTTAGCTACGGCCTCTCTTTATTTTTTCGGAACCGCCCGAAAGGCGCGTACTTCATTCTTTTCATGGGGTCCACTCATGACTACTGTACTCATTGTTATTACCTCTTATTTCTTCGGAATATACGTAGACGAATTTGCGAGCTACAATGAATTGTATGGAGCACTTGGAGGATTGTTGATACTCATGTTTTACCTCTGGCTAAACTCCAATATACTGCTCTTAGGATATGAACTTAATGTGCTTCTGGCCCGATTTAAAAGAGGAGAAGACCCTTCGGTAACCTCTTGATCATGTTTGTTGAGATTCTGCTTCCGCTTAAACTAGCGAGACCTTTTACCTACAGCGTAAATGCTGCTCTTCATGTGGAGCGGGGTCAGCGCGTTATTGTTCCTTTTGGAAAGCAAAAACGCTATACCGGAATTGTATGGCGCGTTGGCGTTTCTGAGCCAACTTATGAAACGAAGACCATTGAAGGTGTTTACGAAGATTATCCCATTGTTACAGCCCATCAATTAGCGCTCTGGGAGTGGATGGCACAACACTACATGTGTAGCCTTGGAGAGGTAATGCGAACGGCTTTAGTTCCCGGTTTACTTATTGAAAGTAAATGGGACAAATCAGAGACTGAGCAAGATCCGTTGCACCTTATGTTGGATGAAGCCAAAACGGCCCAAGAGTATTGGGTTCAGCTCATTGATCAATCCAAGGCATTAAGTATCCTAGAAGCCAATAAATCAGCACGTCAGATTGCATTGCTAAAGACCCTTATGGAGTTGAGCCCTGATGGTGCACCTATTTCATGGAAAAGACTTCGAAAGCACGCTGGGGTGAGCACAGCGGTTCGTCATGCGTTGTGCGAAAAAGAAGTAATCGCTCTAACCGAGCGGCCTACCTCTTTTATTGAGCCCATAGCCTCTGAACTTCATGAGTTTAAGCTTTCATCAGCACAAGAAGAGGCCTTTGTACAAATTAAGTCAGGGTTTTCGGCCGATAAACCTGTTCTTCTCAAGGGAGTTACAGGCTCCGGAAAGACAGAGATTTACATGAAACTTATTGAAGAGGTGATCGGTCGCTCTCAGCAAGTGTTGTTTTTACTCCCGGAGATTGCGTTGACCACAGAGTTAACTATGCGCATCAACCGCCGTTTTCCAGAACAAGTACTCGCTTACAATTCTTCGATGAGTTCGGCCCAGCGCGTTGAAGCCTGGGAAAAAATTCTGAATCAAGATGCAAGCGTTCAAATTGTAGTAGGCTCGCGTTCGGCATTGTTTTTACCCTTTCGTGAATTGGGAATGATCGTCGTTGATGAGGAGCACGATTATTCTTATAAACAATCAGATCCGGCTCCGCGTTATCATGCCCGTGATGTGGCAGTATACCTCGGTCATCTAGCCAAAGCCTCGATTTTATTAGGATCAGCTACACCAAGTATGGAAAGTATTTTTAATGCTCAACCTAAAAAGGGGGGGGAGAAGTACGCGAGAGTGGATCTCAATTCAAGATACGCAGAAGCCTTGCCAACTCAACTCAAACTGATCGATCTACGAGAAGAATACAAACGCAAGCGAATGCATGGATTTTTCTCTCAAACATTACTTTCGGCCATAGAGAGTACCCTTGAGGAGCGCAAGCAAATCTTGTTTTTCCAAAACCGAAGGGGTTATGCCACTCTGGTGTCATGTCATAGTTGTGGAGCAGTGAAACGTTGCAAACATTGCGATGTGGGTTTAACCTATCACAAAAGAGAATCGATGCTGCGTTGTCATTATTGTGGCTACGAAGAGCGTTATACGATCGAATGCGGAGATTGCGGCCAATACGATAGTGTGGCCCAAGGGTTGGGCACAGAACAGATTGAACACTTTCTCAAAGAACAGTATCCCAGTCATTCTGTCCTTCGCGTTGATAGCGATTCGAGTGCATCCTTGTCAAAACGGAGAAAAGCCTTAAGTGCTTTTGAGGCACAAGAATACGATATGCTCGTGGGTACCCAGATGATTAGTAAGGGTATTGATTTTTCAAATATTGGTTTAGTGGCAGTGGTCCAGGCGGATCAGATGCTTTACAGAGCTGATTACCGTGCTCAGGAACAGGCTTTTCAATTGATTCTTCAAGTGGCCGGAAGAGGCGGAAGGCGATCCGCCACCCCAGCGTCAATGCTGTTGCAGACCTTCAATCCAGAACACCGCGTGCTACAGCAGCTCTTAAATTATGACGACGCTTCTTTCTATAAGGACGAACTGTTAGAACGCAAACAGTTCTTTTATCCGCCTTTCGCTCGGATGATTCGTATACAATTTAGGGCCAAAAGTGAGTCTACAGTATGGGAAGCAGCTTCTTGGTTTGCGAAAGCCTTGCGTCAACTTCAGGGGATTGAGGTTTTGGGGAATGACAGTCCTATTGTATCAAAAATTAGGGGTCAACATTACCAGCAAATTGTGGTAAAGTTTCCCCGCACGGTGTCTCCTAATAAACTGAAAGAGGCTATTGTGCGTATACAACGTTCTTTTGAAGGGATAGGAGTTTTTCAGTCTGTTCGTTTCGGCTACCATGTAGACCATATATAGAAACTATTCTATACGCTTGTAAAGGAGAAATGCTTTACCTATTTTTGCACTCCTTTTAAAACACTATTATGAACCAATACGAAACTGTTTTCATTTTGAATCCCGTTCTATCTGATACTCAGGTGGAGGAAACAGCGAAGAAATTTCAAGATTTCTTGACAAGCCGTGGCGCGTCAATGGTTGCGAAAGAAAACTGGGGGCTTAAAAAGTTGGCCTACCCAATTCAGAACAAAAAGAGTGGTTTTTACCACTTGTTTGAGTTCACCGCACCCGCTGAAGTTATTACTGAATTCGAACTAGAATTCAGAAGAGACGAGCGCGTAATGCGTTATTTGACTGTTAAACTCGACAAGCACGCAGTAGCTTGGGCGGAGAAAAGAAGACAAAAACTTAAAACGGCTTAATTATGTCATCGATTGAACAACAAGCAAAAGGTAAGAAAGACGGAGAGATTCGTTATTTGACTCCTTTAAACATCGACACTCAGAAGGACAAAAAATACTGTCGCTTCAAGAAATCTGGTATCAAATATATCGATTACAAAGACCCAGACTTTCTTCTTAAGCTCGTAAACGAGCAAGGAAAGATTCTTCCAAGAAGACTTACCGGAACATCGTTGAAGTATCAGCGTAAAGTCTCTCAGGCTATCAAGAGAGCAAGACATTTGGCACTTATGCCATATGTAGGAGATATGTTAAAATAATTACGCGAGGAACTATGGAAATTATTTTAAAAGAAGACGTTCAAAACCTAGGGTTTAAAGACGATATTATCTCAGTAAAAAACGGTTACGGCCGAAACTTTTTGATTCCTCAAGGACTTGCTGTTCTAGCGACTCCTTCAGCAAAAAAAGTACACGCCGAAAACTTAAGACAACGCGCTCATAAGGAAGCTCAGTTAGTAAAAGATGCACAAGCAATCGCTGATCGAATTGCTGAGCTTCAATTGAAGCTTCAGGCCAAAGTAGGGGCTGGTGACAAATTGTTCGGATCTATTTCGAATATTGACATTGCAGCGGCACTAGAAAAGCAAAACGAGTCTATCGACAAGAAATATATTCTTGTTCAGGGTGGTTCTGTGAAGCGCTTAGGATCATACACTGCGAAAGTTAGACTTCACCGCGAGGTGATTGCAGATCTTGCGTTTGAGGTTGTTCCTGAGGCAAACTAGTTTGCACTGAATACAAATTTAAAGGGGCCTTATTTAGGCCCCTTTTTAGTTTAAAGATGAATTTTAGAAGATTAACAAAAGAACAGTTTGAGGACATGCATGAGGAGTTCTCAACCTTCTTAGCAACCCAGGGCATAGATCGTGCCGCTTGGGAAATCAAAAAGGAGCAAGAGGCTGACCAAGTGGATCAATTGCTAGATCAGTTTAGTGATTTGGTTTGGGATGCCGTTTTAGAGCGTGCTCATTACATTGAAAATATCTCAGCCAATCATATGTATTTGTTCAAGTGCCTCGATCAAGAAATTAAATTGATTGCAGTAGAGGTGGCGAATCCAGCCATAGATTTAAGAGAAAAGGACGGATTTGATTGGTTTAAGCAACATTACAATTCTGATTATGTTACTTACAAAAGAGCCTCTAAGGGCTATGCTGGTAACAAAAACTCTGATAAATTTGAGTTAATTGAGAAAGGCGGAGAAATCACAAAGGGTGCTCTTTACGATTGGTTTGAAGATCTCTTAGATAGCGCTGAGGAATAATATACGTAACCAACTATGGCGACACAAGCAAGCTTAGCAAAAGGAACGCGAGACTTTTATGGGGATGAATTGAGTAAACGTCAATTCATGATCGCCATTATAGAAAAGCATTTCAAGTACTTTGGTTTTTCAAGAATTGAGACCCCTAGTTTCGAGAACTATGCCACCTTGATGGGAAAGTATGGTGAGGAGGGTGACCGATTGATTTTTAAGATTCTAAAATCAGGGGACTATCTAGCCAAGGCCGATGCTTCTGCATTAGAGTCCCAAGATAGTCAAGCCTTAACTTCTTCGATAAGTGACAAGGCTTTACGTTATGACCTAACGGTACCTTTCGCACGTTTTGTGGTACAACACCAGAATGAGCTCGCTTTTCCATTTAAGCGTTATCAGATTCAGCCAGTGTGGCGTGCGGATCGCCCACAAAAGGGGAGATTCCGCGAGTTCACCCAGTGCGATGCTGATGTTGTTGGTGCAGATTCGCTCTGGCAAGAGGTTGAACTGTTGCAGCTCTACAATTCCATTTTTTCAGACTTAGGACTAAAGGAACAGCATAAAGTAACCGTTAAACTTAACAACAGAAAACTGCTTAGTGGTATTGCTGAAGCTTTTGGCATTCAGGAGCGGCTTTCAAGCTTTATGGTTATTCTGGATAAACTCGATAAGATAGGTTCAGAAGGTGTAGCTACAGAGCTAAAGTCACAAGGATTTGATCCCTCTATTTGGGAGACCTTGGCTACGTTTCTAGATCACAACGTATCTGTTGAGTCACGATTAGAACGCCTCAGAACACTCTTTGCCTCTTCTGAAATAGGAACTAAAGGCATAGAAGAAATGCAATTTGTTTTGGATCAAACCGCTCAACTTTCTCTTGATTCCCTTTCGCTTTCTTTTGACCTTACATTAGCACGGGGCCTGAATTATTATACGGGCACCTTGTTTGAAGTAAGCGCTCCTAACAGCGTTCAATTAGGCGCCATCGGAGGCGGTGGGCGTTATGATGACCTGACCGCTTCTTTTGGTGGGAAAGATCTAAGTGGGGTAGGAATTTCATTTGGATTAGATAGGATTTATCTCGTTTTAGAAGAGCTAGACTTGTTCCCTTCGACTATTGGGGATCAAATTGAAGTTTTAGTTCTTCACCTCACGGATACAGATCCTTTGGTGGCGCTGCACTTGGTTGCGAAGCTACGCGCTGAAGGGGTGTCCTCAGAATTTTACCCCGAAGCTGCAAAGCCCGCCAAACAGTATAAGTACGCTGAAAAGCGTAAAGCCATGAATGTCGCTTTTTGGAATACCGAGGCAAACTCCTGGGTCATTAAAAATATGAAGACCTCCGAGCAGCAAGAATTTCAGCTCGAAAGTCTTCAAACTATACTTCCGTTAAACCGCGACTAAGGGTTTATTCGAAATACGAGAATTCATCTCCGTCTTTCATGTTTAGGAGGGATTGATAGATCAATCGAATCACATTGGCCACATCTTCTTTGTGTACCGTTTCAACGGTAGTGTGCATATAGCGTAAAGGAAGCGAAATGAGCGCAGAGGCAACCCCTCCGTTGCTGTACGCGAAGGCATCCGTGTCTGTACCAGTATAACGTGACGAGGCGTTACGCTGAAATGGAATCTTGTATTGCTCAGCCGAGTCGATGATTAAATCTCTCAACTTGTGCTGAATGGCTGGTGCGTATGAGATCACCGGCCCTGAACCCATTTTAATTTCACCTTGTTCGATTTTGCTAATCATTGGTGTGGTCGTATCATGCGTAACGTCCGTGACGATCGCGGCATTCGGCTTTAATCTCGCCGTAATCATTTCAGCTCCTCTCAAACCGATTTCTTCTTGGACTGAGTTCGTGATATACAATCCGAAGGGAAGTTTCACCTTATTTTCTTTTAAAAGTCTTCCGACTTGAGCGATCATAAATCCTCCTGCTCTGTTGTCTAAAGCACGGCAAACAAAGTGGTTTTTATTGAGGACCTTAAATTGATCTGGGTACGTAATAACGCATCCTACATGTACTCCCATTTTTTCAACTTCTTCTTTATCCTTTGCTCCTATGTCGATAAAAATATTTTCAAGCTTAGGAGTTTCTTCTTTACCTGACTTTCTGGTGTGAATAGCGGGCCATCCGAATACGCCTTCTACGATTCCGTTTTTTGTGTGAATATTTACCCATTTAGAAGGAGCAATCTGGTGGTCGCTACCTCCGTTTCTAATGACGTAAATCAGTCCATTTTCAGTAATGTAGTTGACATACCATGAGATCTCATCTGAGTGAGCCTCAATCACCACCTTATACTCTGCTTTAGGATTGATGACTCCGACTGCCGTTCCGTAGGTGTCCGTAATAAATTCATCTACATAGGGTTTAAGGTAATCCATCCAGATTTTTTGTCCTTGTGCCTCATAGCCCGTTGGAGAGGCATTGTTGAGGTATTTTTCTAAAAAGGTTAATGCTTTTTTGTCTAGAATTTCTGCAGTCTTCATGTTCCTGTAATTTTGCTCTAATTTAGCGAATATCTAACGGTATGAGATACGGTATTCTATTGATTTTTGGGTTGTGTTTGGCCTCTTCGACCTTAATGGTAGGGCAAGAAACTATGCGCTATAAACTCGAGAATGATTCGGTCTTTTCTGAGACTATCGAGCTTGATGAGGTCTATGTTTTAGCACCTTTAAAATTTGAGGATGAGGCAGCGCGTATTGCCTATTTGAGACACCAATACCGCATTTTTAAAGTATACCGCTATGCTATTATGGCCTCGCATCGGTTAGATAGTTTACGCAATCGCTTGGAAAAGATGGGTTCTAAGCGCAAAAAGCGACTGTACACTAAGCAGGTAAAAGAATATCTTCAAGAGGAGCTTACAGATGAGCTCAAAAAATTGTCGAGGAACGACGGTAGAGTTTTGATTTCTTTGATTGATCGTCAAACAGGGATCAGTGCGTTTGACCTTGTTAAAGATTATCGAAACGGGTTTACCGCCTTTTGGTATCAAACGGCGGCCAAGCTTTATGACATGGATCTTAAATCAACCTATGATCCTTACAGTAATAAATTAGACTACTGGACTGAAGATATATTGCAACGCGCCTATTTAAGAGGGTTGTTGCCCTACGAAGAAGCTGAGGAACCCGTCGATTTGAAAAGGATGGAAGCTATTTGGTTGGATCAGAAGAATCAAATAGGAAGCTCACAATAAGCTTTATAGCCTTAAATCCGAAGTAAAGAGCCGCGAGACATATAAGGCCTCCAATAATCGCAACCACCCAGAATAGGGGGTGACCTTCGTTTTTAAAAGCACTGCTTAATACCACAGGTCCTGTTGCCATCAGGAGCAGAGTAATCAACCACGTTTTTATTCCCTTTCTGAGTTTACCCACGAACTACCCTAAGAATTCTTCAATCAGTGCATTCAAGGTGTTACTCGGACGCATTGCCGCTGAGGCTAAGCTAGGATTGGGAGCGTAATAGCCACCAATTTCTTGTGCCTTACCTTGAGTGTTATTAATCTCACTTAAAATAGTTTCTTCTTTAGAATTCAAAGTCTCGCTAAGACGCTTGAATCTGTCTCGCTGTGTGGGCTCAAGATTCGATTGTCCTAAGGCTTCAATCCAGAATTTAATCAAGTGAAAATGGCTACCTCGAGTATCTAAAGAACCAACACTTCTCTGAGGGCCTAGATTTTCATTCAGCAAGCGTTCAACGGCATCCCCCAAACAGTTAGCATAAATAGCAAGGCCATCTAAATTGTTCTTTTGAGCAATAAACTCAAGCGCAACTTCTAGTGCTAAAAATTCACCTAGTGAATCCCAACGTAAGTGCCCTTCTTCTAAGAACTGCTCAACGTGTTTAGGAGCTGATCCACCTGCACCCGTTTCGAAAAGGCCTCCTCCGTTCATCAGCGGAACTATTGATAGCATTTTGGCTGAGGTTCCTACTTCTAGAATAGGGAAGAGATCGGTTAGGTAATCTCTCAATACGTTTCCGGTAACAGAGATCGTATCTTTTCCGTCTTTCAGGCGTTTTAGGGTTTCTAGGGTAGCTTCTGCTACGCCAAGAATTCTTATGTCTAGACCCGTTGTATCTTCTTCAGCGAGATAGGTTTTTACCTTCTTGATCAATTCTGCATCATGGGCCCTGGTCTCATCTAACCAGAAAATAGCAGGGGTTTCTGAAAGTCTTGCACGTTCAACAGCTAAAGAAACCCAATTTCTTACAGGAGCATCTTTAACCTGGCACATTCTCCAAATGTCTCCTTCTTCCACTTTGGTTTCGGCTAAAACTTCTTTGGTGCTTTCATCGATTACTTTTACTGTACCCTTATGGGCGATCTCAAAGGTTTTGTCATGCGAACCGTACTCCTCTGCCTTTTGGGCCATAAGACCAACATTAGGAACCGTTCCCATCGTAGACGGATCAAAAGCCCCATTCTCTTTGCAAAAATCAATAGTACTTTGATACACTGCGGCATAAGAGCTGTCAGGAATAATCGCTAGAGTATCTTGTAATTGTCCCTTGGCGTCGTACATCTTACCTGAGTTACGAATCATCGCGGGCATCGAGGCATCGATAATCACATCACTCGGAACGTGAAGGTTGGAAATTCCCTTATCTGAATTCACCATAGCCCAAGGCGCTTGTGTATGCAGGTGATCTAGCAGTGCTTGGTGAAAGGAATTGGCGTCTTCAGATTCATCTTGTGCTAGACGATTTAAAATACTTTGGAGTCCTTCATTTGCATTGATTTTCAATCGCTCTATAGTGCTAGCATACTCAGAAAAAAGCGATTCAAAATAAACGTTAATTCCGTGACCAAAGATGATCGGGTCAGACACCTTCATCATTGTTGCTTTCATGTGAAGCGAAAGCAAAAGTTCTTCTGAGGCTCCTTCTTTGTACGCCTCTCTGAAGAAGTCTGTGAGCGCACTGCGTTGCATGACGCTCATGTCTATAATTTCTTCGGCGATTAATTTAAGGTTAGATTTCAAGCTCATCTCTTCACCCTTATCAGTTTTTAAGATCAGAGAAATCGTGCGGTTTCTATCAAGAGTCAAAGATTTCTCATTTGACCTGAAATCTCCTGAAGACATTGTTTTTACACGTGTACCGCTGTTTGGCTCCCATGCGCCCATGTGGTGCGGATTGTTTTTAGCAAAGTTCTTTACAGCTCTTGGAGCACGTCTGTCAGAGTTTCCTTCACGAAGGACCGGATTCACAGCGCTACCCTTTACCTTGTCGTAGCGTGCTTTAAAATCTTCTTCTTCCGGGGTTGAAGGGGAATCGGGATAATCAGGAACAGCAATCCCTTTTTCTTGTAATTCCTTAATGGCTGCTTTTAATTGCGCCATTGAAGCACTGATATTAGGGAGTTTTATTATGGTTGTGTCTTCTTGCTTTGCCAATTCACCTAGTTTAGAAAGGGCGTCTTCAGTTCTTTGATCTTCTGGTAATAGATCTGAGAAGACCGCGATGATACGACTTGATAGCGAGATGTCTTTTAAAATGAATTGAATACCAGCCTCTTTTGTAATCTTTTTAATAAGGGGTAAAAATGAATTGGTAGCCAACGCAGGGGCCTCATCGGTCATTGTGTAATAAATCGTCTTCATCTTGCTTTAGGTTTGGTTAAGCGCGGTAAATATATCGCACAAAAAATGCCGTGAAGCTAAACTTAACACGGCATTAAAAAGTTTTCAAAAATATAGGTGTTTAGTTTCTTTCTTCTTTGATTCTTGCCTTTTTACCTGTCAGATTTCTAAAATAGAAAATACGTGATCTTCTCACTTTACCACGTTTATTTACTTCTATTTTCTGAAGGGCTGGCATATTGATTGGAAATACGCGCTCTACACCGACAGTTCCAGACATTTTACGGATAGTAAAGGTTTCAGTAGCACCTGAACCTCTTCTCTGAATCACTACGCCTTTGAAGAACTGTGTTCTTGTTTTTTCACCTTCTTTAATCTCGTAATACACAGTGATGGTATCACCAGAACCAAAGTCTGGGAAGTCTTTTTTATCTATAAACTTGTTCTCAACGTATTGTACTAAGTTCTCCATGACGGAATTTTCTTTAAACTGACCGCAAAAATAATACTTTATTTTGGTTTTTGCCACAGTCAATATTTTTCTTCAATCACTTAATAAATCTGGCCTTCTTTCTTGAGTTCTGCGCAATGCTTCAGTTTCTCTCCACGTTTCAATCGCTTTAAAATTACCACTGAGCAGCACCTCGGGTACTTTGAGTCCTTTGAATTCTGACGGTCTAGTGTAAACGGGTGGGGCTAGTAATTTGTCTTGAAAAGAATCGCTTAAAGCTGATCCGGCGTCATTCAATACTCCCGGAATCAAACGTATGATACTGTCTGAAACTACTGATGCCGCCAATTCTCCACCCGAGAGTACGTAATCTCCTATAGAAACCTCGTGTGTTACCCATAGGTCTCTGATGCGCTGATCGATTCCTTTGTAATGCCCGCAGATGAGAATGATTCGCTCTTTGAGTGAAAAGGCATTCGCCATAGACTGGTTCCATGTTTTGCCGTCAGGGGTTAGGTAAACGATAGCATCGGCAGACTTTTCTTTGGTGAGAGTCGTAAGCAGCTGATCTAAAGGTTCGGCCATAAGCACCATTCCTGCTCCACCTCCGAATTGGTAGTCGTCTACTTGTCGATAATTTCCAAGACCGAACGCTCTTAGATCGTGAATATCAAGTGTAACTAAGCCCTTGTCAATCGCTCTCATCAAAATAGAGTGACTGAAAGGGCTTTCGAGTAATTCTGGAACAACAGAAATGATGTCTATATGCAAAGCAGCGTAATTAGGCCCTAAAACTAGTTAAATATTAGGGTTTCTTTTTCACCGGTGCTGTTCAATATGGTAATAGCTCTTCGTGAACTTCTTTTTGCTTCAGCTAGTCGTTCTGCATCCTCAATAGAGTTTACCGGGTTACCGTCGATGGCAATGATGACTTTATCTTCTAAATTGTAAGATTTGTAGTATTCGGCTACCGCGATGATTTTGACACCACCATCTATATTCAATCGCTTTTTATCTTCTTTACTCAAGTTTTCAACCCGCATGCCGAGATAGGGTAAGTCAATAATTTCGTTTTTGCCCAGACGTACTTCTTTCTCTAGTAGTTTGCCATCTCTATCCACAGTTACGCGAACGACGTCTCCAGGTCTTTTTGAAGAAAGATGTCCGGTAAGACCTGTAAAGTTCTTGATGGTTACCCCATCTACTGAACGAATAATGTCTCCAGACTCTAATCCGGCTTTTTCGGCTCCAGAATTTTGCGAAACCCCAGCGATGTATACCCCTTCAATATGATCTAATCCCTGCTCGATTGCCTCTTTTGAATTTGCTCTTAGGGTGGTGATGCCCAAAATTCCTTTTTGAACAGTTCCGAATTCTAGTAAGTCTTCAACCACTTTTTTTGCAATATTGCTCGGAACGGCAAACGAATAGCCCACATAAGACCCCGTTCTTGATTTGATGGCAGTATTAATTCCAATTAAGTCTCCTCGAGTATTTACTAACGCCCCTCCGCTATTACCAGGATTTACAGCGGCGTCTGTTTGAATAAAAGACATAGAATTCATAGGAGAAATAGAACGTGCTTTAGCGCTAATTATTCCTGCGGTCACGGTAGAAGTTAAGTTGAATGGATTTCCAACCGCCAACACCCACTCGCCCACAGCTGATCCGTCAGAATCGCCAAATGCGAGATAAGGCAATTCTCTTTCGGCTTCTATTTTCAGTAATGCTATGTCTGATGAAGCGTCTGAGCCAATAATTTGGGCTTCATACGATTGGTTATTGTTTAGAGTAATTTCCAAGGATTCGGCATCTTCTATAACATGATGATTGGTAACGATGTAGCCATCAGGAGAGATAATTACCCCAGAACCGGTACCAATTTGGGGCTGTTGAAACGACTCGTATCCATAAAAGAAATCAAAGAGTGATTGTGGAGAACGTTCTAAAGAGACGTTCTTCACATGGACTACGGCGTTCACTGTCTTCTCAGCAGCCTCAACAAAATTGCTGTCTGATGAAGAAACTCCGAATGAGGTTTTAAAAACGGGCTCCTCAACAGAAGAAATTACCGCAATGGGTTGTTCAGAAAAAAAATAGTGATGCGCTAGAAGGGTTGCCAACGCTGCACTAATTCCTACAAATGCATAACTGATGTATTTTTTCATAACGCTTAAAAATTTTCACAAAGTTTACATTCTTTTACAAGGTATGAAACTGCTTTAACGCTGCTTTAACGCATTCCATAAGCCACAAAATCATTTATCTTGCAGATCTATGACGGAATCATTTAAATTCTCTAAATACCATGGAGCGGGCAATGATTTTATTATTGTAGATGCCCAAGATTTAGGTGCTATTGATCTTACCGAATCTCAAATCGCTTTATGGTGCCATCGCCATTATGGAATTGGGGCAGATGGGTTTATGCTATACGTGGGTTCAACGGATTCAGATGAGGCGTTTACGATGCGCTACTTCAACGCTGATGGTAAAGAAGGTACTATGTGTGGTAACGGAGGGCGTTGCATGGCACGCTATGCTTTTGAGCAAAAGAGAGCTCCATCCTCTATGTACTTTAAATTCGGTGAAGATCTTTATTGGGCAGAAGTGCATGCTGTGGACCGCATATCCCTCACTATGAAACCTGTTCATGCTATTGAAATACAAGAAGATCTAAGTTGCTTCTGTGACACGGGTTCGCCCCATCATATAGAATGGGTTGATTCAGATCTTCAAAAGCTTGATGTTTTTCAGAAGGGTAGATTAATACGTGATCGTTATGGGATAGATGGTTGTAATATAAATTTTGTCGAAATTTTAAATGATGCCGAGCTTGCTATACGCACCTATGAAAGAGGTGTCGAAGACGAAACGCTTGCTTGCGGTACAGGAGTAACTGCGGCCGTTTTGAGTGCACACCGTATGGGAAAGATAAAAGGAAGTTCTGTTAAAGCAAATGCTCTTGGAGGAATTTTAGAGCTAACCTTCAAGTTCTCTGAATCCGGTTATGAAGATATTGTACTGACGGGTCCTGCACAGCATGTATTTGACGGAAACATATTGGTATAATGAGTCAGCTTCTTAAGGATAATGACATGATTTTAAGAGCGATAGATCCTATCGACTTAGAGTGGGTATATCAACTTGAAAACGACACTTCGCTTTGGAAGGTATCAGATACACACAAACCTTTTTCAAGAGACGTTCTCGTTCGTTATTTAGAAAACGCACATCAAGACATATATACTGCAAAACAGTTGCGTTTAGTGATCGAGTGGTCTGCCCAAGCTATAGGTTTGATCGATCTTTTCGACTTCGATCCCAAACACAAAAGAGCATCCATAGGAATTGTCGTGAAAGAGGCCTTCAGAAAGAAGGGGATGGCAAAACGTGCGTTGGTCCTAATCATAGACTACGCAAAGGACATACTCGATTGTCACCAACTGGTAGCAACGATGACCGAAGACAATGAGGAGAGTATAAGGTTATTTGAATCCGCTGGTTTTAAGCGCACAGGTATTCGTGAAGATTGGGTGTTTGAGAAAGGCCTATACAAAAGCGAATACTTTTATCAACGTATATTGTAGTATGCAAAAGAAAATAGTTTCAGCTATTGCCGTGATTGCACTCATCGCATTAAGTGTGGGAGCGTATCTAAGTTACCGTGTCGTAATGGCTGATAACACCAAATTTGACCAAGAGGAGCGCGTTGTTTTTATACAATCGGATGCTACTATTGATGACGTTTTGGATGCGTTATCTCCCTTGCTCAAGAATCCCTCTGACTTTGTGAGGCTAGCAAAGCAAAAAGGTTATTACGACTATTATAAGCCTGGTAGGTTTGTTTTGGTGAAGGGGATGAGTAATAATGATATCATCAATGTGTTGCGGTCTGAAAATAAGCCGATTCAAGTAATTGTTCCTTCTATGGAGCGTCTTGAGGATGTACTGGGCTATGTAAGTCAATTTATTGAAGCTGACAGCTTGGATCTTCTGCGTTCATTTAACGAACGCGACTTTCTATTTCAGACGAGGTTGAACAGTTACAACGTGTTGTCATTGGTCATACCGAACACCTATGAATTTTATTGGAATACTTCTGCCACTCATTTTAGATCTCGAATGTTAAAGGAGCATGGGGCTTTTTGGAACGATAAGCGTTTGACCAGTGCTCACGACAAAAAACTCTCTCCTGCAGAGGTTTATACGTTGGCCTCTATTGTGGCTAAGGAATCTGTGAAGCCAGAAGAATCACGCACGATTGCTGGTGTTTATCTCAACCGACTAAAACGAAAAATGAAGCTTCAGGCAGATCCTACCGTGATCTACGCTTTAAAAGAACGCTATCAAAGCTTTGACACTGTAATTCGTCGCGTGTTGTATAAAGATTTACGCATCGAATCACCTTATAACACCTATCAGATTAGTGGGTTGCCTGTGGGTCCGATTACCATGCCAGAGATCAGCTACATTGATGCTGTTTTAGAAGCTGAAAAGCACGATTATCTCTTTTTTGTTGCGGACAGTACGCGTATTGGTTATCATGACTTTTCTAAGAATTTATCAGAACACAAAGCGAAAGCCAAAGCCTATACTGCGTGGCTAAATAGTCGTCAAATAAGAAGGTAATTACACCTTTAATATCCCAAAGATGCACGGTCTTTTATGCAGTTTTGGCGCAGGTGAGGCGAGCCATTGAGCAACCGTCTTTGTTTTAATCTCTTCAGTATCTAAACTCACTTCAATTCCTAAAGTCAAAAATGTATCTAGACTAAGTTGATCTAACAGTTCTTGAAAGAGTTTTTCATTTCTGTAGGGGGTTTCCATAAAGAGCTGAGTTTGCTCCCTTTGAAGGGATTCTCGCTCTAATGTTTTTAAAATCTTTTTACGGTCAGACTTTTCATGAGGTAAGTACCCATTAAATGCAAAATTTTGTCCGCCTAATCCGCTGGCCATTAGTGTAAGAAGTATTGAGGAAGGGCCGATGAGCGGCTGTACTCTGATATCGTTTGCATGGCACAAACGCACCAATTGAGAACCCGGATCGGCTACTGCTGGGCATCCTGCCTCAGAAAGTAATCCCATATCATTACCCGTTAAGCAGGGTTCAATAAGCGCGTTTATTAAGGTTTCTGGTGTATGCTGATTGAGTGTCTCGATTTTGAGTGATGGTTGATCTATCTGGGGATAGATAT
>Ga0181576_10001694_pt1 | contig 16827 bp, 19 predicted proteins | sample 101ome_22_FD_132464 | JGI IMG/M metagenome (GOLD analysis project Ga0181576, IMG submission 132464) | Coastal salt marsh microbial communities from the Groves Creek Marsh, Skidaway Island, Georgia - 101412BT metaG (megahit assembly) | ecosystem: Environmental > Aquatic > Marine > Intertidal... | reverse complement strand
TTTCCTGCGACCACCTAGCTGACCACCATTGAAACTAGAGCCTTCAACATCACCAGCAGCTGATATGTTTCCATTATTAGTTGTGGTAATATTTCCATGTACATTTAAAGACGTGCCGGATATAGTTGTGGACATTAGACGCTCCTTTTATGTATTTATAGTTTAGTAGGGGTCCATATACATGTGCCGTCGTTAGCAGTAACACCGTCATATGGATCTTCTGTTGTTACAGTGAATGTTATAACGTGATCGCCAGATCCATCAGCAGCAGTTGAATAGGTTGCTGTGCAGTTAACCGCATTACTTACATCACTTGCTAATTGAGAAGCGTTGTAAGTTACTGAGCTAGGTATTCTAAATATTACAATACCAGAACCACCGTTACCGCCTATTTGAGCATTACTGGAGCCATTATAGCCTGCACCGCCTCCACCGGCACCATATTGGGCTCGACCGTGCTCTGCTTCGTTACCAGCATTACCGTCTACATAATTACTAGGAGACAGACTATCATCCCCGCCACCTCCTCCACCGCCGACGCCGCCGTTTCCTGGTGTTCTCGGATCTCTAGATCCACCACCACCGCCGCCAGCACGGGTAATTGATGTACCTGTAATTGTAGAAGCAAGGCCGGCGCCACCGGCACCGCTTACATTAGCTATTGCAGTACTACCAGGACTGCCTGCACCTCCGCCGCCACCTGCTTCATTAGAGGAAAATCCATTACCACCTGCAAATCCTTGTCCAGTTGTTGCGGTACCGGCAGTGTAAACTGCGTAAGATCCGCCCCCGCCAGATCCACCATTTATATCTGTATGACTTGCTGAATTGTAACCATGCCCACTGCCGCCGCCGTCGGAGGCTATATTCAATGATCCTAACCATGTATTACCTATTACAGAACTAGTCCTGCCTTTATGGCCCCTAATAGCAGTTGTGTTATTCCAACCAATGCCACCTTCACCGCCTTGTCCTACAGTAATAGTATAAGATTGTGTTGTTAAACTAATACTAGATTCTAAAGCGCTTAATCCACCGGAATAACCACTAGACCCGTCAGCTCCAGTTCCCCAAGTTGTGCGATAACCGCCAGCACCGCCACCGCCATCGATGACACCGCCGCCACCGCCACCACCTGCAAGTACTAGGTAATCGACATTGTCAGAAAATATTATCTCGTCAGCGTAACTGTCTGTTAAGTCTGCGGTTATCTTGTAGTGTTGATATATTTTTTTAAGTTCATTATCTGATAAATGACGATCATAATAGATGAATGTCATTATCTTACCCCAAAACTGACTCGGAGTACCAGTTGCCGAACCGCCGTGGTAGGCGCCAACGCAAGAGAAACCGTTGGCAAACGATGCATTAGCATTAGTAATTGAGCCTACAGCAGTTCTAACCGTGTTGACAGAAAATTCGTAATATGGCGAACTTTGTGAAATTTTCCAAGCAAGCATGTTAAAATCTGTTGTATAATTAGGTATGCTAGTTACATCAAAATTTGAATCTACAAAGTTAGCTGCACCTACATTATCGTACATTCCTAAGTTGTTTGTTCCATTTTGAATTATAACGTGGTGGTCTGCTCCTGCACCCCTAACTAGAGTTCTCCAGTTAGCAGTAGAGTTTAGTATACTCGAAAACACAATCATCGTGCCATTAGCAGCAGGACTACCTGGAACATCTGTTAGTGTTCCTCCTACTATATATCTTGCTATGTAAGACTCAAAGTTCATATGAGCTGGCACACTGCCTGATGCTGCAACAAATGCTGCTGCATTATTCAAAGTAAAGTCATAACCATTACCGGATAAATCACTCCATGTGGTTCCAGTTCCTGGATAAGAATCTGGATTCGTTGCGTCTAACCATAGTTGTAAACCATTTGTAGGAATGGGAAATTCTTGAGCCTTAGCCCTTATTCCTATATTTCCTAGCAGTGTACCGGCAATACTCATTAGCTTACGCCGCTACCTGTTGCCAAACAAAAAGATCCATCTACACAAATTATAGACGCTGTTGAGTAAGCTGCTAGCGTTATAGAAGCTACGTTTGTACTAGCTCCGTCTATCCTTAGAGTTGTAAAATTATTGCGATTAATAGTTAAAGTACCACTAGTATTGTTATAGATAGTAACAGTATCTCCTGGAGATAAATTGTTTGTATCTAAAGTGAATACACTAGCACCCGGACTAGCCTTTACAAGTTGTCCTCTACCTAACAAAGTATACGGAGTTGTAGTGACAGTAGTAGTGTAAGCTTTTCTTATATCAGCATAACTGCTATCTGGTGTCCGTGTTGTAACACTCGCATCTGTGCCTAATACAATATTATTGTTTGCTGCATCTGGATTTTTTATGTTTGTAGTTGCTAAAGTGCTCATTTAATATCCTTTTATATTGCATATTTATGTTGGTGGCGGAGAGGACAACAGCGTTACAACTGCTATTCTCTTTTAGTTGGTTTCCAATATTTAGTCGGCGACGCTAGATAGCATATCGTATAACTACGATACCAGAGCCACCAGCACCTCCGTTGTCCACAGTATTGTTTGTGACTGTACCAGCACCACCGCCTCCAGTGTTGGTTCCTCCATTGGTTCCTGATCCATTTCCAGCAGTATTTCTTCCATTTGTATCCCCGCTTCCTGCGCCACCGCCTTTACCACCAGTACCCATAATTTGACCGGAGTAGTTAAGACCAGCTCCTCCACCGCCATAATAGTAGTCGGTCTGCTCAAAATTAGTTATTTGAACACCGTCTCCTCCATTTCCAGCAACGGTGGTGGCATTACTGCCATTGGCTGCGGCACCGGCACCACCGCCGGTGCCAATAATGGTTACCCATGTACTGCTACCACCATTATATCCAGCATAGACAGCTCCAGTTATTCCCGCTGGAAAAGTTGGTGCGGTCCCAGTTCCACCAGAACCAGTCAGATTAGGGTTGTTTGCCCCAGCTCCACCACCGTTGGCTCCGTCTTGTCCATCTCCGGGATAATCAGTATAAGCACCACCACCGCCACCTCCGGTTGCAGTTATACCAAAAGCTGTGGTTGAGCCGCCGTTGTTACCGGGAAGGTTGGCTCCACCACCAGTTCCACCAGCACCGATTGTAATTGTGTGGCTTCCAGCAGTCAGAGTTACGCCTGATCCGGTGTGAGTGGTGCTTGTGAGCATAACAGCTCCACCACCGCCACCACCAGAAATTCTCCCTCCGGCTTCACCACCACCACCGACTAGAAGAACGTCAAACGTCCCTGCTGTAGTTACGGTGAAAGTTGCGGTTCCGCTACTAGTAAACTCTCTAAACTGATATAGTTGACCATCAATAGTGGCTTGATAAGAGTTATCACCGCCAGTACCTACGCCATAGGAGACGCCAGGTTGGTTCATGTTAGTCATCAACGGATATCCAAATAGACCAAACATGTTAGGAAACCGTTACGCTCGTGACTAACAGTTGACCACTACCTACATGAACTAAACCAATAATGAGATATTCTCCGCTAGTACCATTAAGAGCAGGTGCTGTAGCATCAACATACTTTGGTGTAGGTGATGCTGAAATAGTAAGACTGGCACTCGCAGCATCAATTACAATTAGCGTAAAGCCGGTGCCTACTGGGGTCGAGCTAGCATTACTAATTGTTACAGTAGTTGCTCCGGAAGCAGTTACAACTTGTGTTTGCGCAGACAATACATCCCATGTGGTCGAACCAGTAGACGTACCGACGCTACCTGAGCCTATTCCGCCAAGCGTGAAATTATTTGTTGAAAGAGAGCTTCCTGAAATTGTTGTTGTCATTGTTACTACCTATTTTACTCATTATTTTATCGCCGTAATTGTTAATAGAGGTCTAGAAAATTGCTGAGACGTCGTGCCATCCCAGTAATATGTTCCATGAAGTTTTGGGTCATTACCTGCGGCGTACGCCCTTACTTGTAGTTTCATCTCTTTACCTGTTGTCCAGGTGGCTTGTGCGCCAGTAGCAGCATTTGCTGATCCAATGCTTACGATCCATTTGAAACTCATTCTGCCATATTCAATAAAAGCTTGTCCACCTGTGGCTACTCTAGCATCAGTGGCTTCTACTCCGTCAATAAAAAACTTAAAGTTACCAATATCATGGGCACCAGTAGTGCTATTCATAAAAGAAAATTCGTATATCACTCTAGAAGCATCTGACGGAGGAGTGTATGTGATAGCAGATCCAGTTACATCAGCATAAGCTGCTGTGACCGCTTGAACTGCTGTCACATCTGTTGTAGTATAAGTGCCGCTGCTAACGGTTACAGATGAACCATCACACAGGCTTGCAAATGTCTCAATCACCTCGCCTGCTCTAACAGGAATTAAAGTTGCTGCATTTGCACTAGTCACCACTGTTGCTAAATCTAAAGTAGAATTATCTGCTACAGCAGGGGGCTGTATATCCATATACCCCGAAGTATCGCCATTTAATCTTAATTTTGCCATTTATACTATTGTCCAAGTTGAGCCTGCAGGTATAGTGACCGTTGCACTATTACTTATAGTAATATCACCCGCAGTCATTGCATTTTTGTTTGAAGTTATTGTGTAGTCAGTTGTTACAGTTTGATCATTTTCAAAAAATATTTGGTCAGAACCTCCGCCTTTTGCAGGTGCACCTATTTCCTCATAATTACTGCCGTCGTTTGTAATTTCCCAAGCATCAGTGGTTTCATTCCATCGTAGATCTACATTGGTTAATGCACCACGTTCTACCTCAATCCCAGCATTCTGTGACGGAGTACCTGATTCGTCAGCATTAAGCACTATAATATTGTCTGCAATGTTTACTGTATTACTGTCTATGATAAATTGAGTACCTTGTACTGTTAAATTACCTGCAATGGTTACATTACCAGCAGTGTCAATAACCATCCTGTTTGCATTATTAGTCATAAATGCTAAATCAAAATTGTTTACATTACCAAACTTTTGTACTGTGCCATCAAATTGAAGCACTACATCGTTTTCTAAACTAGCTCCGTTGTAATTACGCCATTTTTGTGCATATGTATTCACCGCTCTATCATTTTGCACAGTAAATTGTGTACCTGTAGTTGTGGCTGTACCAATAGCAAGGTTGCCGGTGCTATCTAATGTAAGTCTTGTATCAGTATTTAAATCCGTAGCATTTGCTGAAATTCTAAAACTGTTATCAGTATTGTATAACCCAGTAAGATATGTGTATTCGCCGGTGGCTACAAAACTCATCACAGCATCGCCGGTGCCGTCTTGTTCAACTTGTAGTTGTGAATCTTGTGTTGTTGAATCTCTGTAAACTGTAAGGAGTTTACTAGGTGTGCTAGTACCTACACCGACAATGTTAGTTGAAGAATTTACAGTAAAGGTTGATTGATCAACTGTTATATTTGAGTCAAAAACTACTCCTCCGACAAAAGTTCCGCCTGTGCTTGCAGGCACTGCGTCAGCAAAATCTATGTCGCCATGGGAAACGATAGTTACTTCGTCATTAAGTTCAGCCCCTGTTGCTAAAGTAATAGAAGAACCATTTATAGCACTGTATTCTGCACTATCTAATCTAATTCCGTTCACATACACATCGCTCATATGAGGATTATAACTCAAAATCCTACCATAACGATCAGTACCGCTGAATAAAGTTTGGTTTAGAGCAGCAACAAATTCGAACTCTAATTTTTGTAGTTGATATGGAACCGAGCCGGGATTTACACCTATATAATTGGTCACATGCTTCTCCAAAATTATACAGTATTTAGCAGGTTATCATAGCATAAATATTGTAGAGAAACAAAGAGGAATTGTAGTGTCAAAAACATTCAACCTAGCTATTTTATCAAGAAATCTAGACACTTCTGGCAGTGATATTAATATCAACGATAATGCAAAATTTTTAGTAGGCACCGGCAATGATTTAGAAATAGTTCATAACGGTTCTGATAGTGTTATTAATGATGCAGGGTTAGGATCTCTATTGTTACAGTCCGGAGGTTCTACAAAGTTAGAAGTAAATGCGACAGGAGTAAACATAACTGGTCCTCTTGCAGTATCTAGCACTGTAGACGGTAGAGATATTAGCACCGATGGTTTGAAGCTAGACGGAATTGAAGCAAACGCAACAGCTGATCAAACAGATGCAGAAATCAAAACAGCCTACGAAAACAATGCAGACACAAATGCTTTTACTGATGCAGAAAAAACAAAGTTGTCTAGCGCATTAGAAGATGCCGACTTTACAAATTCAACTGCTGTAAAAGCTATAAATCAAGGATTAGCTACAACCGATTCTGTTACATTTAATCAGCTTACTCTAACTACAGAACTGCGTGGTCCAAGCACATTTACTATAGATCCAGCCACTGTAGGCGATAATACTGGTACTGTGGTTATTGCTGGTGACCTTACTGTTAACGGAACAACCACTACAGTTAATTCAAATACGGTTAATATTGGCGATAACATCCTTACATTAAACTCAGATGAAACAGGTACACCTAGTCAAAATGCAGGCTTAGAAGTAGAAAGAGGCACTGACACTAATAAAACTTTTTTGTGGAACGAAACTAACGATGCTTGGACTGCTGATGGTGATTTTACAGCTACAGGTATAATCACTGGTCCAACCACTGATACGTTATTAATAAAAAACTCAGCTGGTACAACACTCAAAACTATAAGAGGTGTGTAAAAGCAAATAAATACCATGTTAATATAAGGTATTATATATGGCAGTAAGAACACCATTAGTAGACGATAGTACAAATTTGCGTGAAGCAACTACAGCTGAAATAGATCAAATTAAAGCAGAAATGATAAGACAATACAGTCTTAACATACCTGTTACTTTAACAGTGGTAGCATCAGGCGGCACTTTAGGCACTATATCTGATACTAGATTGCAAGCAGGTGCGCATTCAACTAGTACTACAGCTTTTCCTACAGAAGCTACTACCGCTGAACCATCAACAGTTACCGTTAATTATGACAAAATTTCTCAAACAATATCATCTGTAAGTACCCCTGTTGATACTAACAATAAAAGATTTTTTGCTTATTATGATGACCCTACTGACACAATACAAACTATGAGTCTACAGGATATGATCGATACATTTGGTGGACCTGTCGTCGATACACTTACAGACGGATCATTTACAACAGATCAAGCTGGAACATACCGGATTCACACCGCAACGACATTAACAGGTGCAACAGAAGTTAGTGGAGCAAACACTGCTGTTTTTTTAGACACAAGAGCAGACACAACTCTCTACACAGCAGCTGGTATTCCTGAAACTCTTGATCAGCCTACAACAATAAGCAGTTATTATCTTTTTAGGGTAGATGCTGCTGCTGCTGGATCTTTACCTACTTTATATAACATAGATGGATCTAACCAACTACAACAGATTTCAACAACTGATGTTCGAACTATTCTACAAGAAATAGTAAGACATACTGCGGTCAATGTTGTTGGTTCTAGAATTGATTACAACTATACTACAGGAACAAATTTGGGCACTTCAATGGTTGATACAAGATTAAACGGCGCTGGTAATTACCAAACACTATTTGTAAATGTAGACGACTATAGAGCTCAAGAGTTTCCAGACGGAACAGCTACAACTATTAACACATATAATCTCAAGGTACAACAAACCTAATGTTTACAAAAAATAATATTTTATTTGTTAGATATGCTAATCCACAAAATAACACTATCTACATAGAATATGGAACAGACGACGATGTTAATTTTTACTACATGCCAGTAATGCCTTTGGATTCTTACGAATGGCAAATATTATTTAAAGCTGGATATGATACTGATAAGATATATCTCAACACTCTTGATTGGATTAAAAATCCTTATCTTTCTAAATATGAGTATAAAAAAGATCAATCCAGCAATCTTATAAAACTTTGTAAAAATAACGAAGCTCATTTTAATGTTTCTTGGAATGATTCATATCTAGTATTTGATGCAGATACACAACAGAAACTTTATGAAACCGCTCCTAAATTTAAAATAGCAATTACAGAAAAAAATAATCCTCTAATGGTTTACGAAACTGTAGACGTAAATTTTCCAAGTGCTTCAATTTGGAAAACTCATAAAGAAAAAGTTGACATTCCTCACTTTTCCAATTATAGTTTGTATATTACATCAAGCGAAAAATTATCTTTTAAAATTAGTCATGGTTAATAATGAAAATTTATTGTGTTCGCATTGGCGAAAAATATGATATAAGATATGAAGATTATCTAAACAAAAAACTATCAGATATCGGGTACACTATAACTTGGATAAGGCAGCCATTTGACGATAGAGTTGCACTACAGTGGAACAAACTACAAGTAATGCAACTTAAAATTTCTGAGCCTGTAGTTGTAATGGATATTGACTTACTGCTAACAAACAACTATCGCGAACTTATAGAATATCCTATTGAAGAAGATGAGTTTCTGTTGTTACCAGCTTGGTGGAACAATTCAAACTTTGCTTACAACGGTGGCTTTCAAAAGTTTGTACCAAGCAAGTGTAATTATATTTTTGATGAGTTTATAAGTAAGCCACTTTATTGGCAAGGCTATTACATTAGAGAAGGTATGACAATAGGTCCTGTCAACGGCGAGCAATTCTTTGTAGTTGAACAAGCACGTAAGAAACTTAAAGTAAAAACTGTGCCCAACAGTTGGGTGTGCCGTTGGGCAAGCGAAGACTTTGTTGAAACTGTAAGACGAATGCCTTACGATGAATACATCAAACACGAAAACGAAAACTATGCTAACATAGCAAAAGGCGCAACACTATACGATGGTCTAGAATTTAATCAAGATATTAAATTAATACATTTTACTCACACTTTAAATAAACCACACAAATGGCATGGCTATGAATAAAACCAAATATATTACTGGATTATCATATGGGTTTCACGACGCAGGTTATGCATTACTAGCTGATGGCAAAATTAAAGAATGCCATCATGCTGAAAGATTCACCAAGCAAAAAAACGATAAAACTCCTGTACCTTTGCCTAGTTTAGGTATGACAGCTTATTACGAACGTCCTCGATATAAAAATACAAGAAGACTCTATGCTGGACAAAGTTGGCGTAAAGAACGGCCTTGCCATGATTACTATATACCCCATCACTGGAGTCATGCTGCGGCTGCTTACTATACAAGGCCATTTGGCGGTGTTGAACCTGTATGTGTTGTAATTGATGCTATCGGCGAATGGGATACAGTAAGTATCTGGTATAAAAAGAAAAAAGTTTGGTCACAGCGTTATCCTTATAGTATTGGTTTATTTTACAGTGCTATTACGCAACATATAGGCTTAAAGCCAAATGAAGACGAGTATATTACTATGGGGATGGCCGCATTTGGAGAGCCTAGTGTTGACTTAGAATATTTGTTTAAAGAGAACTTGCATCTTGGTATTAGTAGACGTATAGAACATGATATAAGAGACATAGCAGCATCTGCACAAGCACTTGCAGAAAAAAAGATTATCGAAGTTATGATGCGTGCTCGTAAATATAGTAATCATCTGTGTTACGGAGGCGGTGTAGCATTAAATTGTGTTGCAAACTCAAAAATAAAAAATATTTTTGACAGTGTTTGGATAATGCCTAACCCGGGCGATGCTGGTTCGGCACTCGGCGCAGCATTATCTGTTAACGGATATAGAGTTCCTTTTACAGATGCTTATTTGGGGTATAATATTGTAAAGCAAATTAATCCTAAGGAAGTTGTTAAACATTTATTGAAACACCATTACTGTGGTATAGCTAACGGTCGTGCAGAATTTGGTCCAAGGGCACTTGGTAATCGCAGTCTTGTTGCAGATCCAAGACTTGAGATTAAAGATACTGTAAATGAAATAAAACAACGCCAAAAATTTAGACCATTTGCGCCAGCTATCCTTGAAGAACACGCTAAAGATTACTTCGATGGTCCTATGAACGAATATATGCAATATGTAGCAAAAGCAAAACATGATTACAAAAGTGTTACACATATAGACGGCACTGCTAGAGTACAAATAGTCAAAGAAAGTTGTTCAAGTATACTAAGACCCATCTTAGAAGAATGGTATAATGCAACTGGCTGTCCTATGTTGTTAAATACAAGTCTTAATATTAAAGGCAAACCTATGGTAAATGACTGGTTAGATGCAATGAACTTTGAAAAACTTTATAAAGTAAAGGTTTTTTAATGATCAACTATAGGATACATTTGAAACAACCTGTTGAAAATAAAAGCGTTTTCTTAGGTCCTAGGTCAATAACTGATCACATTCCTATTCCCGGTAATTACAAAAAGGGTTTAAACGAGGAATGGGATAGTAGATTTGATTTAGACGCAGGCGATGACATTCCTTGGGATTGTTGGGATACCATTGTAGAAAAAACTTTGGAAACTAAAAATAATATATACGAACACTGGGATCATCACAGCAATAACGAAAGAATTAACAGAGCTATATTAAATATTTCTGTGCATAGACCAAAATATTGTTTTGTTATTTTAGATGATTGGATCAAATTAAATTTAAATTGGGATATAGATGTTGATCTGCATTCTATATATGAACCTAATCAAGATTTGAAAACTGATCTACAAATACATACACAAATGAAATTAAATAATTTTTTATGGAGTAATCAAGAGTATATATTTGATATTTTTGTAAAGAGTACTTTAGAAAATCTTCATACATTATGTTACGTAGCAAGAGAGTTTGACTGTAGTCTTGTGATTGCACAATTACAAGATCCCTTTTATAGCTTAAAAACTCGCTGGCGAGCGCTTGAACATTATTTGCATAGTGTATTATTGCCATTTAAAAGAGATACAGTTGATATGGTGTTAGATGAAACAAAACATTTGTTAGATTTTTACGCTATAGGCTTTCCGTGGTTAGATACAAAGGATGTGCTTATGTCAACAAATAGATTAGAACATCTTATTCCTGGAAGTATTGATTTTTTTAACCGAGATGGGCAACACTATGTTGCTAAAAAATTAATCGATAAAGCACTGTGGATTAAAAGCGAGTCAGGATTAGATTTTTTGCACAAAAGACGTAATTAAATTACTAACTTTTTCTAGTCCTATAGGACCAAAATGATGTCCTTGGTCGTGCCATGTGCTTGTAAAATCAATTTCATCTTCTACAATAAAATCAAAACAATCTAACGTGTTTACCTTTTTGAAATGCGATAACCATGGAAAAATTAAAATAGGTATGCTTTGTTTTTCAACTAAAGTTTTTGTGTATAATATGTTTGCCATAGATGACTCTGTAGCATAGACTGATCCTACACTATTAACTGCATACTTCATCATATTAGTATAAGTTTTGGTTTGCCAATTTACATTGATATCTTTTATTATACCTGCATTAAGAAAGCAAGTGCCATACCAAGGGTCAAAACCCATATGGCAAGAATTTTGTAGTAAACTGAAAGCATTAGATACATGAGTTGCTCTACAATTTTCATATGATACTTTTTTAAAAAAGTTTTTTGTATCTTTAATAAAGCCTAATCGTGTAGGTGTCGTTACTTGCCAAATAATAGCATCTATTTTTTGTTTTTTTTGAAGAAGGTGCTTAATCATTGCTGCTTGTGTTTCTATACTGCTCACATAAAAAGAAAAATTATAAAAATTATGTTCTCGATGCTTGTTAGCTAAGATATCAACAAGATTTAGTTGCATATTATTAGGATCTAACTTTTTATCGCCATAATAGCCTCTACTGTAACTACAACCTACATGCACTATGTTCATAAAAAATCTTCTTTGTTAAATATTTTTTCAAAATGATATCCCCTACGCCTATCATATTCATTTATAAATTTCAAAAATCTTTCTGTTATCTCATGTTTAGTTTGTGTATGTTTCACGCTGTTAACAATTCTTGAAATGCGCTCTTTTTCTCTATCAATAAACCAATCATTGCTTTGTATGAAAGTGTTTGTTTTTGCTAAAGAACTTTTTAATTTAGTCGAAGCAAATTGTACATCTAAAAAATCTGGATGTTTTAATTTTGCAAAATCTATCCGTACCCTTTTAGAACCAAATTTTTCTTTTAATGTTGCAACCCATTTTGTAAAATCTAATAAAGACGGCAATGCAAGATTATTAACCGTACTCATAAAACTTACTTTAACATTACTAGTCATCTCTAAAAGGCTTTCTACATTTTTTACAAGCATTGTATAATCTAATCCATCTCTTGCATATTCTGCCTGCGCATCGGTTGATTCACAACTTATATACACTGTCAGGCTTTTACAACTTTTTTGTTCTTCGATAGACTGTAGTAAAGAAATAAAGTCATTCCATTTAGTCAGGGGAGGACAAGCATTTGTATTAATTGCAAAATCTAAATTAGGATGCAAACCGTCGCGAATCATTTCTAGAACTTTGGTTGTATTCTTACTTAAAAGAGGCTCTCCGCCTGTAATTCTTAATTCATACAATCTATCAATTATGTTAGGCAACCACTTTTCAAAAGCTTCTATATATGGATTTTGGTCTTTATTTGGTATTTGCGGTACTCTATAATTGTTATATGATGTGTCTCCTAAATTATAAGATCCGTTCTTATCTATATCGTCTATCCATTGCGAACTAAATGTAGGACCGCAATAGGCACATGCAAAATTACATACGTTAGAAAAACTTACTTCTAAAGATCGCGGGAAGCCAACATCGTTATTCCATTTGTCATTTAATATTTTTTCATAATCTACAACGCTCCATTCAGCACTGCTTTTCATTATTCTATCTGAATAACCAGCTTGTGCGTCTTCTACAGTTTTACAATAGGTGCAATCTGCAACCCAATTGCCCGAAAGCATTGTTTGTCTATCTGCATTTTTTCTATCGGTATTATGAAGCGCATTTGGATTTTGTTGTAATTTATTAATATCTATTGGATGTGCTTTTGTATGATGACAACTGTGTGTAAGTCCTACACCTAAATGTAGTGTAGCTTGTGTCCATTTTGCAAGACAAAAACCTTTGCCAACAGCATTTAAATTCAACTCCGTCTTTTGGAGATCATTTTTCATCTTTTGCTATTTGGCTCATTTCATCTTTATATGATAATTTTAATTTTTTTAGTCTTTGAATTTCTAAAGTGTTTAAATGCATTGCTGATTCTAAAGCTAATATTTCTTTATCAACTTCTTGATGCTTTTGCTTTAAAAAAGTAAGTCTATGATTCATAATAATATTTATTTGATGATCAGTTTGTCTATCATATTTTTTGAATAAGTTTGTAGATGTTGCTGGTTATGTACTAAAACATCTTGCATTTCAGTAAGCATTAAAACACAGTCTGATATTGATAATTTATTAATATCTTCCAAGACTTTATAAACTTTTTCTATTCGAATATAATGATTCGGTTCCTCATCGTAAGATTCATCCCACCATGTTGAAAAACTGCGAAATCCATTTTCTTGTAACCATTGCAATGATCCAAGAGGCGAAACTAAAACAAATGGCCTAGCTGCTAACATTGGCTTAAGGGTTTTTTCACTAAACCTTGGCCATTTACAAAAAAACGGACTTTCGGTTATAACATTACAAAATGAATTTTTAATAAGATCGATTGATTCTTTATTTTTTGCGTGGGAGTATGCATCTTTTATATATTCGTTTGTAGGAAATATTTGATGTAATTTACGTTCATTTGCCTGACTATTTTCGATATTTGGCATTTTAGCTACTTGAGGATAAATTTTATCATTAAATGTAATGTATGAATTTAAGTTTAACAAGGCGCTACTTATTATATGACGAGATTTTGTATATCTGTTATTTAAGCAAGAAAGTTTATATTTAATATTTGTGCTAAACGCTTTTGAATAATCGTTTTCAAGGAACTGCCAATTAGGCAAATCAAAATATTCAATATCTTTTAGTTTATAAAAATGATAAAATAATATTGGTTTATTGATTAATTTTTCTATTGTCTTACATAATTTATATTCATATAATTGCTTTAAATCTACAGATCTGTCTATATCTAATGCATCTGCTACAAAAAAATATAGTTTACAGTTTGTCATAACATTTTTTATATGCTTTACTGCCCAACGTGCATTGAATTTTGGAGATGATCCGTATGTATCAGAAACTAAAAATACAGCATTTTTTTCTCTAGCAATGTCAGCTAACACTCCATACTCGTCGCTAAGTGAACCTTGAAGATCCCAATATGAAAATTCAAGCGTATCAAATGGTGAAATTACGTGTAACATATAATTACTTATAATTAAGTATATGAACTCTTCATTACTTAAAAATTTTAACAATGCAACGCTCAATTACGATTTAAATCAATTCAATTGGCCTAAATTAGTATTAGAAAAAATTCAATCTAAATATTCAGCTGTTCAAAATTTAGAATACATTCACAATTTACTTTCTCCTAGGCAAATATTTGATATTGCAAGTTTGGTGCAAAATAGTTTTCTTGAGCAAGAATGGTCAGAAATGCTTGACAAGTTTGCTGAAACATATATAGCACCTTTGTTAGACGGACAACGATATCTTATCAAGCGACAGCCTACTCTAAATATTGTTATACCTAATCAAGAAGCTGTAGGCAGACGTTTGCCATTTCATCAAGGTATTTTTTACGATAATGGTAGAGGACAAGGTACGATATGGATGCCATTAACAAAATGCTACGACTCTAATTCTATGTGGATAGCAGGCTTAGAAGACAGCAGAAAGTTAACAAAGATTGCTGTAGACGAAAAACTCAGCGTAGAAGAATTTGAACTGTATTCAGCTCTTGAATCTATACCAGTCACATTAGAACCAGGACAGGCTCATTTGTTTTCTCAAGAGCATATACATGGCAACATCAACAATCTAACTGACATAACCCGTTTTGCAATTGATTGGCATATTCTCATAGAAGGCGAAGAATATCACAATAGACTACCGGGAGCGTTTTTTAGAATGCCCGGAGACTATGTCACAGATATATATGTAGATAATTCAAAAAGCTTCTTATGCTATATGTCTAACAATAGTGAATTTGATAAGCATTTATCAAAACATGTTCAGCGTTGTACTATAGAAAAATATATACAGCAACACGATATAGCTCCTAATGGCTGGCAATTCGAAAACGAGTATCTTACACACTTACCTATATTCCAGTATCTACTAGGTCAAAATATTGACTGTATTCTAGTACTCAGTATGTATTCTATATCAGATGATCTATTGCAAGAAGCTATTGATGCAGGAAAAGAGATACACTTTGCAAACGAATATATGTGTATTAAAACACAAGAGGATTTAGATAAAATTCTACTATATAAAAACTTTGCTGTAAAGAAAAAAGGAAAACTAAGCTTTGAAGACTAAAGTATATTATACTAACTTACCTGATAATAAATCAAAAATCTATGGTGGTGCTTATGGTATACATAATCAGCTACTTGTAAATCATAGAGATAGATCGATAAAAAAATTTACGTCTCTTAACAGCGCAAAGATGAGCGCAGCTGAAAACATCAAACGACAATTTATAGAAACTTATCCTTCATGGATGTTCAAGCCGTTTAATTTCGATAACACAGACTTATTAACCGAAGCTTGCTTCACACAAGGCACAACAGAAAGCTTTGCACAGTTTTACATTCGATACAGAAACAAAAGACTTCGCATTGCCCGTGGTGAGTATTTTTATCATCAGATGATGAAGGGTTTGCGTTATGAAGGCAACTTTGCTTGGCTTGAAGATGAACCTATTCAAGCCGGCGACGTAGTTCTGATTAGCTTACCGTTTGCTGACAGTGGCACTTATTATGTTGGAATAGATAGCATACTAGATCAGTGTGATTATTTAGGTGTGCCTGTCATGTTAGACTTGGCATACTTAAATTTAACTGTGGGCAAATATCTAAACTATAAAATTGACTTTTCTCGACCGTGTATAGAATATGTAGTAAGTTCGTTATCTAAGGTCTTTCCAGTTGAAAACATGCGTATAGGCATTAGACTACAAAAAATAAAAGCAGAAGATCAACTGTATGTAATCAATGAAGAAAACTACAATTATATAAACCTAATGAGTGCATATGTAGGCACCGCAATGATGGAAGAGTTTTCAGCTGATTGGGTAGTAAACAAATACAGATCCAAACAACTAGAAATGTGCGATAAACTAGGGCTAGGACTTTCTCCGTGTGTACCTTTTGGAATAGACTATGCGGATAGGTACCCCGAGTATAATCGTGGTAGAGATTCAAACAGGCTATGCTTTTCTCGAGTATGGGATGGCAGGGCCGACTTAGAGGGTCTATCCGATTGAAAATAAACACTCACAACGACTGGGATCCCTTAGAGGAAATCATAGTAGGTCATGCCGACCATGCTAGGGTCACCCTAGACAAGACACAGCACAGCTTTTCATATGCTGACAAAGTATGGAATGAAATTGCTCATATGGAAGGGCCTCTGCCTCAATCTATAATTGACGAAGCTAATGAGGATATCCAAGGCCTTGTTGATGTACTACAATCAGCTGATGTTATAGTGCATAGACCTAAGAGTATAGACTGGAGTCAAGAGTTTTCTACCCTTGACTGGACTAGCAAAGGATGGTATAGCTGTGCCCTAGAGACCTTATCTTACCCTTAGGTGATATGCTAATTGAAACACCCTCTCCTGTCCGCTCTAGATATTGGGAAACAAGATTGTACGAAGACATTCTTTATGAAGCGTTCGAAGACGGTGCACTGTGGATCAGCGCACCCAAGC
>Ga0181576_10001685_pt1 | contig 16881 bp, 11 predicted proteins | sample 101ome_22_FD_132464 | JGI IMG/M metagenome (GOLD analysis project Ga0181576, IMG submission 132464) | Coastal salt marsh microbial communities from the Groves Creek Marsh, Skidaway Island, Georgia - 101412BT metaG (megahit assembly) | ecosystem: Environmental > Aquatic > Marine > Intertidal... | reverse complement strand
TGCCGAGGCAATGAGAGCCCCATCGGGAGAGAAGCAGCAGGTATAGAGCATGGATGAAAAGCCCTGCGGGCTTTGCTTAGCATGTCCTTCAAGACTGTGGATGAGGCTCCCGGTTTGGCTGTCCCACAGCCTCAGTTTCATGTCATCCCCAGCTGTGGCCAAGGTCATGCCATCTGGTGAAAGCTGCACATCCCGGATCCATTTTTGATGGGCCTTCTGGCTTGAAATGAGGCTGCCACTTTCGACGCTCCACCGGTTAAGCAAGCCGTCGTAGCTGACGGACCAGAGGTAGCTCCGACTGCAAGCCACACCCGTGACGTAACTTTGATGGCCTTCCAGCGGTGGGCGGGTTGGTGCCGGCTCCCCAGTGGGGTTGAGGCAATGCACGCGGCCATCTGAACCCCCTGCATAAAATTTCCCATCACATCCGCTTAGCGAGAAAAGGATTTCTTCTCTTCCGTGTTCACGTTGGAGTTCGAGCTTGGGGCTTGCCATAAGGCGGGGTTCCAGTGTCAGTGATCAGATCATCAACTCAAAACTTGGGTAATGGGCTCGATGCCGTAATTGACCAGTGGTATGGGGCGCTGACCAAATTGATAGTGCTTGGTATGTGAAATGCCAACTGCCTCCAGCATGGTGGCAAATAATTCGCCGGCGCCGACCTCTCCTTCGATCACCTCTTTGCCATCGGGGTCAGTTGCCCCGAAAACGGCACCTTCCTGTACGCCACATCCGGCCATAAGAGCACTCCAAGCTCTTGAAAAATGATCGCGCCCGAGCTGTGCGTTAATCTCTGGGGTGCGACCGAACTCTCCCATGACCACGACCAGAGTGTGGTCGAGCATGCCACGTTGCCTGAGATCATCCAATAGTGCGGCAAGGACTCTGTCGAGCTCGGGCACCATCTCCTGGTGAGTTTCAAAATTCTGACCGTGACTATCCCACCAAGCTCGTCCCACACGGATAAAAGGGACTCCCGCTTCAGCCAGGCGTCTGGCCATCATCATTTGTCGGCCAAACTGACTGGGGCCATAGCGTTCTTGAATGGCCAGGGGTTCCTTTTCGAGGTCGAAGAGGGATTGGCTGCTCATCAGCCCTTGAACCCGCGCATAGGCCGCAGCGTGGCTCTGGACCCATGGCGAGGCGTGTTGCTGTGCGAATTGTTTAGCCAGCAGTGCCTGAAGCTCCGCTCTGGCCTGGTGATCCAAATCTGAAAAACCCTCAAGTTTCTTCAAATTGGGTGGCATCAGGGATTGGTTGAGCTCCATCGGTGCATAGCGAGCCCCCAAAAAACTCGGGGTCAACTTTGAGAAATTCCGACCTTCGGTTTGCGAGTAGAAGGAAACATAATCCGGGACTGCGCTGTCTGCGCGGGCCAACTCTTTGGCTAGAATGGCTCCGATATCAGGGTAGCGCATGGCTGGTTCATCCTTACGCCCACGCATCATCATCACCGAAGCGGTGTCGTGACCACTGTCCTTGGTATTGAGTGATCGGATAAGGCAAGTTTGGTGCATGCGCCGAGCCATCAGGGGCATGAGCTCAGACACATGTAACCCAGGAATGGAGCTGGGGATGGAGCCGAAGGGTCCTCCAGTGGATCGTCTTGGTTTAGGGTCCCAGGTTTCAAATTGGCTCGCTCCTCCAGCCAGCCAAACCAGGATAACGCTTCGACTCTTTGCCTTGAGTTGTTGCTGAAGTGGTTCCTGATCAAACAGGTGGGCGGCTCCGGCATTGCCAATCAGGCCGCCGGTGCCTGCCAAGCTCACAGCGAGGCTATTCATGAACAGGCGTCGGCTGAGCTGGTGCTCGGTGGTTGGGCAATGGCCAGGAGGATTTCTTGGGGGTTGCATGATCGATTTCAGTGATTGAATCGGTTTTCAGGTCCGGTCGTCATGGACCAGATAATCGTTCTCCAAATGGAGGTCTTATCCGGCCCGGCTTTCTCTAATACATCCACTAAGGCTTGGGTTTCTTCTGTTTTCGGGGAGCGCTGCAGGATGTGCCAGAAAAGGGCTTGGATTGCCTCTTTGTGTGTGGGTATGCCCGCCAACTCCGATGCTAGCGACGAGCCTTTGGGGTGAAGGAGGGATTCAACCGCCGGGTTGTTGCTCATGTGAAGAGACTCTTCGACGGTGAAATGAACCAGGTCCGAGGACCTTTCAAACCATTTAGCGGTTTCACTCTGTTTGGCTAGCACCTTATCCAGAAGCTCCTGATGTTCCTGCGAGTCAGGGCTGATATCCTTCCAGAGAGCCATGCCTGAGGCGGCCATGTGGACGTTGGCTGCGTATTGCTTAGGGGTGAGGGGTCGGATGGTTTTAACAGCAAAACGGCTCGGAGCAGGTCGCTCGGAAGCATGCCACTGACTCGAGCGCTGATAACTTTGAGAGCTGACTAGGGCTCGAATCAAAGCCTTCATGTCGTAATCATGACCTTGGAACCAGCGGGAGAGCCAAATCAGGAGTTCAGGATGGGAAGGCAGGTTGGCCCCATGCATTTGATCCACGGGTTCAACCAGCCCTCTGCCCATAAACTGTTTCCAAAGGCGGTTGACTGCAGACCGGGCAAAATAGCCTCCCTGGTCGTTAGCCAGCGCCTCACGAACCAGTAACCTTCGACGGCTGGCTTCAGGCAGGGTTGCAGGCAATTTTTCCTGTTTGAGCTGTTCGAACGTTTCCTTTTCTGCCTGACGATCGGCATCATTCAGGCTGACCAAGGTGCTTGGATTCAAGGCCGGTCGATCTAGAAACCGAAGATCCGCATCAAGGGTCTCTCCTCGAGTATTCTTATAACTGACCTTGCCCTCGCTTCTCTCTGCTACAAAACCGCCGTTATCGAAGGTGGAGGCAAAGAAGGATTTCATCCCATAGTAACTTGCCTGGGTCCAGTGTGGTACATTGGGATGATCGTGGCATTGGGCGCAACTGATGTTGACCCCGAAGAATTGCATCGCGACGTCGTTGGTGAGGCGGTCCAGGTCACCGACCCGTTGTTTGAGAAATGCCGTCGCACCGGCTGCTGACTCATTTTGGTAATCAGCAAGGATGACTTCCTCATAAAGTTGCCCCCAAGATCGACCCTCTCGCATCAGGAGTGCGAGGTAAGCCCGAAATTCCTGATGGTCCTCTCCCATTAACAGCCAGTTCAGTTCGGTAATCTGATGTTCGATAAATCCCGGGCTTTCCAAGAGTTGGTCCACGATACGGGCCCATTTGTCACCGCTGGAATCAAACAGGTAGGCCCTTAATTCTGCAGGCGTGGGTGGTCGACCGATCAGATCCAAGCAGAGACGCCTAAGCCTGATCGACTCCTCAGCCAGCGGGGCGGGAAATAAATTGTTTTGTTGCAATCCTGCCAGAATAAAGGAATCAATGACCTCCTCTGCAGACTCATCCAACGATGGGAGGGTTGATTCGGAGCTCGCCTCCCACCATGGAAGATTTGCCTCGCTGGATGAGCTGAAGCTTGTATCGGGAAACACAGCCCCCTGGTTGATCCAAGTTTCAAAGTCCCTGATCTGTTGCGCATCAAGCGCCTTCTCAGGGGGCATCTGGATGTCTGGATCCGTGTAGCGAATGGCCTGCATCAACAGGCTTGAGTCGGCGTCTCCTGGAACCAGTGCGGGTCCGGTGTCACCACCTTCGAGAAGATGCTCCCGTTTTGTCAGATACAAACCTCCTTTGGATTTGCTGCGTGCCTCCGAGTGGCAATCGTGGCAAGCACTCACCAGCACGGGACGGATGCGTGACTCGAAGAAGTTTTCGGCCTCAGAAGCTAGCGAAGTGAGGCTCATGTCAGAAGCCAGCCACCCAAAGATAACGGCATAAAATCCCCAGCCCATCCTGGGCTGTTTTCCATGCCCTGTCGACCCAAGGTGGGATGAGACCATGCTGGAAAGGACCTTCATGCTGAATCCCATTATCTTAGTCTTCTTGCCCCTCTGGACAAGCTCAAACGAACCCAGCCTTTGGATGCATCCCCAATTCACCAGGCTACCTAGCCAAGGCCATTACCAAGCACCTGGTCCTTCTCCATGGTTGCATTCAGGCGGAGGATTGGGTTTGCTTAATCACCTTGAATTCACTGAAGTCCCAAACGCGTCCTTCCAAGCTAAAAACCCTTCTTATCCTGGGGCGCATTTCTAACCTTCCCACTGTGTGGTCCAACCTGATTCTGGGCTGGTTGATGGGGCATGCCGAACCCTCTTGGCCGATTCTGGGCTGGTTGTGCCTCGGGGGAAGCTTGGCCTATGTGGGGGGCATGTACCTCAACGATGCCATGGATGTGTCCTTTGACCGGAGCTTTCGTCCTGAGCGCCCCATTCCCGCCGGAGCCATCTCATTGCTCGCAGTGCATTGTCTTGGGTGGGGACAATTGCTCCTGGGTGCCTGGTTGCTGTGGGCGATTGCCAAGGTTGAGCTGCTGCCAATTATGGGCCTGATGCTTAGCGTGGTGACCTACAATGCCCTGCATAAGCATATTGCCTTCTCACCCGTTCTCATGGCGGCGTGCCGGTTTTTCTTGGTATTGATTGGTTTCGACGCGGGGGAGGGAAGTGCCTGGTGGGGAGGAGCTCTGTGGCCAGCTTTGGCATTGGCAGCCTACATTGTAGGCCTGACCTATGTGGCCAAACGCGAGTCAGCAGGTGGTGCGATTGCCTGGTGGCCTTGTTTGTTTCTCTATTTTCCCGTGCTCATGGCCTGCCTCATGCACCATCCATCGCTTTGGCCGGCAATGATCCTACCCTCTTTGCTATTCCTCGCGTGGACTTTATGGTGTCTGCGCCATGTCTTTTGGGGAGGGCAGGTTCACGTCGGGCGGGCGGTTTCAGGTTTGCTGGCGGGTATGCCGATGGTTGACATGCTCTTTATGGCGACCCAGGAAATGGTCTGGTTGCTTGCCACCGGTGGGTGCTTTTTGGCGGCGCGTCTTTTTCAGCGTTTCATACCCGCAACATGAATCACACCTCAGGACATCACTGGCCACCTTTAGCTTTTTGATCCAGCTCTTCGAGTTTAAGACGAACGCTGACGATGTAGGGTGACTCTCCCTCTTCCCAGTGACCATAGGTTGTGGTGACAAGGGTGCCATCTGGCAGGAGTTCTACCCCAGGATAAGCGCAATCTGCAGCTTTGGTATTATCCATCAGCCTCACCCGATACTGCCCTTCCTTCCCCTCCTTGATATCCTCATAAGTTCCCACCCAAGCAACCCAATCGCCCTTGGTGGAGGATTCGTGGGTGGTGTCCCGGAAGGAAATGAAAAGGCGACCATCTGGCATCTGAACCCCAGTATGCCGGTCACCGGTGAGCGATGCGGGGAGTTCCCTGGGTTCGCTCCATGATTTGGCCTCATCGTGGCTGAAAATCACATGAGCATTGCGCTTTCTTCTGTTTTCACGCAGCAGCACTGCCATTTCTGAGCCATCTGGCGATCGGATCAACCCTGGTTCACAAAGATGCACCTCAGACGAGCTGTAAATCGCTTTGGGATACGACCAACTCAAGCCTCCGTTTTGGGAGAAAGTCTGATATAGGGTCATGGTGGGATCTCGTTGCCCTTGCTCGGTAAAAAAACGGCCGTCGTCGTGAAACATGGCTAGGTAATGCCCGGGACCCGTTTTCAGAGGGACCAGGCAGCCCATGACCACGATGCCACCCCAATCGCCCGCTGGTTCAAGCTCGCTCCAATTCATCCCATCATCATCGCTGACCGCAAGGCGAGCCGGGTAGAGCCCGGACCACATGATGATCCTTTTTTTTCCCTCTGCATCGATCACGCGATGAAGTGTGGGGACCTCTTGCGATGTGGCCCATGAATCGGGAGTGGGTAACCTTTCTGACCAGGTCTTGCCTCCATCAGTACTGCGTTTGTAGACGATCGCCCCCCGCCCATGTCCCTTGGGGTAAACGCAGAGCATCGTCTGACCATCTTCCAGGAGGCAGGTGGTCGGGTGGCCCAGGTATTGCCCCGCCTCACGATCCACGACCACTTGGCGATGACTCTCCTGTGCCAGGTCAATCACCGGCAAGGTATATCCCCGCGTCATCGGTTCGGCTCCAAGTAGGCTGGTTAAAGTCAGGCAGATTGAGAGGATACCCCTCAGAACATAATGTCTCGCAAAGTGCCGAGGCTGTCTCGCAAACCGTGGTGTCGAGCAATGGGAATGGTATGGCATGGTGAAGGCAGTCATCCTAAGTGCCTCCTACGATAATCCAACCCTTTTCCTCTTTCGCTCTTGGTGCCTGCGAACGGTAGGGGGGAGGGGAATGATGCTTGATTGACGAGCTGGCTCCTAGCACCCTGATGGGATGATCCGGTGCCATGCATCCCACGTGGCGACAAGATTTCATCATCCCGTGGCAGCGCGCACGATTTCAGAATCAATGATAGTAGACCCGATGCAGGGTCAGCCCGCATGCAGGAGCATTCATACCACTCTGGGAGCGGTTTTTGGACTGGAGGATTGTTGGGATCATGCTTGGTTCCCACTTGCCTTTGCCAACGGCAATGAGGGTGCCAGCGATGCCTCGGCACATCTTGTAAAGAAAACCGCTGCCCTCTAGCAGGATTATTACGTTTTCGGCCTGACACCGAACCTCACAGCGGAAAAGCGTGCGGACGGTGCTTTCGTAGTCATAATTCCGATTTGAGGCAACCGATCGAAAATCGTGCGTGCCTACAAATTGGGCTGCCGCCTCCTGCATCGCTGGGCGATTAAGCCTTACTGGAACGTGCCATGCCAGGCCGTTCAAAAGGGGATTCATGGCCGGATGGTTCCAGATGCGATAGCGATATTGCTTCCTGCGAGCATCATACCGGGCGTGAAAGCCCAGTGGGACGCGAGTCGCTCGCACCACGCGTACATCGTGAGGCAAGTGCGCATTCATGGCTAAACGCAATTTTTCTGGCGGCATACCAAGCCCTTGGCGAGGTATTTCTATATGTGCGACCATGCCTAGGGCGTGGACTCCCGTATCGGTGCGGCTGCAGCCACAGAGGCGGCTGGCTTGTGGGCAAAACCGGTGTAGAGCCTCTTCGACCACGCTCTGGATACCCAAGCCTGTCTTCTGGGCTTGCCAGCCCTGATAGGCAGCGCCGTGGTAGGAGATGATTAATTTGAGTTTGACTAGGCTAACGCTCAATAGGTAGCGATTTACACTTTTCTTTGGCTGCAAGAAAGGTAAAACGGGCCCATGCATGATTTCCTCCCAATCCGGTCTTTTCACCTCTTTTCCTGTGTGATGGTTTACCTGCTCGGACTCCCAGTTCAAATGGGAGGGCAGGAGAGCGGGGAGGTCGGAGCCAGGGCCCGTATCAAAGCTTCCATGCGTTTCCATGCTTCCTTTGACCGAGGTATGGAAGCTGAGCTTGCCCAGGGAGATCCCTCGATTTACACCCGCACAAGCACCCAGCCAGAGGAGACGGTTCGTCGGGGCCTGCATACGCAGGGTAAGACCAACTGGTCGGCTCAAGGCGGCGTGAAGGGCGGAGCAGCCCTGCATTTTACCGATCGTGATGCCGCCTGGATTTTCTATCGAGGAGAAGAGAATGTGGCTTACAAGAAGAGTGACTGGGAAGGAACAATTTCACTCTGGCTGAGACTGGATCCAGAGGAGGATCTGGCTCCGGGCTATGCCGACCCACTACAGTTGACCACTCGGGCGTGGAACGATGCAGCCTTTTTTGTGGATTTTAATCAGGACGGTAACCCACGTGACTTTCGCCTGGGTGCCTTTGCCGATCTACAAGTTTGGAACCCTGAAAACAAGGATTTGGCCGAATCAGAGCGCCCTCTGCTGCCTGTGAAGGCGCCACCCTTTTCGCGAGATGCCTGGACCCATGTCTGCTTTACTTGGTCGGATTTCAATTCAGGTGACCGCGGAGCTATCGCTCGACTCTACCTCAATGGCAAGGATCAGGGACAGATCACCGGCTGGGATCAACGCTTTACCTGGAAGCCGGAGGAAGCCATGCGTCTCTACCTCGGCCTCAACTACATTGGTTGGCTCGATGAGGTCAGCTCCTTTGACCGCTGCCTTGATGCGACTGAGATTGAGTGGGTTTTTCGCAACCCAGGTAAGCTCCTGCCCTGAATGGGGGGATAAGCCTTTTCAAGGTTCTTTGCGGGGGCGCTTACTGTAGGTTTCGTACAATCGCGTGTGTCGGCTTTCCAAGGAGCTGGCTCTACCCTTGATCCACATGTGGGTTACCTTGGATCGTATGTCCAGTAGGGGGCCATCGGTGATGATGATGGAAGCTTCCTTGCCTGATTCCAGCGAACCGAGCCGATCAGCCACCCCAAGCAACTGGGCAGGATAAAGGGTGATCCCCTTGATGGCTTCTTCCCTAGGTAAGCCAAATGCCATAGCTTGCGCGGCCGCGTAGGGAAGGTTTCTGAGGGCTGAGGCGGCAAAGCGATCTGATCCCTCACTGAAAGTGACCTGGACTCCAGCACGGTGCAGCACCGAAGGGGCAGTAAATTGGACATCATAACTGGCGGTATCCTGATGAGGCAGGGTGAAGGTGTGCTCATAGATCACCGGGATCTTTAGTTCGGCCAGCTCATCGGCAAGCATCCAGGCATCTCGCCCACCCACGAGTATCACCCGCGTTGATTGGGAGCGGGCCCAGTCTAGCAATGAGCGAATTTGACGGCGTTCATTGGCATGGACAAATAATGGGAGCTCACCCTCGACCCAAGCTGACATGGCCTCCCAGCCAGGGATGCGGGTGGGGGAGGCATCGTGATCCACCGCCTTGTCATACGCCCTGGCTGCATCGAAGAATTCGGTGATTGCCTTGACTTCTTTTTGATGGTTTTTCCGCTGATCCTCGGGGCTTTTCCAGCTCGAAGGATCTTGTAGGAGTGCCTTGGGAGTGTGTCGGATGGTGGCATCTGGCCAGAAGAGGTGGTATCCTGTGGTCGGTTTGACTAACAGCTCCTCAAGGGTCCAACCCTGCAGCTGGATCAAGCCTGATTGCCCACTAAGCTTGCCTCCCAATGGGATGGGCTGGGCATGAGTGATCCCGTTGGCTCTGGCGACAGGCAGGAGTTCAGAGGAGGGGTTCACCGCTCTCCAGGACAGGACCTCAGGTGTCCAGTCACCCACTTCGGTGGTATCCAAGGTGGCTCGAACCGAATTGATTTCAAGCAGTCCCAGGGTAGTGGTCATGGCAATCATCCCAGGGTAAGCATGCAAGCCCTCCAGAACGATGGTCTGGTCAGCAGGTAAGTTGATATCCTGAGCCACCATCGCGATCCGCTCATCGATAATGAGCATATCACCGCGTTCGATGATGGGATGATTGACAGGATGCAGGGTCGCGTCTTTCAGGAGAAGGGTGGCTGCCTGCGGCTGCAGGCATGTCCAGCCCAGGATCAAGGCTAAGAGGCGAAGTAGCAGTTGGGTCGGTGTCATGGTTTTTGAATAGTGGGGGTCGATGAATCCCGATTTTGTTTGAAAGCCTTAATCATCGCAGTGGAGGATCCTTCCTTCGTCCTGCTTTTCTAGAGCCGGCAGGAAGAAGAGGTCAAAGGATGATGCGTCATGCTCATCCTTGTCGGGGCTGGAGGATGTGGCCGAGCCCTTTCCTTGTGCTTTGGCGACAAGGGCCGCCTTTTCCCGTGCTTTGGCCAGGGTGCGATCCCTGTCCTCATGACGATCGAAATACCTGACTCCTTCAATCCAGGTCTCAAGACAAATGGTTGAGGTATCCAAAGGGGACCCAGACCATAGGACAAAGTCGGCATGCTTCCCTGCCTCCAGCGAACCAACCCAACGATCGATGCGGAGCTGCTGAGCCGGGTAGAGGGTGACAAAGCAAAGGGCCTCCTCGGGTGGCGTATCGCCATATTTGACCGCCTTGGCTGCCTCAAGATAAAGGCGTCTGGCAAGGTCGCTGTCATCGGAATTAAATGAAACAAGTGCACCGCGTTGATGCATGAGGCTGCCGGCATATGGGATGGCATCAAGCACTTCAAACTTATAGGCCCACCAATCTGAAAAGCAGGAAGCGCCTGCTCCATGCGCTGCGATTTCATCGGCCACCTTGTAGCCTTCGAGCACATGCTGAAGCGTGCCGACTTGGATGCCGAATTGCTCCATGACTCGCAAGAAGACCAGGATTTCATCCTGGCGGTATGAGTGGCAATGGATCAGCCGTTCCCCCTCAAGTATCTCCACCAGGGCCTCTAGCTCCAGATCTATTCGGGGGCGTTTTGGATTGGAACCATCGTGGAAAGCCTGCCATGTCTGTTGATAGGCAAGGGCGGCAGTGAATCGGTTTTCATAAAACACAGGCACCCCCATCCTTGACTGAGGGAACCGGGTGGTACGGGCCTCTCCCCAGTTGGATTGCTTGACGTTCTCTCCCAGGGCAAACTTGATGCCCGCAGGGGCCTCAGCAAAAATCATGGCATCAGGGCCTGCTCCCCAGCGGAGTTTGATCACCGCATTCTGACCCCCAATAGGGTTGGCCGATCCATGCAGGAGGTTGGCTGTGGTCAGGCCTCCAGCCAATTGGTAGTAAAGGTTGTCGGTTTCTGAATTCACCACGTCTGAAACCCGCACCATGGCAGTTGAAGGCATGGTGCCTTCATTGACACCCCCCATGATCATGCTGTGCGAGTGAGCGTCGATCAGCCCAGGAGTCAGGTGCTTGCCTTGCGCATCGATGATGACACAGCTTCCAAGATCATCCGGTGGCAGTGTGAGGCTTTGGCCGACTTCAAGGATGTGACCATGCTGAATGAGGATGTCCGCATCTTGCAAAATCCCTTGAGGGCCGCAGGTCCAGATGGTGGCATGCCTGATGAGCAGCGTATCGGGGCCCTGGCTCGAAGGGCGATCCTGCAGGGGAGAGCGGGCAAGTCGACGATGGGTTTTGTCCTGCGTGGGATTCTCACTTGGAGCAAGCGGCTTCATGTCCTCAGCAGTGGGTTCCTCCATCTCCACCGTGTTTTGACCCTCACCTTTTGCCTGCTCCTTGGTGGCATCAGCATGGTCATGAGCGTAGCGTCGCCCAAGCACCCATGTGGCTTCAATGCGTGCCTCGGGATCAAAATAATCACCCTCGACCACAATCAGGTTGGCGAGTTTACCCGGCGAGAGCGTGCCCATGCTTTCGGAGAGTTGGCATAGCTCGGCTGGGATGGTGGTCAGTCCCGCCAGTGCTGCACCACGGTCCAGGCCCCGGTCAATAGCCTGCTTGACCCGCTTTCGGAATGCCTTGCGATCGTGCAGACCATGCAGACTCAAGGCCACCCGTTTTCCCATCGCGACAAGGAGAGAAGGGTTTTCTGGAGCCCAGTCCCACTGACGCAGGAGATCCAGGCTCACCGCGTCCCAGTCAGCCTTTTCTTTCAAAGAGGGAGCTTGGGGGAAATTGACTGGGACAATCCATGGAGCATCTAGCTGCTTGATTAGATCAGGACGTCGCCATTCTTGACCACTGGCTACCATAATGGGTTTGAGGTCAAAATCGCGAGCAATCTGATGGCTGCGATGGGCCATCAGCACGCTGCCAGGCTCGATCACCACCCTCTTTCTTCCTTGCAGCACAGGCACCAGGGCTTCCATGGAGGGATCGAAACCCTCGGCATGGGGCGATTGCATGTGGTGCTGGGTATCCAGAAGGCTCTGGCGTATCAGGCTAAGGGTCCCCATCAAAGAACGAGGATACTCATCAGGCGAGCTGGCCGAAGCGTCCAGAGCCAAGTGCTGCATCGATTGACCACGAACCACCAGGCGGTTAGGCGAAGTGTCACCGGTCAGGCTCACTGCCCCACTTCCTCGCCATATTCCTTTGGAGGGACTTAGGTGAATGGCCGTGAAGCCAAGCTCACGCCAGGCCCGGCGCTCATCAGCTTCAAGAGACCACTCATCGAGCACATGGTAATCGGCTCGCAGGGTGTGATAGCTGCCACCTGGCCCCTTGTCGCCAGGATCTAGTTCATCACCCGTCATGCCATGGAAGTTCCAGTGTCCTGTCGCTTGATGAGAGGCTGAATCATGAAAAAGCGTGCGGGTGATTTTCGGAGCTTGGCCCTCGGTGGCCATCAGCACGTAGGGATCAATGAAGCCCGGATAGAGGGTCTTCCCCTTCATGTCCCACACCCTTGCGCCTTCAGGAGGCAGGAGGTTTGACTCAGCCATCAGAACCCGTTCGCCTTTCAGCACTAGGGTGGCATTGGTGAGGGTGAGGGAAGGGGAGACGATAAGCCTAGCGCCAACCAAGGCGTGGTAGTCCACTGGGAGAGGGTCATGGCCAGGTGGCTGAATATCCTGTCCCAGCACTCGGAAGGCTACCAAGCAAGCCACAGCGAGGTAGGTCGCCTTCAGCGGTTTGTGTGCGCATGGGGTCTGTTTGGAAAAGCAAAGCATGTCAGGTATCAAGGTGAACCGGAATCGTAGTCAACCCATTGGGTAATCACCATCCCAAATTGAGCTGCATCGCTTCAATCAAGGGGGCTCGCCTAAAAAATGCCTTGCCACCCATTTTTTTGCCCCCTCCGACTGTTCATCGGAAAGCATTTTACGGGCCATGCGGATGATTTGCATGGCCTCCTCTTTGGTCAAGGATCCACCCTGGTAATCCAGCAACACCTTGCAGGCAAACTGGCGGCAAACCCCCGGCCGGTAATCATAAATTTGACAGCAACGGCCTTTGAGAGCTCGGCATGGCTGCAGAAGCAGATGCCCAGTCAAATCTCCTTCTTCCACCTCCAGTCCAAGGCATTCCATATTGTCAGCTTCAACCCTGTTGCTCAGTTCCACATCAGCAAAGAGCGAGCCATCGCAACAAAGGCCACAGGCTAGGCAAAGAGCCGAGTCATCCTTTTTGCTCGTGGTATTCGGTTTCAAATGTCCCGCACCCTAAACCAGAGGGAGCTGGATTGACAGGCTTCAGCAATGGGATCACGATAACCGCATGCTCTCTAAGGTCTTAAGAAATATGTGCCTGGCTCGTTTTGCCTACGGGTTGATTCCATGCACCCTGGCTGCTTGGACTGGGCTAGGTGTCATGGCTCAGCAGTCATCAGGGTGGCCCGATTATCGTGGACCCTTTGGTAATGGGCACGCCGGAGAGGGGCTGGAGGGTGTTCCGCTGCACTGGAGCGATGAACAGCATGTGACCTGGAAATTGGATGTGCCCGAACTAGGCCTCTCCTCACCCGTGGTATTGGATGGGAAGGTTTGGCTCACGACGGCCACTGAGGATGGGCATGATTTTTTTGTGCTGGGTGTTGAGGCAGAAAGCGGCGCACTGGTTGTGAACCAAAGGCTCTTCCACAGCGACGACCCGGAGTCCCTGGGCAACGGTAGGCAGGACAACAGTTATGCCACTCCCTCGGCTGTTCTGGAGACGGGGCGTGCCTATGTGCATTTTGGGAGCTTTGGTACCGCTTGCCTGAATGCCCAGACCCACGAGGTGATCTGGCAGCGAGAGGACCTACCTTGTCGGCATTACCGCGGAGCCTCTTCTTCTCCAGTGCTTTTTCAGGAGCTTTTGATCCTCACCTTTGATGGGGCGGATCAGCAATACCTTATTGCTCTCGACAAACACACGGGCAAGACAGTTTGGCAAACCAAGCGCTCGGCGATTTGGAACGACGAGCACATCGACAATGCCATGGTCAGGGAGGGGGATTGGCGCAAAGCGCACAGCACGCCATTGCTGGCTAACCTCGGTGAGGGCATGCGGCTGTATAGTGTGGGAGCCAAGGCGGCCTATGCCTATGATCCTGCCAGCGGCAAGGAGCTCTGGCGGTTGGATCATGGAGCCTACTCAGCGGCTCCTCGACCTGTGGCCTTTGAGGACCAGGTGATATTTGTGAGCGGTTTCAGCCGCGGTGCTCAGATGGTTTCGGTTCAGAGTGGGGGCCAAGGAGTCGTCAATGAAACCCATGTGCGGTGGGCGCTGGATAACCCTTTGCCAAAGTATGCCTCTCCCATCGTCGTGGATGGCTTGCTCTACTTTGCTTTGGATGAGAGTTTCCTTGTTTGCATGGAAGCAGGGAGTGGAGAAGTCGTCTGGAAGGAGCGTGTGGGCGGTAAGTTTCGAGCCTGTCCCATTTATGTGGATGGAAGGATTTACTTTTTCAGCCTTGAGGGGACCACAACTGTCATCAAGCCTGGAAGGGATTTCCATCTCCTCGCCACCAACCATCTGGAGCAGGGAGTGGTGAATGATGATCCGCGGCGAGGTCCCGGGTTCATGGCTTCGCCTGCAATCGATGGTCAAGCTTTCATCCTGCGGACCCGCCATCATCTCTACCGCATCCAAGAGCCTTAGGAATCAGGATGGATAGGGTCGCGAGCTTCAAAGGCCTTCAGCAGCAAGGATCCATTTTTGATAGATCGAATCGATCTGAAACCCATCCACGCCATCCCTGATGAGGGCGTCGATATCCCTCTTGGCCTCCTGTTCATGTCGCTCGGTTGCATACCGGAAGGTGTTGATGGCAGGAATGACCCTTACACCGGCAGCCTGGAGTTTGAGTATGTCTCCAGGCAGAAGTTGAGCGGGCAGGCCGAACCAGAATCGATGGGAAAGTTCAACCCGATCGCCTTGCCTGATTGCCTTGAGTTCATCAGTGGTGATCGTGAAGCGGGTGTGCTTAAGATGACGGCGCGTGCCAGGGTCCCCTGTGATGCATAAAGAGGCATTTGCCATCCCATGTCGCAGGAGACTTTGCCCGATGATGTGCAGGAATGCAGGGTTCTCTTGCTGGGTCTTCAGATCAAGCATGACCCCAAGACCCAAAGACCGGCAAGTGGCTAGCGCCCTTTCCAGGGTGATCAAGGGTTGGTTTCCTGCTAGCGTGTGCATCGATGTCAATTGCTTGGCAGTCCAATCCATAACCTTACCCTCACGCCCGCAGGCCTTCATCAGATCGCGGTCATGAAAGACCATGGGGACCCCATCCTTACTTTGCTGGATATCCAGTTCCACCATATCGTAGCCATGCAGCGCAGCGCGCTCGATGGCTTTGAGTGAGCACTCGGGGGCATCTGGGGCGATCACCCCGCCGCGATGGGCAATCACGATTGGGCCAGAGTGCAGGCCCCCATTGAGCTTGCGAAAATCTGGAAGTTTTTGTGAGGCCATGTTCTTTTGTGAGACCCAGTTCACTGCTTCCAAAATGAGCATGGCTGCCTGCCCTCGAGTCAAATCGACAGGCTTCGCGATCGAGGCTGGCCACGTGAAATCCTCACCTATCACACCTCGCAGGATTTGAATGGCTCGATTGGGACTCACCGGGTTGTCAGGCTGCGCCAAGAGTTCCTTGCCAGAGCGGGAAGCACCTTGGCTTGCTTGGGTGTTGAAGAGGAAAAAAGGCTCTGCTGATTGTGATGACAGATCGTAGAGGGTTTCCAGATAGGCAAAGGCCCGATGTCCTCGGCGCACATCCTGGAAGTGAGCTGCGGTGATGCTCCAGGGTATTTGCAGACCTTGCACGACCATTTGGGCGAAGGCACCCATGGTGAGCACAGCATCGGGGCGAAATTGATAGGCCTCAAAGTCCAGGTCGCTGAGGGTGTTGGCGGTGCTTTTGGTAGGAAAATCATCGATCATGCGATCGTCCATCGCTCCTCTTAAGCTGAGCAGCTGTACCGCTTCAAAGCAGGGTGCCTCGGCGGGCAAATCAGTGTAAAAGTAGATCTGGCAACCTTGGTGAACCAGTTCTCGTTGGATGGCATCTACAGGGACCTGAGCCAGATCAACGTCCTGGTCGATGCTCAGAGCTGCCGCGACCCCAGCAGCTTGGCCGAGTGCACACCAGACTGGTTCCATGCGAACCGTACACATGGCTACGTGGGTGCTTGAGATGCCTACTGGGAAGAGGATCCCCTGATGGCTCCTAGGCACCATGACCCCGTAGGGAATCTGGTAGGGGCCGGTGACATCAAACAGATGCAGTGTCCCTTCCGCCGCGCCCTCTCCACCAGGCGGCTCAGGAGAGCGAGTTGGGCCCTGCACATTGTGAGCATCAATGCCGTACACTCCTATAGCCACTGAATTTGGGTTCAAGGGGCCTCTGAGTCCGTTGCCTCGCAGATCCTTGTGAACATCTTCCTCGTTGAGGGTATAGAGCCCTTCGATACGTCTGCCCTGTCTTACATAGAGCCGATAGGGAAGATGATCGTTGTCACCAAACTCGTCCTCTGGCAGGCCAATGTTGGGTGAACCCCCTTCGGTTTGGATGTAATGAAGCCAACCCAGATCATACTGGCGATAAATCCTCTCGATTTCGCGTCGCTCCTCCCAGTCTGCCAGCACCCAGCGGGTTCCATGACCGGTGAGGTCTCCGCCCCAACTGATACCCAGCAAATCAAATTTTCCGTTGGGGATAATCGGCTTAGTGTTGCGATTCCACCTGTATTGGCTGGGGTCGTATCCTGCGGGTGGTTCCAGAATGCGGTAAGGGTGATCGGGGCGTCCGTAATCTTTTCCTGTCAAACGGTAAGTAAAAGCCTGACTGCGGTGATCAGGTTCTCCGCTGCTGTGGGGCAGGATGGTGTTGGGGGGAGCGCCGGCAACGTGTCGAAAGTAATTGGTGTAGATCTTACCTGCATGTGGTTCTTCTGCAGATCGGGCTTCCCGCCCAATGCGGTAAGGGATCTTGGCAAAAGATGCCAGGTCTGCTTCGTAAGTGGCATCAATCACCACCTTGCCGCGATAGGTATGTTCAGGGCCGAGGTTTCCCTGATTGTCTCGGTCTCGTGTGATGACACCGACAACCTGATTGCCTTCCATGACCACGTCGACTGCCACCTGCTGAAATAAAGTGGAGATCGACGGAAATTCGGCGACCATTTCCCCATAGATGCGAGCGGCAGTATGAGGCTCCCAGGCTCTGCCTTCGGCGAC